>ERZ1026846.130-NODE-130-length-55137-cov-47.607022_pt1 | contig 55137 bp, 52 predicted proteins | sample MGYA00380153_ERZ1026846 | MGnify/ENA primary metagenome ERZ1026846 (study PRJEB33269, sample SAMEA4719789) | human gut metagenome | biome: human-associated habitat; feature: organic feature; material: feces | place: Cameroon | collected 2013-10 ...
AAAAAATCCCTAATGCCTTTCGGCAAAAGGGATCTTTATATTAATTTGCTTTACAGTGCGAAAATTATCGTACTTCATACAAATTGATTGAGCGAGGATTACTCAGCTGCTGGAGCCTCTTCCTCAGCTGCAGCCTCAGCAGGTGCCTCAACTGGAGCCTCCTCAGCAGCAGGAGCTGCAACAGGAGCGTTCTCAGCAACAACGTTAACTGGAACCTTAACCTCAACCTCCTTGTGATAGTGTACAGTAGCCTCGTACTCACCAACCTTCTTAGCATCCTTCATAGTGATGATCTTGCGATCAACCTCGATGCCCTTCTTAGCGAGCTCCTCAGCAACAGTTGCAGCGTTAACTGAACCGTAGAGCTGACCAGTAGCACTAACCTTAGCAGCGATAGTAAGAACGATGCCATTGAGAGCCTCGCCCTTCTTAACAGCCTCAGCCTTGATAGCCTCAAGCTTGTGAGCCTGCTGCTTCAAATCCTCAGCCAACTGCTTCTTAGCAGATGGAGAAGCGATAACAGCCTTACCTGTAGGGATAAGGAAGTTACGACCATAACCACTCTTTACATTTACGATATCGTTCTTGTATCCAAGACCGATAATATCTTGCTTCAAAATAATTTCCATTCTTCTTCTCCTCCTTAAATTACTTCATCAAATCGGTTACGTAAGGAAGCAAAGCGATCTGGCGAGCACGCTTAACAGCCTGTGCCACGCGGCGCTGATACTTCAAAGATGTACCTGTGATACGACGTGGAAGGATCTTACCCTGCTCGTTCAAGAACTTCTTCAAGAACTCTGGGTCCTTATAGTCGATGTACTTAATACCGCTCTTCTTGAAACGGCAATACTTCTTCTTCTTTGTGTCGATAGAAGGAGCGGTCAAATAACGGATTTCTGATTTCTGATCTGCCATGATTAAGCCTCCTCTTTTTTACCAAGCTTTGCACGACGCTTCTCTGCGTAAGCGGCAGCATACTTGTCAAGTTTAACAGTCATGTAACGAATTACTTTCTCGTCGCGGCGATAAGCTGTTTCGAGCTTAGCGATAACAGTTGGCTCAGCCTTGAACTCAACCAAGCTGTAGAAGCCTGATGTCTTCTTCTCGATGTTGTAAGCCAACTTCTTCAAACCCCAAGCCTCTTTGTTCAGAATCTCAGCACCATTATCGGTGAGTACCTTCTCGAACTTAGCGACCGTTTCCTTCATCTGTTCATCAGACAAAACGGGAGTCAAAATGAAAACGGTTTCGTATTGATTCATACTACTTTTGTAAATAATTAAAAAATTAATATTAAAATTCTCTTGCAAAACATAGAAATGTGTGCGTAAACACACACCATTTCACGAATTGCGGTGCAAAATTACAACTTTTTCTTGAATTAACCAAATATTTTTTGTACTTTTGCAGAAAATAATTGTTAATTGCACGAAAATATGGATAAAAGACTCAAAAAATCGCTCCATACCCTCCCTTCCATGGGTATGACCTTCATCGTTTTGGGCGTTCTGCTGCTTGCGGCAAGCTTCGCCTTTGCCATCAAGAACAACATCATGCTGTTTGCAGGCTTATTCTTCATCCTGGCTGGCGTTGCCGGATTTGTCTATTCGCTGAAGAAGGGATAAGAAACGGAACCTGAACATGATGGTTCAGATAAGGCGATTCAAAAATGAAAGAAAAAAAAGAAAGGGATAGGTTTTCTGCAAACTTATCCCTTTTCTCATTATTTTTATATAGATTTCTCTATATTCCGTCTTTTCCTTACCCGATTAATCCATATCCGGAACGATGAGCTTGTAGCCCTTACCGTGGATATTGATGATCTCAATCTGCGGATCTTCCTTCAGATGCTTGCGGAGCTTGGTGATATATACATCCATAGAGCGCGCATTGAAGTAGTTGTCGTCAATCCAGATGGTCTTCAATGCGAAATCACGCTGAAGAATCTCGTTGGCATGAGCACAGAGAAGAGCAAGAAGCTCATTCTCCTTGGTTGTCAGCTTGGTCTGCTCATCACCGATGGTAAGCAGCTGCTTCTGTGTATCGAAGGTAAACTTACCGATGTGGTACATGGTAGATTCCTTGGTCTTCTTGCCACGTACACGGCGAAGGATAGCCTCTACACGGAACACCAGCTCCTCCATAGAGAAAGGCTTGGTGATATAATCGTCAGCACCTATCTTGAAGCCTTCCAGAATATCCTCCTTCAAAGTCTTGGCAGTAAGGAATACGATTGGCAGATCTGCCGTCTGCTGGCGAATCTCCTGAGCCAGGGTAAAGCCATCCTTCTTAGGCATCATCACATCGAGTACGGCAATATCATACTTGTTCTTGGTGAACTCCTTGAAGCCTGCCTCACCGTCAGGGCACAATGTTGTAGCAAAGCCCTTGGTCTGCAGATACTCACGAAGCAACATACCCAAATTCTCATCATCCTCGCAAAGCAGGATTTTTACTGTCTCTTCCATATTCTTATTATTTTTACTTGTTAATATTCTATTTATCATTGTCTTTTAATCATGTATCACCGGCAGCTTGATGGTAAAGGTAGTACCCTTGCCCAATTCGCTGTCAACCTTGATTTCTCCACCATGCAATTCCACGATTTTCCTCACATAGGCGAGACCGAGGCCGAAGCCCTTCACATCATGCACATTGCCCGTATGTACGCGGTAGAACTTGTCGAAGATCTTCTTCAGGTTCTCCTTCTTCATACCCAAACCCGTATCATTGATAGAGAGATACAGATGATGCTCATCATTCCATGTCTTCATCGTGACAAACAGAGGCTCTTCGGGTTTACGATACTTCACGGCATTGTCCATCAGATTGAAAATCACATTCTGGAAATGCACCTCATCCACATAGAGCGTAGAGTCTATCGCCTCGATATCCACGTAAATCTTTCCTCCCGTATGCTCTACGCGGAGGGCGAAAGAGTGAGCCGCATTCTCAACGATTTCATTCAGATCGAGCTCCTTCTTCTTGAACACCGCCTTCTTGCGGTCAAACATACTCATCTGCAATACCTTTTCTACCAGGAAGCGGAGTCGCTTCGATTCATCATCTATCACACCACCCAGATGCTTCTGCATCTGCTCGCTCTTGGAAACCGACGGGTCGTTGAGCATCTGTGCCGCCAGACTGATGCTGGCAATAGGCGTCTTCAACTCATGGGTCATATTGTTGATGAAGTCATTCTTGATCTCCGTATATCGCTTCTGCCGGAAGATGACCACGATGGTGAAGATAAAGGTGATGAGCAATACCAGCGTAAAGATGACACTAGGAATCATGAAGCGCACACTGGAGAAGATGTAGCTGTTCATATCTGGGAAGTGAACCTTTACGACTCCCATCTTCGACTGCGGGTCGTTGCGGAAGAGTACCTGAGAATAGCTGTATTCCTCACCCTCGTCGGTATAATCCGGGCAACGGTACACCTCCCTGCCATCCTGGGTTGTTACCGTAAAGTGATAAGGGATATTGATTCCATTGTTCATCATCTCTGCCTTGAGATCCTGATCCAACTGCTTGAAGTTGATTCGTTCCTTCAATGGTTTATCGGATGCCGAGTAGAGAATGGAATAAACCACTTCGTCGAGCAACGCTTTCTGATACACATAGCGATTCTTCACAATCTCCTGCAAGGACTTCTGAGTCTCATTAAGCGAGTTCTTGTCGCTGCGCAGAATCATCGCCTTCGGCTTATTGGCAGGATTGGTTGCAATGGTCTTCAACTCGAAGGATGAATAGACCGTACCATCCTTACCTACCACAGAATACTGATGAGAGTGCTGGATGGTTCCATCCAGCTGACCGCTGCGGGTTCCCACAGAATCCTTCTTACTAGCCTTGCGTTCAGTCTCATTGACATCCTTTTCAAGATAGCGCAAAGTTTCATTCAGCTCCAAGTTTCTTGAAGCTTGATATAGGGCTCTGTTGACCGACTCGTCAAACTGTTCCTTCTTCATGTTCACCATTTCCTGGATGTAACTGAGCTGCAGGAATAGCAGCGCAAGGAACGAAAAGCCCATAATAACGGCTATGGTCCAAATCGTTTTCTTTTTCATAGGGGCAAAGATAGGAAATTTCTTAATTGGTTAACACAAAACAGTTAATTATTTCACTTCAATTTGCTCAAATTAACAAAAACAAACGGTTATAATTGCATATATAAAAATAAAAGAGAGCCGACATATCACATGCAGGCTCCCCATTGGTCATATCAACATAAAATTTTAATTTATATAAGAGAGATAATTCGAAGTTATATTTCAAACAACATTTTTATCATAAAGATGAAATATCTTTTCTACTCTATTCAGCCTCCTTAGCCAGTTCAGCCTCATGATCGGCAATCAGCTTGCTCTGGATATCGGTAGGAACCAACTCGTAGCTGGCAAACTTGGTGGTGAACGAAGCACGACCACCGGTAAGCGAGCTGAGGGAGATAGAATAGTTGGCAAGCTCCTTGAGTGGAATCTTGGCACTCAACTTCTGGTAACCTGCCTCAGAATCCATACCCATGATAAGGGCACGGCGTCCCTGAAGATCACTCATCACATCACCCATATAGTCGGCTGGCACGTAAACCTCCAAATCATAGATAGGCTCCAGAATCTTTGGACCTGCCTGCTTGAAGGCATCGCTGAAAGCACGACGGGCAGCCAGCATGAATGACAACTCATTGCTATCTACCGGGTGCATCTTGCCATCATATACGATAACTCGGACATCACGGGCGTAAGAACCTGTAAGAGGTCCATGCTCCATACAATCCATGATACCCTTCAGGATAGCCGGCATGAAACGGGCATCGATAGCTCCACCAACCACAGAGTTGAGGAATACCAACTTGCCACCCCACTCCAGGGAAACTTCTTCACGGCTCTTGATGTTCATCTTGAACTCCTGACCGTTGAAGGTGAATGATGTCGGATCTGGCATACCCTCTGCGTATGGCTCAACGATGAGGTGAACCTCACCAAACTGACCAGCACCACCACTCTGCTTCTTATGACGATAGTCGGCACGAGCCTTCTTGGTAATGGTCTCACGATATGGGATGCGAGGCTCCTCGAAGACTACATTGAGCTTTTCGTTGTTCTCCAGACGCCACTTCAATGTACGGAGGTGGAACTCACCCTGACCGCGTACGATCACCTGGCGCAACTCCTTGCTCTGATCCACAACCCATGTTGGGTCTTCCTGACGCATCTTGAGAAGAGCAGCCATCAGCTTCTCTGTATCCTGGGCATTGACAGCCTTGATGGCACGAGAGTACTTAGGATTAGGATACTTGATGAAATCGAAGCGCCACTCAGCACCCTTTCCATTCAAGGTATTGCCCGTCTTCACGTCCTTCATCTTCACGGTACAACCGATATCACCGGCATTCAACTGATCTACAGGCACACGGTTGGCACCCGCACAGGCATAAATCTGTCCGATACGCTCCTTGGAACCACGGTCAGAATTGGTCAGGTCGTCACCACTCTTGATAGAACCACTCATCACCTTGAAGTAACTTACCTCACCGATATGTGGTTCCAAGCCTGTCTTGAAGAAGTAAACACTCTCAGGACCATTGGTATCAGGAGTAATTTCCTCACCACGGGTATTATGCACCTTAGGCATCTCACTTACGAAAGGAACAACGTTGCCCAAGAACTCCATCAGGCGGTGAACGCCCATAGACTTACCTGCGCAAACGCAGAATACAGGGAAGATGCTGCGGGTTACCAATCCCTTGCGGATGCCCTCACGGAGTTCATCCTCTGTCAAGCTTTCACTCTCGAAGAATTTCTCCATCAAGCCTTCGTCGTTTTCGGCAGCAGCCTCAACGAGTGCAGTATGAAGTTCCATCGCCTTGTCCATTTCCTCCTCAGGAATATCCTCGATGATAGGAGCACCGCCTTCTGGTTTCCAGGAATATTTTTTCATCAATAACACGTCAATGAGAGCATTGAAGCCAGGACCTGTCTCGATAGGATATTGTATCTGCACACACTTGGAACCATAAATGTCCTTCATGGTGGCAATGAGGTTGTCGAAATCGCACTTGTCTGAGTCAAGCTGGTTAACGAGGAAAATAACAGGCTTGTTCAACTTCTCTGTATAACGGAAGTTGTTCTGGGTGCCTACCTCTGGACCATACTGACCATTGATAAGGATGACTGCCTGATCGGTAACATTGAGTGATGTAATGGCACCACCTACGAAATCATCGCTACCAGGGCAATCTATAATGTTAAGCTTCTTATTGTTCCACTCCACATGAAAAACGGTAGGGAACACTGAGTAGCCATACTCCAACTCTACTGGGAAGTAGTCGCTCACCGTATTCTTCGCTTCTACAGAGCCTCTACGCTTGATAACGCCTGCTTCAAATAACATACTCTCGGCAAGTGTAGTCTTGCCGCTACCCGCACTGCCCAGCAATGCAATGTTTTTAATCTCATTAGTCTGATATACTCTCATGACGCTTATAGATTTTTAAGGGTTATACTTAAAATTGCTAGTTATTCGACAGTCCAATCATACGATTTTTCTGTTTCGTGCTACTAAATTACACATTTTTCGGCAATCCTGCAAATTTTTTCACAAAAAACTTGCTCTAAATTAAATTATATTAGTAATTTTGCATCTTGTTAAGACATATTTCTAGGCTTATACCTTATTATATATAGAAAAAGATAAGACTAAAGCCAGAAATGCCGATTAGGAATTCAGACTTAAAAAAACATGGCAGGACTATACATACATATCCCATTCTGTGAGAGCCGCTGCATCTACTGCGGTTTCTACAGCACCACATCCCTCAGCATGCGGGATGATTACGTTGATGTTCTGTGCAAGGAAATGAAGATGCGCCCCTTCAAAACGGCAACTGATTACGATTACTGTTTAAGAACCATCTACCTGGGGGGTGGAACTCCCAGCCAGCTTACCCACGATCAGCTCATCCGCCTTTTCGAAGGTATCAAGGAGGCTTATTTTCCTCCAGATCATCCGGAAGAAGAATTCTCAAAAATGGAAATTACGATGGAATGCAACCCCGATGATGTCTCAGAAGAATTCTGCAAGACTCTCCTGCAGCTGCCCGTAAACAGGGTAAGCATGGGAGCACAGACTTTTTCAGACCATCGCCTGGGCTTTCTTCACCGCCGCCACAAGGCTGCAGATGTCAAGGCTGCCATCAAAAGGTTGCGTGGCATCGACATCCACAACATCAGCATCGACCTGATGTTCGGATTTCCTGGCGAAACTCTGGAAGACTGGAAAAAAGACATTGATGAAGCCATCAAACTGGAGGTAGAACACATCTCTGCCTACAGCTTGATGTACGAAGAAGGAACGACTCTCTACAGAATGCTGGAACGGGGAAAGATTGAGGAAATCGATGAGGAAACCAGCCGACAGATGTATGAGCTACTCATCACCCAACTCACCTCTGCCGGTTACGAGCATTACGAAATAAGCAACTTTGCCAAGCCAGGCTACCGATCACGCCACAACAGCAGCTATTGGCATGAAGTGCCCTATATCGGAATAGGTGCAGCCGCCCACTCCTACAGACGAGAGACAAAAAGAGGTGAAGAAAACAAGATTGAAGCCACCAGAAGCTGGAATGTGGACAATATCAGGGAATACATCGCTTCCATCCAAAAGGGAGAATTGCCTAGTGAAACCGAATTCCTGGATCTTTCTACAAGATACAATGACCTTATCACCACGGCATTACGGACAAGCGATGGTATTGATATAGAAAAGATGGAAAAGGAGTTTGGTGACCAATTAGCTTCACAGATGATGCAGGAAGCTGAGAAGCATATTCATAGAGGACTCATGAAGATAAGCAACGGGAAGCTATCACTTACCCATGAAGGTCTCTATATATCAGATGACATCATGAGCGACTTTATGATCGTATAAAAATACATCATCACATAAAAAATGGAGCCTTAATTCCAAGGCTCCATTTTATCCAGACCATATTTCTTATATCTTTCGTAGTAATACTGTTTAATTTGATTAATTGCCTGAATGGTTGACTTCTTTTTCTGAAAAAAAGGCTTTACCATCTGCAAAAGAACAAACAATACCACCACTATCAATAAAATAATGGCCCAAGACAGCACCTCACTCTTCAGATTGACATGAGGCTGAATGAGAATACCTGCAGCCACGGGAAGGATATAACACACCCAATCCATAGGCGTATCTAATTTCGTTGATTCCAGGTATTCCTGCCGCAGGTTGCCAGGAGCATTCAAAAGCATTCTCTTGCTGTGTGCGCTCCAATACTCTTCAAATTCTTTTTCCATTAACTTTTATTACTCCTCTTATTTAGGTACCAGTCTAATAGGCTATCTACAGACATCACCTATTCTCTTATACTCTTATTTATTATAACAATTTACTATTGTAGTCTTGCATTTCATGCAATTCTTCGACAAAGATACTACATTTATCTCTAATCCGCAAATATTTATCTCCAAACATCAGTTTCTTAACTATATTTCACTAAAATATTTTTTTAAAGCCGTTTTTAAAACAAGATACGCTATTTAATATCGAAAAAAGACTACAGCCAAAAAGAAAAGCATATCCCCCTGTACACACCAAATAAAAGGGCAATACTCATAGAAGCATTGCCCTTTTTAAATACTATGTATTTATTATTTAATGTATTTTTTATCTCTCACCCAATGGAGTATAATCCAACTCACCCAGAATATTCTTGTAAGCAGGACGAATAATGCGGCGACCCTCGAAGTTGAGTTCTTCGATGCGATGGGCAGTCCAACCCACGATACGGGCCATAGCAAAGATAGGAGTATAAATCTCCTGAGGAAGACCAATCATCTCATAGATGAAACCGCTATAGAAATCGAGGTTAGCACAGGCAGGCTTGCTGCCGCCACGATGTTCCTGCAGGCACTTGATACCCTCCTGCTCGATAAGCTTCAGGAAGTTGTACTCATCCTCCCTACCCTTCTCCTTGGCAAGCTCGCCAGCCAGTCGCTTCAGCTCTACGGCACGAGGATCGCTCAAGGTATAAACCGCATGGCCGATACCATAGATAAGACCCGTCTTATCATAAGCCTCCTTGTTGAGCATGCGCTTCAGGTAGATATCGAGTTCGTTGACATTGGTCCAATCCTTGATAGCCTCCTTCAGATGATGGAACATATTGATAACCTTGATATTGGCACCACCATGAAGAGGACCCTTCAAGCTACCGATACCGGCAGCGATGGAGCTGTAGGTATCCGTGCGGGTAGAAGAAGTAACACGCACCGTAAAGGTAGAGTTGTTACCACCACCATGCTCTGCCTGGATGATGAGGAGCAGATCGAGCATACGCGCATCCAACTCTGAGTAGTTCTCGTGCTTCATCATATAGAGGAAATTCTCTGCGATAGAGAGATTCTCGCGTGGATGGCGAATGTGCAAGCTTCTGCCCTGTACAGAGTGACGATAGATGTTGTATGCATAGGCGATGATGGTTGGAAACTTCGCAATCAGCTCCACACTCTGACGCATCAGGTTGTCGCGGCTGATATCGTCAGGGTTCGGATCGAAGGTGTACATTTCGAGCACGCAACGAGCCAGGATGTTCATGATGTTAGAACCCTCCAGTTCGATGATGTGAGTAATGGTACGGTGGTCGAGCGGCATGTTGTCGTTCAGGAGTTCCTTGAAAGCCTCCAACTCCTCCTTATCCGGCAGCTGACCGGAAAGGAGCAGGAAGGCAACCTCCTCAAATCCGAATCGTTTCTCCTTCAAGAGAGGAGTAACGAGGTCGTCAAGCTCGTAGCCACGATAATAGAGCTTACCCTCGGTAGGCATCAGCTTGCCATTCTCATCGCGCTCGTAACCCACAACGTTACCGATGTTGGTCAATCCTACCAGCACACCAGAGCCATCCTCATTACGAAGTCCACGCTTTACATTGAACTTGGTGAATGCATCCTTATCAATCTTACATGAGTTCTTTACCTCATCACTTAGTTTATATATTAAATATTCTTTATTCATAACTGTTACTTTTTAGCTGCAAAGTTCAATGCAGAACCAGCCTTGAACCATGCAATCTGTGTATCATTATAAGTATGCTCTACCTCGAAACTATCCTCAGAGCCATCCTTATGCTTCAAGATGACGGTGAGTTTAGAACCTGGAGCGAACTCCTTCAAACCGGTGAGTGAGATGCGGTCGTCTTCCTGTACCTTATTATAATCATCCTTATTGCAGAATGTAAGGGCGAGCATACCCTGCTTCTTAAGGTTGGTTTCGTGGATACGGGCGAAACTCTTGGCAAGAATCACCTTCACGTTCAGGAAACGAGGCTCCATGGCTGCATGCTCACGAGATGAGCCTTCACCGTAGTTATCCTCAGCCACCACGATGCTGCTGATGCCCTGCGCCTTGTAAGCCTTGGCTGCGGTAGAAACCTCCACATACTTGCCATCCAACTGGTTCTTCACCTTGTTGCTCTCGCCATTGAAGGCGTTGACGGCACCCATCAGCAGGTTATCTGAGATATTCTGAAGATGTCCGCGGAACTTCAACCATGGACCAGCCATTGAGATATGGTCGGTGGTACACTTGCCCTCGGTCTTGATGAGGAGAGGCATATCTACCAGGTCCTTTCCATCCCAAGGAGCGAATGGAGCCAATTTCTGCAGGCGGTTGCTATCTGGAGCAATTACCACCTCAATGTTAGCATTTGCTTCGCTAGGAGCGATGAAGCCCTTGTCTTCTACGGCAAATCCCTTAGGAGGGAAGGTGAAACCGGTAGGCGCATCGAGCTTCACGCTGTTGCCATCCTTATCTGATAAGGTATCGGTGGCAGGATTGAAATCCAGGCGGCCGGCAATGGTGAGTGCCACGGTGAGCTCAGGGCTACCGATGAAGGCGAATGTATTAGGGTTGCCATCAGCACGACGGCGGAAGTTTCTATTGAAAGAGGTGACGATGGCATTCTTGCGGGTGTTGTCATCAGTGTGACGCTTCCACTGTCCGATGCAAGGACCGCAGGCATTGGTCATGATCAAGGCTCCAATCTTCTTGAAGTCATCGAGGATGCCATCACGCTCGGCAGTATAGCGAATCTGCTCAGAACCAGGGTTGATGATGAGCTGACCCTTTACCTGGATGCCCTTCTCGTAAGCCTGGCGAGCCACACTTGCCGCACGGGCCAAATCCTGATAGGAAGAGTTGGTACAGCTACCTACCAATCCAACTTCTACCACCATCGGATAATCGTTGGCAGGCCCCTTCGCCTTCATGTGAGAGATAGGGGTTGCCGCATCTGGAGTAAACGGACCGTTGAGATGTGGCTCCACCTTAGAGAGGTCGATTTCTACAATCTGGTCGTAGAAGGCAGATGGATTGGCAAGCACCTCATCATCAGCACGAAGCTCGGCTGCATTCTTTTGGGCAAGGGAAGCAATCTCCTCACGACCCGTCTTGCGGAGATATTCGCTGGCATTCTGGTCAAATGGGAAGATGGAGCAGGTAGCACCCAGCTCTGCACCCATGTTACAGATGGTAGCCTTACCCGTGGTAGAGATGCCGTCGAGGCCATCGCCAAAGTATTCGAGGATGGCATTGGTACCACCCTTCACAGTGAGAATGCCCAAGATTTCGAGAATCACATCCTTTGGAGTAGCCCAGCCAGAGAGCTTACCCGTGAGATGCACACCGATGAGGCGAGGCATCTTGAGTTCCCAAGGCTGACCAGTGAGCACATCCACGGCATCGGCACCACCAACGCCCACGGCTACCATACCGAGACCGCCGGCATTTGGAGTATGGGAATCTGTACCCACCATCATACCGCCTGGGAAGGCATAGTTCTCGAGTACCACCTGGTGGATGATACCAGCTCCTGGTCCCCAGAACCCGATGTGATATTTCTGAGATACCGACTTCAAGAAATCATATACCTCCTTGTTGGTCTTACATGCTTCAGGAAGGTCTTGAGTAGCACCCACGTCTGCACGAATCAAGTGATCGCAATGTACTGAAGCAGGAACTGCCACTTTATCCTTACCTGCGTTCATAAACTGCAAGAGCGCCATCTGAGCGGTAGCATCCTGCATCGCCACGCGGTTAGGTCGGAAATCCACATATTCTATACCTCTTTTATATGGGCGCAACTCAGCAGGGTCGAAAAGATGCGCAAAGAGCACCTTCTCGGCATAAGTGAGAGGTCGTTTCACAGTAGCCTTAGCCTGTTTTACACTTTCCGAATACGAAGCATAAAAGCTTCTCAGCATTTCAATGTCCAGTATCATCTTATTCACTAATTATTTGATTAACTATACATTCGTGTGCGCACACCATACAACAGCATAATACGCACTACCGAACTTTTTTGTTTGCAAATATACGACTTTTTCTGCAAATAGTAGCACATTTTATTGAAAATTTATCATTTTGCTAGCATTTTTCTTGATTCTTGATGAATTTGTTGCATATTTATACGAAAGATTGCTGTTTTTCCACTATAAATAAAGAATTCAAAGTAAAAACATCAGAAAAGCAAGAAAACAATAGTAAAAGCAGAAGAAAATCAGAAAACAATCGCAGAAGAAAAAGAAAAACGATAAAACATTTGGCGCTATACACATTATTTATTATCTTTGCAGATGTTATGAGAATAGACATTATTACAGTATTACCAGAGATGCTGGAGGGATTCTTCAATGAATCTATCCTGGCACGTGCGCAGAAGAAGGGCCTCGCAGAGATCCATCTCCACAACTTGCGCGACTATACATTAGATAAATGGAAACGAGTGGACGACTATCCATACGGAGGAAGCGCCGGAATGGTGATGCAATGCGAACCAATAGACCGATGCATCACTGCCCTGAAGGCAGAGCGTGACTACGATGACGTCATCTATGTATCTCCGGATGGCGAGACCTTCAACCAGAAGATAGCCAACGAAATGTCGCTGGGTGGAAACCTCATCATCCTCTGCGGTCACTACAAGGGAATCGACCAGCGCGTGCGCGATCATCTTATTACCAGAGAAATCAGCGTAGGTGATTATGTGCTCACGGGCGGCGAACTGGCAGCAGCTATTATTTCAGATGCGGTAATCCGACTCGTACCAGGAGTCATCAGCGATGAGCAGAGTGCCCTCTCCGACTGCTTCCAAGACGACATTCTGTCAGCTCCTATCTACACCCGCCCTTCAGACTACAAGGGTTGGAAGGTTCCAGAAATCCTACTTAGCGGCAACGAAGCAAAAATCCGCCAGTGGGAGTTTGACCAGGCAATGGAACGAACCAAGCGATTAAGACCCGACTTGCTTAAAGAATAATAGGCTGAAGCCAATCTGCAGGATGGGCATATATAAAAGATAAGCACATATATTAAGGGGAGTATATATAAGGTGAACATATATAATAAGAATAGCCTGTTCTCAAAACACGAGTTTCTGTTTAGAGAACAGGCTGCTTCATAAAGAGTATTCCATATCAGAAATCCATAATGAGAACTTCATTATAGGAATTTCTCACAAAACTTTTCTCCCAGCATAAATCCTTCTTCATAGAGACGCTCTAACCTATCCGTATCCTTCTCTATGCGCCCTACTTCCATTGGACGAATCGGACGGATACAAGTTATTTTGCCAGCAGCCTCCAAATCATCAATCAGTTGAATCTGCTCATTATAAACCTTATGCCGATGACTCAAGACCACTCGCAGGCGCGGATAGTTCTTATATAAATAAGGTAGCTTTCTATCTTTGCCAGTATCTCTCCAACCTTTGTTGCGGGTTAAGACAACCACATTGTGCTCATAACCTTTGTCTATAGCTCTCATCACGGGAATACTGTCCGATATTCCACCATCGAGCATTGGGATACCATCCACATCCACGATTTTACTCACGTATGGCAAACTGCTGGAAGCACGTACAATATCGAGGGCACGCTGCCGATCATGATTTTCCGAAAGATACATAGGCTGCCCCGTAAGACAATTCGTGGTAACCATCTCGAATCGGTCGGCATATTTAAAATAGGTATCAAAATCGTAAGGAAGCAACAGATTCGGAAACTTATCGTAGAGCAACTCACGGTCGAAAATACACCCTTGCGTTACTAGATGTCGGATGCCGATATACTGATACCTCGCCAAATAATCGATATTTGAGATACGGGCACGACGCGGCTGGCGACTGATGTACGACATACCATTACATGCACCTGCCGACACCGCCACCGTATATGGGAAATAAACATCATGCTTCATAAAAGCATCAAGTACGCCACTGGTAAAGACGCCACGCATACCTCCACCTTCCAAGACCAAACCAGTTTTTTCCAAATTCAACTTCATAACCTTTATCCTTCCACTGTTTTTTGATTGCATTACACTAATCAACATTCATACTCTTACAGATTATCACTCTCTGCATTACTAACGATTTGCACTCTGAGAAAACTCATTTTCTTACATTTTGTCCCTCAAAAAGAGCATTTTTATATTAATTATTTATAAATTCGCTAGTTTTTTCTATTTTTGATTGCAAAGATAATACATTTTTGCGAAATAATTGCTAACTTTGCAGCAAAATAAAGTAAAATTCTAAAAATATGTTTAGTAAGGACACTTATATCAGCCGCAGACAAGAGCTTAAGAAGCTCGTCAAAAGCGGCGTCATCATTCTTTTCGGAAACAACAATTCACCTTGTAATTTCCCTAATAACGGATATTACCCATTCCGCCAGGACTCAACATTCCTGTACTATTTCGGTTTGCAGCGAGACGGTTTGGTTGGTGTAATTGACATAGATAACGACATCGAAACTTTAATCGGTGATGATATCGACTTGGTAGATATCGTATGGTACGGAAGCGTAGATAGCGTCCACAATCTCGCAGAGCAGGTGGGCGTACATAATTCTGCACCTATGAAGAGTCTGAAGACCATCTGCAATGATGCTATGGCGAAGAAACGCAAGATTCACTTCTTGCCACCTTACCGCTATGATATCAAGCTTCAGGTATTTGACCTTCTCGGAATTCATCCAAACCAGCAGAAAGAGGAAGCCAGCATGGATCTCATCAAGGCGGTTGTCAAGATGCGTTCTACCAAGACTCCTGAGGAAATTGAGGAATTGGAGCGTGCTTCTGTTATCGGATATAAGATGCACACCACTGCTATGAAGCTCGTCCGCCCAGGAATCACAGAAAAATATGTAGCAGGACAGGTAAGCGGAATTGCTCACTCTTATGGAGCAATGGTTAGTTTCCCTACTATCTTCAGCCAGCATGGAGAGATTCAGCATGGTTATCCATCTATGAATCTGCTCGAGGAAGGAAGACTGGCACTTTGTGATGCAGGTGCAGAGACTATGAACAATTACTGTTCAGACCATACCCGTACAATGCCTGTCAGCGGTAAGTTCAGCCAACGCCAGTTGGAAATCTACTCTATCGTAGAGGCTTGTCACGACTACGCTCTGGAAGTTGCAAAGCCAGGTATGAAGTGGGCTGATGTCCACTTTGCCGTATGCCGCTTGCTCTTCGACCGTATGAAAGAGTTAGGTCTTGCCAAAGGTGATACAGAAGAGGCTGTACGTGCAGGTGCCCACGCTATGTTCCTGCCTCACGGATTGGGACACATGATGGGTATGGATGTTCACGATATGGAGAACCTCGACCAGATAAACGTTGGCTTTGATGATGAAGTTCGCCCTAACCTGGAACAGTTTGGTACAAACTGCCTGCGTATGGGCCGTCGCCTTGAAGAAGGCTTCGTAGTAACAGATGAGCCAGGCGTTTACTTCATTCCTGCTCTCATCGATGACTGGAAAGCTTCTGGTCATTGTGCAGAGTTCCTCAACTTCGATAAGATTGAGACCTACAAAGACTTCGGAGGCATCCGTATCGAGGATGATGTACTCATCACCAAGGATGGTTGCCGATTCCTCGGAACCGACCGTATACCTTACCATCCAAAGGATGTAGAGGAGTATATGGCTGCCCACAGAGGAGAGATTCTTTAAATAGAAAATCCATTCAAGCAAACGAACAAAGAACCCTCAAGCCTATAAAACTTGAGGATTCTTCATAGAGAGATATAAGTATAGAATAACATTATTAATTTAAGAGAAAAATTTCATGAAGAAATCAATGATCGTTGCAGCTATGTTGGCTATGGTTGCCACTGGCGCAAATGCGAAATCAGCAACAGATTCTGCTACCATCGCAAAGAACAAGCCTGTATTCACTGTAGTGAAACAGAATCCTATTACAAGCATCAAGGACCAGAACCGCAGCGGTACGTGCTGGGCTTACTCTACACTCAGCTACTTCGAAAGCGAGATTCTGAAGCATACAGGTAAGACCTACGACCTCAGCGAGATGTTCGTAGCTAACAAGACTTATATGGACCGCGCCACTATGGCTGTAAGAATGCACGGTGACGTAAGCTTCTCTCAGGGCGGTAGCGCATACGATGTACTTTATGCTTTGCAGCACTACGGAATCGTACCGGAGGGCGCAATGCCAGCTCCTGGTACTTTGACAGGCGACTCACTCGCTAACTTCGGTGAGTTCTTCGATGTAATGACTCCATACGTAGAGGCTGTAGCTAAGAGCAACGCTAAGAAGATTTCTTCTGCCTGGAAGAGCGGTCTTCAGGGTATCATCGACTCATATATCGGTAAGACTCCAGAGAAGTTCACATATCAGGGCAAGCAGTACACTCCACAGTCATTCTGCCAGAGCCTCGGCTTGAACCTCGATGATTATGTTACCATCACCAGCTATACTCACCACCCAATGTGGAGCAAGTTTGCTGTTGAGGTACAAGATAATTGGCGTTGGCCTTTGAGCTACAACGTACCAATGGATGACCTTTGCAAGATCATCGACAACGCTATCAACAACGGCTACACAGTAGCTTGGGGTGGCGACGTAACAGAGGACGGTTTCACTCGTAAGGGTCTCGGTATCGCATACGACGTCAAGAAGGTTCGTTCTATGGCAGGTACAGACGCAGACCACTGGTTCAAACTCTCTAAGGACGAGAAGAAGGAGAAGTTCGATTCACTTGGTGTAAACGCACCAGAAGTTGTTCCTACCCAGGCTATGCGCCAGGAAGCTTTCGACAACTGGGAGACTACCGACGACCACGGAATGCACATCTATGGTATCGCTAAGGACCAGAACGGCAAGGAGTACTATATGATAAAGAACTCTTGGGGTGAGTATGGTGACTACAAGGGAACATGGTATATGACCAAGGCTTTCGTTGCTTACAAGACAATGGACTTCATGGTAAACAAGAATGCCATTCCTAAGGATATCCGCAAGAAGCTCGGCATCTAATTTATTCAAAATAAACATAACCAAAGGCAGCAAACAGTAGAGTTTGCTGCCTTTTTGTTTACCTGCAAGTATTATTTTTACTTAAATCTAGGTATTTTTAAATAAAATACTTCATAAACATTTTCGATTGTCACTTTATTTTCGTAACTTTGGGGGCAGAAATAAAAAATAATTAAAATGCATTTTAAATGGAATTACGAAGAACCGACACCAGAGCTGGAGAAATCGGCTAAAGAACTAGCCGACAAACTCAGTATCAGCCCTATCCTAGCCAAACTTCTCATCCATAGAGGCATTACGACAGAATCTGCAGCCAAGCGGTTTTTCCGTCCCCAGCTGTCTGATCTCATCAATCCATTCCTGATGAAGGATATGGATATCGCTGTAGATCGCCTCAACGATGCAATGGGAAGAAAGGAGCGCATCATGGTCTATGGAGACTATGACGTGGATGGATGCACGGCTGTAGCATTGGTGTACAAGTTTCTACAACAGTTTTATTCCAACATTGATTACTACATACCAGACCGATACGACGAAGGCTATGGAGTAAGCAAAAAGGGAATAGACTTTGCGCACGAAACAGGTGTAAAACTCATCATTATCCTGGATTGCGGCATCAAAGCTATCCAGGAGATAGAATATGCCAAGAGTCTTGGCATAGATTTCATCATCTGCGATCATCATGTCCCTGACGACATGATGCCACCAGCTGTGGCCATACTCAACCCCAAACGCCCGGATGATCCATTCCCATTCAAGCATCTCTGCGGTTGTGGCGTAGGATTCAAGTTCATGCAGGCTTTTGCCAAGAACAACAACATTCCTTTCTCACGCCTCATCCCATTACTCGACTTCTGTGCCGTGAGCATTGCTGCCGACATAGTGCCTGTAGTGGATGAAAACCGAATCCTTGCCTTCCACGGACTCAAACTTCTCAATACCAATCCAAGTATCGGACTCAAGGCGATTATCGATATCTGCGGACTCAACGGAAGAGAGCTGTCTATGAGTGACATCGTCTTCAAGCTAGGACCACGCATCAATGCATCAGGACGTATGGAGAACGGCAAGGAAAGCGTGGATCTGCTGGTAGAGCGAGACTTCGGTCAGGCTCTGAAAATGGCAAAGCACATCAATGAGTACAATGAGCAGCGCAAGGATATAGACAAGCAGATGACAGAAGAAGCCAATCTAATCGTGTCACGACTGGAGACACAGAAACACAACTCCAGCATCGTACTCTATGATGAAGGTTGGAAAAAGGGAGTCATCGGCATCGTTGCATCCCGACTTACGGAAATCTACTTCCGTCCTACCGTGGTATTGACCCGTGACGGAGACCTTGCAACAGGTTCGGCTCGCAGTGTAACAGGATTCGACGTATATTCTGCCATCAAGAGTTGCCGCGACCTGCTTATCAACTTCGGAGGTCACACCTATGCCTGCGGACTTACAATGAAATGGGAAAACGTGAAGGAGTTTAGAGACAGATTCCACCAGTACGTGGCAGAACATATCGCTCCCGAACAGACGGAAGCGATGCTCAACATAGATGCGATGATAGACTTCAAGGACATAACGAAGCAGCTGCACGCAGATTTAAAGAAGTTCTCACCTTTTGGTCCATGCAATAGCAAACCCGTATTCTGCACGCAGAACGTATATGATTACGGCACCAGCAAGGTGGTGGGCAGAGAGCAAGAGCATATCAAACTGGAATTGGTAGATTCTAAGTCAAGTACCGTAATGAACGGAATTGCCTTCGGGCAAAGCGCGGCTGCCCGATACATCAAAAGCCGCCGCAGTTTCGACATTGCATACACCATTGAGGACAATATTTTCAAGAAGAATCAAGTCCAACTTCAAATAGAGGCTATCAGGCCAAATGACTAAGAAAAAATGGCAGATCAATTTCAACTTATTCTGCAAAAGTATTGGGGGTATCCTGATTTCCGAGGCATTCAACGCAATATCATCGAAAGCATTGCCTGCGGACGGGATACCCTCGGTCTTATGCCTACAGGTGGCGGCAAATCCATCACATTCCAAGTGCCTGCCTTGGTCAAGGAAGGTGTATGTATCGTTATCACCCCTCTCATCGCCCTGATGAAAGACCAGGTACAGCATCTTAGAGAACGAGGTATACTGGCTGACGCCATCTATGCAGACAAATCGAGAAACGAAATTCTCCAGACGCTCGACAACTGTATCTTCGGGGGCGTAAAGATTCTCTACGTTTCACCAGAACGACTCGCATCAGAACTCTTTCAGACCAAGCTCAAACACATCCATGTAAGTTTCATCACAGTAGATGAAGCCCATTGTATCAGCCAATGGGGCTACGATTTCCGCCCTTCTTACCTGCAGATAGCCAAAATCAGGGAAATGATTCCCCAGGTACCTATCCTTGCTCTTACAGCGACTGCGACTCCAGAAGTTGTGGATGATATACAGGACAGACTCCATTTTGCAGAAAAGAATGTGTTTAAGATGAGCTTCGAACGCAAGAACCTCGCTTATGTTGTACGCAACACTTCCAATAAACAGGGTGAAATGGTGCATATCCTGCAAAGCGTGAAAGGCTCAGCCATAGTCTATGCCCGAAGTAGAAAGCGCACCAAGGAAATGGCTGAACTATTGTCAAAGAAAGGTATTTCCGCCACCTTTTACCACGCCGGACTCGCTCCTGATGAGAAGGATGTGCGACAGAAAGCCTGGCAGGCAGACGAAGTAAGGGTGATGTGCGCCACAAACGCCTTTGGAATGGGAATAGACAAACCCGATGTGAGGATGGTGATTCACATAGACTGTCCCGATTCACTTGAGGCTTACTTCCAGGAGGCTGGACGTGCCGGAAGAGATGGGGAGAAATCCTATGCAGTACTGCTTTTTGACAGAAGCGACGAGTCGAAACTCAAGAAACGAATAGATGATACCTTTCCACCTAAAGAAATGATACAGGACGTTTACGAACATCTTGCCTACTTCTACCAGATAGGTGTAGGTAGCGGATGTGGCAAGACCTTCGAGTTTGACATCGATAAATTCTGCATCACCTACAAGTTTTTCCCCACCAAAGTAGATTCGGCACTCAGGATTCTTGAACGAAGCGGCTATCTGCACTACGAGGACGATCCAGACGGTAAAGCCCGCGTTATGTTTCTCCTGGGCAGAAACGAACTTTATATACTCGATCAGCTTCCTCCTACACAGGAGGCGGTCATCACAGCATTACTGCGCAGCTACGGCAGTCTGTTTGTGGATCTTACCTTCATAGACGAGCATCTTATTGCCCGCCAGGCGGAATTAAACATCCAGCAGGTATATTTTGCATTAAAGAACCTGGCAGCCCGCCACATCATCAAATTCATCCCCCGCCGCAAGATACCTTTCATCAGCTATACACGCGACCGAGTAGATGGCAACAAGGTACAGATTCCGCAAGAGGTATGGGAAGGCCGAAGAGAGCAATATATGAAGCGTATTCAAAGCATGCTGCAATATGCCAAAAATGATGAGATATGCCGCTCACGCCAGTTGCTCGCCTATTTTGGTGAACATAATGAAACGAAATGCCAGCAATGTGATGTTTGCCTGGCGAAGGAAACGGAAGAGAAAGAAAAGGAATTCCGCAGAAAGATTGCAGAAGAAGAAATCATCATAGAAGACCTCAAAGTCATAGAAAAACGAAAGGATGATTGAAAAGATAAAAGGATGATTGAAAGTCGAAAGGATGATTGGAAAAGCAACCTCCTTTCGACTTTATCATATACGTAAAAGGGAGCGACCCATCGCGGACCGCTCCCTTTATAACATTATGTACGAGAAAAAAATTAGTTATTCTCAGGACGAAGCTTACGTACAGTAACACCAGCCTGCCACATCTCCTTGTTGCGCATAGCCTCGAGTTCTGCGTTCAACTTCTCACGGTAATCAGCCTGAGAATTCTTGTCGATAGAAATCTGAGCCTCATTACCAGTCTTAACAGAGTAATACAACCACTCCATAACAGGCTTGATAGCCTCACGGAAACGAGGAGCCCAATCAAGAGCACCACGCTGAGCTGTTGTAGAACAGTTAGCATACATCCAATCCATACCCTTAGCACCGAAGAGAGGGCCAAGGCTCTGAGTCAACTCCTCAACAGTCTCGTTGAATGCCTCAGATGGAGAGTGACCGTTCTCACGGAGTACATCGTACTGAGCCTCCAAGAGACCCTCGATAGCACCCATCAAAGAACCACGCTCACCAGTAAGGTCAGAAGTAGCCTCACGCTGGAATGTAGTCTTAAACAGATAACCTGCACCGATACCGATACCGAATGCAATAGTCTTTTCCTCTGCCTTGCCAGATGCATCCTGGTAAACAGCGTAAGAACAGTTCAAACCACGACCCTCGCAGAACATAGTGCGGAGAGAAGTACCAGAACCCTTAGGTGCAACCATGATAACATCAATATCCTTAGGTGGAACTACGCCTGTGCGATCGCTCCAGTTGATAGCGAAACCATGTGAATAATACAAAGTCTTACCTGCTGTGAGGTGTGGCTTAATTTTTGGCCAGCATGCAATCTGACCGGCATCAGAAAGCAACATACAGATGATAGTACCCTTCTCAGCAGCCTCCTCGATAGAGAACAAAGTCTTGCCAGGTACCCAGCCATCCTTCAAACACTTCTCGTAGGTCTTACCCTGACGCTGTCCGACGATGACGTTGAAACCATTATCGCGAAGGTTGCAAGCCTGACCAGGACCCTGGATACCGTAACCGATAACTGCGATAGTTTCGTTCTTCAATACTTCACGTGCTTTCTCCAATGAAAATTCATGACTGGTGACAACAGTTTCCATTACGCCACCGAAATTCATTTCTGCCATAATTTTTTAATTTTTTGTGCGGCTTACCGTTTGTGGAGCCGCGGGTTATACTTGTCCATACGGATGCGAGCTGTATTCTTATCCAAAGAGAGCCTGTTTGATCCGTCCACCACCTACACGAGGAAGCGGCACTGGGTTTATTTTTTATTTCGAGTGCAAAGATAATGAATTTCTATGAAACCACCAAATTTTTCTTTCATTTTTTTATAAATTTTACCTTACTTCTTACAACTTCTACCTCAATATCGCTATTTTGGCTTATTTTTGTTATTTTTATGCAAAATTCTTCCATTTTTTGAGGTTCGTTAACAGAAGCTTCTTTTTCTGTTTTTCCCCCATCACCCACCTTCTCTACATAGAAATTCAGCTGATCGCCCTGATGACTCTCTGCTACGTATGCGATTTCGAAGCGCTGTAAAAAATGAGTCTTATAATAATCCAGGTCAAAAAGATCGAGTACATGCTCGATATATTTCACAGAATTAATATGGCCATTTACATCCACATCATTATAATAGGTATGAATAGTACGTACCAATTCTGCATCCTTACCCATCTTGACACGAGAGCTGGCTGCAATAGGACAAGGTTTCTCTGTTTCTATATATTCCTTGATAAGTCCATCATGGATACTGAAAATATCCACGGGCTGACGGGTCTCTGTATCAATCATCGCCCAGACACTTTTACCATAGCCATATACCTTCTCAGCTTCAGAACCATCCGAAACAGACGCACAAATCTTAAAGTTTCGGCTAGTGAAGTACTTCATCGCACTCTCTACCCAGGTCTCTACATAAAACTTATCATAAGACTTTGGCATTTCCTGCATCTCGATAGCGAGACGACTCAAGACCCAGGTTTTGTGTCGGGGCATCAGATAGTTCATTCCATAACCACGATCGTTACTATGGAAATCGGCAGCATTCAGAAGATGATTTCCCAAATGCCCCATAAACAGACGACTTGCAAAATCGCAATGGAAAGGTTCTGCCAGAAACTCGTAGCAACCTACCTTATCTAATAATTCCTGTTTCATATTCTTCGGTTTTTGATTTATTGTTTTATACCTTATTATATATATATAACGAAGCCCCCTATATCTTTATTACATACAAGAAACTAAAAAATCCCTCTGCTCTTGGTCTTCCAACCAGGTAAGCAAAGGGATTTTCCTCGTTTAAATCTGTTTGTTCCAGAATCAATATATTCTTTCAGAATTCCTGTCCGAGATTATTCTTCTGAATTCTTTTTCAGATAATCAGAGATAGGCTCATCGAAGCTTCTTGTAACGGCAATTCTACCACTTCTACTGTACTGCAAAAGACAATCGAAACTATTGAGCTGATGGAAAAGATCAGCGATATCCTCAGTAAGACCCGCCAAGAGCACAGTACTGTAGGTAGGATTCACCTCCATCATACGGGCATCGTGCTTGCGGATAGTACGGGAAACCTCAGGATTCTCCAAGAGAATAGGAGTAGAAATCTTGTAGAGTGCTACCTCGTGGATGAAAATCTGATCATCTGCATAATAATCACTCTTCACCACATCAATTTTCTTCTCTATTGCCTTGTTGATTTTCTCAATCTGCTCAGCATCACTCCATACCGTGATAGTATATTTGTGGATGTTCTTGATACTGCTAGCCGACACATTCAAGCTCTCGATATTCACCTGTCTTCTTGTAAATACAGCGGTAATCTGATTCAGAATACCTGCAATATTCTCAGAATAGACAAGCAATGTATATAATTTCTTATCGTTGTTATTCTCCATTTTATTTCTATTATTTAAAATGTATAGTTACACCTTATTATATATATAGCCGAAAGCCATTAATAGTGGAGCTCAAGCAGCATTTCGTCCACACTCTTTCCCGGCAGAGTCATAGGAACAATATCCTCATCTTCCTTGATGGCGCATTCCAAAAGGTAAGGTCCCTTGGTGCTGATCATCTTCTCAACCTTCGCCTTCAGATCCTTGCGGTCGATTACCACATCGTAAGGAATGCCATAAGCCTTGGCAATTTCCTCATAACGAGGGTTCAGCATATGGGTGAAAGAGCGACGTCCCTCAAACATCAAATCCTGCCACTGGCGTACATTGCCCAGATAGTTATTGTTCAAGAGAATCATCTTCACTGGTGCCTGCTGCTCCATGATGGTACCCAATTCCTGGATGTTCATTTGGAAACCGCCATCACCGAAGAAGCAGCAGATGGTACGGTCTGGTGCGCCGAATGTTGCACCGATAGCAGCAGGAAGACCGAAGCCCATGGTTCCGAAACCACCACTGGTAACAATACTCAGTTTCTTGGTGAACTTGAAGTAGCGGCTACTGATCATCTGGTTCTGACCTACGTCGTTCACGAGAACAGCCTCATTATTGGTAGCTTCAGTCACCACATTGGTCACCTCACCCATCAGCAGAGGGCCTTCAGTAGGATGAATATCCTTCTCGATAACCTTCTCCAGCTCCTGCTTGCGATATTCCTCGAAGGAATCTCTCCACTCGCGATGAACATTCTTGTTCAAGAGACGAGTGATGGCAGGCAACGTTTGCTTGCAATCACCAATCACAGCCACATCAGTCTTGATGACTTTATCGATTTCCGACTTATCAATATCAAGATGGATAATCTTAGCCTGCTTGGCATATTTGGAAGGAACGCCCGTGATACGGTCGCTGAATCGCATACCGATGGCAATGAGCACATCACACTCCTGAGTCTTCATATTGGTAGCATAAGAACCATGCATACCGAGCATACCCATATTAAGCGGATGGTTGCTAGGAAGAGCAGAAAGACCGAGCAGGGTACGACCAGCCGGGATATCAGCCTTCTCCAGGAATTCAACCAGTTCATTATGAGCACCACCCAGTTCTACGCCATGACCGACGAGAGCGAAAGGACGCTTTGCCTGATTGATGAGTTCAGCAGCTTCAGCCACTGCCTTTTCATCAATCTTCGGATATGGATTATAAGATGTAACCTTCTCGCACTTCACCGGTTCCCACTCACAAGTAGCAATCTGGGCGTTCTTGGTAAAGTCGAGTACCACAGGTCCCGGACGACCGCTACGAGCGATGAAGAAGGCACGGCTTACAGCCCATGCCACATCCTCAGGACGGCGAATCTGATAAGACCACTTAGAGATAGGCTGAGTAACGCCCACCAGGTCAACCTCCTGAAAGGCATCAGTACCCAAAGCGCCCACACCCACCTGTCCGGCGATGACCACGATAGGTGTAGAATCCATCATGGCATCAGCAATACCGGTGAGCGTATTAGTTGCTCCAGGACCACTAGTTACGAGAGTAACACCCACTTCGCCGCTGACTCGGGCATAACCCTGTGCAGCGTGAGCAGCAGCCTGCTCGTGACGAACCAAGATGTGATCGAACATCTTCTTCTCTCCTCTCGTGTAACCATACAGCGCATCAAACACTGGCATGATGCTACCACCTGGGTAACCGAAGATGGTCTTAACCCCTTCGTTATGCAGGGAGCGCATCAATGCTTCAGCTCCTGTTATTACTTCTTTTGCCATTTATCTATATCTTATTCTGAATAATTCAAAAACTTTATTTTCTTTGTTGTCAAAGACAAACCTTCTTGCCTAGGAAACCAGGAAAGGATTAGTCAATGATTCTTACACCACCCTTATCAGCAGAGCTTACGCTCTGTGCGTATGCACGCAAAGCCTTACTAACCTGACGATTACGCTTCAGCGGCTGCTGTGGACGAGCAGCAAGTTCCTCGTCGGAAAGCTTCACATTGATAGAACGGCTAGGAATATCGATAACGATGATATCGCCATCCTTGATTTTGCCGATGTTACCACCAGCAGCAGCCTCTGGGCTAATGTGACCGATACTCAAGCCAGATGTACCTCCTGAGAATCGACCATCTGTGATGAGGGCACACTCCTTACCGAGGTGACGGCTCTTGATGTATGAAGTTGGATACAGCATCTCCTGCATACCAGGACCACCCTTAGGACCCTCGTGTGTGATGACAACACAATCACCAGAGTTCACCTTGCCACCAAGGATACCCTCGCAGGCATCTTCCTGAGAATCGAAGCATACAGCAGGACCCTCGAAATGCCAGAGTACAGGATCAACACCTGCGGTCTTCACTACGCAACCATTCTGTGCAATATTACCGAAGAGCACTGCAAGACCACCATCCTTGGTATAAGCATGTTCGAGATCACGGATACAGCCATTCTCTCTATCTGTATCAAGACTCTCCCACTGTGCATCTTGACTACCCATCTGAGTGGAGAATTTTCTGCCTGGAGCAGAATGATAGATGCGGTCAGCCTCAGGATCAATCTCGGCACCTGTGATATCGTATTTCTTCATCTGCTCATCGAGAGTCTTGCCATCCACACGCTTCACAGCACCATTGATAAGGCCACCCTTATTAAGTTCATTCAGGATACCCAGGATACCACCGGCACGGTTACATTCCTGAACGCTATACTTCTGAGTATTAGGACTCAACTTGCAGAGGCAAGGAACCTTGCGACTGAGCTGATCGATATCTTCCATCTTGAAATCGGCACCTGCTTCCTGAGCTACAGCCAAGAGATGGAGCACTGTATTTGTACTACCACCCATTGCGATATCGAGAGTCATGGCATTGAGGAAGGCATCACGGGTAGCAATGCTACGTGGCAATACGCTCTCATCGCCATCCTCATAATAAGCGTAGGCATTCTTTACAACCTGACGAGCCGCAGCCTTGAAGAGTTCGATGCGGTTCTTGTGGGTAGCAAGAATGGTTCCGTTTCCAGGAAGACTCAAACCGATAGCCTCTGTAAGAGAATTCATAGAGTTAGCGGTAAACATACCAGAGCAGCTACCACATCCTGGGCAAGCACACTGCTCAATCTGCTTCATTTCCTCATCGCTGACACTGGTATCAGCACCCTTAATCATAGCGGTAATCAAGTCAGCATTCTCGCCTTTCCAGCGACCAGCCTCCATCGGACCACCAGAACAGAACACAGTAGGAATATTCAGACGCATAGACGCCATCAACATACCTGGGGTAACCTTATCACAGTTGGAAATGCAGATCATAGCATCAGCCTTGTGCGCATTCACCATATATTCCACAGAATCAGCAATAATATCGCGACTAGGGAGTGAATAGAGCATTCCGTCGTGACCCATAGCGATACCGTCGTCAACAGCGATGGTATTGAACTCAGCTGCATAGCAACCCATAGCTTCAATTTCCTTCTTGACAATCTGACCGATTTCGTGAAGATGAGTATGACCCGGAACAAACTGTGTGAAGCTGTTCACGATGGCGATGATAGGTTTGCCAAACTGCTCATGTTTCATACCTGCAGCTACCCAGAGTGCTCTGGCACCTGCCATTCTTCTGCCTTCAGTACAGACGCTACTTCTTAATGGATGTTTCATATCGTTATTATCTCTTTATATTATCTTGTTCTTTATTACCAGAAGGTCTCTCTCAAGCCTTCTTCTTACAATTTTGACTGCAAAGATAGTGAGAATTTATGAAACAAACAACAAAATCCGCAAAAACTTTCAATTTTTGCGGATTTTTGTTAGAAAATAAGCTAAATTGCTTACAATTTATCAGAACCCTTACACAAAAGCAGCCCGATTGTGCAAAAATACAAGGGTTCATATATGTCTTATGCAGCCAGATTAGAGTTCAAAGACCTCGGCAGAACGAGCCTTCACCTCAACCTGCTTGTTACCAGCACCAACTCCTTGTGCTTCCACCTGAAGTTTCAACGTACGAGGCAAGGCATTCACCACCTTGAGCCAGGTTTTACCGGTCTTGGAATCCTTTACCACGCTGGTGCCCACGTACTTCTTGAGAGCCGCAGGAAGGTTCAGGCTAGATACAATATAAGTATCACCGGAATGCTGACCAAACATCTTCTGCATCTTGTAACTTTCGGTGAGTCGGATTTTCTCCGAATTATCGAAGTAAATCATATCCGGGTTCCAGTTATGATAACCATCCTTGCAGAGCAGAGGCGCATAAGAAGTCATTTCCACGACATCTCCGTTACGCTCCACATTACAGAGATGAATACCCTCTGCCAAAGCGCGGTCTAATTCATTATTGCCATTTGCAGCATACTCGCCCAGATACACCTTCGGAGCCTTACGGTCGTAATGATCGTAGTAATCCTGATGATTGATAAACCATCCTGGCTGCTCATAATAGTGCTCATCTACCGCATCAATCCATTTTTTATTCTCCTTTGCAATCTTCCAGCCCTCGATATAGTCGGAAGATGGACTATGGAATGGACCTACTGTGCCCACTACTTCAATTTCCGGATGCTTCTCCTTGAGAGCCTTGCAGATCATCAGATAGCGCTGTTCGAAATCGGTGGAGATCAGATCTTCGTTTCCGATACCTACCATCTTGAGATTGAAAGGAGCAGGATGTCCAGCATCCGCTCTCATCTTTGCCCACTTCGATGTGGCAGGATCACCATTCGCCCACTCAATCAGGTCAAGAACATCCTGCACATACTTTGGCATTTCTGCCATTGGGATTCCGCCCTGCTGTCCGCAGATGCCCTGTGCATTAGGCCGGGAATTCTGACAAGGTACACCAGCAGCCAATACTGGCAGAGGCTCAGCGCCCATATCCTCACACCACTGGAAATACTCGAAGAATCCCAGCTTACGGGTCTGGTGATAGTTCCAGATATTGAGAGCCGGTTTTCGGTCTTTCAATTCACCGATACTCTCCTTCCAATGATAGATGTTTCCGAGTCCCTGTCCGTGGAGCATACATCCACCAGGGAAACGCACGAAGCGAGGCTTCAGCTCAGCGATGGTCTCAGCAAGATCCTTTCTCAGACCATGACCTTTGTAGGTATCCTGCGGCATCAGGCTCACCATATCTACGGCTACCTTTTCCTCCCCCTTAGGCAAGAGGGCAAAACGGGTATCCTTGCCCAGTTCACCTTTATATTTGTCTGTGATGACAAGCTGCGCCTTGTATTCAGCCCAATCAGGTCCCTGCACCTTCAGCTTAGCCTGGGCTATCGGAAGTCCTTCCTGATCTACGAGTGCTACGGTGAGCTGCTTTTTCTTGCCGTCGATACAACGGGCATACAGACTCACTTCGTAAGCGGCACCACGCTTGATGACGATTCCCTCCCATCCTATATTATAAATAGGTGTAGATGAGAGGATGGCATAATGCGGATTATTCACGCTTACCCCATTTTCTGTAGAAATGATGGCAGAAGAGGATGATGAAGAAGAAGATACTGAAGAAGATGCTGATGAAGCCTCAATTCCCATCCAGGCAGTTGCAGCATTCCAGCCTTTTCGCTCACCATTGTATTCGAAGTCGCCATTCTGCAGGAGTTCTGCACAGAGTCCACCATCTGCTGCTCTGCTGATATCCTCGAAGAAGATGCCGATGAGTTTGTCGCTGATGCGATGGCTCTGCTTCGGATTCACCGTGAGCTTAGCCGTAAAAGCATCTGCTGCATCCGCCTCCTTTACCATTTTAGCGTGCTGAAGGACTGCCTCCTCACCTTGCTCATTCTTGATTTTCTCCTCTACATCAGTGATATAAGCCTTCAAATCAGCCTCATTCTTAGGCAGCTTCCGGCTGTTTTCCTTTGCTTCCTCAGCCAGAGCCTTATGCCAGGCACGGATATAGTTCAGATGAATGGCCGGAATCTCGAAGTCATTACCCTCTACCAGTTTACCATTGATGGTAGCCGTATCTCTCTGCCAGAGGATTTCATCGGCAGAAGCTTCCAGCGAATCCTCCTGGAAGGTACGGAAATCCTTGTCGGCGTGAACATATCTTTTACCTTTCTCCGTCTTCAGATAGAGATCGAAGGTTCCATCTTCCATCTGATAGGCAGCCACATCACTGATATTCTTCTCCTTCATGATAGGATAATCCTGTGGTCGCCAGGTTACGAGGTCTTCAGAATAAGCCACGGCAAACTGTGGTGAGGTCTTGTTTACACTCCAGAGAGCCCGCCAGGTACCATCATTTGCCTTGAGAACGAATGGGCGATACATCTTTTTCTCACTGCCCCAAGGTCCGAAGTCAGAGGAACAGAGCTGACCTACATCCACCCATCTTTCATCGTCTGTAAGATAAGCCAGATGCAGTCCCTGGTTGGGAGCAGGCGAATAAACGAAGATCTGACAGGTAGAATCCTTGCCCACAATGGTATAGGCAGGTGCATCCTTATCCACAACAGATACACTTGCTTTATTAACTTGTTTCTTGGCAGCAGGCATTTGAATCTGCTTCCTGACAGGAGTCAGCGCAACAGCTTGGGTCATAGCCAACAGGGCAGCCGAGAAGAGTAGATACTTTGGTTTCATCATATTACTTCTTATTTATTTTTGTTTGTTTTTAGATTCTCAATTGTATTACATTATATATATGCGATGATACGACCTAAAAATCGTATAAAGTTAATAAAAAAAGGGGTAGAATGCTTCACAGCAACCTGCCCCTCAACCTAACAACTAAACCTAATAAACTCTCTAATGGAAAGAGAGATCTAATCAAATATTTCTTTTTTTCCTGCGGCAAGCGTATTCTTCATCAGCGAGCAGATGGTCATCGGACCCACTCCACCCGGAACTGGAGTAATGAAAGAACACTTTTCAGCCACCTCATCGAACTTCACGTCACCATTCAGGCGGAATCCGCTTTTTCTGGTGGCGTCAGGAACACGAGTGGTACCCACGTCGATGACAACAGCTCCCGGTTTCACCATATCGGCTGTTACGAAATCAGGCTTACCTATAGCCGCAATGATTATATCCGCCTCCCGGCACTCCTCCTTCAGATTTTTGGAGTGCGAGTGGCACACGGTAACCGTGGCATCTCCATACTGCTTCTGCATCATCAGCTGGGCCATAGGCTTGCCCACGATGTTGCTTCTGCCCAGGATAACACACTTCTTACCGCTGGTTTCTATCTGATAATGCTGCAGCAGGGTGAGGATTCCAAGCGGAGTAGCCGAGATGAAACTAGGCATACCCAGCGACATTCTACCCACATTCACGGGATGGAAACCATCCACATCCTTGCGATAGTCTATCGCCATGGTAATCTTCTGCTCGTCGATGTGCTTCGGCAAAGGCAGCTGCACGATGAAACCATCCACATCAGCATCCTTGTTGAGCTTATCTACACACTGCAGAAGCTCCTCCTCAGTAACATCCTCCTCAAAACGGATCAGCGTAGATTTGAATCCGCACTTTTCGCATGCCAGAACCTTGTTCTTCACATAGGTTTCGCTGCCACCATCGTGACCCACTAGCACAGCCACCAGATGTGGCTGCTTGCCTCCGGCGGCAACAATCTGAGCCACCTCCTGGGCAATCTGTTCCTTAATGGCGGCTGCTGTCGCCTTTCCGTCTATTAGCTGCATCTTTTCTTTAATGTTAAATGTTCAATGTTAAATGTTAAGTTGCAGAGCATACGAATTCTTCACACTTCGTTCTTCACTCTTCACTTATTTCTTACATACCTGGCATCTTAGGCATACCTGGCATACCCTTCATACGGCCCATCATCTGCGCCATCTTGTTGCCAGTCATCATCTGCATCATCTTGCGTGTCTGTTCAAACTGCTTAATGAGCTTGTTCACCTCCTGGATATTAGTACCAGAACCCTTGGCAATACGCTGGCGGCGAGATGTGTTGAGGATAGAAGGATTGGTACGCTCCTTAGGAGTCATACTCTGGATGATAGCCTCGATACCCTTGAAAGCATCCTCTGGGATGTCAACATCGCGGATAGCCTTGCCTACACCCGGAATCATTGCAGCCAGATCCTTGATGTTACCCATCTTCTTGATCTGCTGGATCTGATTGTAGAAGTCGTTGAAGTCGAACTGGTTCTTGCGAATCTTCTTCTCGAGCTTCTTGGCTTCCTCCAGGTCGAACTGCTCCTGTGCGCGCTCTACCAGCGAAACCACGTCACCCATTCCGAGGATACGGTCTGCCATTCGAGCAGGATGGAACACATCAATAGCCTCCATCTTCTCGCCGGTACCGATAAACTTGATAGGCTTGGTAACCACGGTACGGATACTGAGGGCAGCACCACCACGGGTATCACCATCGAGCTTGGTGAGAACTACACCATTGAAGTCGAGGCGGTCGTTGAACTCCTTGGCTGTATTTACAGCATCCTGACCCGTCATAGAGTCAACTACGAAGAGCGTCTCATCTGGGTTGAGGTGATTCTTGAGGTTGCTGATTTCCTGCATCATCTGCTCATCAACAGCCAATCGACCGGCAGTATCGACGATAACCACATCGTTGCCGTTGGTCTTAGCCTGCTGCAAAGCGTGGTCAGCGATGCTGAGCACATCCTTGTTGTCAGGCTCACTATATACAGGCACACCCACCTGTTCGCCTACTACATGGAGCTGCTGGATAGCAGCAGGACGATATACGTCGCAAGCTACGAGCAAAGGCTTCTTTCCTTTTTTGTTCTTGAGCATATTGGCAAGCTTACCGCTGAAGGTAGTCTTACCAGAACCCTGCAAACCACTCATCAGGATTACAGCAGGGCGACTCTCCAAATGCAATGGAGCTTCCTCGCCTCCCATCAGCTCAGCGAGTTCGTCGTGAACCAACTTCACCATCAACTGGCCTGGCTTCACGGCTGTCAAAACATTCATGCCGAGTGCTTTTTCCTTCACCTTGTTGGTGAATTCCTTGGCAACTTTATAGTTAACGTCGGCATCGAGGAGTGCACGGCGCACATCCTTCATGGTCTCAGCCACGTTGATTTCGGTAATTTTACCCTCACCCTTCAGAATTTTGAAGGAACGTTCTAGTCTATCACTTAAATTTTCAAACATGTTCTTAATTGTACTTTTTTATTTCGGGCACAAAGTTACGAACTTTTTCCGAGAAAGCCAACTCAATCTCGATTATTTTTCATTTTCTTGCTCTTTTGCTTCATTTTGAACATTTGGAAGCGTTTTCTCTGATGATTCCTGCCTGGTCTCATCCTGCTTTTCCAAAGTTTCTTTCTTGTTAGCGCTCAGATTGATAGGATTTTTCAGTTCATACTTCTTTCCCGTAGCCTTCTCGTAGGCATTGATGAGCGGATCCTTGTTTTCCATCTTCGAGAATACCTTCTTAGCCTCCCTCAGATGTTTCTGATCGCGACGCCCCTGGCTGTCCATCATATTGCCCAGGTCGAAGCCTACCAGACGGGTATGTCCCAGCGCGGCATTTCTGCCTGCCTCTATAGCTTCCTGGCATGCCTGGCTCTTCACCTTGCCTGCGTTTTCCTGATTCTTACCCCAAACGGTAACTTCACCAATCTGTTTGGCTTCGGGAAGGAGAAACACGGTATCAGGCAACTCCTGGTAGCGGATGGTTGCCTTGATATAGCCCGGTTTGGATACGGTAGCAGAATCAAACTGGTAGCGCATGTTCCAGTAGCCCCGATAGTCGGTACGCGCCCAATGGTTATTGTTCGTATGAATGAGGGCTTCTCGGATAGGCACATGATCCTCGGCAGATGCGATGACGCATGTTTTCTGCGCATAGACCATGGAAGCCATCGACAGCAGGGTTATCATCAAAAATATAATTTTCTTCATAATCTTTGCTTGTTTTTTGTAGGCAAAAATAACAAGAATCCTGCATTCTGCAAAATATTGCAATAGATATTAACCAGATTAAGCAGATATTAACCTCTACGAACAGGTACCTTCTTTTTCGATGCGCTTAGCTTCTTCCAGGAGCTTGATGGCATCCACATACTGTGCGATACCCTGAGCCACCTCCTTGGCAGCCTTCATCGCCAGCACTACGGTCTGAGGACGATGCACCACATCACCTCCGGCGAATACGCCACGGCGGGTAGTCATTCCGAAAGGACGATCTACCACCTTTACATATCCCTTCTCATCCACCTCGATTCCGGCAGTAGTAGAAACGATACGGTTGGCAGGGCGCGAACCGATAGCAAGATAGATTCTATCAAATTTCTCTACCCTTTCGCCCTCAGGTGTATTCAGTACGCAGCTTCCCAATCTGCCGTTCTTGCCCTTCAGGAAGGCTTCTACGGTAGTTTTCCATTCAAACTTCACACCTTCCTTTACAGCATCCTCGTATTCGCTCTTGATGGCAGGCATCTCCTCCTGGGTCTTTCTGTATAATACGGTAACGTCAGCACCCAGGCGGATGGCTGTACGGGCAGCATCCATCGCCACGTTTCCACCGCCTATCACGCCAACCTTCTCGCCATCGCGCAAAGGAACCATATCACGGGGCAAGGCACCTTCGTTATAGGCATTTACATTATGCAGGAAGTAGGTACTCTGACTTACACCATGGAGCTTGCTGCCCGGTGTAGAGTCCATATTCTGAGGCACACTGGTACCGGTACCCATGAAGATGGCATCATAACCGGCACGGAAGAGGCTGTCGATGGTGACATTGTTCTCGCCCACCATACAGTTGGTGATAAACTGCACACCCAGGGCAGCAATCTTGCTCACTTCATCGCGCACCACAGTCTTTGGCAAGCGATACTCCGGAATACCGTACATCAGTACGCCTCCCGGTTCAGCCTGCCCCTCAAAAATCGTGACATTGAATCCCTGTCTTGCCAAATCACCGGCTACGGTAAGTCCTGCAGGACCCGAACCGATTACAGCCACTCTACCACGGGTTTTCTGTGGCAGGAGCTCACGGGAGAGCTTCATTTTGGTATCAAAGTCAGCGATAAACTGCTCCAATTTACCAATCTGTACAGGTTTTCCCTTCTTGCCGAGCACACAATGTCCCTGGCACTGCTTCTCGTGTGGACACACGCGTCCGCAGATAGCAGGCAGATTACTCTTGGCATTGATGATACTCATCGCAGCACCCATGTTACCCATGGAAAGTTCGTGTACGAAATCCGGTATATCGTTTTCAATAGGGCATCCCTTCTTACACTGCGGAATCTTGCAATGCAGACATCTCTTGGCTTCCTCAATCGCCTCGCGGGTAGAGAATCCCTCGTTTACCACCTGAAACATGCTAGGCTGTTCAGCTGCGTTATTCTGTTGATCAATCTGTTCACTCATAATCTACTACTCTTCTTATACTCTTCTTAGTCTTCTGTTTTTTTTATTTCTGCTGCTTGATTTCGATGTCTTCCTTCACATGATTTCTGATTCTGGTGAGGAAGAGTTTCATACGCTTGGCATCCTTATGGTCGATGATATCGATGAGTTCAGCCAGCTCTTCGCGAATCTGAGCCACCTGTCCAGATGTATATGGGTTGAAGAGGATTTCCTGCAAGAGATAGTCATCCTCGTTCAATACGCCCTTGGCTATCTGCATGTGGCGCTTGAAGGTGGTACCAGGAGCATCCTGATGCTTCATCACCGCCGCAAAGGCAAAAGTGCTGACAAACGGAATACTCAGCGAGTAAGCCACCGTCTGGTCGTGCTCATCAAAGGTGTACTCATGCAGGCTCAGTCCGAGCTTCTGATAGAGATCCTTGAAGAAAATCTTACCCATATAGTCGCCCTCCTTGATGATGACAGCATTCTCCTCGGAGAGCTGGTTCAGGTTGGCGAATGTAGGACCGAACATCGGGTGGGTGCTCACGTAGCGGAAGCCGCTCTTTTCGTAAAACTCCTGCAATCCCGTCTTCACCGACGCAATGTCGCTGATGATACAGTCTTTAGAGAGATGTGGCAGCAACTCCTCGAATGCCGGGATGGTGTATTTCACGGTCACAGCATTGATGACGAGTTCCGGGCGGAACATCTCCACCTCCTCCATCTTGGTGAAACGGTAGCAGTTATAGGTGAAGCGCAGTCGCTTGGCATCCTTTTCATATACAGCCACCTCGTGGTCGAAGCTGAGCAGGTCGATGAAGAAGCTTCCCATCTTTCCTGCTCCCATTATCAAAATTCTCATATTTTTCAAGTGAAGAGTGAAGAGTGAAGAACGAAGAATTCTACAGCATCATTTGTGTAAACGAAAAACTACAGCAAAGAACCCAAACCCTCAAAGCTTTTGGATTCTTCACTCTTCGTTCTTCACTCTTCACTTAATTTATTTCTGATTCAGAATTTCCAACTGCTGGCGAACACTCTCCTCATGGATATGCTCAAAGATCTGGGCAGCAAACTCTGGGCTCATTCCGCAGAGCGAAGCCTGGGCACCACGCTTCTCGAGAATCTCGTTGTAGCGGTTGGTCTGTACGATTGTCATATTGTGCTCCTTCTTGTAGGTACCGATTTCGCGGCATACACGCATACGCTTGGCAAGAAGATCCATCAACTGGTTGTCGCACTCATCAATCTGACCGCGCAGCTGATGCAGACCCTCTGTAGAATAATGCTCATCACGAACTACGAGGAGGCTCAGGATGTAATCCAGGATATCTGGAGTAACCTGCTGCTTGGCATCGCTCCATGCATCATCAGGAGAGCAGTGGCTCTCTACGATCAGACCATCGAAGCCCAGGTCCATAGCCTGCTGGCAGAGAGGGGCGATGAGGTCGCGGCGACCGCCGATGTGGCTAGGGTCGCAGATGATAGGCAACTGAGGAATGCGGCGGTGCAGCTCGATAGGAATCTGCCACATAGGGAGATTGCGGTAGATCTTCTTGTCGAAGCTGGAGAAACCGCGATGGATGGCACCGAGTCGCTTGATGCCAGCCTGGTTGATACGCTGGAGCGCACCGATCCAGAGCTCAAGATCCGGATTCACCGGATTCTTCACCAACACCGGAACATCCACGCCCTGAAGGCTGTCAGCCAGAGCCTGCATGGCGAATGGATTGGCAGAAGTACGTGCTCCCACCCACAGAACATCGATTCCATATTTCAAGGCGAGCTCCACGTGTTCAGGAGTAGCTACCTCGGTAGCTGTGAGCATACCGGTCTCCTCCTTCACCTGCTTCATCCAAGGCAAGGCAGTCTCGCCATTTCCCTCGAAGCCTCCTGGTTTGGTACGTGGCTTCCATACACCAGCGCGGAACATGTGGCAGCCCTTAGCAGCCAGCTGCTTGGCGGTAGTCATAACTTGCTCTTCAGTCTCTGCAGAGCATGGGCCTGCAATGACGATAGGGCGTTCCTGATCACTAGGGAGATTCAATGGTTCTAATTCTAATTCCATAGTCGTATATTTTAAATTTTATTTTTTACTTTTTTACTTTCCAAAGACTTTCTTGATTCTTTCCAGCGCCTCCTTCATTTTCTCATCCTTGGCACAGAGGCTGATGCGGACGTATCGCTTGCCGTTGCTTCCGAAGATGAATCCAGGGGTGATGAATACGCGCGCCTCGTGGAGAATCTTCTCTGTGAGGTCTTCTACATCGGCGTATTTCTCCGGAATCTTGCCCCAGAGGAACATGCCCACCTGGTTAGGATCAAACTTGCAGTCCAATACCTGCATAATCTGCTCGGCTATGTCGCGGCGGCGGCGATAGTTGGTGATGTTGTTCTCACGGTGCCACTCGTCGGTATTGTTGAGCATGGCTTCGGCAGCAGCGAGCTGGATTCCGCGGAAGCATCCGTTGTCGATGTTGCTCTTCACCTTCAGGATCCAGGAGATAAACTGCTTGTTGCTCGAAATCATAGCCACACGCCATCCCGGCATATTGTGGCTCTTGCTGAGCGAATTGAATTCGATGCAGCAGTCCTTGGCGCCAGGCACCTGCATGATGCTCAGCGGATGTTCGTTGAGGATGAGCGAATAAGGGTTGTCGTTCACCACCACGATGTTGTGGTCCTTGGCAAACTTCACGAGTCGCTCGTAGGTCTCCATCTTTGCCACGCCTCCGGTCGGCATATTCGGATAGTTGGTCCACATCAGCTTCACGTGGCTGAGGTCCATCTTCTCCAGCGCCTCGAAGTCTGGCTGCCATTCATTGTCCTCGCGCAGGTCGTAATAGGTAATCTTGGTGCCGAGAATCTTGTTGATGGCAGTATAGGTAGGATAGCCCGGGTTTGGGATGAGCACCTCGTCGCCAGGGTTGCAGAAGGCGAGCGTAACGTGCAGGATACCCTCCTTGCTACCAATGAGGGGCTGGATTTCCGTAGCCCAGTCAAGATCCACGTCATACCATCTCTTGTAATAACCAGCCATCGCCTTGCGCAACTCCGGGATGCCCACCGTAGGCTGATATCCGTGTGCAGCAGGGTTATGGGCTACCTCGCAGAGCGTATCGATGGTCTGCTTAGAAGGCGGCATGTCTGGACTTCCGATGGCGAGGCTGATGATGTCCTGTCCCTCGGCATTAAGCTTAGCCACTTCCTTCAGCTTACGGCTGAAGTAGTATTCCTGTATTTCTGTTACTCTATTGGCTGGTTGTATCATTTTTATTCTCTTTTATTATGAAATGTTACTATTCTTTTTCCTCATATTCTCCCAGCACCGTGAGTTTCTTCACGAGTGGTGTGATGGCATCGATGCTCTGGCGATAGCGGGTCAGATTATCGAAGGTGAGATCCACGTAGAAGAGATATTCCCATTCATGACCGATGCTTGGCAGCGACTGGATCTTGGTGAGATTGATGTCGTAGAAGCTCAGGATGGTGAGAACCTTGGAGAGCGAACCCTTGTCGTGTGAAAGGCTGAAGACGATGCTCGCCTTGTTGGCCTTTTCGATAGGTCGGAGAAGAGCGGCCTTCTGCGGATTGCAGACCACGAGGAATCGGGTGTAGTTGTGCGGATTGTCGTGGATTCCCTCCTGCAGTACCTTCATGCCATACATTCTGGCAGCATAGGCAGAACAGATGGCAGCCCATCCGTGCACCTGGTGCTGGGCGATGAATGCGGCAGAACCTGCGGTATCCTCAGCCTCCACCGCCTTGAGATCGGGATGATTGGCGAGGAACTTGCCACACTGCATCAGCGCTACAGGATGAGAGTGAACCTCCTGCAGGGTGCTCCAGTCGTCGGAAGGCAGGCAGCAGATGCTGTGCTCGATGTGGAGCTTGTGCTCACCCACCACGGTGGTTCCGCTCTCCCGGAGCAGCTCGTAGTTGTGGAGCAGACTGCCGGCGATGGTGTTCTCGATGGCGCAGATGCCGATGATGGTAGGATCTCGCTTGATGTTCTCAAACACCTCCTCGAAGGTAGCGCAACAGATTAACTCTATCTGCTCGCCCTGGAAATACTCGTGGGCGGTAATGTCGTGGAAGGATCCCAACTCTCCTTGTATTGCAATTCTCTTCATTGTTTCACTCTCTTTTTTACATTATCTCCTGATTTTGGAAAACGGATTTTCGGAAAACGTTTTTTGAAAACAGATTATTTCGAAAACGTTTATGGAAAACGGATTCGAGTTTTACGAAAAACGGTCCTGCTCACAATAGAGCGGGACCGTTTCGATGATTTCAAGAATCTTATATCCTAAGTTGAAATATATACGCAACTTCCCGCTTTACAATTGCTTGCAAAGTAAAAGTAATAGCTAAAAAAGTAAGCGTTCAACTTTTCCATTTTCTTGTTCTTTTTATTTGTTATTCACTTATTGCTTCGAGCATCAGTCTTCAGAATGAAGTAGCTCAGATGGAGCATCAACCGATGAAAGTCTCAACTCGTTTGCAAAAGTAACACTTTTCTTTGATACCACCAAACAAATTGTCAGTTTTTTCTTTATTTTCCTTATATTTTCTGCTTTTCAGCAGATTTTCAGCAGATTTTTATCAGAAAAAGCCCTAAACTGGCAGATTTTTATCAGCATTCGTATCATTTCGAAAGAACATTTACCGGCATTTTCAGACAATTAGCGGCAATGCTCAGACAATTATCGGCAATGTGCAGGCAATTAGCAGCAATGTTCTCTTCCTTCAGCCTTAAACTCTCCGGTAAGTTCCTCTATCTTCTCGGGATTCAGCTGCAGGTATCTCTGCATATCCTTTCCGGCTCCCTCCTTATCGCCCATCTGCATCAGCAGATTGCCTCGTTTCAGCAGGTTCTTGCTCAGCGCAGCCTTGTTCTCAGCATCCTCGCTGCAAGCTTCCGCCCGCTTCTCCTGCTCCGCTATCTGCTGCGTAAGAGCTGCTACGAGCAGAACGGGATTCATATCATTCAAATCCATCATACCTCTTTTATATATTAATTTATATATTAACCTGAACCTTTATAGTGACCCCAAAACAGATAGTTCTGGGGTCGCTTATATATAATAATGTGTAATTTATCTGTTGGCGAGCAGCATTTACTTGATGGCACCGATAATTTCAGTCACCGACTTGCAGCCGTGAGCATCAAGCCACTCGTTCATACCATCCTTCACCTTCTTAGTTACGGCAGGATCAATGAAGTTGGCAGTACCGATTTCGATGGCTGTAGCACCGCACATCATAAATTCGATGGCATCCTTGGCATTCTGGATACCGCCCAGTCCTACTACCGGAATCTTCACGGCATGGGCCACATCGTAAACCATACGCAATGCCACCGGCTTGACACAAGGACCGCTCAAACCACCTGTACGGATGCTCAGCAGCGGCTGGCGTTTCTCGATATCCACCGCCATACCCATCAATGTGTTGATGAGCGAAACAGAGTCGGCACCCTCAGCCTCTACCGCACGCGCGATGTCGGCAATGCTGGTTACGTTAGGCGAAAGCTTCACGATCAAGGTCTTGTCATACGCCTTGCGCACCGCCTTCACCACGCTTGCAGCACCCTCGCAGGTAACGCCGAAAGCCATACCGCCATCCTTTACGTTAGGGCAGGAAATATTCAGCTCGATGGCAGGAATCTTATCCAGCTCATTCACGCGTGCAGCACACTCCGCATAGCTCTCAGGCGAGTGTCCGCTCACGTTTACAATCATATTGGTATCGATGTCCTTGATCTGAGGATAGATGTGCTCGCAGAAGTACTCCACACCCTTGTTCTGGAGACCCACGCAGTTGAGCATTCCCTGTGGAGTTTCAGCCATGCGTGGATAGTCATTTCCCTCGCGTGGTTCCAGGGTAGTACCCTTTACGATGATACCTCCGATTTCCTCCAGCGGAACGAAATCAGCAAACTCCAATCCGTAGCCGAAAGTTCCCGATGCAGTCATCACTGGATTCTTCAGCTTTAAATCCTTTATATTTACACTTAAATCAGCCATAATCTTTCTTAATCAAATAATATTCTATTACAATTATCTACCAGAAGCATCTGGTTTAGATATCCCAGGTGAGCTGCTTGATGTTGATGACCGGACCATCCTTGCAAACGCACTTATGTCCCTCGGTGGTCTTCTCCACGCAGCAGAGGCAGGCACCTACGCCGCACGCCATCTTGTTCTCCAGGGAAACCTCGCACTCCACACCAGCCTTCTTGGCAAAGCGAGCCACGCTCACCATCATCGGCTTCGGACCGCAGGTAGAGATCATGTCAAACTGCTCGTTCTCCAACACAGAGTGATTGGTTACGAAACCCACCTCGCCGGCAGAGCCATCCTCGGTAGTGATGCATACCTTTCCTATCTTGGCAAACTCATCCAGCTCCAGCAGGTCGGAAGCCTTGCGGGCACCCAGCAGGAAGGTTACATCAGCACCAAACTCCTTGATGAGTTTTCCGAAGTAGAGCAGAGGAGCCACACCTACTCCACCACCCACGAGGAGATACTTCTGGCTCTTCTCTGTAGGCATGGTGAAACCATTGCCCAGAGGCAGCATACAGTTGAGCGTATCGCCAGCCTGAAGCTTTCCGAGCTGGCGGGTTCCGTCGCCCACCATGGCAACGAGCAGCCAGAGCTGGTTGGTTTCTCTATCCACGAAATTGATGGAGATAGGACGGCGAAGCATGGTGGCAGGCGAATGATCTACCTTTACTTCTACGAATTGTCCAGGCAGGATTTCCGGCAGAGGTTTCTCGTCGGTAAGCTTAATCAATACGTGCTTATCGCTGAGTGCTTCTACAGAAACCACCTTAAGATCTAGAACATATTTTTTCATCTTATTGCTATTTTAATGCTTGTTATTAATGCTTGCTGTTATACCTATTTATATATAGGCAGTGCAAAGGTACAACAAAAATCGAACTTCACAAAGAGAAAGGGCGATTTTTTCAGCTCCCCCTCTTACTTTATTCCTTCTTTATTCCCTCTTTATTCCCTCTTTACTTCCGACAGCAGAGCAGCGGTCTATTTCTTCGGAACGAAAGTCTCCCAGGTCTGATCATCGTAGAAGATGCGGATCTCGGTAATCTTGCGTTGCGGTTTGTCCACATATTTAACCGCATCATTGGCGATATTTTTAGGTGTCCTTTTTACACCGTGTGTTTGAGGCTGGTCAAAGAGCGATGGAGAAGTAGGGGAGTCGGAGCCCTCGCTGCCCCCGAAATCCAGGGTAGGCTCCACCACGCCGCCAGCGCCACCTATGCCCCCATGGCTTCCGCCCATGCCTGCTGCCGAAGCGCCTGTACCAGCCACACCTACAGCGTCTCCATACATATCGAGCGAATCATCGTCCGCTCCGTTTTCACCTCTGGCTGAAGTACCCGCCTGGGCACCTTCCACCTTATTAATATACATAGGAGGAGTACCATAAAGCAACCACTCAAGGTTCACCTGAGGCAACTTTTTCTTGATTGCATCCACGATGTCGAGCGATGGTTTTGTGCGATCATTGAAGATGCTGCTCAGGGTCGCTGTCGATTTTCCGATGAGCTGTGCGAAGTTCTGTTGGTTGAGGTGTTGCTCCTCCATGATCTGTCTGATTCTGTCTTTCATCACTATGTCTGAATTTGATTTTTTACGATGTTTTATTTCCGAACAGGGCCGTTTTTGCCCCATTTTTCTTAGATTTTACAAAGATAAAGCAAAAATTTGGTTTTACCAAACTTTTCGGGAAAAATTTTGTTTTTTAAACTTTAGGTTTGTATTTACAAATTTAAACTTTCAATCTTTGCTTTCTTAGTTTTATGGTTTAGATTTACAAATCTAACTTTAGCAATCTAAAGCTTTTACAATGGTTTGCTTTACTTAAAACTCTTAATTCACTGAGTTTCAAAGCCTTTATTCCCTATAAATAGGCATTTAAGCCGCTTTTATGCATCTTTCTTGAAACAAATGCCAAACCATAGCCTTACACAAAATAACAGAAATCCATAAACAACTGGGTTTCAATACGTTTTCATTCCAATAACTCGTCTGTATATTTATACATTCATATTTCAAAACCACCCGATTTACATTTGTGTTTGTAAATTCACCCTCTTTTTTCTCTGATTTAGTTTTCTTTAGTTTAGATTCATAAACACAAATAGCAATTTACAAAACATACATTTATATCACTAAACTACAGAAACATAAACCTTAATAAATGCAAACACTAAAAAAAGAGGGTCTGAGGATGGCAAATTTTTCCATTTTGAGCGTTTTCAAGCCCGTTGGTCGGGTTTTGCTCAAAAATGCGAGTATTGAAGGGGGTTATTTTCGTTAACTATCTGATATTCATTATAGTTAACTGCGATTTCAGTAAAAACAGAAAAATGACCATCTAGATGAGAAATCCATCCAAACGAGAGATTCCCCACGAGAAAAACAAAAAAAATAGCGCCCGTTTTCTCGATAACGAACGCTATTTTCACCACTTTCAGGAAGCTAAACGCCCTCCCTGATTCTAGATCATTTCATTTCTCCGACAAGACGAAGGAGGAGTAAAAATCAGCCTCTCTCCCACCCTCGCCCATCGACAGATTTTTAGAGCCGGAAAGCAGCCTAATGGAGGATGAAAAAGATGAGTTCCCTCATCAATTCGCCTGCCGAAGTAAACGGATTATCGATGCCCTTGCTCTTCGCATCCACCTCTTTCAGCTTCTCGATTATCTGCATCACTTTCACTCCAGAATAGTTTCTCATTCCCATCGTATAATCGCGCACCGCCCAGGTTCCGCGCAAATCCAGGAATTTTGCAAGCTCATTTTCGTTCTGCTTATTCGGAGCATAATAGGCTATCATCAGATTCTGGAAATAACTAAAGAGCAACGGGAGGAGCGCATAGAGCGAACCTGACTTCGGATTGCTGTCAAAATAGTTTATTATCTGATTTGCCTTGAAAACATCACGCTGGATGATGGCGCTGCGAAGTTCGAAAGCATTGAAGTCCTTGCTCACTCCTATTTCACGTTCCACCACCGAAGGAGTCACCCGTCGGTCGGAGTCAGGAAGAGAGATGAGCAGCTTGTCGAGTTCGGAGGTGAGGCGATGAAGATCGGCTCCGATATGATCTGCCACCATCTGCACCGCCTTCGGTTCGATGGTTGCCTTGCGAGCCTTGAGATAGGTTTCAATGAACCCCGGAAGCTGACGGTCGTAGAGCTTCTTGCTCTCGAACACCACTCCCACCTGTTCGGCTCTCGGAATGAACTTCTTTCTGCGGTCGATACTGCCGTTTTTGTTACAGATGACGAGAACGGTGGATTTCACCGGTTTCTCGAGATACTTTTCCAGGGCATCCAGACTCTTCAGATTCTGTGCTTCTTTTACAATCACCACCCTGAATTCCGCCATCATCGGATATCCCTTACACTGGTCCACCACCTGCACCGCCGTGGTATCCGCCCCGAAAAGCACGGTCTGGTTGAAGTCCCGCTCTTCCGGCTGGAGCACGTTTTCGGCGATATAATCGCAGATCTTGTCTATATAGAAAGGTTCGTCGCCCATGAGAACATACACGGGCGCAAACTTCCGAGCCTTCAGATCTTTCATGATCGACTCGTAACTTATTGCATTTTTCTTTTCTGCCATTGATTTATTTTTTGTATCTTTGCACTGTGATTCCAGTCTGCCATTCATCTGTCTGCACAGAGAATCCAGCCTGCAATCCATTTGCAAAGGTACAAAAATAAATCGAACTATATATATAATAAGGTATAAAAAATGATTCGCTTGAACTTACCAACCTTCGAAATGAAGGTTTCGGGCACCAAACTACAGCCCAAGATACTGGATGTGCTGCGCAGGAAATACGTAGCCATCACCCCCGAAGAATGGGTACGCCAGCACTTCGTACACTATCTCATCGAGCACAAGGGCTACCCTGCCTCGCTGCTCGCCAACGAGATCCAGCTGAAATGCGGCGACAAGGTGCTGCGTGCCGACAGCGTGCTCTACAGCCGCGAACTCCGCCCCAGGATGATTATCGAATACAAGGCGCCGCATATCCCCATCACCCAGAAGGTGTTCGATCAGATTTCGGTATATAATCTCCTGCTCCACGTAGATTACCTGGTGGTGAGCAACGGACTGGAGCACTATATCTGCCGGATGGATTACGACGATAAAAAATATTTATTCCTCGAAGAGATTCCCGACTATTCTGATTTGTTGACAATCTAGGATAATCAGGCAGAAAGACAGGCAGTCGGCTTCTCTCCCATTTCTCCATCATCACCCCAAAAACACCCCATTTATCCCCCTCCAAAATTTGCGTATTTCCGGTCAACCGTACAGATGCTCAGAAATACGCAAATTTTGAAGGGCTTTTTCAGCCGCTAATTCCGTTATTTTTTAATAAAAATCGGCGCAACATTTTGCATTCTACCTATTTATTATTACCTTTGCAGCAATTTAAATATTAAAAAGGTAATGGCAAAAGAAAACATAAAGATAGCCGTAGCCGGAACAGGCTATGTAGGATTGAGCATCGCCACGCTGCTGAGCCAGCATCACGAGGTGGTGGCAGTGGATGTGATTCCCGAAAAGGTGGAACTCATCAACCACCGCCGCTCGCCTATCCAGGACGAATACATCGAGAAATACCTGGCAGAGAAAGAGCTCAACCTCAAGGCTACCACCGATGCTGCCGCAGCCTACAGGGATGCCGACTTCGTGGTAATCGCCACGCCAACCAACTACGACCCCGTGAAGAATTACTTCGACACATCGCATGTAGAAGAGGTCATCCAGCTGGTCAAGGAGGTGAACCCTGATGCCATCATGGTCATCAAGAGCACCATTCCAGTGGGCTACACCGAGAACGTACGCCGGAAGATGGGCAGCAAGAACATCATCTTCGCCCCGGAATTCCTGCGCGAGAGCAAGGCGCTCTACGACAATCTCTACCCTAGCCGCATCATCGTGGGCAGACCGGCAGGAGATGAGCGACTCGACAAGGCGGCGCATCTCTTCGCAGAACTCCTGCAGGAGGGAGCCATCAAGGAGAACATCGACACCCTCTTCATGGGTCTCACAGAGGCAGAGGCGGTGAAGCTCTTCGCCAACACCTACCTGGCACTCCGGGTAAGCTACTTCAACGAGCTGGACACCTATGCCGAGATGAAGGGACTCGATACCCAGGCCATCATATCGGGTGTGGGACTGGACCCTCGCATCGGTACCTTCTACAATAATCCATCGTTCGGATATGGCGGCTACTGTCTGCCGAAGGATACCAAGCAGCTGCTGGCAAACTATGCCGACGTGCCCGAGAATCTGATCCAGGCCATCGTAGAGAGCAACCGCACCCGCAAGGATTTCATCGCCGACCGGGTACTCCACATGGCAGGCTACTACGATTATGCCAACCAGAACAACTACCGTGAGGAGGAAGAGAAGCCTTGCACCATCGGAGTGTATCGCCTCACGATGAAGAGCAACAGCGACAATTTCCGCCAGAGCAGCATCCAGGGCGTGATGAAGCGCATCAAGGCGAAGGGCGCCCAGGTTATCATCTACGAGCCTACGCTGAAGAGCGGAACCACCTTCTTCGGCAGCCGCGTGGTAAACGACCTGGAGGATTTCAAGAAGCAGAGTCAGGCAATCATCGCCAACAGATACGATAAATGCCTCGATGATGTGAAGGAAAAAGTCTATACCCGGGATATTTTCCGAAGAGACTAGGGATTCAGAGAACGCCCTGAAAGGGCAAAAGCTCCTAGCCCAGGGCACCGCCCTGGGTAATCAGGCAAGCAAGCCTGTCGCCCTGAAAGGGCAAAAGCTTTAAGAATATCGCAAATAACAATTAAAAAAAAGATAAATATGGCAAAATTAGTTATCAATTCCTATGAGGATTTTGCATCTCACCTCGGTGAGAAGTTAGGTGAATCAGACTGGTTGCAGATCGACCAGGACCGTATCAACAAGTTTGCAGACGCAACCCTCGATCCACAGTGGATTCACGTAGATGTAGAGCGCGCCAAGGTAGAAAGCCCTTACCACAGCACCATCGCTCATGGCTACCTCACCCTCTCTGTACTGCCTTACCTCTGGCAGCAGATCATCGAGGTAAACAACATCAAGATGCTCGTAAACTATGGTATGGATGAGATGCGTTTCGGTCAGCCGGTCATCACCGGTTCACGTGTTCGCCTCGTAGCAACACTCCATGAGATTCAGAATCTCCGTGGTATCTGCAAGACCAGCATCAAGTTTACCATCGAGATAGAAGGTCAGCGCAAGCCAGCTCTTTCTGGTATTGCCCAGTTCCTCTACTATTTCGAGAACTAAAAAAAGTTTTACCTCTATAAATCAGCACTTGCCCCCTTCCGAAGCTGCATGGGTCTTTTCCTCTTGCCCGGCAGCAGAAGTTGGGGGCATTTCCTTCTTGATTATTATTCAGAAAAATCATTATATATGGCAGCAGGAAAATGGATAGGAGGTTTTCTGGGATTCATCACCGCAGGACCTCTTGGCGCCCTTGCAGGATTCGCCCTCGGCTCGCTCTTCGACCATGGGCTAGACGAGGTAAACAAGCCTGGCAGCGAGGGATACAACAACAGAGAATACTCCAACGCCTACGAAGCTTACAGCGGATATGGCAGCAGAGGATATGGAAACGGAAGTTACGGAAGCGGAGGTTACCGCCAGCAGCACGCCTACGAGGGAGAGCGAAATAGTTTTATGTTCTCGCTCCTGGTTCTCGCCTCTTACATCATCAATGCAGATGGCAAGATCATGCATTCTGAGATGGAACTGGTGCGCCGGTTCCTACTCCAGAACTTCGGTATGGCAGCGAAGCAGCAGGGCGAGGAAATCCTCCTCAAGCTCTTCGAACAGCAGAAGCGTATGGGCATGCAGCAGTATCGCACGGTGATACAGGACAGCTGTCATCAGATACGTGCCAACATGATGTACGAGCAGCGCCTGCAGTTGCTCAACTTCCTCGTAATGATAGCCCAGGCAGACAATGTGGTTTCTCCTGAGGAGATTCAGGCGCTGAAGGAAGTAGCCCTCCACATGGGTCTGGAAGCATCGGATGTAGATCAGATGCTGGGCATGCATGGCGGCGGTTCATCAGCCACATCTGCCACTTCGCTGGAAGATGCCTACCGCATCCTCGGCGTCTCCCCCGACGCTTCCAATGACGAGGTGAAGGCAGCCTACCGCAAGATGGCACTCAAGCATCACCCCGACAAGGTAGCAGCTCTGGGCGAGGATGTTCGCCGTGCCGCCGAGAAGAAGTTCCAGGAAATCAATGATGCCAAGGATAAGATCTACAAGGCTAGAGGCATCTAGGAAAAGGATTCCAGCAAGGAAATTCATATACAGCAAAAGTGCCGATAGGTGAATCCTACCGGCACTTTTTTTATTTGATGTGTTAAGACATGCAGCTCGTCACGCCCAGAGAGGCGGCAATGGCGGTCAAAATAGATAGTACTATCTGAAATACAGTTTTCCAGGTTTCTTTCTTCATACGCAGTTTTTTTTAGTGATTAGTGATTAATTCCGTTAGGCGTTTCGGCGGATTTGCAATCCGCCGTTAAAAAACGTCCTAACCTATTTTGGCTCTGCGGATTTGCAATCCGCATCAACCTAGATTTAAAAATTTACGTTGTCGCCGCCGCCGTCAGTTCCGCTGTCGGTTCCGCCGCCAGTGCCCTGGCTGGTACCACCGCCGCCCTGCGATGTTCCGCCGTTATCCTTATTGGTCTCCCCGCCAGCACCCTGGTTGGTGTTGCCTCCGCTCGGCGTGTTCTCAGTTCCGCCGTCATCCTCAGCCCCAGTGGTATAGTCATCGTATGCCACGATCTTGGTGAGCTTCTTCAGCTCGGCGTTGCTCCATGATTTTGTGTTTCTTACAATAAGATGCACGCCCTGCACGCTAGCTGCCGTCACCTTCTCCTTGCTTACCTCGCCACGCGAAGTCATGCCGATGGAGAACAATCCGAGGTCGGAGAAACGAACGCTCTTGCCATCCAGAATCAGATGCTTCAGGCAGTCGAGGGTATCCATCAGCACACCGTGGATGGTGCCTCGGCTGTATGGAGAGTTGTGCTCAGAGATATGAGTCACGAAGTCCTCGAAACTCATCTCACGGTCGCTCACGGCAGTAGCATACCAGAGCTTCTTACCTGCGTTCTCACCCGTCTGAGGGGTACGTGTAATCTTACGATACTTACTAGTTCCTTGTCCCATAATCAATCAGTTTTTAAAGGGTTAATAATTCAATTTTTAATGGTTACTCATTCAGTTTTTGTCACTCATCCGATTGGCGCCTTATCTCTGAATGACAGTGCAAAGATACGGCTTTTTTCTGGAACCACCAAATTTTGGGTGGCGATAAGGGCCGATTTTCAGCAGCTTTCAATTTGAAACTGCGTTAATAATCCTAACTCGTAAGATAGAGAAGAAAGAAGCGTTGAGTTGCGTTCCCAGAAATATAGTTTTTTGTCCTAAAGTTCTTCCAGTAAGAAGGTTAAGCAGGATATCCATCAGCTGCAAAAAGTGACTCAGTGACTCAGTGACTCAGTGACTCAGTTTATTTCAGCCCGTATGTTCTACCCTCTTTATAGTAGATATATTATATATATAAATATATATATATAATATATAATCTATATACTTACAATCTGTAAGTAGAAAACAGTCCAAATAGGGGGTCGGAAATAAACTGAGTCACTGAGTCACTGAGTCACTGAGTCACTTTTTGGGGTATATCCGCTAGCTGTCATCATTCTCCCTTAATCTTTCAGATTGCTATCTCTTGTCAATAAATAAGAAATACCAGCAAATGGCATAGACGGAAGCAAAAGATTGCCCCCATCAACTTTTTCCAAACTTTTTTGAGAAAACTCTTGTTGGTTTCAAAAGAAAATCGTAACTTTGCTCCTAATAAAAGAAACATTAATAACATAAGGATTATGAAGCAGGTAGATTTTCCCAACTTCACTCCGCAGGAGCAGCGAGAGTACGAAGCCAGCAAAATGGCGTATCGCGACATCAAGAATTCGATAGATACCGCCAAGCGTGAGGGAAAAGAAGAAGGTCTGGCTGAAGGCATGGAGAAGGGACTAGCTGAAGGAATGGAGAAAGGACTGGCTGAAGGCATGGAGAAAGGAATGACCCAGCGTAGCCTTGAAATAGCCAGGAAGATGCTGGCGAATGGTATGGATACAGCCACGGTGATGGAAATAACCGGGCTGCCGGCTGAGGAAATTCAGCTGCTGAAACGAGAGAAATAGATTACAGATATCACGCACAGAAGCTTCATTTGCCAACCCCACACACCCTGAGTTTTTCATTCGCTATACCCCCACACGCCCCGAGTTTTTCATTCGCTATACCCCCACACGCCCCGAGTTTTCATTCGCTATACCCCTCACGCCCTGAAAGGGCAGAAGCTCCTAGCCCAGGGCAACGCCCTGGGTATTAATAAAATATAAACCAACGCCCTGAAAGGGCAAAAGCTTTATAATAAAAAAACTATAGGTTTATGTTACATGTAAATGAAACGGTAGTAATCAAGAGCTCTTCTGCCAAGATGGCGGAATGGGTAAAGAGGCTGAAGGCTCATAAGGCTGAACAGCTGGAGAAGTTGCGCAACGTAGAGAAGTGCGACTTTGATTTTCAATTCTGATTTTTTTGCTTACCAGCGTACTGCAAAAAACATTTCCCAAACTTTTATCGGAAAACTCTTGCGAGTTTCAAATAAAAACCGTACCTTTGTTCTCAAATTAAATGTCAGTGCTTATGTCAAATATAGAGAAATATACGGATTTGCAGGCTGATTTTTACCACTATATGGTGGAGTTTGGTGGAATTACCAAGAAAACCAGCGGCGATTATGTGACAAGAATGAAATTCCTGGCACACGATTATCTTTTGGATGAAACTCTCACAAAAGAAAAAATAGAAGAAATCTTGCGACAAGAAGAATTGAAGCGTCAGACACGTGGCGTCTATGCCAGCAAGAAGAGTATTTCTGATTTCCGGGCAGGTTTGAATAAATTTCTGGCATTCATTAATTCTGATTATCACAAACGTCTGTCTGATTCTATCATTTCTGAAATCAAGGCTATAGAAGATGACATAAACATAGAGGTCACAGAAAAAGATTCTATTGTGAAGTCACGAATAGGACAAGGAATATTCAGAAATAAATTGATTGAATATTGGCATGGTTGTGCCATCAGTCAATGTCCTCTGACTTGGATGCTTATGGCTTCTCATATCAAACCCTGGCGTCAAGCAGACAATCAGGAGCGGCTTGATGCTTATAACGGTCTGCTTCTGTTGCCTAATTATGACAAACTGTTTGATCTTGGATACATTTCTTTCAACCCAAAGGGTGAAATCATGTATTCTCGTTTGTTGGACAAGTTTGACAGAGAAGCCATAGGACTTACCAGTGATTTACATTTAGTAAAGCTTGAATATCAGCATTTGAAATATCTTAAATACCACAATGAGAACTGTTTCTTGTTGTAAGGTTTCCAAAGCTCATCATGGAGCTTTGGGAGCAAGCAATTGTAACAAAGTGAGGTCGGCCATACTAACCTCATTTCTGATTTTACTGATGATGCGCTTGTCATGTTCTGAAAAATTCTCGGCTCTTTCAAGCGCATTCGCTAGAATCTGTTCTGCCTGCTGTAATTGGCAGCAAAACCATCTGATGTCATTTGATACTTTATTCATATTTCCTATTTATTTGTTTGTTTCGATGCCGCGAAGATATGAAAGAGTAGGCATATACGGAAACTTTTTTATTTTTCTTATGTTTTTCGCGCATTTATAAACATTCGGAAGCAGTCGTCCTAACCATTCTTCAAAGGCCAAAGAAAACTCAGGAAATTTGTCTGTTAGTCTAATATTCATTTTCTTTGCATTTTGAATATTTACTAAATAGATTAGATTATGCCGGATTTTTCAGACACAGAGCGCCGACTTATCGATTTATTGGAGTTCGGAGTGAAATTTCAGTTAAAATGCTTCGTGAATTCAAATTTAAGTAGTATTTTTGCCCCCAAATTAAAACAACAGACTTATGGTACATATAAACGAAACGATAGTAATCAAGAGCTCTTCTGTCAAGATGGCGGAATGTGTAAAGAGGCTGAAGGCCCTTCTTCGTAGCCTCCACACGCCCTGAGTTTCCATTCACCGTGCCGACATGCCTTGAATTCCATTCACCGTGCCGACATGCCTTGAATTCCATTCGCCGTGCCGACATGCCTTGAATTCCATTCACCGTGCCCCACACGCCCTGAAAGGGCAGAAGCTCCTAGCCCAGGGCAACACCCTGGGTATTAATGACATATAAACCAACGCCCTGAAAGGGCAAAAGCTTTACAATTATGGCACAATCATTATCAAAAATTTATATCCATTTGATTTTCCACATCAAAACCACGAGCCCCAAAATCCGTGAAAATGATTTGGAGCGACTTCATAATTATATCGGTAAACTTGTTAAGACTACGGGATGTGCCGAGATAAAGGCAGGTGGTGTAGGAGATCATGTTCATGTCTTGTTCATTTTATCCAAAGACGTCACGATTTCCCAGATAGTGGAGGAGATTAAGCGAAACAGCAGCAGATGGATTAAGAATCTCGACCCTGCGTATTATCATTTTTTCGCATGGCAGGGTGGTTATGCTGCCTATTCCATCAGCCAATCAGTTGTGGATAAAACATTACAATACATTGCCAATCAGAAAGAGCATCACACCAAGCATTCGTTTGCAGAGGAATATAGAGCGTTCTTGAAATTGTATAATGTGGAATATGATGAGAATTTCGTATTCCGGGACTAGGTGGGCTGCGTGATATTGTAAAGCTTTTGCCTAGTAATTGAAAGCTTTTGCCCTTTCAGGGCGACAGGCTCGCACACATCATACCCAGGGCGATGCCCTGGGCTAGGAGCTTCTGCCCTTTCAGGGCGTGTAGGGACTGGGAGCTTCCATCCTTTCAGGGCGAGAGGAAGTGTAGCAATAAAAATGCTCACTTCCTCTCTTTTTTGTAAAACACTTTATTTAACGTTAAACCGAGTATAACCATTGCTAAAAGTCCTTAAAAACTAGGGAATCATAGAGATTCCCAACTCTATTGCGTAAATCAATCCTTTTCTTTACCTTTGTCTGAAAAACAATATGACAGAGCTAAATCAAGGACATATTAACCATAACGACTTCATAAGGCATGAAGGAATCAAGAGGCTGAGCAAGCTTCTTAACTCCCTAGTGGCTGATAAGATCATTGTGGCTTCTCGCTTGGAAAAGGATTTTAAGCTTGATCATAAGACCTTTGACAAGCTGAAGCAGAAGAATCTGACTGTCGCTCAATATACACTTGATAAAATGAGATCTGCCATCGCTTATTATCTTGGCGAATATCGTGATAAAGTGAATCGGATAAACGATGAAAAGATAAAGCGTGAAAAACTAGAAAAAATATCAGAGTACGAAGAAAGCTACAAGAGTGCCCTAGGATACCAGGCTGATGCTTGCCTGACCTTATATAATATGGGCGAAGACTTGAGAATAACGTATAACCCTGACATAATTAAGAATACCTAGGAAACAGAAACGAATCATTAGGTAATATTATTAACTTTAAATATTTAGCAGAAACAGAAAGTAACTGAACGAAATTTTGGTTATCTGCTTGCCGATAGGAAGAGATAGCCCCCTAGTCGAACAAACCTTGCTAACGCCCCCATTAATTGTCAGCGCAACAGGCTTATATTTTTTAACAACCACAATACTTCTATAAGCGGAGTGGACAATTAATAATGATAAATATGGCAGATTCATTATAGCTTAGGGCGTAGCCGGCTTTTACTGCACCCCTGCGCCCATCACGAAAAGCACTCTATCCTATCGGCTAAATAATTGAGGGTTCAATAAACATACACTCAAACCATCTAAAATTGAAACATCCAATGGAAATAACTAAAGAATTAGAAGCATTAGCAAAGCACCAGAATAGTGGCGCACCGATCATTTTTGCTGATTGCCAAATTGTATTTGGCGATAATGCCACATTATTTGGCGATATCCTAAAGAAGGATACAGCACACGCATCAACAACACAAGATCCGCAGGGCGTTGACCCAAAATTCAAGACAGAGAAAGCGAAAGCTATTTTCAAGAAGTTAGTAGAAAATGGATATACCCATACCGAAGGCTCTTCTTATGTTTGGGATGTATCTCAGGCTGAGTATGGTTATATGGTCTATATCGTTTCAGACCTTTTGAACATCAAGCACCCTTCTTCCAACCGAATCTTGTGGATGGAATTTAGAGCCATATTTTCTAATGCTGAGAATATGGAGAATTCAGCAAAGGTAGCAGTGAGCAAATCTGTTTCCTGCTATGAGTCTTATAAGGCTTGGCCTAATGAAGCAAAAAAAATCAGAAATATTTTGTTGTAGTAAGTATTTGGTATTTAGGAAGATGTAAGAAACTAATCTTCCTAACGTACATAAACTTTAGTCAATTTAACGGCAAATTCGCCGTACCTTTGCCTCGCAATCAGATGATAGAGTCTGGTTGCGGGGCTTTTCTGTATTTGGAAAACCGGTACCATTTCCAGGTGCGGAATTTAGCGGATGGTCGCAGCCCCAACGATAATAATATTTCAAATAATGAACGTGATAAAACCGTATTAACCTGAGTTCGGGATAAGCGACAGTCGTTTTTCTTGCTATGCCAGATTTC
>ERZ1026846.133-NODE-133-length-54422-cov-33.088307_pt1 | contig 54422 bp, 39 predicted proteins | sample MGYA00380153_ERZ1026846 | MGnify/ENA primary metagenome ERZ1026846 (study PRJEB33269, sample SAMEA4719789) | human gut metagenome | biome: human-associated habitat; feature: organic feature; material: feces | place: Cameroon | collected 2013-10 ...
ACGACAAGCCCTGATAGAACCAGACATTCATCTGGTTGGCACCACGATGATTCCAAGCATAGTAAGGAATCAAGGTGAGAGGTGTGCAATCAACAGCGACCACTCCCTCCTTCTTCTGGTAGATAATATGGGCAGGAGAGGTAACGATAGCCTTTACGGTGAAGGCTGGGGCTCCCTTGGTCTCCGTGTTCTGGATGCTGTAGTTGTCAACGAGAGTGAAGCTTGGCTTCTCTGGCATAACGGCATGGAGCACAGGTTCATTGCTATTATCCACAGCCTCAGCGCAATATACCAATGGACCGCGCTCTACAGCTATCTTGTCGTTGTCATCAGCAACCTTAGCATTTGCCACTACGGTGCGAACAGGCATATCGAAGTGGATACGAATCACATCACCCTTCTTGATATTCTTGACAGGCAGATAACCCTTGTTGGCATCGAGGTCAGCCTCTACAGCCTTACCGTTAACAGTTACGCTATAAGCAGGCTTCTCGGCATCGCTATACTTATAAAGATCGCTAGGCACCACCTGGTTGCGAACCCATCCAGGAATACGGACCAGGAGATTGGCATTCTTTACACCGCTCTTCTTCACAGCAATCTTGATATCGCCGTTCCAAGGATACTCGGTAGTCTCCTCCAGAACCACATCCTTGCCATTCACCTTGATGGTAGATGTATTGCCGGCAAAGAGATTCACATAGATGTTGTTGTCCTTCACACCATAGAGATAACCAGGGATAGAAGGGATGAAGCGGCTCAGGTTACTTGGGCAGCAGGCACATCCGAACCAAGGCTGGCGGGTGGTGTTGCCATCGGCATTAAACTTATACTTGCCGTCGCTTGACAATGGATTAGGATAGAAGAATCTACCGCCATCCATACTCATACCCGAGATGACACCATTATATAAGGTACGCTCCATGCAGTCGATATACTTGCTCTCGCCGTGAAGCAGGAACATGCGCTCAAAGAGATAAACCATAGAAATGGCTGCACAGGTCTCGTTATAGGCAGTCATGTTTGGCAACTCATAGTTATCACCGAATGCCTCACCGGCATGGCGGGCACCAACTCCACCTGTAAGATAGTATTTCTTGCCAACGATGTTTTCAAAAATGCGGTCGATCACCTTCATATAGGCAGAATCCTTGGTCAAGGCAGCCACATCTGCAATACCGGCATACATATATCCGGCACGCACCGCATGACCTACCGCCTCTTTCTGCTCCAGGATAGGAGCCTGGCTCTGAGAATATGGGTTGCGGATATGAGTCTTGCCACGATAGTCGAGCAGATACTTAGCCTCATCCAGATACTTCTTCTCACCGGTCAAGGTATAGAGACGAGCCAAAGCCATCTCGGCAATCTGATGTCCCGGAACGATGGTAGCCTGTCCTGGATTAGGGCCTACTTCCTTTACCACACAATCGGCATAGCGCTTGGCGATGTTCAGGAACTTGGTGCTACCTGTAGCCTGATAGTGAGCACAGGCTGCATCTACCATGTGACCGAGGTTGTAAAGCTCGTGGCTCAAATCCTCGTCCTTGACCCAACGCTTATTTCCCGACCATCCGTGTGGATGTTTTGGGTTGATGGTACGGGCAGTATAGAGATAGCCATCTGGCTCCTGTGCCGCACCTACCACATCGAGCACGCTGTCGATATAAGCCTTCAACTTCTTGTCCGGATAAGTCTGGAGGATGTAGCTGGCACCTTCGATGGTCTTATAAACATCAGTATCATCGAAAGAGAAGCCCATAAACTTGCTCACGTCCCACTCCTTGGTGTTCAGTCCCGGGTGGTTAGGATGCTGCAAGGTATAGGCTGCCATCTCGAAGTTCTTGTAACGGTGCTCGCTCTCGCACTTGCTGAAAGCCAAAGGAATGGTTACCTTTTGGGCAGCCTGCAAGCGGGCACCCCAGAAGGTGTTCTGTGAAATCTTCACACTGGTGAATGGTACTTGAGTGAATGGATAGCCATTGCTCAACACCTTGTTGCTCTTCTGCGCCATTGTTGGCATTGCCACGGCGGCAGAGAGAAGTACTGCTGAAATAAATCTCTTCATTGCTTATCGGGTTTATTGATATTAATTATAGTTGTTGTTTATTCTTTCCTGTCGTAAACTTTCTCTATAAGAAGCCTTACAACGGTGCACAGCTTATGCAAACGAGCGCAATGAAAGCTTGCTTTCAAATGGCCGAGTGCTGCTAAGCTGCTGCAAAGATACACAAAAGTTTCCATAATAGTGTAAACTTAACAATAATATTTGGATAATTATCATTAAAGATTATGAATTCTCATGTTTATAGGGCAAAATAATGCTTGCAAATGATAAAAATCCGTTCATTGTAATGACCTCATTTCGTTCTCATTTTCATCAATAGCGGCATGATGAACACCAGCATCGGGATGGAGAAGAGCAAACCGCCCGTCACCCCCGTGGCAAAAGAGAACCAGAAAGGTTCCTCATCCCGCTCCCAAAAGAATGGCAACAACCCCAAGATGGTAGAGACTATCGTCAAGAATATCGGTAAAATCTTGTGATTGAAGGCACAGAGATAAGCCGACACGGCATCCCGCTTGCGCAACTTAGCTACCAAATTGTATTGACAAAGTATATAGATGGAAGCATTCACCACGAGACCACTCAACAAGACAAGAGAAGCAAAGCCACCACTGCCAAAGCCTACATCAAACAATACGAAGGTCAAGAATGCCCCCATCAGGGAAACAGGAATCATGAGCACCACAACCCAAGCCTGCCTGAGAGACTCGAAGACCACTGAGCAGATGAAAAATATCAAGACTGCCACCACCAAGAGAAGCCAATAGTTTGACTTCTCCTTGATGGGATTGTAATAGGCAGCCGTCTCGCAACGAAAACCTATCGGCATGCTTCTATTGAAATGAGCCATGACGCTATCCATATACTCAGCCGAATAGGTATACGAACCCAATATATTGAATGCCACATTGAGCACATACTCTTGATTCTCTTTTGGTATAACTTCCTTAGCCTCACGGCGCTGCAACATCATGACATCGGAGAGAAGCACCTGGCTGCTATCTACCAGCATCTGGCTGTTCTCCATACTCCACAAATCATAAGGCACCTGAGGCTCAGGAGCCAGATAAACATCAGCAGGATGCGCCTTGTCCCGATAAGAATCCACATACACCCGCTGCAACAAGCTGCCCAACTTGCGATGCACATCACCAGCCTCAACACCATAAAGGCTCATCCTATCCTTGTCATACCGCATATAGAGTTCCTCCTCCTGGTTCTCAAAGCCAGGAGTCTCCACAGCAATGTCTTGCACCCTAGGATTCTTACCCAAATAATCAGCCATGCTCTCTGCCACCTGATACAACCGGGCATAGTTATAGCCCGACACCTTGATCTTGGTAGCACGATATTGAAGGTTGATGGAATTGCTGAAACCTCGTTCACTGATGCCGTAGGTACTCCAGTCGGCACCCCCTATCGTGATGACCTTGCCTATCACCTTCGACTCCAGGCGATAAGGAAAGCCGGCAGGCACATTCTTCTTGAATTTCACCGTGATTTCACCTTGCCGACCATCTATGCGAGTAACAAACTCCTTGATTTCCGGATATTTTTTCAGCAATTCCTCCACGATGACCATCTTCTCGTTCAGCTGCACGGCTGTGCCTCCCACAGGCATCAATCCCTGTATATGAAGCACTTTGTCCCCATCAGCTTTTCTGGTCTGCTCATGCTCGTTCAGATAATCAGCAAAGAGCTGAATCGTACCTCCAAAACAAGAAGCCAATTTATCCGTTGTAGCACTTTTCCAATCTTCAGGCAAAGCTTGGAATGGTATGCCGAATGCCCACACCAAGACGATATAGACTATCCATTTGCGGCGCGATGCCATCAAGATATAGCGTCTATAGAAATGATTCCAACAGACCACCCATCTGCGCTTGCCCCTAAAGACGCTCGGAGCTTGGCACTTGCATCTTTGCATGGCTGCAGGCACAAAGAAGAGAGCCACCAGCAAGGCAACAACCAGGTTGATGACGATAATCAGGGCGAAATCATACAAGTCTGCCTGCAATTCCTCTGGCAGGAAAAAGACGATGACAAGCGAGCCTATGGTTGTCAACATCGCTGCCAGCATGGAAAGGAAAGCCTTCCGGTTGTGATAATAGGCATAATGGTCGGCCATGACAATGACAGAATCGATGATAATGCCAAGCGACACCGTAATGCCTGCCAACGAATAAAGATGCAGTTTGATGCCACAAGCACAATAGATGATTACGGCTATCAAGATGTTAGCCGCCAAAGCCGATGTCACCACCATAAGATACCTGGCATTGCGGTAAATGACCCACACAAAGAGCAGCAGGATGAATAAAGAAGCTAGGCTACGCCCTATCAGCTTGGACATTTCTTCTCGTTGGAGTTGAGCCACATCGTATGACAAATGCACATACAACGGACTGTGCATTTCACCCTTGACAGCCTCCATCTCGTCTTGCACCTGGTCAGACAGATGCAAGATGCGAGCAGAAGGCTTTGCATAAACATTCACATATACCGTATTCAATCCATTCACACGATAAAAGCCAGAAGGCTCATATCGCTTGACATGAATCCTAGCCAAATCATTGAGATAAACCACCCGATTGCCATTGACCTTGATGGGAACATCAGCAAGCGACTTTCCATCGCATGCCGTTTTCAATCGAAAAGCAATCCGCTCCTTCCTGTTGTCCACAGTGGTATGCAGCATCGTGCCAACCACTTCATCCTTTCCCAGGAAATTGCGGATTCCATCCTGCAAGTCTTGGCTTGTGATGCCACAAGCAGCAAGTGCCATCGGGTCATAGCTCACCTCCACATACTTATCCGTGGTTCCTGCCACCTCTACCCGGTCCACGCCATCCAGCAACTGCAAGCGTCGCACCACATTTCCTGAAACAAGCTTCTTCAGCATTTCGGGCGGCATATCACCATTCACCTGATAAGTGAGAAGCAGCTGTTGCTCTTGGTGCATTCTCGCACCACCGGTCACCTCGCCACCTTCCACCACAGGATAGCCAGCCCCCTTGGGCAACTTGGCATACGACTGGCGCAACAGAGAAGTAACCGAGAATCGCAAAGCCGCAACATCCACCTTTTCCTTTGCCCAAGCAACAATCTCGCTGCTGCCATAGGAAGAGCGGGAGGAAACACGCTCCACCCCTTTCAGCGCAGAGACCATTCCCTCTATCGGTGTTGTCAGATTTTGCTCTACAATCTTAGCCGACACCTGTGGCCATTCGCACCTGATGACCAGACGATTATCCCGCTGGTTCTGAGGTTCGGTACCCACATCCACCAACGGCAACAGAGCCGCACCCACTATCATCAAGATGACAAAGGTCAATATCACAGAGAATGAAGATAGTTTCATTGTTACTTTTTACTTTCTTTTCCGATAAATTACATAATAGAGAATAGGCACAAAGAAGATGCTCACACCTGTACCCACAATCATGCCCACCAAGATGGTGAGCGAGAGAGGGAATTGCAAGTCAGCCCCTATTGAACCACCTGAGAGAAATGGCACCAAAGAGAAGATGGTGGTAAGCGAGGTCATCAATATCGGCAACAAACGTTCCCTGCCTGCCTTGACTATTGACTCAAACAAAGGCATACCGCTCTTGCGATGCCCATTGATGGTATCCACCTTCAGGATGGAGTCGTTGATAACGATACCTGCCATCACGATAAGTCCCGTCATAGACATCAGGTCTATCGGCAGCCTCAACAGATACAGGATAACCAACACCACAAAAATATCCAACACCATCTCGGAGAGGATGATAAATGGCTGAACCAAACTCTCAAACTGCGCTGCCAATATAAAGAACAGCAGCAGGACGGATACCAACAAGACCCCAACCATTTGCAGGACGGCTTGCTGGCTCAGGAAATAATCACCACTAACGGATGCCCTCAGTTCACCTGACTTTTGGTTGCTGCGAGCCACAAAGTCAAGCACATCATCCACATGCCCCTTGGTCGTACTCAGCTCTATCGGATAAAACTCACCTTCTTCCGATCCATACAAATGCTTGAAACCAGACTCCTTCCTCTCCTTTAAAAGGAGTTGCAAGGGAACATCCACCCCTGCCTGATTTTTGATAGAAGCAGCCATCAGGGTATTTCTATCGGCCTCAGCAGCACCCACGACAACGGGTTGGGAAACCGCTCCCTGATGGATGCGCAGCACATCATTGCTGCCCGTCATTTGGCGCAACCTATCATAAAGCTGGTCATAGGAGATGCCGTACAATGACATCTGTTCCACATCAGCCTCCAACACCAAATTGTCCTCTACCACGACCGATGGAATATCCAAAGATGGGAAATGCCTGCGAAGAGAATCTACGTAAGCCTCAGCCTGATTTACAGATGGACGATGCCCCAAATGGTCTTGCAACTTGATGCATAGCTCAGGTTGCCCGGAAGAGAAGATCAAATCGAACAGATTGCCCGATGGAGCAAAGGAGACGGTAGCTTCAGGATATCTCTGAGAAATACATGCTTGCAATCTCTTTTGGCACTCCTCATACTGTTCCTCATTCTTCCCCTTCAGGTAAGCCAATGCCTCGGAAGATGATATCTCCCTGGTATGAAACAACATGAAGTCCTGGCTACCCACCATCGAAGTGTAAGTTTGGGTCTGGTCATCACATAGCCTCAGCACCTCACCCATGCGTCTGTCATTTTCCTCTACAGAGATATTAGCATTCCAATCCACATACATGATTCCATCAGAAGCATTCATCGCTGGCATCTGCCGCTTGTCGGACACCCAAAAGACAAGAACAAGCCCCGGTATCGCCAACAAAGACAAACCAAGGCATAAACGCAAATGGGCAAAAGTCCAGGCATGCATCCGGTCATAATACCTATATATAATATGGTGCAACTTACTTGGCTGCATCATCGTTTGCTGCTCAACATTCTGTGCCTTGTGTTGCCTTACATGCAATACATAGAAATAAACAGGCAACACCAGCACACTCACCGCCAAGGAAGAGAACAGGGCAATGGTAATGCCCATGCTTTGGTCAAAGAAGAGCGTACCAGCCATTCCGCCAATGAATATCAGTGGTATGAAAACACTGCAAGTGGTAAGCACCGAACTCAGCATGGGAGCAAAGACACTGGCTGTGCCCTTGCATACTGCCTTCTCCAGTTGCGCTCCGCCTCTTTGCTTCTGCAAGATATTATCTATCACGATAATGGAGTTGTCCACAATCATACCCACACCCAAGATCAGTCCAGAAAGGGAAATGATATTGATGGATATGCCTGCCAACCTGAAACAAAGCAAGGTTATCACCAGAGATACGGGGATAGACAATGACACCAGCAAAGCCAATCTCCATCTTCGCAAGAAGAGAACCAGCACCATTGCCGTAAAAAAGATGGCAGCCAAAAGGTTCCACTCCAGATTATGGATGGAATAATCCAGCAATTCGGTCTGGTCTCTTGTCACATCAAACTCCAAACTGGGGTTTGCCTTTTGCAAGCTAGCCACAACATCCGATATAGCCTCCTGCAGATCACCCATCTGGGCATCACTCTGCTTGATGACAGCCAGCGTAACACAATTCTTCCCATCATGGCGCACAAAATTCTTTCGCAATGCCGCACACTCTTCTATCTGGCACAGATCCTTCAGCTGCAACAGTCTGCCGGCATGCTTGATATAGATGTTGCGCACATCATCAACAGTCAATATCTGACTGTCAAAATGGATATTGTAACGATATATGCCATCCACTACAGACAAAGAAGTCAACTGGACGTTGTTGTCAGCCAAAGCACCCTGCAGGTCTTGAATCGTCAATCCCAGTGCCTCCATCTTTTCCTGCTCAGGAATACACCTAATCTCGGAAGAGACCATGCCGCTCATATCCACCATGGCCACAGAAGGCAACTGCTCCAATCTTCTGCTGGCGACATTGGCGGCAAAATCACACAATTGGGCAAACTGAGGGGAAGCCTTGCACCATGCACGCTCATCCTTTATGGATATATCCAGGTAAAAAGCAGGAATATCCATGGCACTAGCCTTAATGATTTTAGGGCGTTCCATCTCCTTAGGCAAATGAACCATCGTCAAATCTACCTTTTCATTTACCTCGATAAAGAACATGTCCATGTTGGCACCAGGCTCAAACTTCATCAAGACACTTCCCTTCCCCATGCGAGAATCGGAGTTGACGCTCTTCACACCAGCTACACGAGACAAGTTCAAGCGCAAGGGGGCAATAACCTTCTGCTCCATCTCTTGGGCTGAATATCCAGGCATACTGGCTTGCACCGTAACCTGGGGCACATCCATATCGGGCATCAGGGAAACAGGCATGTTCCTGATGCCAATCATGCCTATCACCATGATGGCTACCAGTATCATGGTGACTGCAATAGGACGCTTCATCAAATAATTTATCATATACCCCAAAATTAATTCCTAATTCCTTATTACTTATTCCTTATGCTTATTCCTTACATGCACCTCGGTGCCATCAGCCAAGTTTAAGTTGCCCGACGTGATGACCACATCACCAGCCTTTATCTGCGTTTCCTTCCGTTTGCATCCCCCTATGGCATAAGAATGGATATTGGAATGCAATACATCCACATAGGTCCATACCGCCTCGCCCTTGTCATAGAGGAAGACCACATGGTAGCCATCACGTTCGATGACGGCATCCTTAGGCACCACCAACGAATGCGGCACATCGTTTTCCACGATGACCTTCACATTCATACCATCCATCAGCTTGCCCTGGGCATTAGGGATGCGAGCCATCACCTTAATCAGTCCCTTGTCGCTGACCGCAGGATTCACAATCACCACTTGCCCCTTATATCGCTCAGTATCATCCGCAAAGAGATTCACCCATACCGTCTGCCCTACATGCACCTGCTTGATTTCTGCCTCCAAGACCTCAAACTCCACATCCAACTGGGTATCATTTACCAAGCAACAGAGTTTATCCACCCGTTGATGTCGCTTATTGACCAAGTCGGTAATACGACCAGAGAATGGTGCAACCAAGGCGCATTTCGTCAGCAGACGCTTTGCAGCCTGCAATTGGTAAGTGGCAGCAAAGTATCCAGAGGTAACCTTTGCCCTATGCATCACATCGGCAGGCACGGCATCCGAAATGCCATTATAACCCAAACCGATCAACTTATCGGCAAGGGCTATCCGGGCATTCTCCAAATCACGAGATGCTTTTTCCACACTCAGCTTGGCATCAGCAGCATCTGTCCTGGCTATGAGCTGCCCCCTTCTCACCACCTCACCATTATGTACAAATACTTGGTCTACGCTGCCCCCATCAGCTAACGACAAATCACATTTTTCCAAGGCTCGCAACTTGCCGTTGCAAACCAACTGGCGATGGAATGTCTGCTCCCTCAGCCTCAACGTATCTACATAAATCTCTGTATTCAAGCTATCAGCTGTTGGTATATCCTGTCCATCTCCCTCCGTATTCTTATGTTTGCATGCACATAAAGAGCCTAACAATGCACAAGCCACCATGAAATATAAATAATGTTTTTTAGCCATATCCTTATGATGTTATAGATTTACCCCTCCACATTTTACTTGACTAAAGCCTCGAAATCGGCTATCAGGTCTTTATGTTCCACCCAATCATAAAGGGTAAACTTGCGCAGAGTATAATAATAATTCCAATACGACTGCAATTGTCCGATGTATTGCGCCTTTGCCGTCTCCAGTTCCTGCAAGGCTGTGTTCAGCTCCGTCACCGACACATTGCCTGTCTCGAATCTCTTCTTCGTGATTTCATAACGCTCTTCCGAAATCTTCTGGGCACGCTTTGAGGTACGGCATTGCTCTGCCTGCAAGCTAAACTGCATCACCTCTCGCTTGATGCTCTGCACATAATCGTTATCAGCTTGCTCTTTCTTGGTCTTGGCAAGCTCAAGATTCGACTTTGCCACCATCACCCTGCCTTTCTTCACTCCCCAGTCAAAGATGGGTACGGAGATGGTCAAGCCAATAATCTCATTGTCTTGCAGATGACTATAAGCAGATGCAAAGCCATCAGCCGTACGATTAAATCCCACTTCCGCATTGAGCTGCATCTGGATGCCTTGAGCCGCCTTAGCCTTGGCAAGAGTCTGTTGGGCAGAGAGCAAATCCAGGTCTTGTCCTATGGCATGTGATGAATTATTCATCGCCTTTTGCAACACCTCATTCACATTGAGCACCTGTTCAATGACATTCTCGGGGGGCAAGAGTATTACTTTCTCATCATGACTAGCCCTCATATAGGAGAACAAATCATAGAAAGCATCATTCATCTTGACCTGTGCCTCATTGCGTGTAACCTTGGCATTGAGCATCGACAATTCCAGTTGCAGCAAGTCGCCCTTCGTAATCGTACCCAGTGACAATCGCTTTTGTGACATAGCATAAAGATCTTCCAAATCCTTCAATTTAGTTACGCTCTGGTTATAATCCGACTGCGCAGATATGGCAGCAAAATAAAGAGAAGCCACCCGAATGGCGATGCTTTCGATACTCTCACAATATATCCGTTTGGCCTTGTCATATTCCTTTGGTTCCATCTTCTTTCGCCACTTCATCTCATTATATGATGTGAAAGGTTGGGAATAAGACAAGCGCAAAGGCAGGGTGTTGTAAGTAGTCATCTTATAATCAAACTGATCCAGTCGGTAAAGATAAGACTGCAACGACAATGTTCCTCCCAAGGAGCTAATCTGCTGTTCCAAGGATAAGGTCAGCGAGTTGACCAATGAGTTGTTATCCACATAATTGATCTTACCATCCTCAGCATTTCTAGCCTCTACGCGAGAATGATTAAAGTTCATGATGCCTCCCGTCAGGCTCATGGAAGGCAACAGCTCTGCCCGAAAGGACTTATAGGTCCAATAGCTAGACAAGAAACTAAACCTAGCCAACTGGGCATCATAAGAGTTTCTCTGGGCAATGGCTATGGCATTGTCCAGAGAAACAGCAGTCTGAGCGTGAAGCGGCGAAAAACCACCCAAGCAACAGGCTATCAATAAAGAACGTATAAACCAACTTCTCACAATATGCTACTTAATTTCTAAAGATTATACATCCATATTTCATCAGCTTTAGTCTTTGGATTTTCAGAGAACAAATATAAGTTCTTTTTATCAGCAGAAATCTTTATACTGCTCCCCACTTTGTCCAGAGCTATTCTACGTATTGGATTTCCATCCCAATCATACACTTGTATCTCATTGCCATATTGAGATTCCATATAATTCTTAGGAGTCTTACCATATAAGTTCTTTTCTATCATCAATACATAAATAGCATCCTCATCAACATCAATAGCCAATCTCTTACCCGAATTCTTTAATAGTTCATAATTACCATCAGAAGCTTCCTTATATTCGGGTTTCACCGAGAACAATTCACTTTTGACTTCCACCTTATTCTTATCTATAGAAAATATAAATGCATACCTTTCCCATCCACAAAGGTACAAGAAGCGGTCTTTCGATTTGAAAATTCTACTGTTGTCTGTATAAACAGAATGCTTAGACAGACTATCACCAGCAAACTTATCTTGCGGCCAAAAGTCCAACGTTTCTGCCTTTAGATTCTTAAAATCAATAATTGAAAACAGATGTCCAGCCTGAGAGAACGGAGCACCTGGCAACAATATGGTAGAATCAGACAATACCTGAAAACTCTTTGTTGCAAAACGAATAGAAGGCAATTTGGTCAAATCAAAACGTTGCCCCTTACTAAAATCCAATCGGTTCAAATCAGATTTTGGGAAAGAAGAAAAAGACAGCAACTGATTTCCATTAGCATAATTCAACACCCCCAAAGCCCCATCAGAAGACAAGGCAAAAGAGACTTCATCATACTCACCCCTTCCTTTTCCCCTATTAAATACATTTCTTTTAGCCAAAAGCGAATCTCCATCTTGTACGCAGATGCAGCAATTCACATCATCTCTATACACCTGAGAAAGCCAAAAATCTTGCGTTATTAGACGAGGATAAGCTCCAATACATTTATCATCAGGATGCAATAACGTACCCTGTATATTTTCTACAGTCAAATCCTCAATGCTCTTCTTCGCTACATTAGAACAAGAAGTAAGCATCACAATTGCCAACAAGAAACTTGCTATAAAATTTACTTTCACCATTGTCTTTAAATCATTTTTTTTATGAATAAATATAAATTATGCATCTATCCCTTTCAGATGCCACTGCAAAAATAAGAAATAAAAAACAAAAATCCACCATTTTTGAGTTTACCTTTTGTTTACTTCCTTTAAAACCGATGGTTCAAAGCAGCAGAAAACCTGATATGCAACATAGAACAAAGTAATCGCAACATGATATTATCAATTCAGAAAGATCGGCTCAGGGGAGATTGTCCGTGGATAGACAATCTCTCCTGAGCCCATTTATGTCATTTTTTGGGAACGAGAAAATGGGAAAGTGACGAAAAGTGGTAAAATTACCACTTTTTGCTTGTAAATCATGATAAAAGCCTTCGTTTGAGCCTTTTTAGTGACGAAAAACGGTAAGTTTATAACCCTCTGAGGAGAGAAAAGTCCATCTATCAAAACCTCCCCTACCTCTTCTATTTATATTCATGAAAAAACAAAACGGGATTCGAATCCTTGTTCAATTTTATCAAACGACTGTAATTATCCAAATGCGTTCTCATTTTTCCACCGTTAATGATGTATTTAATAAAATGGGGCATAAAGCACGGTTTCAACAATGCGACAACCCCTCGTTCATCACTATAACAAAAGTCCATCGGAATCATATTTTTATCAGAAACATAATTATCCATGAAAAGACTCGATGTCTTCGTTTTTCCACTCGCTTTGTCATATACTAGATAATTCCGCTCATCCCCCTCTAGATATTGGAAAAAGACTTTACTTGGTGATTCTATGAAACGAGAAATCTGATGAATCCTCTTTTGCGAATAGATGCCAGAAAAATCAATTTTTTCCAATTTTCCTTCTGCTATTTTCTGCATCTTCAGAACTTCCTCCTTATCCACAAACTTCCGACTATCCACAATATATGCAGCAGATACTCCATCTGCCGTGACATTCATAATCAAGTTAGAAAACAAACCTATATATTTGGGGCTTTGACTATTCTTTGAATAAAAGTTACTATGCTCCAAGCTAAGTGGGAAATTCCACCCATGATTGTAGTCATCAGATTTCAAAAACTTGCCCACTTGCTTTCCGTTACGCTCATCTATTTCCCTTAATTCATATTTTTCCTTTTCTGAAACGGAAGACCTATTCAGATATATCTTCCCGCCTATTTCCTGCATACAGTAAGTAAGATAACCATTTTGGACTGCTTTTATACTTGACAAGAACTTATAATCATCCAAACTGAACTTCAGAATCTCATCCGTAGCCTCATCTAACAGATAAATAATTTCTTTTGTTCTATCTATAGAAAAGTCTGCCAACTTCATGTATTCTCCATGTCCTCTACCTGGCGAAGAAATGGTTCTTTTAAATTTACCATTTCCATCAAAAATATAAAGCTTATTGGCACGGTCATCAAGGATATAAATATCTTCTTTGTATATTTCCAAAGAACGTATATTCTGAACCACACATTCTGGTTTCGTCTCCAGCAAAACGACCTTTGGTGCCTTAAAGAAATCAGAGAATATCAAAGAGTCACATTTTGTAGCCCCATCTATGCTTATGGTATCTGCATCAGCATACATTGTGGCAGTATTATAACTGCCACAAGATATGCACATGACAAACGCTAGTATGATAAACATACAGTTTATTGCTTTATTCATATCTTTTCCTTTTTATCATTATCCAAACTTATTTCAACTTGCATTTAAAAAGTAAGTAGTCTTCATCCCTCATTGTTTTTTTCTTATATTTAGGGAAATAACTATCTATATCTTTTCGAAAATCCCTTCCCCTTATAGCCAAAAACACATAATTAGCACTACTCTTAAAAAAATGAGGTGCAGAAATATCCACATGTCCCATAACCTTACCAACACCTTTGGTATTCATAAGATTAACATATACATACTCACCTTTCTTATATGACACCAGAATCCTATCACCCATTTTAACCGCATCCAATATGAAATCATACTTATGCTGATTTTGTTGAAATGTTGTAAATTGGGTATATTCCTTACTAGGCATTGGATTAGGAAGTTCCCAATGGTAACTTTTCGCTGCTAATGACTTAGCATTTATATAAGTGTATATGCATTGTGATGCTTGGTCTATATAATTAATTTCATTGCCATCAACCTGCAAAGGAGAGGTTATCATACCACTTACACCAACAGCAAAAGGCAAGGCATCAACCAACTTCTCTTTTAATTTGAAAGAAGAATCATAGACATACATCAACTTATCATTTTTCAATGTTCCAAAGTTGTTGGTAGTCAAGACATACTCGTCCCCGTTCCAAGCCAAATTCCAAAAAGCATTTTCCTTTAAATCTTTAGCAAAAATAAATTTACCCTCAACATTATAAACCAAAACCTTAGACGGTGCCACCAAAATCACAATTCTGTTATTAGTGGTATCTATTGCAAAGTCTGAAGCATGAACATACTCACCTGGTCCATGTCCAATGGAACCGATATTTTGCAAAAAGTTACCATTCGTGTCAAACACATACAATTGTCCTCTATCTACTCCGCCCAATACATAATATCTATCATTGACATAATCTATTTTACTTATCCATTTTAATCTTCCGCTTACAACAGAATCCAATGTGACACATGATTTTGGCACAAAGATGTCAGACAACCTTACCATATCCTTAGTATCATTCAGCAAAGGCAAAGGCTTGCTATTATCCACCGTTTGCTCAACAACACAAGAAGACAAAGAAAACGGAATCAAGCATAATAATAATATTATTTTTTTCATACCAATTTACTTTTTATCATTAATAATCTTATATACGTTTGCAGATTATTCTATACCTATCAGTCAAGTTGACCATTAAGTTTGATTTTTACTAACATAGGATTGTTAGGATAAGCTTTCAATTTATCCTTTAAGCTTGGATAAAACGGAGATTTCTCAGAAAACTCCATAGGATACACCAAAGCCCAAAATCCAGTTTCATCTACATCCACTATTGAAATGCCAAGTTCTATATCCAATGGTCCTGCATATACCTTTTTCAGGTTCTTATCATAAAAAACCATATAATATTTCTGCTGTGGACCAACAACCAAAGCATAAAGGCACTTGGAATTTTCAAAACACATCTGAACAGATTTGAAATATCTTTTCATATTATCAGTTTTCTCAAAATCATCATACTTGTCAGATATGTACTTTTCCGGTAATGCCTCACTTCCAAAATCCAACAGATATTTAGGATATAGTTTCCCCTTTTTATAGGTATCTATCACAAAACATCCATAGTCGGGCAGAACTAAGTTATTATCATCCATAGAAAAGAAACGCTCACATTCCATCTGAATGCCATTACGCTTACGTAAATCTTCTATCTTTTTATCTTGAGACATTTTTGATATAGAGTAATCCTTGTAAGGTGAATATAATAAAGTATCATTCCCCACAACCATAAAGCGACAATAATCAGTACCAGACTTATTGATACTCCTATCCCTTCTCAAAAACTTACCATTATTCTCATCAAAAATAGTCGTACCACGCTCATCAAGAATCGTAATAAGAGAATGCTCTATATCCACAGAAAAATCCAGGAAATCTACATGCTCAGATTCAGAATATCCAACTTTTCCTACCTCATATTTAAACTTGCCATTATGCTTGTCAAAAACAAACAAACTCTTCTGCTTAAAATCTTGAAACAGGATTAGATTCCCCTCTACCCTACATTTAGAGGCAACAGTCAACAAGGAAGAATTGGTATTCTCCAAAGGTACCACTTCTTCTATTGATAACAATGAAGCCCAATTTGTAAACTTAGGTTGCTTCACATCTATAACCTCACACTCTGTAACAGAAGGACTCTCTGTACATGCTACCATACATGCACAGAGACTAAACAAAACGAATGGAAGAAAAAACAGAAACTTTTTCATAATTCCTATTATTTTTAATAATTCATTGTATATTTTTTGATGCAAAAGTACAACAAAACAAACATATATTGGCATATTTGAGTTTACTTGTAATTTCCTTTTTAATTTTTAGAGCTTTAATATACAAAGTAAACAAAAAGTAAACTCATGACTAAAAACAACAAACACTTATTATTTCTTTGCAATATGTTCCAAAAACTTTTCCTCTTGTACTATTTTAAACAAAAGTAACAGATTTTTCTTTTATATTCCAAACAAATTCTGTACTTTTGCGTAAAAAGAAAGAAAAAAGCAATGAAAAATATCGCCATTTTACTTTTGGTAAGCATGCTAATTTCATGCACCAATCAAGAGAACAACAAAAAACTAGCTAACATTGAACGAATCATGTTAGCTTATCCTGATAGTGCATTTACTCTTCTCCAAAAGGACTCCGCTTCTATATGTGAAATGGGTAAAGATGCACAAATGCACTACCAAATCACTCTGTGCAGAATCAATGATATGCTATATAAGCCACACACGAGCGACAGCATGATGCTAAAGGTTGCAGAGTATTTTGAGAAGAGAAACAACAAAGTTTTGCAGAGTCAGGCATACTATTGCCTGGGGTGTATCTATAGAGACCTTAACAATCACCCAAAAGCTATCAACTATTTCTTAAAAGCAACCACAACTGACAGTATTAATGCTCCTAAAGAAATGTTGGGCAGAAGTTATTACCAATTATCCGATCTTGAGGACAACAGACTCAATAAGCAGCAAGCACTGCTATATTGCAAAAAAGCTTATAGTTACATTAAACAAGCAGAAGATTATGGATTAACAAATGCCTGTCTGATGGATATGGGGCATTATTACTATGACTTAGGGAAAATAAAAGAATACTCCTCATTCACAAAAATTGCCAAAAAGAACATCTTGGAAGACCATGATACTTTGAACTTAAGACGTTTTATCGTTTTTGAAGGAGAAAATGCTGTTTATAGCAACAATCAGCAAAAACTGAAAAAGCTCATACTTGAAGCTAAAAAGGAACTTACTCCTGAGCAACTGCAAGACTGGGGTATCAATATGATGCAAGGATATCTGCATAAATTCCTTCATCAACAAGACTCTGCCTTATATTATTTCCAGAAAGGATTGAACACAGAAGACCTTTGGAGAAAATACGAGGCCAGCATTGCCATGTCCGAAACGAAAGCTGACGAAAACAAATATGAGGAAGCCTGGACCTTGCAAAAAGAAGCAATAAAGCTAAAGAACGAAATAGATTCCATCGACAACAAGTCGGAGGCTGAAAAGATGAAGGCTGCCTATAATTACGAAGAAGAAGTGGCTAAAAGAGAGGAAGCAGAAGAGGCTAGATACCATTTCATGCTTGGTATCATGGTTGCCATCTGCTGCATCCTCGGATTATCATTTTTTGTTCTGTATCTCAAGTATTCCTCTAAGAAAAAGGAACTGTTGCAACTAAGGGTTATTGCTCAGCAAAACAAAGAAATAACCCAACAGAAGACGCACATACAAAGCCAAGATACACTGATACAATGTCAGAAAACACAGATAGAGAATCAAAATGAGAATATCCAAAAGCTGGAAAACAGAAACAACCACTTATCGAAATATGAACTATTGTCAAGTGATGCGAGAAATTGTAAAATTGGTGAGCAAATCCATTTCCATGAAGACAAATGGAATCAATTCAGAATGTCTGAAGCATACACTCATTTACACCACATGATCAATGATGGCCTGATGAATTACAAAGCTTCTGATTACAAGAAAGCCATCTCTGCAATAAAAGAAGAAATTGACAAGTTGTTTAATGACTATGGCAACCGTCTCAAGGCCGCATTCCCTGAAATAAAAGATTCGCAAATCACTTTTGCCTATCTTGTAAAAGCAGATGTCAAATTCAGCAATATTGCTATCCTGTTAAACAAAAGCAAACCTAGCATCACAAAGACTTGCAAGGGATTCTTACAGCTTCTTGAAAAGCCATATACAACCAAAGAACTCATTGACTTCTTGCAGAACTTCTGAAAAAGCTTCTGAAAAACGGTGACAAATGGTTATAAACGGTTACAAACACAACAATGCCACTTCACACACCTTTTTGTGCGCAAAGTGGCATTGATTATATGGCGTTGAACGATTACTCCTGCGCAATAATACCACCCTTAGGCTGCATTTCCACCTTCAGGTTTCCCTTTTTATCCACCTTCACAGTCTTTACATGAGAGTCTGGCCAGAGTGCCTTTTTGTCCTTGCTTGCCGTCTCATAATAATAGGTAATGGTCTTGCCGGCGAGCATAGGCAACTTCAGGGTGAGTTTCATCAGCTGGTCGGTGCCGTTCAATCCAGCAACATACCATTTATCACCATGGCGACGAGCCACTACCGCATACTTGCCAGGATAACCTGCCACAAACTGGGTCTCATCCCATGTGGTTGGTACGCTCTTCAAGAAATCAATCTCATGCTGAGGCAGCTCAGTGAGATTGTTAGGATAAATGGCGATACACTGGATGGCAGCCTGGTTCATGATAGCCGCAGCCATCTCGAAGACATCGGTGGTATAACGGCGATGACGACTCTTGTTGTCACGAGACAAATATTTGTTCATGATAGTGCCACCCCAATCCATAGAAGCCACTGCATTGCGGCAGAATGGGTGCATGGTCAACTCAAAGCCCTCTTGCTTGGCATGATAATCAGAGAAGAATACATTCTCGGAAGCAAGCACAGCCTCGCTGGAGATGAAGTTAGGATACATGCGTTCCCAACCTCTTGGCAGGGTGCAACCATGGAAGATAACCTGTATGCCATAATCGTTGGCATCGCTGAGGATGTCTTCATAGTTCTGCATGGTCTGCTGCTTGTCGCTACCGAAGAAGTCCACCTTGATGCCCTTCACGCCGATGCTCTTCATCCAAGCCATCTCCTTCTTGCGAGCCACGATATTGTCCATACAGTTGCGTGGTCCTTGTGGGGCATCATTGGTTATGCCATTGGAGTTGTACCAAAGCATCAGGCTTACACCCTTGCCCTGTGCATAACGGCTCAGTTCTGCTATCTTGTCTCTGCCGATCTGCGTATCCCAGAGGGCATCCACCAATACATACTCATAGCCCATGGTAGCAGCCAGGTCGATGAACTGTTTTTGGTCATTGTAGTTGCAAGAGGCGTCTTGCCAGATGAGCCAGCTCCAAGCATATTTTCCCACACCATACTTTTGGGATGCCTCATAGCGAGGCTCCACTACATCATAAGGGATGGTGGTCTCCACCAATGGTTTCAGGTCCTTACCCACGGTGATGGTGCGCCAAGGTGTGGAACCTGGCAATGAGAACACGGCATTGTTAGAGCCAATACCATCTCCTTCTTCCTTCATAGGGAAGGCTATCTGATAACCCTTGTTGGCATCATAATCGCTGATGTGGCAACCCGGATAATTGCCATGAGTGCCTGTCTCGCTGACCAACACCCAGCCTTCGCCGCCTACCTTGAAGAGGCATGGGAAGGTATAGCCTCTGCCATAACCCGACTTGGCTGTGAGCGGAGCATCTGGCTTGTAATCCTCCTCATAACTTGGCTTGGTACGAGCAAAGCCTATCAGAGGGTTGCTCTGTGGACTGAGAAAAGAGGTGGAAATCTTTGGCAGATTGAATGCCGTCTTCTCCTCATTAATAATAATATGTTGTGCCTTCAAGCCATCAAAGGTATAGCGGAAAGCCACGTCATTGTTGGACACATTGAAAGTAACGGTCATTGGCTCTTTCTTGCCATTGAGATAAGTCACGTTGAGCTGGTTGGCATGATAATCCACATGCGAAGCCTTGGCGGTACGAAGGTCGTAGCTTTTATCAACCGTTGCCTCACTCTTCTTCTGAAAGGTCAAGCCCTGACTGAAATCTCCTACGTTGGCAAGGAGACCGAGCAAGGATGGCTCCATCATTCGTGTGCCAGCATAATCTACGGAATAATAGAGCTTGCCGTCTTGATCTTCTACCACGACATTCAGTTTACCATCAGGAGAACTGACGGTACTTTTCTCCGCAAAGGCAGAGAGGGCTGTCATCAAAGACACTGCCACCAAAAGGAAATTCTTCTTCATTCTAAATTATGTAAAATCGTTATGTTGTTATTATGCTCCTATTGTCGATTGTAGTTTTTACACTTACAACGATTCTGCAAAGATACGCCAAAACATTGGGACTGCAAAATATTTCCATACCTTTTTAGCAAAAAAGGAACAAACAACAAAGTAAATGCTACATAAACGAAAGCGAGAATGCCGCAAGAAAACGACATTCTCGTGCCAAAATACTTCTCACTTTGCTTTAAGAAGGAGTACAGAATGAGTTTCAGGGAATCTGCAGACCAGCAGTAGGTGTAACTCGCTTGATGGTACCATCAGCATTAAACTCCATCTTGTCGATGCACACCTCGCGATGCACGCCAGGCTGATTGTGGAGATACTCCTTGTTGATGCGATGATAAACGATGTACCACTCATCTGTGCCCGGCTTCTGGATCACGGAGTTATGGGCTGTACCATAAATCTCGTGCTGTGGGTCCTGGATCAAGACGATAGGATCCTTGGCTACCTCAATAGGACCAAGCGGAGACTTGGATGTTCCATAAGCCACATGATAGTTGGCAACACGCGTATCATCCACCGACCACATGAAGTAGTACAGACCATTGCGATAGAACACGTATGGTGCCTCACGATAAGCATAATCCTTCAGGCTTCCGCCCTTTGGAGTCATCACGGTAACGGTTTCGTCCTTAATCTTAGTCATGCTTGGCTCCAACTCGGCACCAGCCATGAAACTGTTACCCCAATAGAGGTAAGGCTTCTTCGATACGGGGTCGATGAATACATCCACATCGATGAGCTGCCCATGGCAACCTGGATGATTCTTCGCCAGAAGAGGGTGCCCCAGGTCAACGAATGGACCTGTAGGAGAATCAGAAACCGCTACACCCATCTGCTTTCTGCCGTTGTCATTAGGACGGGCACTGAAATAGAGATAGTACTTGTAGCTGCCGTCCTTCTGCTTCACCTCTACAGCCGCCGGAGCCCAGAGATTGCCGTTAGCCCAGGAAATCTGGTCGCTCTTGGCATCGAGCACCACACCTTCGTTCTTCCACTCCTTCAGGTCGGAAGAAGAATATACGTAGTATTCATATCCACCCCAGCCCGGAAATCCATCGGTGGTAGAATAGATATAATACTTACCCGTCTTGTTGGAATACAGGATTTCCGGGTCGGCATGAAAGCCTGGCAAGATTGGGTTGCACAATCCGCTGGCGACGACAGGCTGATTCTCATTGAGCGCATGCCAGTTCTTGGCAGCCTTCTTTGCCGCATTAGCATTCATGGGCATTCCAAGAGCCAACGCAGCCATCATCAAGCCACCGATTGTCAGTTTTTGATTCATCATTGTCTTGTTATTAAATGTTTGTATTCTTTTTGCTTGCAAAAATACAATTTTTTATTCGAACAAAGGTACACAAATAATGATAAATATGTCATCATTTCGTTCAAAACCTTCATTTTATTCAAATATTTATTGTATCTTTGCCCTCAAATAGCAAAATCATATCAAAACAATGGAAAAAGCAAAACAGATACCTTATCGTGCCATCGCCCTTGATTTGGATGGCACCTTAACCAACCACGAGAAAGTGGTTACCCCTAAGACCCGCGAAGCCTTGCTCAAGGCTGCAAGCGAGGGAGCCGTAATTATCCTTGCTTCCGGTCGTCCTACCTACGGCATCAAACCGGTGGCTGAATGCCTGGAACTGAACCAGCGAGGAGGTTACATTCTTTCTTATAATGGTGGCAATATCGTGAACGCCCAGACCGGCGAAAAACTCTTCTCGCAGTTTTTGCCAGACGAAGTGATACCAGAATTATATGCGTATGCCAAGGAGAAAGGTCATGCCCTGCTGGGATATGCCGGCAACGAAATTATCACAGAGATGCCAGACGATGAGTATGTGAAAGAGGAGTCGCGCATCAACAAGATGAATATCCGAAAGGTGGATAACCTGTTTGAAGCCCTGGAGCCTCATCCAACCAAGCTCCTCATGACTGGCGACCCTACCCTCATGCTCAAGGCGGAGGAGGAATTGGTGGAAAAATTGGGAGACAGAATGGATATCTTCCGCTCGGCTCCTTTCTTCCTGGAGTTGGTACCTAAGGGTATCGACAAGGCTAAATCGCTGACTCGCCTCCTGGCGAAAATCAATCTTACTCCTGCCGATATGATTGCCTTCGGCGATGGTTACAACGACCTGAGCATGCTGAAGCTTGCCGGCATGGGGGTGGCGATGGAGAATGCAGCCCCAGAAGTAAGAGCCGAAGCCGACTATGTTACCCTATCAAATGAAGAGGATGGCGTAGCCGCAGCCCTCGAACACTTCGGAATGTAAAGATTCCAGCACATACGCCAGCACGCCCTGAAAGGGCAGAAGCTCCTAGCCCAGGGCATCGCCCTGGGTATAATAGCAGTCAACAAGGCGCCCTGTAAGGGCAAAAGCTTCGTATATTGCCTGGTACTTGAAAGCTTTTGCCCTTACAGGGCGACAAACTTGCGTCAATGATTACCCAGGGCGATGCCCTGGGCTAGGAGCTTTTGGGCCTTCAGCCCGTACCTGAACCACATGCGAAACTTCTGTTATATTACAACGACCTTAAAAAACGTCCCTTTTATTTTCTAAATTGTTCATTATTAGACGTTTTTATATTTTTTCGAAAACCAATTATATAAAAACGAAAGCATCCAACGCCAAAAATCACTAACTTTGCGCCCGTAAAAAGAATATAGAATTTCCCAATAAACTTCAACTAAAATACTGTTTTTTTGAATAAGGGTGAGGCGATGAGCCTCATCCCCTATTGGACAGACTAGAACACAATAGGCAATCCAAAAATAATTGCGAGAACGGGGAACTTGCAGGAAAGAGCAAGCTCCATGAAAAATGGAGCTTACTGGTATTCGCTCGGCGAAACGCCGAACTGCTTCTTAAATGCAACGGAGAAATGGGCCGCAGTACTGAATCCTGTCAACACGGCTATCTCTGAAACATTAAGTTTGCCTTCACGCAACAAAACAGCTGCCCTGTTGAGCTTGTATTTACGGAAGAAAGTGCCAGGAGTCTCACCTGTAAGTTCCTTTACTTTATAATTAAACTTAGCCGGACTAATCAGCATATCCTTACACATGGTAGAAACACTCAAATCCTGTTCTTTAGAATGCTTCTCCATCAACTGATATAATTCATCCATAAACTTCCTGTCCTGCTCAGAGAGTGTATCAGCCACTTTCTCCGACAAGGTCAGAGTTTCCGTACTCTCACCCAAACGCTGACGGAGCGTCTGCATGTTCTGCAACTGCGATACCACAAGCGCCTTCAGATAAGCCGGGTCGAAAGGCTTGGTAACGTATGCCACTGCCCCCAACTTCAAGCCCTCTATCTGCTCGCTCATCTTCGACATCGCCGTAATCAATATCACAGGGATATGACTGAACATCAAATCATTCTTCAATACCCTGCAGAATTCATAGCCCGACATCTTGTCCATGATGATATCGCTGAGTATCAAATCTGGCTTCACCTCTTCCAGGTCTGCCAGTGCCTCTTCTGCCGAATATCGGTTCACCACCTCATAGTCGGCAGCAAAGATATAATGCAGATATTGTGCCACATCCACATCATCATCCACCACCAGAATCTTAGGTCTATTCATCTTCTTGTTTTCTTCAGGTTTTGCTTCCATAGAGCAATCTGCACTCAAAGGAATCTGCATCACCCGCTTCTCCTGCTCCGCAATTTCCACCTTATTATATATAGACCTATCCATCGGCAGGCAGAAACAGAACTCCACGCCATTCCTGAGCGAAGCCTCAGCAGAGGTCTCGCTCACCGCATGCACGTTCTTCACCGTGATAGAACCATGATGAAGCTCCACAAGGCGCTTTACATAATAAAGTCCGATGCCCGTACCCCAACCGTAAAGATTAGGATTCTGTGTATCTGCCAACTGGTAATATCGCTTGAACACATCCTGCAACTTATCCTCCTTTATCGCCTTGCCGCTGTTGAAGACAGATATTTCCAGCATCTTATCCTTCACATCAGCCTGTATTCGGATAACACCTCCAGGTTCAGTATGCTTCAAGGCATTGGTAAAGAGATTGCCCAGAATCTTTTCCAGTTTATCAAAATCCAGCCACATCCGATAGTCGGCACTCTGTTTCACCAGTTCCAGTTTGATGCCCTTGATTCTTGCCGAATCCCCAAAGGCAGTCACCTGCTGGCGCAACGCCTCGATAACATCTACCTCTGCCACCTTCAGGCGCAGCTCATCCGTCTCCAACTGGTTGAAGTCGAGCATCTGGTCGATGAGCCTCAGCATTCTGTTCACACTCATGCACACATGATTCAGGGTGCGATGCACCGACTCAGGCAAAGCCTTGTCGGCATTCAGCGTCATCAGCGGACCGGCGATGATGGTGATAGGGTTTCTGAACTCGTGGGCAACATTGGCAAAGAATCTCATGTTCATCTCCTTGGCAAGCTTCTCACGTTCACGTTCCTGCTGTTCCTGCAAGAGATGAAGGCGGTTGGTACGTGCCCTGAGATAGAACGTGTTGAGGATATGAAGCATCAGGGCGATGATGCCGAAATAGAGCAACCATGCCGCCGACGACTGCCAAGGGGCAGGCTTGATGGTAATCTCTACCATGCGCTCAGACAGGGCAGGCTTATCGGGAGCGGATATCAAACGCAAGCGGAATGTGTATTTTCCCGGGGTAAGGTTGGAGTAATGAGCCTCCTTACCATAGGTAGGCATCTGCCAGTCATGGTCATACCCCTCCAGCTTGTACTGGCACATCAGTGCCGAACGGCGACTGAACGAAGGATAATAGAAATTAAACCTCAGGTCGTTCTCATCATAGGCGAAAGTATAGCTATCCAGATGCGACACCTCGTCGGTAGCGGCAAGCACCTTGCCATCCGTCTTCTTCACCTCCATGCCATAGATATTCAGCAGTTCGGCTGCATGAATACCGGCTGGGGTCTGCATGAAATTGGTGTACATCGCCTCTTGCGGCATAAACTTGCAACCCATAGAACTGCCAAACACCACGTCGCCGTCAGGCGACAGGCAGATGGAATTATTATAAAACTGCCAGTCGTCACGGTCTTGGCTAGCCGAGAGCAGACTGCTCATCATAAAAACCTTGCTCTTGAAGGTGACAAAGAAGGCATCACGCATGGTGGTTACCCAAAGCTGGCGATTCCTGTCTTCTACCATTCCTTCAATATGAGTATCGTTCAGAACCTTGGCACTGCGCATAGACTTTCTCTTCATATCGATGAGGTAAAGTCCATCACGCTTGGTACCCAGCCACACTATTCCATACGAATCCAGCTTAGCGAAGGCAGGGTCGAAGTTGCCGTACTCAGGCATGCCAGCCACCTTCATCTCCTTTATCTTTCCCGTTTTAGGAGAAAGGATAGCAAGATGCATACCCTGCATAAACAACAGGATATTTCCATCGGCCAGCTTCTCCATCTTGGTTTCATGGTCATAATAGGGACTTGGAATCGGGATGGTATCAGGCTGCAGGTTATCAAAGCGGAAACGCAGGAGCTTTCCTCCCTCGCTGCATACATACAGAGTATCGCCCACCTTCAATCCGTAGCCAAGCAAAGACTTCAACACGGGAGATTTGTGGAGCACATCGGCACATTCATCGCTGATACGGCAACTCGCCACCTGGTGTCCGCTCACCATCCAGGCATGCTCATCATCATATTTCACGATGTTGTTCAGATTGATTTTCTGGGGTGCGGGAACAGAATCGAAGATATTTCGGAATGGTATCTGTCCGATGCGACGGTTTGGCAAATCATAGATAAACACCCGCAGGGCTGTACCAGCCAGCAGATGATTTCCCACCGCAGCCATGCAGAGCATCGCCATTCCCTTGGTAGCCTTTGCCAAAGGATTATCGTTGGCTTTCTTGTAAGCAATAAGATTCTGCGAAATAACCTGAAAGCCCGAATTGCGGTAACCCACCCAGAGATTATCACCATGATCCTTGAAGGTAGCACTCACCACCTCTACGGGTTTGCGCAAGATAGAAAGGTCTTTTGGAAGCGGAGCCTGGAAATGATTGGGCTGTATCTGCCGAAGGGATGGCGTAATCTTCTCATCCCCACTGATATAAAATGTACGGCTGCCGTCACTCACCAGCACCGCCATCGAATCATCCTTTTCCCTGCTGTCCTCTATAGCCACGATGTTATCATGATCATCGGGCAGGGCGATGCGATGGAAGCGGTAAGCTCCCACATATCGGGCAAGTCCGTTCTGCGTTCCCACCCACATTCTGCCGGCTCTGTCGAGATGCAGCACGTTGATATAGTCATCGGGCAGGGCTGTGGTATCCTTGATGTCGTGACCGAACTGCACGAAGTTCTTGCCATCATATACATTGACACCAGCCGATGTACCAATCCACATCAACTCTCGCCTATCGCAAGCAATAGACGTAACGCTCTGCGACGAGAGCATATTGTCTTTCGTCGTCTGTTTACCTTTTTCCTGCAGTGCCCTCAGCGTAGTACTTCTGCCCAGGTCAAAATAATAGCTGGCAGCAAGCAGGCAGAACATGACTGCGAATATGATAACTATCGCCTTTTTCATGCCTACAAAATTACACATTATTATCGAATAAACAAAAATTAATTTGAATTATTTTGTGTTTTCTTGAATTTAAAGTATCTTTGCAGGCAAAATCACTCAGGAGAGTATTTCCTGACAGACTACAGAATAAAAGCATATCAACCATTATGTTACAACTTGACAATTTCTACAAGGCTCGCTTCGTGCTGAGCAAGGTGATTAGAAAAACTGAGCTGGTTCACACACCAAGAATCAACCCAGAGAGTGATGTTTATCTGAAACCGGAATGTCTACAGAAGACAGGTTCGTTCAAGATTCGTGGTGCGTATTATAAGATTTCTCAACTTTCTAAAGAGGAGAAAGAAAAGGGAGTGATTGCTTGTTCGGCAGGCAACCATGCACAGGGTGTGGCGCTCGGAGCCACTGCCATGGGGGTAAAGAGCCTCATCTGCTTGCCTGAAGGTGCACCTATCTCGAAGGTAGAAGCTACCAAGCGACTGGGTGCCGAAGTCTGTCTGGTTCCAGGTGTCTACGATGACGCTTACCAGAAAGCCTTGGAGTTGAAGGATGAATTTGGTTATACCTTCGTGCATCCTTTTGATGATGAGAACGTGATTGCCGGTCAGGGAACCATCGGACTGGAGATTCTCGACCAGTTGCCAGATGTAGAAGCGGTCGTTGTACCAGTAGGTGGTGGCGGTTTGATTTCAGGAGTAGCCTTCGCCATCAAGTCGTTGAACCCGAACGTAAAGGTTTATGGTGTTCAGGCTGAGGGTGCAGCCAGCATGGTTCAGAGCCTTCACGACCATAAGCAGGAAAAATTGCCTTCTGTGGCAACCGTTGCCGATGGCATCGCCGTGAAGGAGCCGGGAAAACTCACCTTCGAAACCTGCTCCAACTACGTGGATGAAATCGTGACGGTAAGCGAGGACGAGATTTGCGCTGCCATCCTGAAACTTCTTGAAAGCGAGAAGATGGTGGCAGAAGGTGCCGGGGCGGCAAGTGTAGCTGCCGTGATGTACAACAAGGTGCCGGTGAAGGGCAAGAAAACCATCTGCGTGGTTAGTGGCGGTAACATCGATGTAACCATCCTGAACCGTGTCATCAACCGCGGTCTCTCGAAGAGCGGACGCCTCTGCACCATAGAGATGGAGCTGGACGACAAACCGGGCGAGCTGGTAGAGGTAGCCTCCGTCATCGCAAGCCTGGGCGGCAACATCACGGGAGTTCATCACGACCGTTCTGCCAACCGCAACAAGGTGAATGCCTGCGTGCTCCGACTCACAATGGAGACCCGCGACTCAGCCCATGTCAAGGAAATCAAGAGTGGTCTGGAACAGAAAGGATTCCATCTCTGGATAGTATAATAGCACTAAGAAATGCTATAAACTATAAATTATAAACTATAAAATAGATAAAAATGAACGCAATTCACACAGACAATGCGCCTGCAGCTATCGGACCATATAGCCAGGCTATCGAAGTAAACGGTTTCGTATTTGCATCAGGTCAGATTCCTATCGACCCAGCAACAGGTAATTTCGTTGAGGGTGGCATCAAGGAGCAGACTCGCCAGAGTCTCACCAACGCCCAGAACATCCTGAAGGCAGCAGGTACCGACCTTTCTCACGTGGTTAAGACCACAGTTTATCTGAACAGCATGGACGATTTCGCAGCCATGAACGAGGTTTATGCTGAGTTCTTCAGCCAGCCATATCCAGCCCGTTCTGCCGTAGCCGTAGAGAAGTTGCCAAAGGGAGCTCTCGTAGAGGTAGAGGTTTTGGCTGCCAAGTAAATCCCTGTCTTTGCTTCGCAGGTATAAAAAATTTGAAGAAAAAGGATTTTGATGGGAGCTACAATCACATTCAAGAATCTAACGATAGGCTATCGCTCAAAGCACCAGCTCAGAGCGATAGCCTCATCTATCTGTGCCTCACTCCAGGCCGATGAGCTCACCTGTCTAATCGGAGCCAACGGAGTGGGTAAATCCACCTTACTCAGAACTTTAGCCGGATTCCAGCCGGCATTGGAAGGCGAAATCCTGCTATCCAGGAAATCTCTCTCGGCTTTTTCTGCCCAGGAACTGGCGAGAATCATTGGAGTGGTTTTAACCTCGAAACCCGATGTAACCCAACTCACCGTAAAAGAAGTAGTTGGCATCGGTCGTTCCCCCTACACCAATTTCTGGGGAACTTTATCTTCATCCGACCATCAGATAGTAGATGATGCCATCCGGCAGGTTGGCATCCCCCACCTGGCATCCCGCTACATCCATGAATTAAGCGATGGAGAGCGCCAGAAGGTGATGATAGCCAAAGCCTTGGCTCAGCAAACCAGCATCATCATCCTGGATGAACCTACCGCCTTCCTCGATTTTCCGAGCAAGGTAGAAACCCTCCAGATGCTCCGCCGTCTGGCACACGAGCAGCACAAGTCCATCTTATTATCTACCCACGATGTAGAGCTGGCCCTCCAACTGTCCGACCGTCTCTGGCTGATGGAAGAAAACCATCTCTCTATCGGCACCCCAAGAGAGTTGGCTGCCGATGGTTCGCTATCGAGATTCATCAATCGGGACGGCATCAGATTTAATGAGCAAAAGATGAGGATAGAGTTTGAAACTTTCCATTCTATAAAATGAAGCCTTATTACATAGCAGAGCCTTTTATTTGATGAATCTCTGCAAATTGGGGTTCAAATCCTCATGCTTGGAATAGTCGAAGTTCAAGCATCTGTTGGCATCCTTGAATGGTACAACCGCATGATACTCACCAGCAGCAAAGCAATCAATCTGATAAGGATGGTAGGTCAGGACGATTCCTTCTGGTAACACCGCAAAATGAGTCAGAGGAAAATCTTTCTCTGTAAAGGCCACCTCGTTGTAGCCTTTCCACCCAGCCCATTCATCACAAGAATAATTATGTACCAGAAATGACCGCATTACATCATCCAGGCTGCCCGTATCAACCATCGGACAATGGAATGAGAATATAAACCGTGTAAAATCCTGCCATGTACTTTCTCTTTCGTAGCAGAAATCATACTCTTTTTTCAAGCTTTCCAACACCAGGTGTCGGAACTGTTGCAGCATGGCTGGTTTCACGGAGTTGTTGACATCGAGAAATCCGCCTCTCCGCTTATCGTATGTGATATAATACTCATGAGGCAATTCATGAAGTCCACCATTATAGAGACTAGCCCTATAAAAGTAGGTGGCGTAATCGTCACAGTCAGCCACTTTCTTCACGATGACATCACCAAGCATTCTAACCTCCAAGGTATCACCTATCTGATTCTCAGCCCGGCAAAGTTTCTCCCACAAAGTGCCATATCCATCCAGAGAAAGCTTCATTTCCTTGAGCGAAGCACATTTACCTACAGGAACATCCCTATTATTTTTCAACAGACTAAATGCATCATCCCTGATTGTTGTCATCATCCATTCACGGATGGCTTTATCAGCCTCAGCATCACCTTTCGGTATATCCAACTCTACGTTAAATCCAGCTTCCATTCTTTCATACTGGCTTCTTGGCTTGATGAAATAGTTCTTCTTGAAAAGTTCTACAGATGTATCGGTGGCATCATCCCTTTTCTTTGCATTGTATAAATTTGCGTTGTATAAATCAGCAAAGGAGATTTCCTTGGTCTGTGCTCCGGTAATCAATGTCACCATTCCATTTTTCTGTGGTCTTCGGCAAAACACATCATATTGAAGTCCGATACATTTCCCATCAGAGAAGCAAATCGTATCGGAGTTTACGAAAACCTGCAAGTCTTTCCAATTACCCAGATAGTATAAACCCAATGTGCCACAAGGGGGCGAGAACAGCACCTTTTTATTCTTGATGTCATAAACTTTCTCATCATCAATACTTACATAGTTGTTTGTATGATCAATAGTAGAAATATCCGAAGCTCCGATTTGAGGATAGTAGAATCCGTTACGTTCATACTTCAAGAGATAGTAAGGTGTCTTATCATCCTGATTGGAGTTCAACACGATAAGCAAACTATCCCCAATCCTTCCCCTGATATCAAAGGTATCGCCATCCAAAGTCAGTTTAAAATCATCAAGAATTACACCTTTTAAGCCAACGCCCATTCGCAAGCCATTACAACCAGTAAGGACTGCAAATGTAAGGAATAGAAACATCAGTCTTTTCATCGTGCAATAGAGTATCTGCCCAGTAGTCTTAACAGTCTTCATAACGATTCCCCTAATTCGTGTCGGGTACAACTTTTATTGTTATTTCTTCCGATTCATCAACCATTCAATCAGTTACTTCTTCCGAGTCATCAACCATTCCATCAATTGGTTTACCTCCTTGCTCAACATTCCAGCAGTTGCCGGAAGTTTATGAGGGCGAATGACAATCATACCGATGGAATATTTTGGATTATCAGCAGGAAAACAGCCCACGAACGTAAATTCATCAAAACATCTTTTATTGTAGTCGTATTGAAGAACATTGTATCTACCAGCCTGTTTTACACCACTTTGATTGAAAGACAGAGCCAGTTCTATGGCATTGTTCGTCTTTGTTGTGTCGCTGACAGCGGTGTTACTGATAGCGGTGCTATTGATAGCGGTGCCACTGATATCTGTACCACTGATAGCCCAGATATTCTTTTTGAATGGTACATATACCATGTCACCACACCCATCACACTCGTCATCCAACTGTTTTTCCAATGCCGCCCATGCCAATACTTCTGATGTTGAAGCATCAACAACAGCTATCTGTCCATATATACCATCTGTTTCCAGCATCATGTTTCTGTCCAACAGGTCATAACACGTGTCTATAAGTTCTTTGTCTGCCAATGGACAAGTATCAACACTGTCGTTATTATAGAAAGCTTCTTTTCCCTGAGCATAGGATCCTACGCTATAGAAGAATAGCATCAAAACTAATAATGTTCTACCACTATATACTACCATATTCTTACCTATATTTTAGGCATCTTTTAATAATGTCTTATTCATAATTAAAAATAAAACCAAATACCACCATATTGAACCTTATAAGAGTAACCACCCTTATCTGTTTTTTCCGCAGGAAACTTCATTCCATTAAAATCGACCCAATTACGTTCATTGTCATCTTCCAGATTCTTATATACACTCACACTGCCATAGCAATTCCACTCGCCATCTTCCACATAGTACACATCTGTGTCATATTTATGTAACCATCCGTCGCCTTCGCTTGCATCAGAAATATCTTGAAGCATTTCCTCTGAGGTTCTTGTGTCCTCATTATAACGGTTTTTAGGACCATTTGATTCACATGAGCAAAATATAGCACCCAGAAAGATAGTAAAAAAAGCAATCTTTTTCATTGTTATATCCTCTAAATGTTAAATAATTCAATTCTTACAAATAGTAATAATATCCCATACCAATATATATATATTTAGTTCTACCATAGAAGTTAGCACCAGTTTTTACTACATAGTCAACATTGTTCAATCGAACTTTCCATACACCTTCACCATCTCTATATAAAGTGGCATATCTAGTAACTACATTCCAACAACCATTGTAATACGAGTAAATAGGAACTGTAGAACTATTGCTTGTGCTACGTCCCCTGAACGACGTGGTATTTTGGACAGGAACAGACACATAGCCATAGCCTCTACATACCTGACAAGTAACAGCTCCATACATAGTCATCCATCCTCCAACACCTCGGCAGTTGCTACAAACAACATTCTGATAATTTTGAGCGTTTACAGATGTAATGGCGCAAATGAAAAGAATCAAAGTGCAAATAAAAGACTTCATATATCAATACCCTTATCCGTGTCGGGCACAACTTCTAAATTTGTTATTTGTCAGTTTATGATATATAGAGTATAGAAGTAACCATTTGCTTTCAGAAAATATTTATTTTTCGATATTTTCAGTATAGAAAGACAAAAAGCAGAAGACCATGATTCTTGCAATACATAGTCTTCTGCTCCTTATAACTTTGTCTTTTCTATAAAACGAACGCTCTATCTTGCAAAAGAAGTCCAGATACCAAAGGAATACAAAAACGTATGTGATGATTCTCATTATATTCGTTTTATTGAGAGGACGACTAAAAAACAGATGCAATAGCCATCTATTTCTCCTCTTTCAGCAGTTTTATCTGCTCTGTCGATACCCCCGTTATTTCCATCACCATCGCTTCATCCATACCCTTTGCCAGCATCTTCCTGGCAATCTCTAAGCTTCGCTGAGTCATGCCTTTCTGATATCTGTCATCCAGAAGAGTTCTTTCAACACTTACAGAATCCCAAAACTTATCATAGGCTCTAAGTTCGGCATCCGTAAAGCCGGAAATCTCCAGCTCTTCTACGGCTTTTCCTATCTCTGGGTCATCAAGCAGGTCGGAAGGAATCTCCTTCGTATTGGAATTGATTTCCGTCAGGAAACGGAGCCACAATACCATCATACGCTTGTCGGCAATGGAATGAGGAGTGAACTTGGGAAGTTCTATAAAGGTGAAATGCAAGCCTTCTATCACCTTATTATTATCCTTGTCATGCACGATGCGATAGTTGTGGATGAAATCGGGAGTATCATGCACAAAGATATCATTCACAAGATTCAGGGAATATACAGGTTGCAGTTCACTGTATTTTCCTCCCTTTTTAGCCTGACTCACATAGAGCTTGGATGCATTGAACAGTACTCGCTGCTGGAATGCGTCAGACCATTCCATCTGCATTTCCACACAGAACTTCCTGCCTCTGGCATCTGTGCAGAGTACATCCACTATGGTATTCTTGCCCCCTTCGAGCTGGGGCACAAGTTCTGTAGGCAAATACTTGATTTCGTGTATCTGCTCTTCTTCGCTGAGTGGCAGGAGGGCGTTCAGAAGGCTAATCAGTCTTTTAGGATGATTGCCGAATATCTTCTTGAACGTAAGGTCTGCCTTAGGGTCTAAGTACTTCATAACCATCTGTTTTAAAATTCCATACGGCAAAGTTACGACTTTATTTTCAAACCAGCAAACTTTTAGGCATTTTTTTGGCGCATTTCAGGTTGCCTGCATAAAAGCCAATGATGTTCTTTTTGCCTAATTTGATATTTTTCATTCTGTTCTAATGTTTTTTGGGGATATACTAGTGAATTATAAAGTCTAAAAGTCTTGTAAAACAACATTCATTTTTGTTGATATTTAATGATGTAATTTTTTACTCAACTTTTAGACTTTAGAGACTACCGGCAGTCGTTTGCTTTCATCCCATTTTGTATATTTTCAGATTAATCGATTCTTGCCAAGATAGCCGTAACAAAAGACATAGACTTCAAATCAAACATTCTATCAGTATAAATTAATATTTACTCTCTGATACACTTATGACTCCCCACATAATGATATTCACCACAATTCCTACAAGTGTGTTTTCTTTGATACCCGAATGTAGGAACTCCTGAACAGCAATTGTAAACAGAAGATTTTCTTCCAAATCCTCTACTACCTCCACTACTTGAACTACTTACATAACAATTGCCATGCTCGTCATAGCCAATAGTACCTCCAAATCTAGAAGTTGTATAGTTCATTACAGAAATACCACGACCGAAACATGTTACACATCTTCCATTTCCAGAGCATCTCATACATGGTTGAATACCCATACCCGGCCAAAATTGTCCACCAGTACCATGACATACTTGACATACACCGGTAGCAGAACACAGCACACATGGAGTTATTGATTGCGAATAAATCGTACCATCTTCAACTAATGTACTTACCAACTTTCCATTCATAAACGGCATTTCCCAAGTATAAGGCAATGTCTTTCCTACAATATTTTCTGGTAATCCCTGAGCTGACCAACCCATGCAGAGAATAAGACTATCAGTACCAATAGCTTCTTCATAATTTCATTCCCTAAATACGTGTCGGGCACAACTATAAATTGTATGGTTATTCTACTACAGTTATTTTTGTTGAGACTACTTTATTTTCAAAAATGGCACCTTTTTGCGAACCTACAATATCTACAGATATTTCATGCTCACCAACAGCCAATTCATTTATTGTGTATTTTGCTTTAAATGGCAAATCTTTGTCTGATGATATTGCTATTTCTCTACCATCCAATAAATAATGCACTATCGGATAGAGTTCCTTTCCGTTTATTGTAGCATTTCCTGAAGCAGAAATCATCCCACCTATTTCCAAGGCAATTTCATCTCCATTTTTTACATTTGACGGAGTGACAACAACTTTACCATAAACACTTGAACTAAAAATATATTCAGGAGCATGACCAGGATCACATGAGGGCATCAACAATCCTCCCAAAAAAATAGTGATAATCACTGTTAGTTTCATCAAACACTTCATTTTGTAAATCCCTCATTCGTGTCGGGCACAACTTTTAAATTTGTTATTTGTCTGTTTATGATAGATAATGTCTGCAAGTAACCCTTCACTCTTAATTATTTTTTTTGTAAAGAAGATTCTCCCAAAATCACTTCTTTAATTTGTCTAAGATAGAGTCTGCTTGCTCTTGATATTTGCCTTGAATAGTAACAAAATGCTTTAATAAAGAAACTGCTTCTTTATTTTTCCCCATCCTAATAAGAGAAGTTATTTTCTTCCATTGCAATTCATATATATCCAACTTCAAATTTCGCTCTTCTTCAGTATCAGTCGTTTCGTGACTCATATAGTTACCCGAGATATCCATAGAAATGGAAGGAATATCAGAACGCTTATCCAATTCATCAACTGCCTCAACTACTTCTTTGTCATTTTTGGCATAACGAACCTTTTCTTTCACCCTATTTACTTCATTTCGGGGTATTTCCAGATGTTCCGATTTGCTTTTAGTTTGCACCGCAACCATCCTATGACTATCTGTTGAAGTTGCTGTGGGCTTAAAGAGAAAAAATCCAATAACAAATAAGGCCGCTATAGAAACGACAAACGAACTTTTAATTATTCGATTCTTTCTTCTATTTTTCCACCTATTCATGATTCGCAATTTCTCTGCACGACCAGCCAAGCTCTTCCGTATCAGAAATGAGACTTCAACCTCTTTGCGCAAGTCTTCATCATTTAAGATTTCCTGTTCAAAGAGCAGAGTCTCTTCAGATGACATCTCTTTACGGAGATATCTATCAATCTTATCATTAATTCTTTCGTCCATACTCATCTAATATTTTAGTTTATATTTCGAAAATGTATCTCGCACCTTTGCTTTCAAACTCTCCATACACTTATACTTACCTGTTTTCAAACCGTTCTTGCTGATATTCTTCTCACCTCTTGCAATGATAATCTCATCCAAAGTCATTCCTTGATAGTAAAACATCGTCAAGATTTCCTTGCATCGTGGAGGAAGTTCCAAAATACAGCTATTCACAATCTGTTCACGCAAAGTTTCTGCCGATTCATCTCCCCAAACAACAGACTTCACTTCCTTCATATGCGCAAAAGACTCAAAATCATCCTCCAAAGTCAATCGATCATTCCTTAACCATGAACGGTAGTCATTTTTGGCTATATCAATAAGAAATGTATTCAGACTACATGTCAACTTTCGAATATTTCCATTTCTATCATAGCGAAACAGTTCTTCATTTTCACTCACAAAAATCTTTCCTGTTTCAATTTCCGTCCAAAGCTTCACAAACGACTGCTGGAATATATCTTCCATCAAATCCATTCGCGAAAATACTGAACGGTAAGAATTTTTAAAATATCGTCTTGCAAGATGATAAAATTCTTCCGCTACCTTGTCATGCTTATCTTGAATCAGACGCACATATTCAGCATCCGTCTTACTCTTTCGCTTGCTAAATTCTATCAACATACGTTTTATATGCCTTTTTAGTTATTAAGGAGTTTAATTTTCTAAAAGTAACCCCAATTATCAACAATAACTTAAACAAAATTAGCCACGAGCATAAATTAATACGCTCGTGGCTGTTGATTCCCACACAATTATTTTTATAACATTTTTACTTTATATGAGCAATGCGCTTCATTTCTTGATTATTCATCGCTCTACTCATGCTATTCATTTTAGCATTCGCAGTTCCATTAAGTGGCTGATATATAATCATTCTATCATTAGGCTTATAAACTATACCCAATGTTGATTCCGCAACGGTTGCACCATTTATCCAAGCATACTGACTTCCATCTGCTGATGTACCTTTCTCAAATACAACATACTTTTCATTGAAAGTCTTCACAACAACATCTTTAGAAATAGCATCATTAATAGTAGTCAAAACTATAGAACACTTCTTTGTGCTTGAGTCTATTCTAAATGCTGCTAAATTTACATAATCAGTATAAACTCCATAATACATCGTTCCATCCTCATCAGACATAGGAGTTCCAAACTTATTGACTATTTGATCATGAGTCAATCCTAAACCTTGATAATACAGACCGAATATGCTCACTTCATGTTGCTTCATCTTTTGATTATTATATACTACTGCCTGACTCTGAGCATCCAAAGTTATTCTTAAGGATTTGTCCTGATTATAAAATACTCTACGTGTTGATGAGTTTTCATCAGAAGCTTCCTGATACTTGTTACACAAGTCATTGTAAACAGTCTTTATAACAGCAGAAGACTTCAAATATACCCAAAATTCAGAAACCTGATTGTCAGGGTTAAATACAAAGCCTATCATCTTGGCATAATCATTATCAACTATATTATAATAGTCTGATCCATTATCGGAATAAGAGACATCAGTCATCAGGAATGAATACCCATAAGAAGTCATTGCATTCTTCACTTCTGTTTTATTTTTACCAAACAGCTTGGTAAAATCTTTCCATAGATGTGCCGTTTGGAAGAAATGCTTTGTTTCTAAGAAATACACTGCCTTCTTCTCTTTATCATAAACCACGATAGCTTTTGAAGCATCCTTATCCTTTAAAGTGGAATAATATACTAAAGACTCATCTTCCGTCATGCTATAATAATGAGAATTCATGTATGCTAAGACTTCCGCCTCTGGTACAGATTCTTTCAATACAAGCTGGATTTCTTCAACAAGTCCATCCTCCGGACACAAATACACCTTTGTTATATCAACAACATCATGATGTGTATGCTTAAATCCAAAGGAATATCCATCATCTCCAGTATATGGCTTTCCTAAACTGGAAAGAGTGGAAATCATAGTTGAATAATCTTGGCTTATAACACCGACATAATCAAACCACAAGTCTTGGCAATCATCTCCTACGATTACTTTTACCCAAACATTGCCCTGATTAGTCAGAACTTTGATATAAGCAGTACCTTTTTCTCCTTCTGCGTTTATCACTCCATCACTATTTACAGTTGCCAAACGAGGGTTTGTGCTTACATAAGAAGAAACGACATAGTCAGGGTATTCTACAGCAAACTTGATATTTGCAGTATTACCAACCTCCAACTTATAAGTCTCTACAATCTTCTCATAAGTAAACTCACCTTTTTCGTTAGAAGAAATAGTCAGACTAAAATCAGTAAGATTCTTAACTTTCCAGTCATCAAACTGATTTTGTCCCATAAAGACATAACGCCAACTTAATTTGGAATTGGCTTTATCATACTCCCATCTACCTTCTATTTCTTCACTTCTTAGCACATTATTATATTTGGTATAAAAAGTACCATCTGCGGAATAACGACATTCTTCATTTGCTGCTTCGTTATACCAGTTGCCAACTGCGGAAATTGTTGGTTCTGGCCAAATTCCCGTTTGATGATCACACTTGTCCTCGCTACACGCTGTAAATCCGAGGGCTATCGCTATTGCGATAAAATACAAAACTTTTTTCATTACTATGTTATTTTTTCATTTAATTAATTACTCCCGTACTCCCGGTTGTCTGTACTTGCGGTTGTCTTTTACCTCCACTAGCAGTTACATCTACTTTCCTTGCAGAAGCACTTTCAGAATTGCCACCAGAGGGGTTTCCAACCAATATACTTTTATCTTCTATAACCATTTTTTGCTTTATGTCGCTCTTTCCTCTACCTAGTATATCTTTAAAACTTGTTTTTCTTTTCTTCAAATAAACATACTTTATGTCATATTTAGAAGTATCTTCCTTGCAAGTAACTTTAAGCATCGCTCTTTCAATCCTCTTACCAGCAACATTCTTATCAGACTTTAAAGAGATTTGCGAAGTTTTTACATTAACTTTAATCATTTTAGGATTATACTTCAATATATAATGACGATAAATTCCTTCAACTTTGAATTCTATCGTTTTACCATACTCCAATGTATCTTTTTCAAGTTGTAATTTGATAGAATATTCTGGTTGAGGAGGAGTATCCTTCTTGAAGATTTTTGAGCCAGCAAAAAGCAACATTCCCAAAAGAAAAGCCAGAAGCAGACAAACGAAAATGTTTAATGGAGTAAACCTTCGTTTTGACTGCTGCCCCTTTTCCGAACCTCCAGTCTCTTGTGATTCATCTATATCACAGACTTGAAACAAGGTGATTGTGATATTATCACTACCACCATGATTTAATGCGGCTTCTGTTAGCTGTTCTTTACACAACTGTAGATTATCTTTAGAATCTTCTATAATTCCACCGATTTCTTCATCTTTACAAACGCCACACAATCCGTCTGAGCACAACAAGATAACTTCTCCCTTGACTAAATCATACTCTGCAACATCAGCTTTAGCCTTTTGAGCGTTATCACCTAAGCTACGAGTAATGATATTGCTATTAGGATGATTCATTGCCTCGGTGTCAGTTAACTTACCTGCATCAACCAACTGTTGTACATAGGAATGATCTTTTGACATTCTTCCTATACCTTTTTCCGGCACAAAAGAATATGCTCTACTATCACCAAGCCATGCAACATAAAGTTTCCGGGAAATCGCCCATGCTATAACAATAGTCGATCCCATTCCTTCCGCCTCAGGATTTTTCAAACTATATTCTTTCACTCTAACATCAGCCTCAAAAATTATTTTCTTAAGATAATCCTTAATAGAAGATGCTTTATTTGTTACACCAGTTGGTATATTCTCAGAAGCAAGCATTTCCTGTACAGTTTCTATGGCTATCGCACTAGCCACTTCACCTGCATTTTGCCCACCCATACCGTCTGCAACAACCATCACGCATCCCAACTTTCCAAGTTGGATAGCCTGCTGATAATCAGCAGGAACTATCCAATTATTACTTGTCAAGTCAGGACAAACCGTAAAGTTATCCTCATTATTCTCACGCAAACCAATATTGGTTCCCGCAAATAGCTTAAATGAAACCATAATTCAAATTATTATTCAGAAGCCGTTTTAGACGACTTCTTTCCTTTTGTTTTATTCTGTTTCTTATTTGACTTATCTGAACCTTTTGCGGTACTAGGGGTCAAACCTGGCTCTTTAGTTTCCTCTGCAGGTTCTGCCATTTTATCTGTCAGCAATTGGAGTGCCCATTTTGCCTTACCTACTTTTACCGCAACACCAGCTAGCCAAAACTGAACTCGTCCACGTCCTTCATATTTTGGAATGACAAACAAACCGCCAATAACTTTTTCAACCTCTTTAGGAGAAACTTCCTGCAAAGTACTATCAGCCTTCACATCTACAACAAAAGTATTCTGTCGAAGGTTTACAACCATAGCACTATCCTGAATATCCGGTGAAGCGTATGCCCACAACATATATCCCGTTTTCTTACCTAAAGTTACATCCTCACTAAGTCCAAAGTCACTCATTTTGTCTTGATGCTTCCAAAGACTCTTACCAGCGTTTACGGATTGAAGAAATTCAGTACCTATCTCCAACTCCACAGGTTTATAGACACTATCTTTCAACGCACGTTGATAACACCAGAAATAATCCGGTTTATATTTCTTATCAACATTTACTCTTTCATAGTCTGCGTCATTTCGCCATGGCTCTATAGCATGACCAGAAACATATAGACCACCAGCTACCTTTATAGCAAGAGTGTATGTTTCGCCATAAAAAGACTTACCATCTTTGCCATAAGTTTCACCATTACGCTCTAATCGATATTGCTGACGGATAATGGAAAGCTCTGAAATTAAAGCGTCCATTGTTAAATTAATCCTTTCACCTTTTAAGGAACCACTATTTAACAAATCAGCAATACTGATTTGAGCTAATGCATTCATACTCAACAATGCATATAAGCATATCAACAATAATCTTCTCATAATTTTATCTTAAATTACACATAGGAACAAGATGATTATAAACATCAGAATGAATATCACCTCGGCTAACAATACCTACCGCATAAATATTACCATTCATAATAGCAAAAACAGGGCCACCCGAATTACCATGTTCAACACCTTGATTAACCATTATACATCTTCCATCATTAAGTCCTGTTCTAGCAACACTTAAACGATTATATATAGGATCAACTATTTTTTTACCATCAGCAATACCTAAACTCCGAGGAAATCCCAACAAATGAACCGTTTGTCCTCCTTTAAGATTAGAAGATAGGGAAGAGCCATTGATTATAGAGCCCTTTGAGGAGGTTCTTGCATAAGCCCAATCATTTCCCAACGAAGCAGGTGTCCCAAAGGCAATTCCTCCTTCCAATTCAACCTGTTCACCTTTTATTTCAACATTCATACTATATGGAGAATCATAAGAACGATTGATAACAAAACTTGCATCAGTAAAGTTCAATTGCTTTCCATCCTGATTAATTGCAATGATTTTTGAAAAGATCTTCACTTCTTCGAAAGTTTTTGAAAGGCCATAAGCTCTTTGCAATTCCTTCAAATCAAACATCCAAGGCTCTACACAATGACGAGCTGTAACAAATCGCCCATCATTTAACAAGAATCCTGTACCCTGGCTTCTTGAAATAAGTTGCGTCTCCTGACCTGCACTCAAATAAACCTGCGTAATAACAGCATAAACAGACGGTTTAACTCTGTCGATAAAATTTACAGCCTCAGTTTCTGGTCGAACTATAATCGTCTTGCCTCTTCCACCGGTTTTTGCAGAAATTCTTTTTGCCATATCAGTACTATCTTTTACCCATTTATCATGAGCATCTGCCACCAATTTCTTCTGCGCTTCTACATCTTTTAAAAGACCTGCTATAGCTTTACCCTGCTTTCCAATTAGCTCTCCTTGGTCATAAATAACGAAACCAGCAATAACAGCAAATATTGCGAAGAAGGCTGTCAATCCTAAAATCGCCGTCTTATAAGGACGCAACGCCTGCTTGCGGAACAATTCCAATCGTTCCGTCATTTTGATACTAGAAACAAGACTTTGTTTTCCTGCAGGAACAATAAAGCCCATTCTTGGACCATCGGTAGAGAGTTGAATCTCATCTCCATTTTCCAAGTACCATTCAGAAGAAATTGTTCTACCATTGAGGAAGGTAGAGTTCGTTTGTGACAACTGAACTAACTTCCATTTATCACCTTCCTTGATAATAGCAGCATGACGACGACTAACGGTTGGGAAAGTCTCATCATCAAAACGAACCTGACAATTACCATCACGTCCCAACTCTACCTGGTCAATGATAATTTTCTGAGATTCACCAGCCTTATGATACTTTGAAGCATCTTTATGCTCCAAAATAAAATAACGACGGCCATTACCATTAAACAAAGCGCCAACACCTGCTCCAACAGAGCCACGCAATGTTCTCTTATATTTCACTGTCTTTCTTTCCATTTTAAATTATTTTTTATTCTACTTTTATTTTATATTCACCAGCAGTTATAATGTCACCAGTAAAGACTTTGAGTCCTTCTCGCGGTACAGGAGAAGTATTAAGATACGTTCCATTAGTAGAAAATACCCAACGGCGTTCATCCTTTACCCATTGTCCATCTCTGATGAGCCAATGCGAGCCGTCTGCAGCTTTTTCTAATGTGAAGTGGTATCTTGACACATAAGTACTATAACTTTCCGGAAGCACTATATCATTGTCTATTTCACGTCCCACATGCAACATACGACAACGCCCTTTTAAAAGAGAATTGAGGTAATATTGCTGTCCAAGGTTTTCTCCCTGAGAAATCACAAGTTTAGTAAGGTTTGCCTTTCTCGAAAGATGTTCATTGGCATGACTTTCTCCAAAGGAATTCACCAGGGTTTTCATATCTTGCAAAACCTCTACAGCACTTTGATAACGCTCCTTAGGATTGGGTGCCAGACATTTTTCAATGATACAGAACCATTTTCTAGCCTCAGGTATATTCTGAAGAGCTTCACGATTCCATTTTCCACGTTTGGCACATTCCATATAATGAGGGAAATCCTCTACATTTTCAATATTACCAAAAGGAAAAGAGCCATCAGTCAATACCTCGTATATCATGACGCCAAATGACCAAAGATCTACAGAGGGAAGATACGTTATACCTCCACCTACCTTATAATAGATTTCCGGTGACATATAGAGAGGAGTGCCAAACGTTTGCTTGGGTTTATTTTTCCACCATCCCACTTCAGACATACGTCTGGCCTTCTCCATTTCTCCCACTACACCAAAATCAGTAAGAGCAGCCTTGCCATTCTGCCGCAGCAACACATTTTCAGGCTTTAAATCCCTATGTACCTTTCCATTACTGTGTAAGGCATGGAGCCCTTCAAGAATATCATGAGCACAATAAGGCAAACGTGATAGATCTTTACTTATAAACTTCGACAAATCTCCTTGCGGACAATATTCCATAAGGATATATGGGTTTCCTTGAACGACACCAAAATCAAGACTATGCACAAGATATTCACTTGAAATGCGCATCACTTTATACTCTTGTTCAAAACGCTTAATAAGGCCTTCGTGCAAATCTCCCATAATCTCCCATAGGCGAAGTAGCTTCAAAGCAAAGGTGCCACCTTCTGAATCTGTAACCTTATAGACATCTCCATATGAGCCGCTGCCAATTTTGTTGATGACACGATATTTGCCATCAAACAAATCTCCTATATTTATAACTAAATGGTATGCGACCATAATCTCCTATTCTACTAAAGGTCAAAGCGATAGAGCTGGTTACCTAAAAGAATTAAGTTTCCACTCTTTAATTCGATACTCTGAGAAGCTTGAACAAATGTTGTCTGATATTCACTTGAATCAACAATTCCCCACTTACCATCCTTGAAACAAATTTTGGCTTGTTCCAAAGATGTTATTGTAGAGTTTTTAGGATCAGTATTATTTCTATTCAAACTGATTTCATTTCCTTCAAAACTCAAAGTTTCTCCCTCTGGAAGACCCGTCTCTTCTGAAATAGGAGTCAAAGTAAACTTACCTTCTTTCTCTCCCTTTCTTTGAGGACGTACGGTCTTTCGGAAATCTGATACTTTAGCAGAACCATCTGCCTTAGGTCCTTCCTTCACATCAACAGAATATCCACAATTGGCACATGCCCCATCTTCCATGTCAAAACCGCATTCTGGGCATTTATTAACAGCAGAAGCCTCACGGGCTGTTTTCGATGCATTCAAATCAGACTCACGCAAGGTCTTCTTTGGATTAAAGTTCTCATTTACCTGGCGATTAGTAGGACGCTCATGATTATTAGACGCCGACTGATTTGCATTCGATTGCTGTTCCGGCTCATTTATCATTAAAGGCTTATTGCATTTCTCGCAAGTTTCCTTTCCCTGGGGATTGTCCCAGCCACAAAATTGACATCTCATAATTATTTCTTCAATTTTAAATATCTTAAAGTATAACCTAACTTAAACTCCAATGTATGAATACGATGCTTATAGCCTTTCATCGTAACATCGCTATTATTCAATACGGTCCAACGCTCGTTCTCCCAATAGTTCTTGTTCGCCATATTAGTAAGCATATAAGTATATGACAATCCAAATGACAAACCTGCCCACTCGTAAGCAGTACCGAGGCGTAATCCACAATTGAACTTCTTCAAAGGAGAAGACTGGAATTTGTCGTGATGAGGAACAGCTGCATCATTACCTGTTGTGTACATCTCTTCCCAATATACACATGGCTGATAAAGATTGAACTCTGTATTTACTGCTGTATGGCGCAAATAATTCGAATTATCTACACGTTGATGAGTTGCAGAATTAAACAGATGCATAGTCTCACTATCTGTATTTCCTGAGAATTTCATCTTAGCTGAAAGACCAAAATTCAACACTGGACCTACATTGATTTGCACATGACTCATATCATTTACCTTAAAACGATAAGATCCTAAAATAGGAACCTCAATCATGGTATGGGTATAATCCTCTGTATATGAATTCTGCACATCACCCTTCATATATTGGTATTTTGTATGAGGAAGGATATACGTTGTATTCTGTCCAAAAGTATTCTTATACTTCACCTGAGTAAAGTTTACACCAGCCATCAAGAAGATATTCTTGTACAAGCGCATATCAGCAAATACTCCAAAACTATAACCGATTGCTGACTTATAAGAAGCATTTTCAGCACTGGTTCCCAAGCCGTAATCCAAAACAGAGCCAACATAATCACCACCTGCAGAAGTTGCGACTGATGGCAAATAATAACTTGCACTGAAACCTATAGATAAGTTACGTCCACCTACCAATTTTGAATTCGGGAAAATCAAATCCTGTACTTGGCGTGGCAACTGGGTAACCATCACACCGGCAACCTGTCTATCTGTTTTTATTTGCACACTACCATTTCTTGGTTCTCCATTTGGCAAGTTCTTTGCACATTCTATACGAATACTATCCTTACCAACTCGCTGTACATTCATCCATGTAGGATAATCTCCAACGAACCAATTTGCAGCATCTGTATATACCTTCATATAATGTACATCGCCCTCAGAATCCATAATCAAATTATTTTGAGAAAGAGTTAGATGCTCTTCTCCAGCACCCTGATATACCTTAACAACAACTGTGTTAGAAGGCGTTACAATCACAATATCATCTGTACGCTCCAAAACACGATCATTAGGAGATACAACAATACGAAGAGTATTATCTGATTGCTTTTCTATCTTACACCAAGATGGAGCGGAAGATACTTTCCAGTTGGCATTAGACTCAACTGAAATTTTATCCTCTGTACCCTTTGCAGGGAAAGAAAGACTCTTTGCACCAACTTCCAAATATTCTGGACGTGCTTCCTGTACCACTCTAATAGTTTTGTACAAAGAACCCATTTTAACAGTTAAATTCGCAACTTTTTCTCGTGTGCTATTATTTACTTCACGACATTGAACAATAACATTCTTTGAATCGTAAGCATTTGTATTACACCACTTTGTTGTTCCATCTATTTTCCATTTACCATTGGCTTTTACCAAAACCCTCTGGTCACCTCCCTGATAAGGTATTTTTATCTCTTGCTGCGAAAGTTCCAAAACAGGGCAATGATGACGACAGTACTTAATCCATTTGTTACAGTCTGTTCTCAGGTTACCATCACATGCCATCGCTCTCTGATAATAACCAATAGCATCAACATAATTCTTGTTATTTTTCAACGCTGTTGCACGCTGATAAAGTTCAGCACAATTTTGCGCTTGTGCTTGCAGTGAAAAGGCAAACATACCCATTACTGCTAAAAAAGATGTTCTAAATAACTTCATATGAATATTATTATTAATTAATACTTTTCTTTACTTATTTGGAGCTGAAACAAACTTTTGAAGCACCTTGCACCTTTTTCCAAAAGTATTCGCGGCAGATTCTGCTCCAATATTTGCATATTCAACTCCTCTATCATATAAATACTTGTAAGTTTCATTGATAGTCTCTTGCGAGTTTCCCCATATAGCAATCGCCTCTTGACGAATCGAATCTGTCACATTCAACTTAATAGCACTACTATATTTTTGGGCAGCCAAACAGAGTTTCTGTTCATTTCTCTTATCTATGTTCTTACTTTTTTCCTTTTTAATTATGCTCTCAGCTTCTTTCACTTCAGCCAACAAAATGCTATCATTTGGATTTGTTCTTACAGTAAGCTTCTGCGAAGAAACAGACACTTTCTCACTTTCTATTTTCGGTACTAAATACCAACCTCCAAACCCTAAGACAACTACTACCAAGGCACCTATCAACATGTTTTTTGGAAAGTTTCTAGTCTCATGTCTAATGCCATTTTGATGTTCTGCCACAATTTTTACAATTTCTTCTGCATTTGGTCTATCCCAAGGCTCTATAGCCAGACAGCGCAGAATCAATTCTTTCATTTCTTTCGAAATATTGTCCTTCATTTTAGGAGCTTTTCCCTTTTCTGAATTTTGTGTAAGTCCACCATATTCACCAAATGGCACATCCCCCATCAATAATTCATATAAAGTAGCTCCAAATGCCCAAATATCTCGAGAAATCACATTGATAGGATTTGCTTTCAAACATTCGTACGACATATAGGCAATCGTTCCATCCTTAGCACTTTCATCAGAACTATGGCTCCTACGCATTGTTTTACGCAATCCTGTACTGATGCCAAAGTCTGTTATCATCATCTGACCATCTGCATTGATCAACACATTGCCAGGTTTTATATCCTGATGTATAATGTTGTGTTTATGAATGTAAGCCAGTCCTGCAGCAACCTGTCCTGCAAAGTCCCAAAGTTCATCCTCACCTATCTTACCAACATACTGAGCTGCAGAACCCTTTTCACAATATGGCAATACAATATACGGACAACCTTGAAAGATATCAAAACTAAAAGGCTTCAATATATTCGTATGATTCAAATTGCATACCAATGAGAATTCCTTACGAAACATCGTTATGCCTTCAGCATCCATCTCCTGTACAGAAGAATATACTTTCAGGGCAACTTTCACCTGGGAACGCAAGTCTGTAGCTAACCAAACTTCCGAGAAGCCACCACCACCTATCTTCTCTATCAGCTGATAGTGATTATCCAAAGGTGTTTCTGTTGCTTTCAATTGAAACAAATTTATCATTTTATTTCTTTTTTTATCTGTTTAGGAAACTTTAAACGAAAAGTAACCCATATTTTAAAAAAAATTATTCAAATTCTAAAAAATCACTTGGCACATACGCAGTTGCCATGGTTCCTATACTGTCAATTGTTATACCAACCCTCTGCTGTTTCTTATATTTTGCCACTCGTCCTATTACTCCTTTAAAAGGCCCTTCTATTACCCTAACAAGCTTACCTTCCTCAAACTTCTTAATACTTTCTGAAGAAAAGACAATATTATCAGACTCGGAAGCACAAATAATCATCAAATTTTCCATCTGACGATCAGGAACAATCATTGGGGTCTTTTCGGTTTTATGATTAACAAAAAAATAACGGTAATAAAATCTTAGAAAAGGGAGATTAACATTGTCATAAACATAGGTCTTGATTTCTTCTTCAGTTCCAAAAACAAATAGCAGATTAGGTATGCGGGATTCTACAACATATATTCTTTTGCCTTTTACCTCTTTCATTACTCTCATTGTAGGATAAAAAGCCTTCACCTTTCTTGAAACCAAATAATCATAGGCTTTCTTTTCTTGTCCATAAGTTGCCCGAAGCACATACCAATGGGGAATAATCTTTGTTTTCAACAGAGCGTTTTTCGTGGACACCCCTGTTTGTGAATTCTCAGCCGTTAAGCCTAGAACTTCGGGGAGGGCATCGGAGGCAAATCCGGTGCAGGGAGAGGTCGAGCCACCTCCTGATTTGTTTTCTTTAACCTTCATTTCTGACAAATATACTCCCTTATAGAGCTATATTTACAGGTTAGCTTTACTCACTAAGTTTAAGGCTAAACCTAGTTCTTAGATATACATACAAAAAAAGCGTGAACCGTCCGTTGTCCGATCCACACTCTGAGGCCGTGAGAATTGCCCTATACTGCTGAACGAACAACAGTATAGCCCACGCCGATATGATAAAGTTCTCCATAAAGCTGGCAATAGCTTCACGGATACCCATAATCACACCCGGAGCATCTACTGCTGCTAAGTCCGAGGCAGTACAAGTTTCTTGAAATTTCTCACGTTTCAGAGTGTCTGCTGAACATAGCGTTGTAAACGCTTTCTAATATGTCTTTAGCTCTCTTATTCCCACCCTATGCCCGCTTCATGCAGCTTGCTCAACAACGAACTTTATGCACTCAGCCCGGCGTGGGCTGTCTCAACTTCTCATTTTCAAGTTCTTACGGCATATTTTCATACGCCATTCAGTCCCTAGAAAAGCATCAAGACTCAAGAGCTATTGCAAATTTAATAATTATTTTCTAAATCCACATCTTTTTCTAAAAAAATCTTTCAGCTTTAACTTTCGTTTACAGATAGAGCCTTCTTTTACCCCATCTCCTATTCAATCCCTATTTACGAAACTTTTCGGCCTGTACGGTCGAAACGCTTGCAGCGGAAGAAAGGATCTATATGCCACGATGAACAGGTGGCATATAGACCCTTTATTATATGGTGATATTTGTAATCTACATTTCCGTTGTTATATTTTTTACAAATTGCTCAGTTTCTTAATGATTTCCAAAGGTAGCTGGGTAGCTTTGGAAACTTCTTCGGCAGAAAGTCCCATTGCCAGCAAACGTTGTGCTGTTTCTGTGTTGGTCTCATGTTTGCCTTCAGCCTTACCCTTTTCCATGCCTTGCTTCATGCCCATTTCCAAGCCTTCAGCAATTCCTTTCTCCATTCCTTTCTCCATTCCCTTCTGGTATCTGTCATCCAAAAGGGTTCTTTCAACACTTACTGAATCCCAGAACTTATCATAGGCTCTGAGTTCAGTTTCTGTGAAACCGGAAATCTCCAGCTCCTCTACGGCTTTTCCAATCTCCGGGTCATTGAGCAGGTCGGAAGGGACCTTCTTCGTATTGGAATTGATTTCCGTGAGGAAACGGAGCCACAATACCATCATACGCTTGTCGGCAATAGAATGAGGTGTGAACTTCGGGAGTTCTATAAAGGTGAAATGCAAGCCTTCTATCACCTTATTGCTATCCTTGTCGTGCACGATGCGATAGTTGTGGATGAAATCGGGAGTATCATGCACAAAGATATCATTCACAAGATTCAGGGAATATACAGGTTGCAGTTCACTGTATTTTCCTCCCTTTTTAGCCTGACTCACATAGAGCTTGGATGCATTGAACAGTACTCGCTGCTGGAAAGCGTCAGACCATTCCATCTGCATTTCCACGCAGAACTTCCTGCCTCTGGTATCTGTGCAGAGTACATCCACTATGGTATTCTTGCCCCCTTCGAGTTCGGGCACAAGTTCTGTAGGCAGATACTTGATTTCGTGTATCTGCTCTTCTTCGCTGAGTGGCAGGAGGGCGTTCAGAAGACTGATCAGTCTTTTAGGATGATTGCCGAATATCTTCTTGAACGTGAGGTCTGCCTTAGGGTCTAAGTACTTCATAACCATCTGTTTTAAAATTCCATACGGCAAAGTTACGACTTTATTTTCAAACTAGCAAGCTTTTGAAGATATTTTTCCTCCCTTTTCCTTGCCAATATCAAAAAAACAATGTATCTTTGCAGCGGAATCAATTAAAATAGGAGGATTAAAGCTATGGAGATAAGAGAAAGAAGAAAGCGAATCTATCGCAAACGCATACCATACGGCATGCAGAATTTTGAGGATGTGATAAAAGAGGATTGTTTCTATGTAGATAAAACTCCTTTTATCGAAGATATAGAAGGATCGAATAAATATTTCTTCTATATACGCCCTCGCCGTTTCGGCAAGAGCCTTACTCTCTCTATGCTCGAAAATTACTACGACATCAATAAAAAAGATAATTTCGAAACCATCTTCGGAGGTCTCTATATCGGCAAGAATCCTACTCCTGAACACAACACCTATCTCGTCATACACCTCAACTTCGCAGAGGTAGATAGCGGACTTGACGACTACAAGGAAGGCCTCGATACTCATTGCCGACTGGTGTTTGAAGATTTCTGTACCCGATACGCCGCCCTGTTGCCACAAGGCACCAAGGAGGAAATGAAATCAGAACAAGGAGCCATCGCACAGTTAAGATTCCTGTGCCAGAAGTGTGCCGAGGTGAAGCAAAAGATTTACCTCTTTATTGACGAATACGACAACTTCACCAACATGATTCTTTCCAGCGAGGAACACCTCGAAAGATACAAGGGACAGACTCATGGAGAAGGCTATCTGCGCCGGTTCTTCAATACCATCAAGGGGGCTGCAAACACTTCACTGGGCCGTATCTTTGTTACAGGAGTAAGCCCTGTAACGATGGACGACTTAACCAGTGGCTTTAACATCGGCACAAACTATTCCTTAAAACCCCGTTTTAACGAAATGACAGGATTCACTGAGGAAGAGGTAAGGGATATGTTAAGCTATTACGCTGGCGTATTGCCTTTTAACCATACAGTGGATGAACTTATAGAAATCATGAAGCCTTGGTTTGATAACTATTGCTTCGCTATTAACAGCTACGGCAAAACGACCATGTACAACTCTATCATGGTTCTCAATTTCATAGATAACTACATAGACTATGAATATAATATTTCTAACAAAATGATGGATCCCAACATCCGCATCGACTATAGCAAGATACGTATGCTCATCCGCCACGACAAGGAATTTGCCCATGAGGCCAGCATCATCCAAGAGTTAGTAACCAAGGGGTATGCTACAGGAAATCTCGTAGAGAATTTCCCTGCCGACCGCATCAATGACCCGGATAACTTCCTGAGTCTGCTCTTCTATTTCGGTCTGGTAACGATAGATGGAGAATACAAGGGTTCTACCAAGTTTATCATCCCTAACGAAGTGGTGCGCGACCAGATATACACTTATCTTCTGGATACTTACAGGGAGAACGATCTTACTTTCGAGCAATACGACAAGAACAAGCTGGAGAGCCGTTTGGCATACGATGGCGATTTCAAACCCTACTTTGACTATATCGCCGACTGCCTGAAACGCTATTCCTCTCAGCGAGACAAGCAGAAGGGAGAAGCTTACGTTCACGGTTTCACCCTGGCGATGACCAGCCAGTGCAAGTTCTACCGTCCTATCTCGGAATTAGACAATGATGGCGGCTATGCCGACATCTTCCTCTTACCTCTCTGCGATATCTACAGAAGCATGGAAGATTCTTACATCGTGGAACTGAAATACTGCAAATCGAGCACCACGGACGAACAGGTGAAGCAACTCTTCAAGGAAGCCTCAGCCCAGATTTGCCGATATGCCGACAGCGACATCGTAAGGGAATCTATCAAAACCACCAAGCTGCACAAGCTCGTGGTGATTTATAGAGGAGCCGAAATGGTGGCTTGCGAAGAAGCGGAGGAATAAAAAATGCAGCGCGCTGCAAATTTCATGGGAAAATACCGAAAATTTGCAGTGCACTGCATTTTTCCCGCATACGTAGAACAAAGTTTTCAACCCATCTATCACCCATCACGATTTATAGTTGAAATCCATATTAACTTACTCATATACAGATACTTTAATAGTGTGACTGATACTCCCGAAAACGGAAATATCCATCACGCTATCACTCACGATTTGGCTCTATCCCTCACGATTTTCGCACCACCAGGTATCGCATGCCGTCATTAAAACGCTTGCGATGGATGGATGGCATCTGCGAAAGCTTGCGACCGAAGCTGATGAGATTACTCAACTTCACCGAAGATCCGATGTGACTCTTCAACTCCTGGAATATCTCGGCTGCCGTAAGATACTCGCCCAGTTTGGCATCATCGGTCAGATCGAAATAGAGATTGAAATACTGGTCTACCGGAGAAATCACCTCAAACTTTCTGTTGCTCGCCATAATCAGCTTGGTCTGCTCCGCATCAAAATAGGTCTTCTCGCCAACCTGCAATGCCGCCAAGGCCTGCGCATAGAGTTGTTCATAATTCGGAAGCTGACTCACATCGATAGGACCCGTCAGTTCCACACCCAGGAATCTGCGATTGCCGGATGGGTCGGAGAGGATATCCTCCATGTTGCTAGTGGCGATGAAGGATGCCATTCTCGGAAACTCCTGCACATGACTGCCATACGGCGGCTTCATCTTCACACTCGGCAACTGGATGATGTTTTTCAGAAATCCCTGCTGTACCTGAGGGGAAATCTGATTGAACTCATCCAGGTTGAGGAGCAGCGCCTGGCACATCGCCTGAAGAACCTGCCGTTTTTCTGACAATACAAGATTATCATTATACCCCCACTGCAACTCCGGCGGAACCAGAGATCTGCAGAAAGTACTCTTGTTATAACCCTGTCTGGAGATGAGAAGCGGCGCCACGGAATTGCCATATTTGCGATGGCTATAGGAACGCCACTGGTTAACCATCGCCAGGAACCAGGTGTAAAACCAATCCTCCCAATAAGGATTATCGGTAGGCACCGTGCGCGCCAGGGCACGGATATAATCCTTGCCATCCCACTTGCCTGCGCACTTGAAAAGAAAGTCTTCCACCGGATTATAGGTAGAAAGAAGGTCTGACTCCAGATAATTGCGTACATCCTTGATACTCACATGGATATTGGCAAGTTGCACCTCCAGCGTCATGCGCTTCTGCACACGGGCATCCACCGGTTGATATCCCCAATAATCCTTATCTTTTGGTCGATATTCTGTGAATTTCATCACCGAATTATATCGGAAATCATACTTTTTGCACAGAAATCCAATCATACGCATAATATTATCACTCAACTCTTTACCATCTTTATCCACATCTTCTTCCGAGTTATCCACAATGACATCTTTCAAGTTATCCACAGGTTTTTCAACGGTGTGGATAACCTCATTCAACACCAAAGGCAACGCATCCTCGCGATAATAGGGCGAAGCATCTTGGGTGAACAGGAAATCAGAGTAGATGGAAGGCTCGGGCATCTGCATCGTAGCCTTTACCAGAATCTGATAAAGCGGAGCGAAAGTCTGGAATGCCTGCTTATAAATTCTGTCAGCCTCCACCTCATCATCTGGCAGGCTTCCCTTAGCCAAAACATATTTCACCAAGACATTCAGACTGATGCCGTCGGCTCCCATAAAGGCTGCAAGGGTTGAAGGCAGACTGGCCACTTTCTGCTTGACGGCATCCACGCCTCCATCTTCCTCTATATTAACAAACGTAAGCAGCAGAACGCCGTTATTCTGCTTCATCTTCAGGAGTCCGTTTTCCGATTTCTGGAATTCGGCAGCAGGGAGAACATGCATCCAGGTTGCCATGTTCTTGTACCCGTCATAGCCATTGGTGAGCCAAGGCACATATTCACGGAAGTTGGCTACGGTATTCTTGGCATCATCGTTCACGATGCGCTCCAGGAATCGTTCCAGACTCTTGGTGCTGACCAAAAGCTGGTTCTTATTATTTCTATGTGTGATTGTAATTTTCATTGTCAATTATTTAAAGTTTATTCAAAAACTGTTTCAACTGTTCCAAGCGTTGGAACAGTTTGTTTCCTTAAGGGAAACATTTCGTGCCCTTAACTGAAACAAGTTGTGCCTCCGAGAGGAACAAATTCATATCCTTTACCTGTAAACGGGTTCCTGTAGTTTCCTATATTTAGTTTACTACCTAGAGTCTTATTCCTGGTGAAGGTTG
>ERZ1026846.136-NODE-136-length-53945-cov-14.518612_pt1 | contig 53945 bp, 47 predicted proteins | sample MGYA00380153_ERZ1026846 | MGnify/ENA primary metagenome ERZ1026846 (study PRJEB33269, sample SAMEA4719789) | human gut metagenome | biome: human-associated habitat; feature: organic feature; material: feces | place: Cameroon | collected 2013-10 ...
TGGGCTCGGAGATGTGTATAAGAGACAGATCTCGTTCCGCTTAACATGGTGGTTATCGGCTATCCGGCGGAGCATCCGCAGCCGAAGGATAAGTTCAAGAAGGAGAACATAACTTTTAAAAGTAAAAAGGTAAAAGAGTAAAAGTAGGAGGTATGGGCATCTTGCCCATACCACGCACCCACAAAAGCATATATTTTAAAAGTAAAAGGGTAAAAAAGTAAAAGGGTAAAAAAGTAGAAGAGTAAAAAAGTAAAAGAGTAAAACAAACTACAATGAAGAACGTTCTATTCTCTCTTGGCATGTTGCTGTTCACCGTTGCAGCCTACGCCGACGGTACTGTGCTGTTCAGCACGGCGAAGGGCGGCATCGATGTTCCGCCTTATCGCATTCCGGGTATTACCTGCGGCAATGGCGGCAGACTCATAGCGAGCGCGGCACGCCTCGTCTGCGGCACCGACCCAGGTTACGGACGTGTCGACTGCGTGGTGAAGCTGAGTGACGACAACGGCAGAACGTGGAGCGAGCGTGAGATTGACGTGGCTTGTGGCGACGCATCGCTCATCAACAACGTCAAGACACCGATGGCTGCTGCCTATGGCGACCCTGCTATCGTGATGGATCGCGAGCGCAACGAAGTGCTCATCATGGCTGTTGCCGGCTGCACGGTGTACGGCAAGGCGAGCACCAACCGCCGGAACCCTAACCTCATTGCAGCAATACGCAGCACGGACGGTGGCTTGACATGGCAGAAGCCCATCGATCAGACCGAAGCGATATATGGCTTGTTCGACGGGGGCAATCCGCTGGATGCTGCTTTCATCGGTGGCGGAAAGATATTCCAGAGTAGAGTGGTGAAGGTAGGCGACTACTATCGCATCTACGCTGCACTCGCAGCGCGTCCCAACGGCAATCGCGTGATCTATTCCGACGACTTCGGACACACATGGCACGCTCTCGGCGGCGCGGCAGCTCTGCCCGTGCCCGACGGCGACGAACCGAAGTGTGAGGAGTTGCCCGACGGTCGTGTCATCATAACAAGCCGCGCCTCTGGCTGCAGACTGCTTAACATATACACCTATAGCAACGCAACTACGGGTGAAGGCTCGTGGGAGGAACAAACGAAGGCTACGATGAGCGGATTGGCTCTCGCGCCGAGTACCAACCCCACGAACGGCGAGATGCTCATTGTGCCAGCCGTGCGCAGCAGCGACGGCAGACAGCTGCACGTTGTGTTGCAGTCGGTGCCAACAGGCACGGGGCGCAACAACGTGAGCATATTCTATAAGGAGTTGGCTGATGAAGCGGATATGTGCAACGTGAAAGCCTTAGCCGAGGGTTGGGACGGCTGCTATCAGGTGAGTACCACGGTATCGCTCTACAGCAGTATGGATCTGCAAGCCGATGGCAGAATAGCTTTCTTCTATGAGGAGACGCTTACTAAATGGGGCACGAAGCCCAATCCCGTCTGCACAAGTTTTCCGCATGGCGAGGGCGAACACAACTATGACGGCTGCGAACTCGTGTATAAGGCGTTCGACCTGGAGACAATAACCGGCGGAAAGTATAAAATGTAGGGGTGTGGGTATGGGCAAGAATGCCCATACCTCCTATAATAACTCTGGAAGCTCGAACAGGCGTGTGCCGTTACTGCCCTTGATGAGGATGTAGCGGTCGTGCGGCTTTTCGGTAGCAATTGCTTCCTTCACTCCTGCTACGTTCTCAAACTTGCGGAACGTGGCAGGAGTTGTCGTATGCTCAAACTCCGAACCCACGAGCCACACCTCCTCGAGTGTCATGCGGCTGAGCTGGTCGACGATGCGCTGATGCTCGTCGTGGCTCACGCTGCCCAGCTCCTTCATGTCGCCGATGATAGCCATCTTATGGTCGGCATTGATAGTCTCGAAGTTGTTGAGTGCCGCAGCCATGCTCGTCGGGTTGGCGTTATAAGCGTCGACGATGAGGCGGTTGTCGGCAGTCTGCTCAAACTGCGAGCGATTGTTGCTCGGCGCATAGTTCGTCAGTGCTGCGTCGATGCGCTCTGCCTCCACACCGAAGTATGTGCCGATGGCGATGGCAGCGAGCATGTTCGTGATGTTGTAGGCACCGATGAGCTGACTCTCCACGTGGTGCGCAGCCTTTCCCTCCGCTGTCCACGAGAAGCTGAGCATAGGCTCGCTCTTCACGTCTGCGGCTGTAACGTACAGGTTGTCGGCGGCGTTGATGCCGTAGCGCACGAGGTTCAGCCCCGTAGCGATGCCGTTGAGGTGTGGGTTGTCGTTGTCGATGAACACGCAGCGTGGGCGTTCCACCTCGCGTATGGCGTAGGCATTGTTCTCGCCTGCGGCAGCCGAGCGCACAAAGTCGTACAGTTCGCCCTTGGTACGTATCACGCCCTCGAACGAGCCGAAGCCCTGCAGATGCGCACGTCCCACGTTTGTGATGAGCGCATAGTCGGGCTCGACAATCTCCACCAACGTCTTGATGTCGCCAGGGTGCGACGCGCCCATCTCCACGACCGCGATGTCGTGCTCGGCGTTCAGGCGCAGCAACGTCTTCGGCACGCCGATGTCGTTGTTGAAGTTGCCCTCGGTGTAGAGCACGTTATATTTCTGCAGCAACACCGCAGCCGTCAGTTCCTTTGTCGTTGTCTTGCCGTTGGTGCCGGTGATGCCGATTATCGGTGTGCCGAGAGCGCGACGGTGATAGCGTGCGAGCTGCTGCAGCGTGTGCAGGCAGTCGTCGACGAGGATGAAGCGGTCGTCGCCCTCAACGGCGTACTCCGCTTCGTCAACTACGGCGTATGCGCAGCCCTTCTCCAAGGCTGCTGCAGCAAACTTGTTGCCGTTGAACGATGCGCCCTTCAGAGCGAAGAACAGCGAACCGGCAGGGCAGTCGCGGCTGTCGGTTGTCACAACGGGGTGTTGCTTAAAGATTTCGTAAAGTTCGGATATTTCCATTTTGCTTCTTGCTTTTATAGATGCATTTATCGGTGCAAAGGTAATGCAAACCGAAGACAATGCAAAATAAGCTTGCTGTTTTTTATTGTTGAGGTGCAGCTTGTGAGGGGTAGGTGTATTAAAAAAGAGGAGCGTGTGCTCCTCTTTCCGTTTATGATTATGTGTGTATTCGTTTAGAACTTGTATGCAGCACCGAGACTGATGACGCACTGGTCCAAGTCGCTCACGAGACTGTACTTCACCTCGAAGTTGAGCATGAGGTTGTCTGTCAGGTCGTACTGAGCACCGCCACCGAGGTTCACGCCAAACTTGCCAGTGTTGTAACTCTCGTTAACGGTTATCTCGCCGTTTGCCTTTCTCATAGGAGCACCCCAGCCCCAATCGCCACCGCCACCTACGCTGTATTTGTTGCTCCAGTGTCCATGTACGTAGGTAAGACCTACGAGCGGATATACTTTGAACTTGTCGCCAATGTTGAACAAGTAGTGAGCGTTAGCGTTGATTTCCCACATTGTGAAGTGGTTTTTCGGGAAGAAGTAGTTGAACGAAGCCTCGCCACGAATGTGGTCTGTGAAGCAGTAAGAACCCTTGACACCAAGGCCGAGAGACTCGATTTATGTACCATAGTTAAGGTTAAGACCGACTGCAGCAGTCTTTGCCTGCGCTGATGCGAACAAGCTTGTCATCGCACAAGCGAGTGTTAATAATAACTTTTTCATAATTGTTTGTGTTAGTTTGGGTTAAACTATATAGGCAAAATTACACTAAATAATCCAAACTTCCAAATCTTTTTGTTAAAAATGTTTGGCTATTTGAATATTTATTGCGTATTTTGTGTTTCGTTATTAACAAATTATCAAGCATATATGCAATACACAATAAACGTGCGAGGCCGACTTCTCGACCTCTCGAAGCCCATGGTGATGGGCATACTGAACGCAACGCCCGACTCGTTCTACAGCGGATCGCGCAAGCAGACCGAGGCAGAGATAGCCGACCGCGCCAACCAGATAATCGCCGAAGGCGGACGCATCATCGACGTGGGCGCTTTCTCCACACGCCCCGGCGGCGCCGACGAGGTGAGCCTTGAGGAAGAAACCGAGCGCCTGAAGCGCGCTCTCGACATAGTGCGCCGCGAGCAGCCCGACGCCGTCGTGTCGGTAGACACCTACCGTCCGCTTGTGGCGCGCAGATGCGTGGAGGAGTTCGGCGCCGACATCATCAACGACGTGTCGGAAGGCGGCATAACGGGCATCGTGGGCAAGGAGATTCACGAGGAAGGCGACATGTTCGAGACCGTGGCGCAGCTCGGTGTGCCCTACATACTGATGTCGGTGCAGCCGACGCTGGCGAAGATGATGCAGAACTTTGCGGCGGAGGTGCAGCGCCTGCGCGACCTCGGTGCGAAGGACATCATCCTCGACCCCGGCTACGGCTTCGGCAAGACACTCGCACAGAACTACGAGATAATGAACAGGGCGGAGCGCTTGCTCGAACTCGACCTGCCCGTGCTCGTCGGCGTGTCGCGCAAGAGCATGATATATAAGCTTATCGGTGGCGACCCCACCACAGCGCTCAACGGCACCACCGTGCTGCACACTGTATCGCTGCAGAAAGGTGCTTCGATACTGCGTGTACACGACGTGAAGGAAGCCTTTGAAGCCATCCGAATTGTGCAGCAATTAGGATAACACTCAACATTCAAAACTCACAACATGTTCGACTTCGGAATAAAAGACATCATCGACATATTTCTTGTCGCATTGATACTCTACTACATCTATCGTCTGATGAAGGAGAGCCGTTCGCTCAATGTCTTCATCGGCATCATCGTGTTCGTGCTCGTGTGGCTCTTTGTGAGTCAGGTGCTCGAGATGCGCCTGCTCGGAGCCATTCTCGACAAACTGGTGTCGGTGGGTGTAATCGGCATCATCGTGCTCTTCCAGGAAGAGATACGCCGTTTCCTCTACTCGCTCGGTGCGCACCAGCGTTTCCGTGCCTTCGCCCGCTTCTTTGTGGGCAGCAAGGAGAAGGTGGTCGACAAGGAGACCATCATGCCCATCGTCATGGCGTGCATCGACCTCTCACGCGGCAAGGTGGGCGCGCTCATCGTCATAGAGCGCGGCATACGCCTCGACGACATCGTCGACACGGGCGACGTGATCGACGCACGCATCAACCAGCGACTCATCGAGAACATCTTCTTCAAGAACTCGCCCCTGCACGACGGAGCCATGATTATCGTCGGCAAGCGCATACGCGCTGCCGGCTGCATCCTACCCGTGTCGCACAGCCACGACATACCGAAGGAACTCGGTCTGCGCCACCGCGCTGCGCTCGGCATCTCGCAAGACTCCGACAGCATCGCCATCGTGGTGTCGGAGGAGACGGGCGGCATCAGCGTAGCCATCAACGGCGAGTTCCAGTTGAGGCTCTCGGCAGAGAAACTGGAGAACATACTATCGAAGGAAATGAACCTTTAGGTTCAAAAAAGCAGCGTTTTCTTCGAATAATCAACGCATTATTCGTAATTTTGCATTTATTAAGGAGAAGGCATACCGATGTCCTGCAACCTGAAAGTGCTGGTTGTGTCATCGTGCACCGAACGCAATCCGATCGGACGGCGGACGCAACCCGATCAGACGGCGGACGCAACCCGATCAGACGGCGAACGCAATCCGCCATTCTCCCCTCTACTTTTATATACGAAAATGGAAACTAAAGATACAAAAAACGCTTATGTACGCCAGGTGGCAGAGCAGAAATACGAGTACGGCTTCACCACCGACGTGCATACAGACATCATAGAGAAAGGACTCAACGAGGACGTTGTGCGACTCATCTCAAGCAAGAAGGGCGAACCCGACTGGATGCTCGAGTTCCGTCTGCAGGCATTCCGCCACTGGCAGACGATGAAGGAGCCGAAGTGGGGCCACGTGCACGTGCCCGAGATCGACTATCAGGCGATTTCGTACTACGCCGACCCGCTCGCCAAGAAGAAGAACGAGAATAAGGAGATAGACCCCGAGCTGATGAAGACATTCGACAAGCTCGGAATACCGCTTGAAGAACGCCTTGCGCTGAGCGGTGTGGCGGTAGATGCCATCATGGACTCCGTCAGCGTGAAGACCACCTTCTCGCAGCACCTTGCCGAGAAAGGCATCATCTTCTGCTCAATAGGCGACGCCATAAAGAACCATCCCGACCTCGTGCGCGAGTACTTGGGAAGCGTGGTTCCCTACCGCGACAACTTCTTCGCAGCACTCAATAGTGCCGTCTTCTCCGACGGCTCGTTCGTCTACATACCCAAGGGCGTGCGCTGCCCGATGGAGCTAAGCTCCTACTTCCGCATCAACGCACGCAACACGGGTCAGTTTGAGCGCACACTCATCATTGCCGACAACGACGCATACGTCAGCTACCTCGAAGGCTGCACTGCACCGATGCGCGACGAGAACCAGCTGCACGCCGCAATCGTGGAGATCGTCGTGAAGGACAACGCCGAGGTGAAATACTCAACCGTGCAGAACTGGTACCCGGGCGACGAGAACGGAAAGGGCGGCGTGCTCAACCTCGTGACGAAGCGAGGCGACCTGCGCGGTGTCAACTCCAAACTCTCGTGGACGCAGGTGGAGACCGGCTCTGCCATCACATGGAAGTACCCCTCATGCGTGCTGCGCGGCGACGGCTCGCAGGCGGAGTTCTACTCCGTAGCCGTCACCAACAACTACCAGGAGGCAGACACCGGCACGAAGATGATACACATGGGCAAGAACACCAAGTCGACAATCATATCGAAGGGTATCTCAGCCGGACACAGCCAGAACTCGTACCGCGGACTGGTGCGCGCCACAAGCAACGCCGACAACGCACGCAACTACTCGTCGTGCGACTCGCTGCTGCTCGGTTCCGACTGCGGAGCGCACACCTTCCCCTACATGGACATACACAACGACACGGCGATAGTGGAGCACGAGGCTACGACATCGAAGATTTCGGAAGACCAGCTCTTCTACTGCAACCAGCGCGGCATACCCACCGAGCAAGCCGTCGGTCTCATCGTCAACGGATACGCCAAGGACGTGCTCAACAAGCTGCCTATGGAGTTCGCCGTAGAGGCGCAGAAGCTGCTCAGCGTGTCGCTTGAGGGAACTGTGGGATAGAATTTTGAATTCAAAACTCAAAACTCAAGATATGTTCCGCAGGATAATGACCGCCACAGCAGCTCTCGCAGCCTGTGCCGCCACAGCTTTCGCAGGCGACGACGACGTGTCGCGCCGTTGGGCGGTGATAGCAGGCATGAACCTCTCGTGCCCCACGACGGCAAGCGTAGAACGTTCGCCACGCGACGCAGGCAACATCGCAGCGTTCGCCTCGCCCCAATGCAACGTGATGCTCGAATACTACCTGCCGCAGCAGCACTTCTCCGTCGTTGGCGGCTACAACGCCGAGACCGTGCAATGGTTCGACAGCAAAGTGGACGCCACAATGCAGAACATAGTGCTCGGCGCACGCTACTATCCGCTAAGCAAGCGCTTCGCCCTGCAGCCATACGCCTCGCTGATGACCTACACCAATGTGGCACAGCGCCACGAGCAACATAGCATGAGCGCATGGAATGGAGGCGACGGCTACGGGCGCGACTGCACGCTGCGACTTCCGCGTGTGAGCATAGCACCGACGGTGGGACTCGACTGCTACATCTTCTCGTCGCTCGCGCTCGAGTTCCAGTACGGCTTCCCGCTCGCCATCGACGGCAAGGCGCACGTAGCAACCACGTGCAACGGCAGACCCGACGTATATCGGATGCGCTCCAACATGCACCGCCACAACATACAGATAGGTCTGAAGGCGACGTTCCCGTTCCGCTTCACTGCAGCCGACGGCAACAGCCTCTTCACGCTCATCGAAATGGCGCTCGGCATATACGACCCCGCCGACGAACCCAAACGAGAAACAAAGAAGGAACGACGCAGGATGAAGCTCGGTCGCGTGCTCGATTCGTATTAATATAAAAACTCAAAACTCGATATGTTAGAAGTAAAAAACCTCCATGCCACTATCGCTGGCAAGGAAATACTAAGAGGCATCAACCTCACTATAAACGATGGCGAGATACACGCCATCATGGGACCGAACGGTTCCGGAAAGTCAACGCTCAGCGCCGTGCTCACAGGCAATCCGCTCTATGAGGTGACAGCAGGCGAGGCATGGTTCAACGGCAAGAACATCCTTGAGATGAAGCCCGAAGACCGTGCGCACGAAGGTCTGTTCCTTTCGTTCCAGTATCCGGTGGAGATACCGGGCGTGTCGATGACCAACTTCCTCAAGGCAGCTGTCAACGAGAAGCGCAAGTATCAGGGACAACCCGAGCTGAAGGCGGGCGACTTCCTCAAGCTGATGAACGAGAAGCGCAAGGTCGTGGAACTCGACTCCAAGTTCACACGCCGCTCTGTCAACGAAGGATTCTCGGGCGGCGAGAAGAAGCGCAACGAGATATTCCAGATGGCGATGCTCGAACCGAAGCTCGCCATTCTCGACGAGACCGACTCCGGACTCGACGTGGACGCAATGCGCATCGTAGCCGACGGTGTCAACAAGATGCACACGCCGGAGACATCAGCCATCGTCATCACCCACTACGAGCGACTCCTCGACATGATAAAGCCCGACGTCGTACACGTGCTCTACAAGGGACGCATCGTGAAGACCGCCGGACCGGAACTCGCAAAGGAGATTGAACAGCGAGGATACGATTGGATAAAAGCAGAGCTTGAAGAAGAATAAAACTCAGAACAATGACTTCAGAACAACAATACATCGACCTCTACCGCGAATGTCGTGAGCAGATCTGCGCCCACAGCACCGACGTGCTGAACGCTGTGCGCGACGAAGCCTTCAACAGCTTCGAGCGTCTCGGCTTCCCTTCGCGAAAGGTGGAGCGATACAAATACACAACGATAGACAAGCTCTTCGAGCCCAACTACGGACTGAACATCAACCGTCTTGAAGTGCCGGTCGACCCGTACAAGGCGTTCCGCTGCGATGTGCCCAACCTCAGCACGTCGCTCTACTTCATCGTCAACGACCAGTTCCGCCAGTCGCTGCAGCCCAAGGAGAACCTGCCCGAAGGCATCGAGGTGACATCGCTTGCCGAATACGCGAAGGCGCACCCTGAGTTCGTGGCTCAGCACTACGCACGCCTGGCGAAGAGCGACGAAGACGCCGTGACAGCACTCAACACTATGCTGGCGCAGGACGGTCTGCTCGTGCACGTGAAGCGCAACGTCGTGGTGGACAAAACCGTGCAGGTGATAAACATCCTGCGCTCGGACGTGGCTATGATGGTGAACCGCCGCGTGCTCATCGTGATGGAGGAGGGTGCCAACGCCAAGTTCCTCTTCTGCGACCATGCTGCCGACGACCAGCAGTTCCTCACTACGCAGGTGATTGAGGCTTACGTCGGAGCAAACGCATCGCTCGACCTCTACTGCATGGAGGAAACCCACTACAAGAACACACGTATCTCGAACGTGTACGTGGAGCAGCAGCGCGACTCGCGATTTAATCATAACGTCATCACGCTGCACAACGGCGTGACGCGCAACCGGCTTGATGTGCAGCTCAAGGGCGAAGGCGCAGAGTGCTGGTGCAACGGTTGCGTGATAGCCGACAAGACCCAGCACGTAGACAACAACACGCTGATAGACCACCAGGTGTCGCATTGCACGAGTCACGAGCTCTACAAGTACGTGCTCAACGACAAGGCGACGGGAGCCTTCGCAGGCAGAGTGCTTGTACGCCACGGCGCACAGCACACCGTGTCGGAGGAGGTGAACCAGAATCTTTGCGCCACGAAGACAGCACGAATGTACACGCAGCCGATGCTCGAGATATACGCCGACGACGTGAAGTGCTCGCACGGATCTACCGTGGGTCAGCTCAACGATGCGGCTCTGTTCTACATGCGCCAGCGCGGCATCAGCGAGAAGGAGGCAAAGCTGCTCCTCGAGTTCGCGTTCATCAACGAGGTAATAGACAAGATACAGCTCGAACCGCTGCGCGACCGCCTCCACTATCTCGTAGAGAAGCGCTTCCGCGGCGAACTGAGCAAGTGTGAGGGCTGCAAGCTCTGCAAGTAATTAGTAGAGAATTCTCACCACTTCACCACATCACCATCTCAACTTAACAACATCATGTACGATATAAATAAGGTTCGCGCCGATTTCCCAATCCTTTCGCGCACCATCTACGACCGTCCGCTCGTCTATCTCGACAACGGAGCAACAACGCAAAAGCCGTTGTGCGTGCTCGACGCCATGCGCGAAGAGTATCTCAACGCCAATGCCAATGTGCATCGCGGCGTGCACTATCTCTCGCAGCGCGCCACCGACCTGCACGAAGCGGCACGCGAGACCGTGCGCCAGTTCATCAACGCGCCCAAGACAGAAGAGATAATCTTCACACGCGGCACGACGGAGAGCATCAACCTCGTGGCTGCGTCGTTCTGCGAAGCGTTCATGGCGGAAGGCGACGAGGTGATAGTGTCCGTAATGGAGCACCACTCGAACATCGTTCCGTGGCAGTTGCAGGCAGCAAAGCGCGGCATCGCGCTGAAAGTGATACCGATGGACGACAGCGGAAAGCTCGACATGAAGGCATACGAGCAGCTGTTCTCTGAGCGGACGAAGATAGTAAGTGTGGCTCACGTGAGCAATACGCTCGGAACAGTGAACCCAGTGAAGGAGATTGTGCGCATAGCGCATGAGCATGGTGTGCCGGTGCTCGTAGACGGAGCACAGTCGACACCCCACTTCGCTGTAGACGTGCAGTCAATCGACTGCGACTTCTTCGCCTTCAGCGGACATAAGATATACGGACCGACGGGCATCGGTGTGCTCTACGGTAAGGAAGAATGGCTCGACCGTATGCCGCCCTATCAGGGTGGCGGCGAGATGATAGAGAGCGTGAGCTTCGAGAAGACCACCTTCGAGAAGCTGCCGTTCAAGTTCGAAGCCGGAACGCCCGACTATGTGGCTACGCACGGACTGGCTACGGCGCTCAACTACGTGTCGGCACTTGGCATGGACAACATCGCCGCACACGAGCGCGAGCTCACCGACTACTGCATGACGCGCCTTGCGGAGATTGACGGTATGCGCCTCTTCGGCACCACCGAAGGAAAGGATGCCGTGGTGTCGTTCCTCGTGGGCAACATACACCACCTGGACATGGGCACATTGCTCGACCGCCTCGGCATCGCCGTACGCACCGGTCACCACTGTGCGCAGCCCGTGATGGACCGCTTCGGCATCCAGGGTATGGTGCGTGCGTCGTTCGGTCTCTACAACACTAAGGAAGAAGTGGACGCTCTTGTGGCTGGCGTGAAGCGCGTGAGTCAGATGTTCTGATGCAGCGCAGTATCGCCCACAACGCCCATGCACATACGCCGAGATGCACCAGCAGCGAGTCGTATGTAGGGAATACGCCCATCAAGAAAGCCAACTGTGCGTGGACGTAGCGCAGAGTCTGACCAGTGGTCACCTCACGCTCAAGCACGCTCGAATAATACTGCCGTAACCACTCTATAGGGTTGGTTGCGGCTTTTTTTATTGTGTCAAGCATTGGTGTGGACTGCATCAGCTTGGTGTTAAACACTCGGATGTTGTTCTGCTGAAGGGTGATGTTCTTCTCCATAATCTATATATTATATAAGGTGATACATGTTGTTTCTTATCTTCGCTTGCAAAATTAGTTGGCTTTATGGAAATAATACTTCACTTTAAGTATTTCTTTGTTAAAGAATTCTTACGAATGCTTTGTGGTTTGTATTATAAAAGCTAACTTTGCACATGGAAAATAAGCAGCCTACAGTTGCGCTTGTTTTCTATGCACATTGAAATGAACAACAGATGAAAAAACAAGAAAGCAATACCCGTTTGCTGCCCCATTACTATACCGACCTCGTTGAGGCTGGCTGCGACGAAGCCGGTCGCGGTTGTCTTGCTGGAAGCGTGTACGCTGCTGCCGTCATTCTGCCGCCCGACTACGACAACGCTCTACTCAACGACTCGAAGAAACTCAGCGATAAGGCACGCCGCACGCTGCGCGACCAGATAGTGCGCGACGCCGTGGCGTGGGCTGTGGGCGTGGTTACGCCCGAGGAGATTGACCGCATAAACATCCTCAACGCCAGTTTCCTCGCCATGCACCGTGCGCTCGACCAACTCACCGTGCGCCCCGAAGCCATCATCGTCGACGGCAACCGCTTCACTCCATACCGTGACTTGCCCCACACAACGATAGTGAAGGGCGACGGTAAGTATCAGTCGATAGCCGCAGCGAGCATCCTCGCCAAGACATTTCGCGACGAATATATGGACAGTCTCGCCGAGGAGTATCCCTACTACGATTGGCAGAAGAACAAGGGCTATCCCACGAAGGCGCACCGCGAGGGCATACGCCTGCACGGCACCACGCCATACCACCGCATGAGCTACAACCTGCTTGGTGGAGGACAACTCGAACTGAAGTTTGAGGAGGACTGATAAGAGTAAAAAAGTAAAAGAGTAAAAAGTAGGAGGTATGGGCATCTTGCCCATACCACGCACCCACAAAAGCATATTTTTAAAAGTAAAACTACTAACCTATAGAGAAAGCAAGCCGATAAAAACAAACCTAAAACCCAAATCTACTAAAATCGACAACAATGCGAATGGATAAATACGGTCGTGAACTCGACCTAATACTCATACTTACAGAGAATGCAAGTTATACGGCACAACAGATAGCCGACCGCCTCGGCATCACGCGCCGCAACCTCTACTATTATTTCGACTATCTGCGCGATTGTGGTTTCAATCTGCAGAAGACCGGCACCGCATACCGTCTCGACCGTTCGTCGTCGTTCTTCCGTCGTCTGCACGAGCAGATCTCGCTATCCGAATACGAAGCAGCGTATATTTGCCGTCGCCTCGACTCCGACGACACACGCGACCACACCGCCGTGAACATACGTCAGAAACTCGCACGCTCGTTCAATCTGCCCGATGCCGTCAATCCCGAACTGCAGCGTCGCATGAACGACTTTGTGGCGAAGCTGCGCGAGGCGATGGCTACGCGCAAGATGGTGGTGCTGCACAAGTACGCCTCGCCACACAGCAACACCGTCACCGACCGTATCGTCGAACCCTATCAGTTGATGAACGACGAGCGCGACGTGCGCTGCCACGAAATACGTTCGCATGAGAACAAGACGTTCCGCCTCTCGCGTATGGAGTCGGTGGAGATCATCGACGTTCCCTGGACCTTCGACGACCGCCACAAGCAGATGTACACCGATATGTTCATGTTCACAGGCGAGCAACGCTACACGGTGAAGATGCGCATGGGGCTACTCTCCTACAATCTAATGGTGGAGGAGTATCCGCAGTCGGCGAAATGCTTCACTGCCGATGGTGACACCGCCTGGATCTTTGAGGGCGAAGTGGTGTCATTCCTCGGCATAGGCCGCTTCGTGCTCGGACTCTACGAGGATATAGAAGTGATTGGCTGTGAGGAGTTCAAGGCGTATCTTGCCGGAAAAATAAAAAGCATGTCTTGCGCAGGTTGACCTCCGCAAGACATGCCCGAAATTTATTAGTTGTACCTAACCGTCCTATCAATATTCGGTCTTGTCGGCGCTCTCTTCCCACATGCGGAACGCCTTGAGTGCCTCCATACCCATCAGACGCTGCATCGTCTTGTGGCGCTGCTCGGGCTTGAGCGGCATCTCCTGATAGATGAAGTCGTCGTCGAAGCCGATGGCGGCAGCATCCTTGCGGTCGTTGCCGTAGAAGATGCGGTCGAGATGCGCCCAGTAGATGGCACCCAGGCACATAGGGCACGGCTCGCAGGAGGTGTATATGTCGCAGCCCTCGAGGTCGAACGTGCCTAAGCGGCGCGTAGCCTTGCGTATGCAGTTCACCTCGGCGTGCGCCGTAGGGTCGTTGTCGATAGTAACGCTGTTAGAAGCCTCGGCGATGATTTCGTCGCCACGCACGATGACCGCTCCGAACGGTCCGCCGCCAGTGCGCACACTCTCCTCGGAGAGCTCTATGGCACGGCGCATAAATTCATTTTTCTTGTCCATATCTTTAGCTTTTTCTTTAAGGTTATAGGGTAATGTACTATTTATAGGGGGTGCACACGCCGCATGTATTGAAGCCACACAAGCGGTGGTAGAGCGCAGCGCCTCCCATTTATGCAAATGTACGCATAATAAACGAATAACCGCAATTATTTCTTTTTTTATTGTTTGTCAATTCGAGATAATTCGCTAAATTTGCTTATATCTAACCCTATGCCAGATTATATGCTGGCATAACAACATAAGAAATGATGAGAAGTCTACGATTTTTTATGTTGATAGCAGTCGTGATATGCTCACTTGCCGTCAACGCTCAAGACGCCATCGCCAATGACGCCAACCCAACCGCTACTTCGACGGTAACGGTGTTGGAAAGTTATGGTACAGATGTCAAGTCAGAGAACTTCACTTTATTGCAACACAACGACAGTCTTGTGTCGGACGCCGAATTGCTGAAAAGTATCGCTGAAGATACTTCCGCTAAGCGGTTGAAGAAGGCAAGAATATTTAAGTGGACAGCTTGGGTGGGTGGCAGCGTCTTCTTTTTAGCCAGCGTATGTTGCTTATGGGGAGCGGCATACGTTGAATATATTCAAGAAAACGGCCCCGGAGATAATCCATTTGCCATCGGATTAGCCGCCTCATTCGGAGCAAGTGTGATATGGACCACGTCATTCCTTATAGCAGCCCATCATCAAAAGAAATTGGCGCTTTCTGCCAACGTCAGTATGCTCAATGATAATCTGGCAAACAGAAGAACATTGGGTGTAGGGCTGAGTTTCAAGTTCTGAATAACAAACGGGGCTTGCATGGCTCTGAGGAGCGTATCTCTTATGATTGCAGATGCTGCAGTGGAAAATTATACAAAAAAACAAAAATAATCGGCGATTGTTCGTTTATCCCATTGAAATTGACTAACTTTGCTCACATATTACAATTTTTTTGATGTAAATTAAGATTTAGATGAACGTAATTACAAAGACAGTATCATTGCCTGATGGCAGAACCATCAGCATTGAGACCGGGAAAGTGGCAAAGCAGACCGACGGAAGTGTTGTACTGCGTATGGGCAACACCGTACTTCTCGCCACTGTTTGTGCCGCAAAAGATGCAGTTCCCGGAACAGATTTCATGCCTTTGCAGGTAGACTACAAAGAGCAGTATGCAGCAGCAGGCCGTTTCCCTGGCGGTTTCACAAAGCGTGAAGGCAAGTCAGGCGATAACGAGATCCTTACATCACGTCTTGTTGACCGTGTGCTCCGCCCGCTCTTCCCGTCTAACTACCATGCAGAGGTATATGTGCAGATCATGCTTCTCAGCGCCGATGGCGTTGATCAGCCTGATGCTCTCGCAGGATTTGCAGCTTCAGCCGCAATGGCTTGTTCAGATATCCCATTCGAATGCCCCATCTCTGAGGTGCGCGTAGCACGCATCAACGGTGAGTATGTTATCAACCCAACCTTCGAGCAGATGAAGGAAGCCGACATGGACATCATGGTAGGCGCTTCTGCCGAGAATATCATGATGGTTGAGGGCGAGATGAAGGAAGTTTCAGAGCAGGATATGATTGGTGCCCTCAAGGCTGCCATGGCTGCTATCAAGCCTATGTGCGAGCTTCAGACCGAGCTTTCTAAGGAACTTGGTACTGATGTTAAGCGCGAGTACTGCCATGAGGTTAACGACGAGGAGTTGCGCGAGCAGATTCGCAAGGAGACTTACGACAAGTGCTACGCTATTGCTGAGGCTGGCGACCACGACAAGAAGTCGCGTGAGGAAGCTTTCGATAAGATTCTCTCTGACTTCCAGGAGGCTTATGATGCAGCTCATACAGAGCTTACACCTGAGGAGCTTGACGAGAAGCACGCAGAGATGGTGCGCTATTATGCCGACGTTATGCGCGACTCTATGCGCCGTTGCATCCTCGACGAGGGCAAGCGTCTCGATGGTCGTAAGACTACAGACATCCGTCCTATTTGGTGTGAGGTTTCTCCATTACCAATGCCTCACGGAAGTTCTATCTTCACACGTGGCGAGACACAGAGCCTCACTACATGTACTCTTGGTACAAAGATGGACGAGAAGCTTGTTGACGATGTATTGGAGAAGGGCTATCAGCGCTTCCTACTTCATTATAACTTCCCTCCGTTCTGTACTGGCGAGGCTAAGGCTCAGCGTGGTGTTGGACGTCGCGAGATAGGTCACGGCCACTTGGCATGGCGCGGACTTAAGGGTCAGATTCCTGAGGATTTCCCTTACACAGTACGTTTGGTAAGCCAGATTCTTGAGTCAAACGGCTCATCATCTATGGCTACTGTATGTGCAGGCACACTTGCTCTTATGGATGCTGGTGTACCTATGAAGGCTCCTGTATCAGGTATCGCTATGGGTCTTATCAAGAATCCAGGCGAGGAGAAGTATGCTGTGCTTAGCGATATCCTCGGCGACGAGGACCACCTTGGCGATATGGACTTCAAGACCACTGGTACACGCAACGGTCTTACAGCTACACAGATGGATATCAAGTGCGATGGTCTTAGCTTCGAGATTCTCGAGAAGGCTCTTATGCAGGCTAAGGCTGGCCGCGAGCACATCCTCAACTGCATGCTGGAGACTATCTCTGAGCCACGTGCCGAGATGAAGCCACAGGTTCCACGCATCATTCAGATTGAGATTCCTAAGGAGTTCATCGGTGCTGTTATCGGCCCTGGTGGCAAGATTATCCAGCAGATGCAAGAAGATACTGGCGCTACAATCACTATCGACGAGGCAGATGGTGTAGGCAAGGTACAGATATCTGCTCCTAACAAGGACGCTATCGATGCTGCTCTTGGCAAGATCAAGGCTATCGTTGCTATCCCTGAGGTAGGCGAGGTTTACGAGGGTACAGTACGTTCTATCATGCCTTACGGTTGCTTCGTTGAGATTATGCCTGGCAAGGACGGATTGCTCCACATCTCTGAGATTGACTGGAAGCGTCTTGAGACAGTCGAGGAAGCTGGCATCAAGGAAGGCGACAAGATCAAGGTTAAGCTTATGGAGATTGACCCGAAGACTGGCAAGTACAAGCTCTCTCATCGTATCTTGCTCCCGAAACCAGAAGGGTACGTAGAGCGTGAGCGTCGTCCTCGTGGCGAAAGAGGTGATAGAGGCGAGCGTCGCCCACGTGGCGAAAGAGGCGAACGTCGTGACGGACGTCGTGAAAACCGTGAGCATCGTGAACCTAAGGACTTCAACGACTCACTCGACCACAACAACGACATCTAATCTAACTGATTAGAGCACATATAAAAATAAAGAATCCCTGCATTGCAGCTCATAGGTTGCGATGCAGGGATTTTTTATGCTATTATTTTACTAAAGTATTACCTGAAGTCAGCATAATATATTAAATGCTCAAGTAATATATATTAAATGACCAAATATATTCAACGGCACAAAGTAAATTATATTAAATTGGCAAGTAAATTGTATTAAATGGCAAAGTAAATTATATTAAATTGGCAAGTAAATTATATTAAATGGCAAAGTAATATATATTACTCTTTTCCCGCTAATTGCCTTGTGCCTTTCCGTGTACAAGGTGGCGCATTTCGTGTCCACCCCACATAGCATCATTCTTATATACAAACCCTAATGATGTATAAAGTCTTTCGGCATTAGGATTGTTCTTGTCTACAAGCAGAGCAGCAGGCAAACCAAGCTCGGCAGCATACTCTACAAAATGCTTTAGCAGCTTAGAGGCAATGCCACGCTTGCGATATTCAGAGTAGACAGCAAGCGAGTCGAGGTAAAACTCGCCCTCCTGTGTCTCGTCATCCATATTGGTGTAGTCCATATTAAGACAGCTTAGAGCCTCCTCCTGAAAACGTCGGCGCAGACGTCGCAAGTCCTTACCATCGTAACCTACAATGGCACCGGCAACCGGAGCATAGTCAAGGTTGCCATTAGTAGCCTCGTCGTCAAGCGCAACAAAGGCGTTGCGCCAGCTGTACTGCGAGTCGTCCATAAGCACAAGCTTTACCATCATCTGATAGAAATCGTCAAGAGTGTGGTCCTTGCCTGCCAGAAACTGGCAGCAGTCTTCTGTCATTGCCGTCATTATCAGTTGCGCAATGTCGGCTGCATGTGCCGGAGTAGCTTTTGTAATAGTCATAATAAATAATGTAATATTAATTTGTTGTTGTTATAGTTTGACGTGCCTAAGCCAGGCGTTAGTTCTTCATATTCTAAATACTTGCAACGGCTCATTCAATATTTATCAAGAATCTTCTTTATCTTGCCCGCTCTCGATTGTGCCTTAGCCTTGGCCGATGGCATTATTAGTTTGAACAGGCCAAGCAGATTAAATCCATCCGAAGGTTTGGGCAGTCGTGCCACCTCCATCTCCTTCTGCATAGCCTTCTTCATATCAAAGCTCATTCCAGGCGCCGTAACCACCACATCATTAAGCACCACCTCTTGCGGAATAAGGAACAATGTGTCTTGCTGTAGTTCGGTAGCGTTCACGCGGCGTTGCATATAATGCTTCTTCGAAACCGTTGCGCTGCTGAAAGGCAACTGCGTATGAAAGCGTCCTGTATAATCGGTAACAACACGCTGCCCGTTGTTGGTGCTTACAACGACACCCGCAATAGGCACACGTGTGTCCATGTCGGCTACAACCGGCATCTTCTGTGCTCTTGCCGCTAAGCAGCAACACATCATGGTGTATATGGCGATTATCCTATTCATACTGCAAAAATAACGAGAAACCCCAACACGGCAAAGCCCTTTATTCTTTATTAATATCGTTTCCGATAGTTTCACCTATACAAGTCCATCCTATATGTATTTAAGCCTTGCTATCCGGCTTAGGCAATAAGTAAACACTCATAAACCACTGAAAAAGAGAAAAAAGCGTGCAAAACTTGTTTATATGGATTTAAATCCTTAACTTTGCAAAAGAAATAAATTTTATTGGCACGAGAGAATGAGGATTTCGACACTAAGACCAATGTCGGAATTCTTGTTTTTTTTATTGCCTAAGCGAAAAAACAATAACTAACAAAAACAAGTATTTTATTATGGCTTACATGTCACAAGAAGGCTACGACAAGCTCGTTGCCGAACTCAAGCAGCTCGAATCAGTAGAGCGCCCTAAGGCATCGGCAGCCATCGCTGAAGCCCGTGACAAGGGCGACTTAAGCGAGAATGCCGAATATGATGCTGCCAAGGAAGCACAGGCTCATCTCGAAGAGAAGATAAACCGTATCAAGCTTGCTATAGCCGAGGCAAAAATTGTAGACACATCACGTCTGAGCACAGACAGTGTACAGATTCTCTCTAAGGTGGAGATGACCAATCTTACCAACAAGGCTAAGATGACATACACTATCGTAAGCGAGAGCGAGGCCAATCTGCGTGAAGGCAAGATTTCTATCACTACTCCTATTGCACAGGGTTTGCTCAACCACAAGGTGGGCGACGAGGTAGAGATTAAGATTCCGCGTGGCACAATCCACTTGCGCATCGATAAGATCACTATTGAATAATAACTAAAAGAAGGAGGAACCAATCATGGACATTTTCTCTAAAATTGCTGCGGGCGAAATTCCCAGCTACAAGTGTGCCGAGAGCGACAAGTTCTACGCTTTCCTCGACATCAATCCGTTGGTAAAGGGTCATACCCTGGTTATACCACGTCGTGAGGTAGACTATATCTTCGATATGGAAGACGACGAGCTCGCCGAGTATCACGTCTTTGCAAAGAAGGTAGCTATAGCCATCAAGCGCGCATTCCCGTGCATTAAGGTGGGCGAGGCTGTGCTCGGACTTGAGGTGCCGCATGCGCACATACATCTTGTGCCAATGCAGTCGGAGAAAGACATGATTTTCTCTAATCCTAAACTCAAACTCTCTGAAGAGGAGTTTAAGGAGATAGCCGATAAGATTTACAGCGAGTTCAAGAAGCTGTAAACACTTCAATAAAACACCAAATAGGGTGTATCAAACCGTAAGCATATGGTTCTGATACACCCTATTTTTTATATATACCATACTCAGAATTACTAATTGTAAGTTTCTTTTCAAAAAAAATAGACGATTGTTTCGTTCTTTTAAATTTATTTCCATACATTTGCATATTGTTAAGTTCTTATGGGGTTAAGTGCCCTTTTAATACCTTAATATATAGAGAGTGGTCTTTTGTCAGTACTTTAAAGATTATCTTATCAAAACGTTACAACCATAAACAATAATAAAATGAAGAGAAAAAAATTACTAATTGCAGCAGGCTTGGCACTAAGTGCCGCTTGTTATGCTCAAGACAATGTTACCGTGAACACAGCTTCGGGGCAAAAGGTCTACAAGATGGACGACATCGAGTCAATCACGTTTGATGGCGCTACCATGAAGGTAAACAAGAACTCGAAGGAGACAGAGACCATTAACATTGCCGAAATTACCAACATCAGCTTTGATGTGTCTACAGGCGTAAACGGACTTAAGGTTAAGGACGAGAATCTCTTGATAAGCGTAAAGGCTGGCAGCAACATTATTGAGATTGGCGGCTACGACAACTCAAAGAACTATTCTGTTGATATTTTCAACACAGCCGGTGCCAAAGTGTTAGGCTATGCCAATTGGCGTGGCGAGCAACTTAACATCTCATCTTTGTCGAAGGGTGTCTATGTGCTCAAGATTAACAACACAACTTTAAAATTCAGCAAGTAAACATGAAGAAATATCTACTCCTTTTGTTAGCCGCCTGCCAGGGTATGGCGGCAATGGCGCAGTCGCCTGCATACAAGCTTAAGATTAACATGAAGAACGGCACCAAGCTTAGCGTAATTACCGACGAGGTTGAGGCCATCAAGTTTGCAAAGCTTGGAAAGGTTCAAGCCAAGCTTAGCCAGAGATACGTCACGTCTACATCTCTTGGTGTAAATATCGATATCGAAGCCAATGCCAGCAAGGTGAAGGCAGTTTGCGTTCCAGCAAGCCAGACCATTGAGGATCCTAAGGCTTACATTGAGGCCAATGCTACGGTAGAGGCTTACGATTCGTACAAGAAGGCTTTCGATTTCCTTACCCCAGAGACCGATTATGTTGTTTATGCCTTGGCTTACGACGACAACGGCATTGCAAGCGAGGTGTCTTCATTGAAACTTACAACTGGCAAGACAGCCGACGATCCGTTTGTTGTCAATGCCAAGAATATTACTACCACAACGCTCGACTATGTTGTTACACCCAAGGATGACAATGTGCAGTATGTAGTGCAGACCACAGGTATGGACATGTACAACACATGGTGTAATGAAGGCGAGAACAACGGCGACGTGTTCCAGCACTTTGTTAAATACTGGAAGGCTATGGGCAATATGTATGGCGAGACATGGCAGCAGCAGATAAAATATGATGCCAAGAAAGGTACATACGATTCGGAGGTCGACTATAATACACAGAAGACATTGCTGTGGGATGCCGACCAGGTTATCATTACTTTCGGTGTGACAAAGGATGGCGAACTAGTTACACCTATACAGACAACAAAGGTAAGAACCCTTGCTCCTGTTCCTTCAGACAACAAGATTAAGCTTACATTGAAGACCAATGCTTGGCGCAATGTTGTCATTACTGCCGATGTAAGCAATAGCGACAAGTATATTGTGAATGTGCAGAGCGCGGCTGGTGCCGATGCGCATATCCAGTCAGGCGACCTTGTAAAGTGGTTGCTCAATAGTGGTACCGACTACTCTAACTATGGCAAGAGTGGCAGCCAGGATTGGGAGTTCTCGCCAAACAAGGGCGGACAGAAATATTATGCCATTGGCATAGGCATCGATGATAATGGAGCGCCTACTACCGAGCCTACAATAATCGACTTCGTGTTGCCTGAAGGCGGTTTCTAAGCCTATACAGCGACACTTATCATAAACAATAAATATACAACGAAAAAGTTAATATGAAGAAATTGCTATTGTTGACGATTGCCGCACTTATGTCGGTAATGTCGTTTGCGCAGGAAGTCAGCGACAACGTCATAAAGATATTTACATCCGACGGTATTACAACACCTATTCTCAGCAAGGATATCAAGGACATCACATTCGAGGAGATTACACCGCTGAGCATGGATATAGAGATAAGCAACGTGCAGCAGAACTCTCTGGATGTGGCTTTTGATATGCCTGATGGTTGCAAGTACTGGCTTATGTGTGTAACCAAAGAGGAACTTAAAGGTACTGATAAAGAGGTGCGCATGGCTATCAAGTCTAAGTACAACGACGAGTTTGACGAGTCAAAGTTCTTGCGTATCCCTAACCTCGATGCTGGTACAACCTATTATTTCTACGCATTGTTGTTTGACAAGGATGGTGTGCCTGCTGGCATCTCCAAGGCTTCTGCCACAACTAAATCGGCTGCCAAGGACCTCTTTACCATCAATGTTACCGATGTAACCAAGACATCTGCTACCGTAACCTTCACACCGAAGGACAACACCATGACCTACTACTATTTTGTGGTACCAGAGTCAAGTCGTGAGCAGATGATCGACCAGTATGGCAGCATACAGAAGTCGGACCTTGAGTATCTTAAGTATTGCGCCGAGTCGGCTGACTATGACCTCGACTTCTTCCTCGGTCAGATTCTTGTAAAGGGTACTGTCTCTAAGGATGCTCGAGACATCACTCAGGGCAATCTTACGCCTAACACCGTATACTATGCTTATTGCTATGGCATGAATGCCGACGGCAATTGCACTACCGACGTGTATGAGATTAAATTCACAACCGACGACGTAACCCCTTCGGACAATGTTCTTTCTTGCGAGGTGGTAAAAACCTACTCGAATGGTTGCGATGTTAAGGTTACAGCATCCAACAACGACCCTTACATTGTTGAGGCTCAGCCTAAGGCAGCATGGGACAAGTCCCTTAGCAATAACGACAACGATGCTGTAAAGGCTGCCGGCGAGATTCTGCGTGTGTCGTATAGCGGTTATGCCGACAACTATACTGTTACTGGCAGCTATGAGGGCAAGAAGGAAGTTGGCAGTTCCAACACCGAATACGTCCTCATTGTATGTGGCTACGATTCAGGTGTAACCACAGATGTGCAGGTTGTTCCGTTCAAGACACTTGCCGAATAAATAAAAAAATAACTGAGTTAAAAGGTTTATTCTACAACAAACCTTTTAACTCCGTTATACGTATTAGCTTGTATTTCCACTATGTCGGCATCAAGCTTTGTTAGGTCAATGCTGGCATATTGCTGTACGGTGTAGTATTGTGGCACGCTTCCTTGGTCGTGATATACCTGCAATACCACCCTTTTTCTATTGTCTGCATCTACCGAGCGCGACAGCTCAACAAGACCAATCGATTGACGGTTATCGCTCTCTGTTGTGCCCGACTTAAGCAATAGCGACAAATTGATGAAAGTCTTGTTTTTTGCCATCCACACACTCTCGATATCAAGAGGGTCGGTACACATATTCTTTACATCTTCTTGTTTTACGACTCCTATTACGGGCACTTGTGTCACGCCACGTGCTTTGACTGTTGTGCTGCCGTCAAGAGCCTTGTCATAGTAGAGTAGGGCACGATACACCGTGTCAGCCTTGTCAGTCCACTTGGTTGTGAATTTGCTTGCAAACTGCAAGCTTGATCCATCGTCGAGTGTGGCAAATGCCACAGCCTTGTTGCTGTTGGTGTGCAGCAAAGCCAGTTCGGCTGTTATGTACGAGTATTCACTATCGCCCGTGTCGTAGCCCTCGTTTTGGCACGAAGCCATGCCTATTAAGGCCATCAAGAGTAAAGCCTTAAACGCGAATCGCGTCGCAGAAGTAGATAGGCTTCTGTGGCGCGATTCCTTGTATAAAGTATTGTCCATTCTATACATAATTATATATATAGGGTATTATTGTTGGTAATATCTTTCATTTGATAACGCTCATCTGGTTAATAGCCGGGTTGGCATACATCTCCAGCATGCGCTCACGTAAGAAAGCAGTGTCGGCATTTGGCAGATCATTGATTTTAGCCAACTGACCTTCCAAATATTTCTCGAATGCCATGCGGTCGGCTTCTGTATAATGGCTTGCCATATTATTGTTGCCACGCAGAAGGTCGAGAGCCACATAGTTGGATGGATACAAGTGATAGCCTCGCCATATCTCGTGGTCGATGTGTTTAGCCACGGCAGCATAGAAATCGTTCTTGGACATATCAGCTGGCAGCGAGTCAATCCACTTGTCAATACATGGAGCGCATTGGTAGTGTATATGTCCCTTATAGCCCATAATACCAGTCTTCATGCTGATAACATCATCCATAGGTCCTTTCTTCCAGTTAGCCACATCACGTCTCAACTGCATCTCGCGTGCTTTTAGCCAGTCGCACGGATCAAACTCGTAGCTTATAGCAAGTGGCACAATGTGCAATGCCTTAAGGCGTTCGGCTATATTGCCTTCGCCACCCATTGTCATCATCTTTAGTATAGCCTCCTGTGTACGGTCGTCTGAGTTCTTGGCACGTCCCTCACGTTGTGCAATCCATATATTGTCGTTCTTCTCGGCAATTACGAAGTGCATATAGTCGGACAGTCGCTTTGAAGCCATGAGCATTTGTCGCATAGGCAGGCTGCGTTCTACGATGAACGACTTGTTTAGGCATACGATGTCCTTAACCCATGGCAATTTAAGCAAGTTGTCGCCAATGGCAATCTCGGTTGTAGTATTGCTGCCTGCATCAATCAACTCAACATGCAGCAATGCCGAGTCGAGCACAATGTCGCGGTGATTGCTCACGAAAGTATGACGCTTCTTAAGATCTATTCTGCTGAAGTCGGAACTGATACCAAGGCTTGCCTTAGCCAACAGATTCTTAAGGAAATCATAGCAGAAAGCCTTTTGGAAGTCGAGGTTTGTGCGACACTGGTGCATCTTCATGCCTATTGCCTCCTTGGGCACTCCAGGATAAAGATAGGCAAGAACCTGCAAGAACTGTTCGTTCTGCAACAATCGGTCGAACACTTCGGGCAACTCTGTTGGCTCGAAAGGTCGAATGGCGTCAAACTGATGAATATCCATGTTCTGAATTCCTAATTCTTAACTCCTAATTCTTTAAAACTGGTTCTCAACGATGTCAGTCATTACATCCTTGATGTCGAGACCTGCTGCGCGCACCTGCTGTGGTATAAAGCTTGTAGGCGTCATACCCGGTGTGGTGTTAATCTCAAGCATGTTTAGCACATCGTTGCCCTCATTATCCTTGGTAATGATGAAGTCGATACGGATGATGCCGTTGCAGTGAAGTATGTCGTATATGCGGCTAACTTCCTCGGCAACACGCTTTGCGGTGTCTGGGTTTATGCGAGCCGGTGTAATCTCTTGTACCTGCCCGTTGTACTTAGCATTGTAGTCGAAGAACTCGTTCTCGGTAACAACCTCAGTAGCAGGGAACACCACGCTCTTGGTCTTAGTCTTGTAGCAACCAATTGAAATCTCTGTACCCTTAAGATACTTCTCGATCATCACCTCGTCGCTCTCCATAAATGCAACACGCAAGGCAGGAGCCAACTGGTCGGCATTCTTAACCTTAGACACACCGAAGCTTGAGCCATCGGCAGCAGGCTTTACAAAGCAAGGCATGCCAATCTCTTTCTCGATAAACTCTTCGCTATACTTTTCCTCCTCGCCACGGCGCAAGAGCAAGCTCTTGGCAACGCTTATGCCCCAACCACGCAGGTAGTTGTTTAGCACAAACTTGTCGAAGGTCATAGCCTCTACAAGCACACCCGATGTGCTGTAAGGAATGTGCAACAGCTCGAAGTAGCCTTGCATAACACCGTTTTCGCCCGGTGTGCCATGTATGGTAATATAGGCATAGTCGAAGACTACAGCCTTGCCGTCATGTACGAACGAAAAGTCGTTCTTGTCAATCTTGGCGGTATTTCCGTCAGGAAGGTTTACGTGCCAGTCTTGTCCGGTCTTTACCACTACAAGATAAACGTTGTAGCGCTCCTTGTCAAAGAAAGAGTAGATACCCTGTGCCGAGCGTATAGACACGTCATGTTCTGATGAATCGCCACCGCATACGATGGCAATGTTACGTTTTAATGTTTCCATTATCTTATTATATAATGAGTATATATTATTCATTGTTGAATGTGTCGCGGGTTGTTCCGCCTATATATCCGCGCCATTTCTCAACAAGCTTGGTAAGGTCTTCTGGCCAATCGCTTGTAAAGTCCATCTGCTTCTTTGTTGTAGGATGTACAAAGCCCAGTGTGCGTGCGTGCAGAGCCTGGCGCGGGCATATCTTGAAGCAGTTTTGTATGAAAGCCTTGTATGTGGCAGAGCGTTCGCCACGCAATATCTCCATGCCTCCGTATCTTTCGTCGCCAAATAGCGGATGTCCGATATGTTTCATATGGGCACGTATCTGGTGTGTGCGTCCGGTCTCGAGTCTACATTCAATAAGTGTTACATAGCCAAAACGCTCAAGCACACGCCAATGGGTTACTGCCTCCTTGCCAATACCCGAGTCGGGCGACATTACAGTCATGCGCAATCTATCTTTAGGATCGCGTGCAATATTGCCCTCTATGCGTCCTTCGTCTTCGGATAGGTTGCCCCAAACAAGAGCGTTATACGATCGGTGTGTAGTCTTATTAAAGAACTGCAATCCAAGCTCGCTCTTTGCATGTGGAGTCTTTGCTATTACGAGCAGTCCGCTTGTGTCTTTGTCGATGCGGTGAACCAAGCCCACTTCAGGGTCGTTAGGATCGTAACTCTTTAGGTCGCGCAGATGCCATGCAATGGCATTAACAAGAGTACCAGTGAAGTTGCCTGCACCTGGATGCACCACCATGCCAGCCTCCTTGTTTACTACCATAAGGTCGTTGTCCTCGTATACAATATTAATAGGTATATCTTCGGCCACAATACTTGTATCGTGTCGTGGTCGGTCGAGCATAAGTGTAACCACATCTCCAGGTCGCACCTTATAGTTGCTCTTTACCGGTCGGCCTCCAACATGTACAAATCCCGAGTCGGCAGCTGTCTGTATACGGTTGCGTGACGAGTGTGGCAACTTCTCGCACATAAACTTGTCTACACGCAAAGGAGCCATACCTGGGTCGGCTACAAAGCGGAAATGCTCGTATAGTTGGCCGTTCTCGTCGGCATCGTTCAGTTCGGCTGTATCCAGCTCGTTGTCAAATTCTTCTATATCCTGTATCTGTTCTGTCATAATTCGATAATCTATTGGTCATTAATAGGGCCTTGCACCTCTTGGAATTCATCCACATCGCCACCCTCATTCTCTATTATGCCTTCCTCGGCAGGGTAGGGTGTGTCTATGTAGTCGATGTTTTCTGTAGAGTCGCGCTGTCCGTTGCCTACTTGTATCGTAACCCAATCGTCTATCGACACCTTATCGCCTGCTACTAAGTGCCTGCCCTTAACAGTGATGCCGTATACCCAGTCTTTCTCACCGTCGATATATTCGGGTTGTGTAAGTTTGAAGCCCATAGCCGACAATTTGGCCATAGCCTCACGCAGTGAACTGTTGTCAATAATGTCGGGTATAGTTAGTGTAGGCGTGTGCGAAGCATTGACAATAACATATACAATATGTCCCGACTTCACATGGTCGCCCGGCTCGGGTGTCTGCTCAAGAATGCAGCCCGGCTGAAGATTGCGTACGTATCCCGTATCGCTTACCACTATTTGCAGTCCCGACTGCTCAAGCAGGTATCGGGCATCCTCAAATGTCTTTTTGCGCACGTCGGGAATAGATATGGACTCACCGTGGTGAGTGTATATGTCAAGGCCGTATTTAACGCCGATACATGCCACTACCACTACCGCTATCATGGCGCAGATATTGCCAATAAGGTAGCGGCTTTTGAATTTCCTGAAGAAATCAGATAGATTCATACTTTGGGTTTTCGTATTTTGCTATCTTGCAAAGTTACGATTAACATCGGAATATACAAAAAAATAGGATAAAAAAGCGTCGCCGTAACGATATATTTTGTAATTTCGCACGAAAATGCAAAGGCTTACTACATTATGAAATATATAGGCAAGAAAATATTTATAGGCATCCTGCTGTTTGTTGTGCTGCTGATTGTTGGCTTTGTGGTATGGATGCTTGTACCACCATCTGCCAGCTCATTGCTTCGCAGCACTGTGGTTGTAGAACAGAAGGTATGGCATGAGGTGTGTGTAGACGGCAAACCTCTGCTCTACTTTGAAGGTGCCCAGGGCGATACTGTGTTGCTTGGGGTTACTGCCAATCGCGATTCGGCAGTGCATAGACATCGTATGGCAGGCTGTTGGCTTAATGGTTATACAGCCATACCTTGGTGCAGAGGGCGTATTGTCACCGCTTACCATGCAGTGCAACAGCTGCCTAAGGTTAAGGACGATTCTACCATTGTGCTACTATGCCGTGCCTCAATAGTCGATCAGGCTAATAGGTTGCGCTCGCAACAATCCGAACTAAAATATTATCTGCGTGTGCACGGAGTGCAAGACAATGGCTATCAGACCATAGCCGGTATAGCTTCTCACGTTGGTACGTCATACAATGACGTGTTGCGTGCAAGACATTTGCTCGACAGCATTACGTCGGTAGGCAAACATCATTTGGCACTGCGTACAGTTGTAAGCTATACGGCAGTCTACCGCAACGATAGCGGACATGTAGTGCGCACTCCACTCAACATTGTTTCAACAGGAAAGAAACATCACACAATGACGTTACAGACAGTCGATACGTCTACTCCCGACGGTGTAACACCTCTACATATGTTGCCTTGGAGCTGCGACAAAGAGCGCGATATACGTGCTGTTGGTTATTCTGGTTTGGGCGAAAGCGGACTCGATTGTGACACTATTCAGCCTCTTGTTATTCCAGGTAGACGTATAAGCGGATTTAGACACGATTTGCCGAGGGTGCTTGTGTCAGATGGGTCGCCAGTTTTCACAACTAAGGGACAGTTTGTGGGTATTGTGGCAGGTGGCTCGATTGTTAGAGATTGGTAAACAAAAAAACAAACCTATCATTAAAATGAAATTCTTAAAAACAACATACTTATTAGTCTTACTGCTCGCTATAACCGCTTGCCGCGACATTGCAACCGATGGTCAAGCCGTGGTGTGCAACGGCAACACCACATATCGTGGCGGTATAAAGGATGGTAAGTATGACGGTTACGGACAACTGTCTATAGGCGACAGCATAGTTTATGCAGGCGAGTGGCGTATGGGCAAGCGTTGTGGCAAGGGTGTAAGTCACGACTCTTTGCATCATCGCATTGTAGGAATATGGCGTGCAGACACACTTGTAAGTGGAACATGGACCGACTCTACTGGTACCTATTCGGGTGAGATGAACCAAGATGCTATAGCACAAGGACATGGTTCGTTTGCCGATCCCAACCGCAATCTGTATGTTGGAAGCTGGAAGGATGGCAAGCGCACTGGTTTTGGCTTTGACATAACAAGCAAGCGACATGTGCGTGCTGGCGAATGGCGTGCCGACCGATTCCTTGGCGAACGACTTGAATATACCGCAGACCGTATATACGGTATCGATATATCACGCTTTCAGCATGACAAAGGTCGCCGACACTATCCAATTGACTGGAGCAAGATACGTATATCGCATTTAGGCAACATATCGCGCAAGCATGTTACAGGAAAGGTAGACTATCCTGTGTCGTTCTGTTATATCAAGTCGACCGAGGGTACATCAATCCGCAACCGCTACTATCGGGCCGACTACCTTTCAGCACGTGGACGTGGAATAAAGGTTGGAGCCTATCACTTTTTCTCTACACGCACACCGGCATCGGCACAAGCAAGATTCTTTATTAAGAACTCCATATTCCGTAAGGGCGACCTTCCACCCGTGCTTGATGTGGAACCTACGCATCAGCAGATAAAGGCAATGGGTGGACCTGATGCTCTATTTCGTGCTGTGCGCACATGGCTGCGTATGGTAGGCGAGCATACAGGCACTAAGCCAGTGCTTTACATATCACAGAGTTTCGTTAACCGTTACCTGTCTTTGGCTCCCGACTTGAAGCGCGACTACAACATCTGGATAGCCCGTTACGGCGAGTACAAGCCCGATGTACACTTGGTGTATTGGCAGCTATGTCCTGATGGACGAGTCAGTGGTATACATCTTGAGGTAGACATTAACGTGTTCAACGGTTACCGCAACGAGTACAACGAATTCTTGTCAAGAGAGTGCATAAAGTAAAACATATAAACAAAATACATATGAAAAGAAGACTAACCTTTCTTGCGGCTTTGCTCATAGCAGCAGCCACCTCTTTCGCAGCTCCGGTGATGCCGGGATTTAAGAAGACCTTACCTACAACCAATGGCAATGTTATAACTGCCGAATTGCAAGGTGATGAGTTTTTGAGTTGGTGGGAGACTGCAGACGGAAAGCGATATACTCTATCTGATGATGGCAAGTGTTTTGTAGATGCCAACTTTGATACTCTTCAAGACAAAGCCCGCATAATGCGTGCACCATTGGTTAAGGGTGGCATAGGTGGCGACCACATCACTTATACAGGAACGAAGAAAGGCCTTATCATTCTTGTCGAGTTTGCCGACAAGAAGTTTGACAAGGCTCACGACCATGCCTATTACGATGCCATTGCTAATCAGTCGGGTTTTACAAACGACGAGGGGTACATAGGTTCTGTTCACGATTATTACAATGCTCAAAGCAATGGGCAATTCGACCTTACCTTCGATGTAATAGGTCCAGTTTGCGTAAGCAAGGGATATGCCTATTATGGTGCCAACACATCATCGACAAAAGATGTCAAGATGGGCGAGATGCTTAAAGAGGCTTCGGATATGGCAGCTCCAAAAGTAAACCTTGCCGACTATGATTGGGATGGCGACGGCATTGCCGACCAAGTGTTCTATCTATATGCAGGATTGGGCGAGAATGCATCTGATGACCCAAATACCATTTGGGCGCATATGTACTATATGCGCAATCGTGGCGGCAAACTAACTTACAGCACTGGCTCGATAGACCGATATGCATGTGCCAGTGAATTGCTGGGTGTACTAAACAAGGATGGATATACGGGTGATACACGTGCATCAGGCATTGGTACTATATGCCATGAGTTCTCTCACTGTCTTGGATTTCCCGATACCTACGACACTAACGGACAGAAGCAGTATGGTATGGGCTATTACGACCTATTGTCGAACGGCAACTACCTTGGCGAAGGATTCACACCGCCCAACTTCACTGCATGGGAGCGTATATATGCTGGATGGGTAGAGCCTATAGTTCTTGACAAGGCTGCTACGATAAAGTCAATGCAGTCGTCTACCGACTATGGACGTCCATTTATTATGTATAATGATAACAATCCCGATGAGTACTATCTCTTTGAGAACCGTCAAAATACAGGTTGGGACTGCAAACTCTTTGGCAAGGGATTGATGATAACGCATGTAGATTATCTCAAGAGCCGCTGGACATCAAATAATGTAAATGCCACCGGAAAAGACCATCAGCGCATGACGATATTCCATGCCGACAATGAGGCTACTAACAATGTGGTGTCTAAGATACGTGGCGACCTTTATCCTTATGTCAATACAAAGACTGGCTCGGTAATAAATAATGAATTGACCGATACGTCTGCACCAGCAGCAATGCTGTGGAACAGTAACGATTCGAAGAAGGGAACCTCGTTCATGGGTAAGCCCATTACCGAGATAACACGTAATGATGATGGCACTGTAAGTTTTCTTGTAAAGGGTGGCGACGACAACAATATCGTTGACAATAGGAACCTGACAGGTATAGTGTCGTTGAGAACAATCGACAACAAGACTGCCGACAGCCGTGTTTTCTCTATTGATGGAACATTGCTTGGCACCGACATCAATGATATGCCGCACGGCTTGTACATTGTTGGAGGACGTAAGGTGGTGAAGTGATATTAGCGTGGTACGGCTACAAGCCGTACCACTTAACTGTAGACTCTATAAGTAGCTATTTAGTACAGACTTACCTATATAATTGTTGTTTTTTTTAGCCTTATATGCAAACGTTTTCATCGAAATTCGTTATTTTGCATCTTGATTTATAACACGAAAGCAATTTTTTTCCTAATTTTGTATCCGAAATACAATAAAAACTCCTAATAACGTATACGCACAATGGTGCGTAGATATTTAATTTACAATCTAAAAATACTCAATATATCTATATGAACATTAAATTCAAATTGCCATACCATACCACGTATGGTGACGAACTATTGCTGAATATCGCCCCATCGCCTGAGGACGATAATTTGGCACTAGACATGAGTCAGTTTAAGGTGCTTGCCATGACCACACACGACGGCGCAACATGGACATTAGACACAACTCTTGATTCGAAGGATGCCTCACGCTACGACTATTTCTATAGTGTGCGTGGTATTCGTGGAATAAAGTGTTCGGAGTGGAAAACCGTGATGCATCGTCTTGACCTTACTGCAGCCAAGGCAAACACGTACGAAGTGAATGACAGATGGACCGACTTCCCAGGCGATACTTATATGTACAGCTCGGCATTTACCGACTGTGTAAACCGTCGTGCCCAAATACCAGCACAGTCTACAAACTATGCCACAACCTTACGTCTTGTGGTGCGTGCTCCGCAGTTGCGCTCTGGTATGCGCTTGCATCTTGTTGGAGCACAGGCAGCATTAGGAAACTGGGATTTATCCAAGTCGTTGCCTATGACAGAGCATAGCCACAACGAGTGGTATGTCGACATAGATGCATCGCTTCTGTTTGCCACATCTAAGCGTGGCAGCAAGAAGGCTTATGATGATAGTTCAGAAATTGAGTTTAAGTTTGTTGCCATTGGCGACAAGAACGAGATAGAGTGGGAAACTTGCAACAACCGTATTCTCGCCGTTGAGCCTTTAAAGCAAGGCGAACTTCGCAGCATTGCTCTTGATCAAGCCTTCTTTGCCCTTTACGACGAGAAGGTAGCCGGAACACTTATTCCTGTGTTCTCGCTCCGTTCGGAAGGTAGCTTTGGTGTAGGCGACTTTGGCGACCTTAAGCTGATGATTGACTGGGTGGCAAAGACACACCAGCGTTTGCTTCAGGTATTGCCTATCAACGACTCTACATCCACACATACATGGACAGATTCGTATCCATATTCTTGCATCAGCGTCTTTGCATTGCATCCGCAGTACTGTGACTTACGCCAGTTGCCAGCTATAGATGACAAGGTTGAGGCTGACCGTTTTGAGATGTTGCGCGAGGAACTTAATGCCTTGCCACAGATTGACTATGAGCGTGTGAACAACGCTAAGATAAAATACCTGCAAATGTTGTTCAAGCAGGAAGGCAAGAAGGTTCTTGAATCTGAGGATTTTAAGTCGTTCTTCAAAGCTACAAACCATTGGCTTGTACCTTATGCACAGTATTGCTATCTGCGCGACAAGAACGGCACATGCGAATTTGCTAAGTGGGAGGACCACAACCTGTGGAACGAAGCCGATCGCGATGCTTTGTCTAATCCGCAAAATAAGGCATTCGAGGATGTTGCGTTCTTCTATTATGTGCAGTATGTGCTCGACCGCCAAATGCGCTCTGCCCATGATTATGCACGTGCACGTGGCGTAATACTTAAGGGCGATATTCCTATCGGTGTAAACCGCAACGGTTGTGATGTATGGCACGAGCCAGAATACTTCCATCTCGACTCGCAAGCCGGTGCTCCACCAGATGCATTCTCGGTAAATGGACAGAACTGGGGATTTCCTACATACAACTGGGAGCGCATGATTGCAGACGGTTGTCAGTGGTGGGTGCGTCGCTTCCAGAATATGCAGCAATACTTTGATGCCTACCGCATCGATCATGTGCTTGGATTCTTCCGCATATGGGCAATACCTACCGATTGTGTACACGGATTGCTTGGCCAGTTCCAACCGGCTCTTGCCATGAGCCGTGATGAGATACAGGGCTATGGGCTCAACTTCCAGGAGGAGTTGTTTACCAAGCCGTTCATAGCCGACTGGGTGATTGACCGTGTGTTTAAGGAACATGCTGAAGAGGTTAAGGAGAAATATTTGCAGCATGATCACGACAACATATTCTCTTTGAAACCTGAGTATGACACCGAGCGCAAGATAGAGGCTGCCTTTGAGGGTAAGACCACAGACAAGGACATATGGTTGCGCGACGGACTCTATGCAATGGTTGAGGATGTGCTCTTTGTGCGCGACCGCCAGAATCCTAATATGTTCCATCCACGCATCACAGCCCAGCTCAACTTTATGTATGAGGCTTTGTGGCAGAACGACAAGGATGCATTCAACCGCCTGTACAACGACTACTTCTATCGTCGCAACAATGACTTCTGGTATCGTGAGGCTATGAAGAAACTTCCATTGCTCTCGCAAGCTACACGCATGCTTGTATGCGCCGAAGACCTTGGTATGGTGCCCGACTGTGTACAATGGGTAATGAACGAATTGCGCATACTAAGTCTTGAGCTTCAGTCGATGCCGAAGGATCCAAGTGTAGAGTTTGGACATCTCTCGCGCAATCCATACCGCTCGGTATGTACATTGTCAACCCACGATATGCCTACACTGCGTCAGTGGTGGGACGAGGATTATGACCGCACGCAGAAGTATTACAACAGCATGCTCTATCGTGGTGGCGCCGCCCCTCATCCGCTGCCGGGTTGGCTTGCACGCGATATAGTGTCGCGTCAGCTTACATCGCCATCAATGCTGTGCATCTTATCATTACAAGATTGGTTTGCAATTGACGAGCGTATACGCCTTGCCGATGCCAACGCCGAACGTATAAACATTCCAGCCAATCCTAAACATTACTGGCGCTATCGCATGCACATGACGATAGAGCAGCTTCTTGCCGACCGCGACTACAACGACCAGGTTAAGGAACTTGTGGATGAGGCAGGAAGAAAGTAATATACAATCAATTAGTTAATAAAAAATCATAGCCTTTTCCTCAATCCACAAAACATACAGCTCCCCTCCATATGGGGAGGGGTTGAGGGTGAGGCTTTTTTGTAATTTATGAAATTTCGTACACTCCTTCTATCCCTTCTGACTACTTGTACAGGTCATAGTGCCTTGGCGCAAACCTTTAATGAAGTGGTTTATTCGCCCAAGTCAACAACCTTCTCGCTTACAACATCGCCCGATGTAAAGAAGGTTGATGTTGTAATTTCTGATAATGACAGCGATACCGCACAGCAACTTGTAAAATCGATGAAGCGTGTGGGGGCTGGTAAGTGGAAACTTACGGTTAAGAACGATCTCAAGGGCAAGTATTATGTATTCAGCGTATATAATCAAGCTCAACCCGACCATACTCCAGGTTTATTTGCCAAAGCTGTGGGTGTTAATGGTAAGCGTGGAGCCATTGTTGACCTAAAGGACACCGATCCTGATGGTTGGGCTGATGATGTGCGCCCAGAACTGAAGAACCCTTGCGACCTCATTATCTATGAGATGCATCATCGCGATTTCTCTATGGATATGTCGTCGGGCATAAAGAACAAAGGTAAGTTCCTTGCCCTTACCGAGCCAGCTGCAATCAGTCATCTGCGTCGACTTGGTGTTAATGCTGTGCATATTCTGCCCTCGTTCGACTTTGCTTCAATAGACGAGTCGAAGCCTGATGTGGTACAATACAACTGGGGCTACGATCCTCTCAACTACAATGTTCCAGAAGGATCATATTCTACTAATGCTGCCGACCCTAAGACACGCATACGCGAGTTTAAGCAGATGGTACAGGCATTGCATAAAGCAGGTATCCGTGTAATATTGGATGTTGTGTACAACCATACATTCGACATAAATGGCTCAAACTTCCAAAAGACTTATCCCGACTATTTCTTCCGCAAGAATGCCGAAGGCAAGTATAGCGACGGCTCAGGTTGTGGCAACGAGACTGCATCTGATAAAGAGTTGATGCGCGAGTTTATGAAGGAGAGTGTGGCTTATTGGGTTAACGAATACCATATCGATGGTTTCCGTTTCGATCTCATGGGCGTTCACGATATAGAGACAATGAACGAGATACATGATGTGGTTGCCCAAATCGATCCTACCATATATATATATGGTGAGGGTTGGAGCGCCGGCTCATGCGCTTATCCGCAAGACAAGCTTGCAACGAAGGCCAATACATGCGAGCTTAATGGCATTGGAGCCTTTAGCGATGATATGCGTGACGCTTTGCGTGGACCTTTCTCTGATGATACTAAGGGCGGATTCCTTGCTGGTGTTCCTGGTCAGGAGGAGAGCATAAAGTTTGGTATTGCCGGAGCTATAAGTCATCCGCAGATAGACATGACAAAGGTGAACTACTCTAAGGTGCCTTGGACCAACGAGCCGTCGCAAATGGTAGCCTATGTCAGTTGCCACGACGACATGTGTCTTACCGACCGTCTGCGTTCAAGCATACCGTATATAGGTGACGACGAACTGATACGTCTCGACCTACTTGCACAGACAGCCGTGCTCACATCTCAGGGTGTTCCGTTCATTCTTTCTGGCGAAGAGATGCTTCGCGATAAAAAGGGCGTGCACAACTCATACCGCTCTCCAGACTCTATCAATCGTCTCGACTGGAACAACCTAAAGCGTTATCCGCAAGTGTTCGACTATTATGCTGGTCTTATATCTCTACGCAAGCAGCACCCGGCATTCCGTATGGGCTCTGCCGATGAGGTGAGAAAGAACCTTTGTTTCCTTGAGGCTCCTGAAGGAGTGGTGGCCTATCAGCTTAAGAACAATGCCGGAGGTGACTCATGGAAGAACATTATCGTGGTGCTTAACTCGCAGAAGACTCCACAGACTGTAGATGTTCCTGAGAATACATACACTATGGTGGTAGCCAATGGCAAGGTAGATACCAATGGTATAGGATTGTTAAGTGGCAAGACACTAACAGTGGCACCGCAGTCTGCATTGATTGTACATGATTAAGCAAACTCTTGCATGCAGCAAATCGACTTTCCCTCCCCGTAGGAGAGGGGATGCGATATGCTCTATAGGGTGAAATTATTAGTTGTACTACATTTATACTTAAATGATATAATTATTAGTATGCTATATTATAATTTAATTACTATCCATATTTAATCAATCTCTCAGTTACTATTATATGAATATCAAGAACATACAGCTTCCCTCCTTAAGTAGGAGGGGTAAGGGAGTAGGACTTCTCTTCTCCTTATTTCTTACAACTATTTCTATGAATGCAGCCCAGAAAATAGACCGCATCGAACCTGCTAACTGGTTTGTTGGCATGAAGAATCCGCAGGTGCAGCTCATGGTGTATGGCAAGGATATACGCTCGGCAGAGGTGTCGACCGATTATCCAGGTGTGCGTATTGACTCGCTTGTACGCCTTGACAGTCCTAACTACCTATTAGTATATATGAACGTAAAGGATGCCCAGCCAGGAACGATGAATTTGCAATTCCGTGCAGCTAAGGGCAAGACCAACGTCAAGTACGAGTTGAAGACACGCGACATGAGTGGTGAGGACCGTAAGGGATTTACCAATGCCGACGTTCTTTACATGCTTATGCCCGACCGTTTTGCTTCGAGTGGTAAAAACCTCAATGTAAAGGGGCTGAACGCATATACCGTAAATCGCAATGAGCCATCATTGCGACATGGAGGCGACCTTGAGGGTATACGCCAGCATCTTGACTACTTTGTAGACCTTGGAGTTACAGCCCTTTGGTTTACACCAGTATTGGAGAACAACTCGCCCGATCACGGCAAGCAGAGTACCTATCATGGTTATGCTACAACCGACTATTATCGTGTAGACCCACGCTTTGGCTCAAATGCCGATTATCGTAAACTTGTTGATGAGGCTCACAAGAAGGGACTAAAGGTAGTGATGGATATGATTTTCAACCATTGTGGCTTTGAGCATCCTTGGGTTAAGGATATGCCGTCGAAGGATTGGCTTAACACCCCCGAATGGCTTTATCCCGAGAATCAGAAGAATGCCGTTAAGACAAAGACAATGGATGGCGACCAAATGACCAACGACAAGTATCTGCAGACAAGCTATAAGCTCACACCAGTGCTCGACCCATATGCATCCAAGGTGGATATGCACGAGACTGTGGATGGATGGTTTGTACCTACAATGCCCGACCTTAACCAGCGCAACCAGCATCTTATGACTTATCTCATACAGAACTCGGAGTGGTGGATTGAGACAGTGGGTATCGACGGCATACGTATGGACACCTATCCATATGCCGACCGCAAGGGTATGGCACGCTGGATGGAAGTACTCAACGATGAGTATCCTAACTTTAATACAGTAGGCGAGACTTGGGTAACAGAGCCTGCCTATACAGCAGCATGGCAGAAGGATTCGCCACTTGCTGAGATAAACTCCAACCTCAAGACTGTCATGGACTTCTCCTTCTTCGACAAGCTCAATCAAGCTAAGCGTGAGGAGACAGACGACTGGTGGAATGGATTCAACCGCATATACAACTCGCTATGCTACGACTATTTGTATGTAGATCCATCGTACGTAATGGCGTTTATAGAGAACCACGATACCGACCGCTTCCTTGGTGAGGGTCAGGACTCGCTCGCTCTCAAGCAGGCACTCGCCTTGCTCCTTACCGTAAACCGCATACCACAGCTCTACTATGGTACTGAGATAATGATGAACGGTACAAAGCAGGTAACAGATGGTAATGTACGTCGCGATTTCCCTGGTGGCTTCCCCGGTGATACCCGCAATGCTTTCAACAAGGCTGAGCGCACAAAGGCAGAGCAGGATATGTACCGCTGGACCAGTCGTTTGTTGCATTGGCGTCAGGGCAACGATGTTATAACAAAGGGCAAGCAAACCCAGTTTATCCCAGTCAAGGGCGTATATGTTGTGGCACGTACACTTGGCGACAAGGCTGTTATGACCGTAATCAATGGCACATCTAAGGCTGCCACTATGCCTGTTGAACGTTATGCCGAGATTATAGGCGATAGAAAGGAAGCTACCAACATACTTACTGGTCACAAGATAGACCTCACTAAAGACGTTAAGTTACAGCCAAGAGGTGTAATGGTGTTGAGTATGTAGGTATGAGATAATGAGAATAGAATTATAAGTTGTCAATACAATTATGAGCATTATAAAGAAAACAATTGTAAGTGCTGTATGCGGAATGGCATTATTGCCTCTCGCCGCATCTGCCCAGGGATGGCCTTCGCAGTATAAAGGTGTTATGTTGCAGGGGTTCTATTGGGATAGTTTTGAGGATTCGCAGTGGACAAAGCTCGAAAATCAGGCCGATGAGTTGGCTCCATACTTCAAGTTGGTATGGATACCGCAAAGTGCCTATTGTGGAGGCAAGTCAATGGGCTATAATCCCCTCTATTGGTTCAGTAATTATAACTCATCGTTCGGTACAGAGGCTCAGCTTCGCTCTATGATAGGCACATTCAAGCAGAAAGGCATAGGTACAATAGCCGACGTGGTTATAAACCACCGTGGTACGCTGAAGAATTGGTTCGACTTTCCCGTAGAGACTTACAACGGCAAGACCTATCAGATGTATTCTACCGATGTGTGTGCTAACGATGATAGTGGCAAGGCTGCTACTCAAGCCCAAAAGCAGGGGGTAAGTCTTAGTCAGAACAATGATTCGGGCGAAGACTGGAGTGGTATGCGCGATCTCGACCACAATTCTGCCAATGTGCAGAGTTGTGTGAAGGATTATCTGCATATGTTGCTCAACGACTTTGGCTATGCTGGTTTCCGTTATGATATGACAAAAGGCTATTCGGCAAAGTTTACTGGTATATACAATACTGATGCCAAGCCAGAATATTCGGTAGGCGAGTATTGGGACGGCAACAAGTCGGTGCTTATGAACTGGCTCAATGGTACTAAGGTTGACGGCAAGATACAGTCGGCCACGTTCGACTTTGCTATACGCTATACCATTCGCGATGCAGCCAACAATGGCAATTGGGCTAAACTGGCAAATGGAGGATTGGCAACCAATGATACATACAAGCGTTATGCTGTGACCTTCATCGAGAACCACGACACAGAGAAACGTTCGGATAGTGCACAAGACCCTATACGTAAGGATACGCTTGCTGCCTACGGTTATCTGCTTGCGGCATCGGGCACTCCTTGTGTTTTCTATAAACACTGGATTGACCATAAGGCCGACCTAAAGAATATGATTCTATTGCGCAACCGTGCAGGAATTCATAACGAGAGCAAGATGTCGAAGATAAAGGCAGAGACAGGTCTTTACGTTTTCTCGTCTACTGGTACAGATGGTGAGTTGTGCGTGGCTGTAGGTTCTAAAGCCAACAAGTATACAGCTCCAGCTGGATATGCGTTAGCAGCCGAGGGCTATCATTGGCGCTACTTTCTCGATACAAAGCAGGAAACAGCATGGCCATCGCTGCCATCGGGCGTCTATTACAATGAGCCTGAGGTTACGTTGCGTGCCATTTCTGCCGCATCAGATGCACGTGTAGTATACACACTTGACGGTTCGGAACCTACGGTTTCAAGCGCACAGGTGGCTAATGGCGATAAGGTGATATTGCCTTCTGGTAACATCACTCTTAAGGTAGGTGTGCTTGCTGGTGGCAGAGTGTCGGGTGTTGTGACACGTACATACGAAATTCGCAAGTTCTCGCCATATCAGATGACTGTATATGTCAATACAGACAAAGTAGGTTGGAACAATTGTTACTTCTGGACATGGGGTGGCGATGGTACACATGGAGCGGCTTCGGGCAAGTGGCCTGGCGACAATCATACTACAACAACCGAGGTTAATGGTAAGAAATGGTATAGTCATTTGTACAGCATCAACTCGGCTAATGACTGTGTAAGCTTTGTGTTCGCACAGAAGGATAAGGTGCAGACTGTTGATGTGTCAGGCATTACCAGTACGTCTTATTTTGAGGTTCTTGCAGATAAGGACAGTGAGGGACACTATCTTGTTAAGGATGTGACAAAGGATTATAACACCGCCATTGCTGGCATAACTGTAAATAATACCAACCTTCGTCCTACAACAGTAGTGTCGCTTGACGGTCGCACGCTGCGCCGTTTCTGCGAACATAAGTCTACAGCCGATGCCTTGAATGGACTGGGCAAAGGCATATACATTGTTAATGGTAAGAAGGTTGTTGTTAAGTAATATAGCATTGCTTAAACACAAAAAAAACTCTTGTGGCTAATGACCTTCGGGTCTTATAAAAGGTTTGACGGATGAATATCGAGAACAATAAATCGACATTCATCCGTCAAACCTTTTGTGCTTTAATTTGTAAAATCTTAATGTTGTACTTATACGACACACAAAGCATTCTTCACGATGGAAAAATACTAACTAACTATGATGAAAAATGAATATGTATTCTTCGACCATCGATAACGTTATCATAAGCCAACGATAGCATATTCGTAAAATTATGGAGGTAGATAACATTGCTTAGAATCGAGTCTTATCCCAAAAAAACAATTTATTTTCTACAATAATAATATAAAAGCTGCGTTATACTAACGTGTTTAAACGCTTAAGAATAATATTGACAATGATGCTTACGCTTGTCTCTGTGTGGAGCCATGCGCAGTACGACGTGTCTTTTAGCCATTACTTCGACTTGGAACCTTCGTACAACGCTGCCGCTGTGGGCAAGCAGTCTAAGCTCAATGTGGCAGCTGCCTATGCCATGGATCTTGCTGGGTTCAAGCGCAATCCGCAGACAATGTATGTCGGAGCGGATTTGCCGTTCTATTTTCTCAAGTCGTATCATGGAGCGGGTATACAATTGATGAATGACAAGTTGGGACTATTTACCCATCAGCGCCTTGCGTTGCAATATGCTTTTAAGGTCAAGCTATTTGGCGGAACTTTGTCAACGGGTGTTAGTGCCGGATTGTTGAGCGAAAGCTTTGATGGAACAAAGGTCGACCTCGAAGACTCAAGCGACCCGGCTTTCTCGTCTTCCAAACTCGACGGCAACTCAATAGACCTTGGTGCCGGACTGTATTACACACGCGGTCCGCTATATGTAGGACTGTCGGCACAGCATCTCAACTCGCCGCTTATCAAGTTGGGCGAGACCAACGAGCTGAAGGTGGATGCTACATATTATCTTACCGGTGGCTACGACATACGTCTGCGCAACCCATACCTCACAATCAAGCCATCCTTCCTCGTGAGGACAGATGGAGTGGCATGGAGAGGCGACATAACCGGACGCCTTGTCTACACCAACGACAAGAAGATGATGTATCTCGGTGTAGGCTGCTCGCCAACCAACTCGGTAACGGTACTTATCGGCGGCAACGTTCATGGCGTGATTATGGGCTATTCGTACGAAATGTACACGTCGGCAATAAATCCAGGCAACGGCAGCCATGAGCTATTTATAGGTTATCAGATGGATCTCAATCTGACCAAGAAGGGCCGTAACCTTCACAAGAGTGTAAGAACATTATAACATAAATATAGATGAAAACAAGTAAATGCATATTATCTCTAAGCCTTATGATGGTGGCAATGCTGCTTACCGGATGCTTCGGCGGAAAGATGGCTTCGTCGGCAAGTCGTGGCGGCGAGGTGGTAGGCGTGGGCGGACGCTCGTTTGTGGAGCCTACACCATACGGTATGGTGAGGGTTAACCGTGGCTATCTGCACATGGGTATAGACAAGCACGACTCGCTTTGGGGTAAACAGACGCCAGTTAAGGATGTGTCAGTAGACGGATTTTGGATGGACGAAACCGAGGTGACCAATTCTAAGTATAAGCAGTTTGTTACATGGGTGCGCGACAGTATAGTACGCACTCGACTCGCCGACCCTAAGTATGGAGGCGATGAGACATATATGATAACAGAAGACAAGAATGGCGACCCTATCACTCCTCAAATCAACTGGAAGAAGCCTCTACCGCGCAAGCCCAATGAGGACGAGTTGCGAGCTATCGAAAGTGTGTACACACGCAACCCTATTACAGGCGAGAAGATGCTCGACTACCGTCAGATGAACTATCGCTATGAGGTGTACGACTATAAGGCAGCTGCCTTGCGCCGCAACCGACTGAACCCAGAGGAACGCAATCTTAATACCGACATCAAGGTTAATCCTGATGAGGTGGTTATGATTTCAAAGGATACTGCTTATGTGGACGATGAGGGTCGTGTGGTGCGCGAGACCATAAACCGACAGCTGAGTGGTCCGTGGGATTTCCTCAACACTTACATTGTGAATATCTATCCTGACACGACATGCTGGGTAAACGACTTCCAAAATGCCGAGAACGAGACTTACCTGCGCAATTACTTCTCAAACCCTGCCTACAACGATTATCCAGTGGTTGGTGTGACATGGGAACAGGCTAATGCCTTCTGCGCATGGCGTACCGACTATCTGTTAAAGGGACTTGGCCCAGAGGCACGATACGTGCAACGCTACCGTCTGCCAACGGAAGCTGAATGGGAGTATGCTGCAAGAGGAAAGTCGGGAGCCGAATTTCCATGGGAAGACCCAAGTGTAAAGAGTGGGGAAGGATGTTTCTTTGCTAACTTCAAGCCTGCGAGAGGCAACTATACCAAGGATGGCAACCTGATAACGTCAAAGGTAGGTATATATGGGGCCAACAGTAATGGCCTGTTTGACATGGCAGGCAATGTGGCAGAGTGGACAAGCACTGTATACACAGAAGCTGGAGTTGAGGCTATGAACGATCTCAACCCTACTTTGCAGTACAACGCGGCACTTGAGGATCCTTATAGATTGAAGAAGAAGAGCGTGCGTGGAGGTTCGTGGAAGGACCCTGAGTCGTTTATACGTTCGGCATGGCGCACATGGGAGTATCAAAACCAGCCGCGTTGTTATATCGGATTCCGCTGTGTGCGCAGTCTTGCAAGCACATCGAGCGAGAAGGTAAAGGCAAGAAAGAACAAAAAATAAAAAATAAGCAAAACCAACTATGACAGTTTATAGTAAGTTCAACATAGTCTATCATCTGCAGAAGTGGATGGATAGCGTTCCTGGACAGACATTCCTCAACTACGCTTATAGCTGGGGTGCTTCGGTCGTGATTCTCGGTACACTCTTCAAACTTACCCACCTTCCAGGTGCTAACATCATGCTGTTTGCCGGAATGGGTACTGAGGTGTTGGTGTTCTTCCTGTCGGCATTCGACCGTCCATTTGATAAGACTCAGGATGGTAGAGATCTGCCTACCCATATCGATGAGGAAGAGATAGACCACGAGGAAGCTGAGGCTGAAGCCGAGTATAACGCTAGACACAATGGCACCACAACTCAAGGTGGTGTGGCTGTTGGTGGTACTATAATAATAGGTGGTGCCGCTAGCAATGGTGGCGGAGTATCACAATCGACCGATGCTGCAAATGCACAGCAAGGCATAGTGGCTATTGATACTGGAGCAACAGTTTCGGTACAGGCAGCAGCTCAGATGGCAGCAGGTCAGGAAACAGCTGCACAGCTTGCAGATGCCCAGGCTGCTTATCTTGAGCAACTGAAGAATCTGACTGAGACCTTGCAGAAGGTGTCAGAGCAGAGCGTACGTCTTACACGCGACAGCGAGGAGATGGAAAACCTCAACCGCACGCTTACCGGAATATGCAAGGTGTACGAGATGCAGCTTAAGGGTGCAAGCCAGCAGATTGGCACTATAGACCAGATTAACGACCAGAGTCGCAAGATGGCTCAGCAGATAGAACAGCTCAATAGCATCTATGCACGCATGATAGAGGCTATGACTGTTAACATGAACTTGAAAGTGAAAGAGTAAATGGCAATAAAGAAAAGACCGGTTTCTCCTCGCCAAAAGATGATAAACCTCATGTATGTGGTGCTTATGGCGATGCTTGCGCTGAACATCTCGTCTGAGGTGCTCAACGGATTTTCTATTGTCGAGGAGAGCCTGAACCGTACTACAGCCAACTCGTCGAAAGAGAACGAGGTTCTGTACGACAACTTTGCCGAGCAGATGAAGGCTAATCCGGCAAAGGTGAAGGAGTGGTTTGACAAGGCTACGGCTGTTAAGCGCATGAGCGACTCGTTATACAACTATGCGCAAGAGCTTAAACTTAAGATTGTGCTTGAGGCTGACGGTAAGGACGGAAACGTGCTTAACATAAAGAACAAGGACAATCTTGAGGCGGCAAGTCACGTAATGCTGGCACCAGGCACGGGGCAGGGACACAAGTTTTTCAAAGCCATCAACTCCTTCCGTAACCGTATTCTTGCTATGGTGAGCGACCCTCATCAGCGTAGCATTATCGAAAGCAACTTAACAACAAAACTTTCTAAGAATGCCCATACTATGGGCAAGAACTGGGAGGAGTATATGTTTGAGGATATGCCGGTGGCAGGTGCCGTGACGCTTCTGTCCAAGTTGCAGAGCGATGTGCGTTATGCCGAGGGCGAGGTGTTGCATACATTAGTGTCCAATATAGACATGAAGGACATACGTGTAAACAAGCTTTCGGCTTTTGTAATACCCGAATCGCGTACTGTGATTAGTGGCGACCAGTTCTCTGCGCAGATTGTAATGGCAGCTGTAGACACAACCCAGCAGCCCGAGATATACGTTGGCGGACAGCGCATTAACAATGGCTTGTACCGATTTACAGCAGGAACTGTGGGCGAGCATCAGTTTGGCGGATACATAACAATGCGCGATGGTGCGGGCAATGTTATTCGCCGTGACTTCACTCAGAAGTATACTGTAGTGGCACCAAGTGCCACAGTATCTGCCGATCTTATGAATGTGCTGTACGCTGGATACGACAATCCTATCAGTGTAAGTATACCAGGTGTTCCGCTCAATGCAGTACAGGCTTCTATGTCAGGAGGCTCGTTCCGCAGTATAGGTATGGGCAAGTATATAGCCCGTCCGTCTACTGTTGGCAGCGACGTAACCATAAACGTTGCAAGCAACGATAACGGCAAATCGCGACAAATGGGTAAGTTTACGTTCCATGTGCGCAAGTTGCCTGATCCTGCTGCTTATATAACAGTAGGTACCGACCGCTTCCGTGGTGGTGGCTTGGCAAAAGCATCGCTTATGGGTGCACATGGTATAAAGGCTGCTATTGATGACGGTATACTTGATATACAGTTTAAGGTGGTTAGCTTCGAGACCGTATTCTTCGACAATATGGGTAACGCTGTGCCAATGGCTTCGGCAGGTGACAACTTCTCAGAGCGTCAGCGTGACACATTCCGTAAGTTGTCAAGAGGCAAGCGCTTCTATATATCGCGCATTACGGCTGTAGGTCCTGATGGCATAACACGCAAGCTCAATGGCTCGATGGAAGTGATAGTGAAGTAGATTTACAATATATAAATAGGAAGACAAATGAAAAAAATACTGACAATACTGCTTGCCGCATTTCTTTGCGCTGACGTGGCTACGGCACAGCCGGCTGCGCGTCGTCGTGAGCAGGCACAGCAGCAACAGCAAAAGGATCAGGGGCTGAGTGTGCGTGCGCAGATATCTTTTCCAACACAGAAAGCAATGGACGAGGATGTAACATGGCGTCGCGACCTGTACCGTGAGATAAGTCTGACAGATGATGCCAATGCTGGTCTCTACTATCCTGTGGAGCCTGTTGGTTCGCAGATGAACCTCTTCACCTATATCTTTAAGTTGGTGTTGCGACGTGCCATTCCTGCCTACGAGTATCGACTTGACGGCAGCGAAGTATTTGACGAAGCCTCGAAGATAAATCTTAAGTCGTTCCTCGACAATTATCATATATTTTACGAGCGTACCGACCGCGGTATACGTATTGACGACAGCGACATACCATCACGTGAGGTTACTGCTTATTATGTAAAGGAGTCGGCTTATTTTGACGACCGCAATGCAGCATTCCACACAAAGGTGTTGGCTCTCTGTCCGATACTCAAACGCGATGATGACTTTGGTGATGGTGGTACATCCTATCCTCTGTTTTGGATTAAATACAACGACCTTGCGCCGTTCCTTACCAAGCAGACAATCATGACGTCTAATCTCAACAACGCTGCTGTGATGTCAATGGACGACTTCTTTACGAAGAATATGTACAAGGGTAAGATTTATAAGACTACAAATATGCTTGGCAAGACCCTTGCACAATATTGTCCAAACGACTCGGCTATGGCAAAGGAGCAAAAGCGTATTGAGAAGCAGCTCGTAGACTTTGAGCAGAATGTTTGGGGTAAACCTGAACCCAAGGACTCGCTTGACAGTATAGCACGTATGGACAAGAAGGCTGCAAAGGCATTGGCTAAGAAGAATCGTCGTGCTGGTGGTTCTAAATCGAAGACATCTACAACAAAGGTTAGAAAATCGCGTCCTCAGGGCGGCTCGTCTTCATCGCCATCAGGTTCGGCACGTGTAACGGTTCGTCGTCAACGTCATTAAGTTGGATTATTAATATAAAAACTAAAAAGGTATGAGAAAAATTTTTACTGCAGCTATTGTTGCTGCTACAATGCTGTTCTCAACAAGCAGTGCACAAGCACAGGTTAAGTTTGGTTTGAAGGGCGGTCTTAACGTAACCAACATGAGTCTTAACTCAGAGGTGTTCGATGCCGACAACCAGACAGGTTTCTTTATAGGTCCTACTGTTAAGTTTACACTCCCAATCGTAGGCCTTGGTATCGACGCGTCTGCTCTGTACGACCAGCGTGACGCAAAGATTACTGTTGAGGATAACGGCGCATCGGTTGAGAGTAAGATTAAGAATCAGTCTATCAATATTCCAATCAACCTTCGCTATGGTGTTGGACTTGGCAGTACAGCCAGTGTTTACCTCTTTGCTGGTCCGCAGTTCGGCTTCAACGTAGGCGATAAGAACCAGTCGATCTTCAAGGACATGGGTGAGTGGCGCCTTAAGTCATCTACATTTAGCGTTAATGTAGGTTTGGGTGCAATGTTGCTTAGCCATCTTCAGATCTCAGCCAACTACAACATTGCTTGTGGCAAGACTGGTGAGACAACCGTATCGAGTGCTCTTGGCGAGCTAGCACAAAGTGCAGCAAAGAAGAGAGGCCGTGCCAATGCTTGGCAGATAGGTTTGGCTTACTATTTCTAAACAAATCAAAAGCTATTAGTGGAGGTCGGACGCCATATCGTCAGACCTCCTTTTTGTATATACATATTATATATTATGCACTATGTAGACGTCATATTGCCCCTGCCTCTTGAGGGTACCTTTACATACAGCTTGCCGGAAGCAATGGCCGACAAGGTGTGTCTTGGCGTGCGTGTTTTGGTGCCTTTGGGCAAGTCGAAGACGTACACGGCTATGGTTGTGCGTGTGCATGAGGATGCGCCCGAATTTAAAACACGCGATATATTGCAGGTTATAGATACCGAACCCGTAATGCTTGAACGCCAGATGAGGCTATGGCAATGGATTGCCACATATTATATGTCGACACTGGGAGATGTGTTTAAGGCGGCATTGCCTGCCGGACTGAAGGCTGAGGAAAACTATAGACCAAAGACAGTACGTTGCGTTACGTTACCTGCTAATCTGCGTTCGGAGCAGTCGTTGCATCTGGTGATTAGTATATTGTCGAAAGCTATAAAGCAACAGCAGACGTTTAACACGTATCTACAGCTGTCGCATTGGGACAATATCGATGGCGAAACATCGCCAGAACATATACAGGAGGTGGCTTGTGATGAATTGCAAAATGCTGCAGGAGCATCGGATGCCGTGTTGAGGCAACTCATCAACCGCAAGTTTCTTGAGGTCTATCATCGTGAGGTAGGGCGTATTGGTGGTGGAGGAGAGGCTCATCCTGAGAATATACAACCACTTAGTGAGGCACAGCAGGATGCTATGAACCAGATAAGGACACAGTTTATGGCAAAGAATGTGGTGCTATTGCACGGTGTGACGTCGAGTGGTAAGACCGAGATATACATTCATCTTATTCAGAAGGCTATAGACGAGGGCAAGCAGGTGCTGTATCTACTGCCCGAGATAGCCTTGACTGTGCAGATGACACGACGCTTGCAGCAGGTGTTTGGGTCGCGACTCGGCATTTACCATTCCAAATACAGCGACGCTGAGCGTGTGGAGATATGGAAGAAGCAACTGTCTGACGAGCCATACGATGTTGTACTAGGTGCACGTTCGGCTGTGTTTTTGCCATTTACACGACTTGGGTTGGTAATTGTTGACGAGGAACATGAAACCTCCTTCAAACAGCAAGATCCAGCACCGCGATATCATGCCCGTTCGGCTGCTATCGTATTGGCGCGAATGTGTGATGGCGCAAAGGTTCTCTTAGGTACAGCAACTCCGTCAATGGAAAGCTACTATAACGCAAGCATGGGCAAGTACGGATATGTTAGGCTTACAACCAGATACCGTGATGTTGCTATGCCCGAGATAAGGGTGGTAGACACAAAGGATTTGTATCGTCGCAAGATGATGCAAGGAATGTTCTCACCTGATTTGCTTGTTGCCATACGAGCAGCCCTGAAGGACAAGAAGCAGGTTATACTGTTTCAGAATAGGCGTGGATTTGCTCCAATGGTAGAGTGCAAGATGTGCGGATGGGTGCCCAAATGTAAGAATTGTGACGTGTCGTTGACGTATCACAGGTCGATGAATCTCCTTACGTGCCATTATTGCGGATATACTTATGCCGTGCCAAAGCAATGTCCCAACTGTGAGAGTACTGAACTGCTTGGGCGTGGATATGGTACAGAGAAGATAGAAGACAGGGTGCATGAGTTTTTCCCCGAGGCACGTATTGCACGAATGGATCTTGACACCACACGTTCGGCAGGAGCGTACAGTCGTATCATTAACGACTTTTCGGCAGGACGTACGGATATACTTATAGGTACGCAGATGGTATCGAAGGGACTCGATTTCTCTGGGGTCACGGTTGTGGGTATACTCAATGCAGACACAATGCTCAATTATCCTGACTTCAGAGCATATGAGCATGCTTTCCAAATGTTGTCGCAAGTTAGTGGCAGAGCAGGTAGAAGAGATGAACGTGGACTTGTCATATTACAAACAAAGAGTGCCGATTTGCCCGTGATACGTCAGGTGGTGGACGGTGACTTTGCATCTTTTGCTCGTGATTTGCTTGAGGAACGACGCATGTTCCGTTATCCGCCCTATTGGCATTTGGTGTATGTATATCTGCGACATCGCACCGAGCAATTAGTAGAGAGCGCCGCTATAGAATTGGCTTCGAGATTAAGACAGGTGTTTGCCGACCGTGTATTGGGCCCAGACAAGCCTTCGGTTGCAAGAGTCAAGACCGAGTCGATAAGAAAGATTGTGCTTAAGCTAGAACTCGGTATCGACCTTCAGCTTGCACGGCGTTGCATGTATGAGGCTCGAGCGGCACTTATGCAAGACAAGCGTTATGCCACAATGACGATATACTTTGATGTAGACCCGCTGTAATGCGTTAAGAATTGCTAACAAATAGCAATCGTGTGTAGTAAAATGCGTAATTTAGCAGTCCAATTAAAGATAAGTCTTAATACCTGTAAGCAAATAAACAATAAGTATCATATAATAATGAACGTAAAGACAATTATTTTTGCACTCTCGCTGACTGCAGCTATGTCGGCAAGTGCACAGACTTCAAAGGGCATCGATCTTGCCAACATGAACAAGGCGGTTAAGCCCGGCAACGATTTCTACGAGTATGCCATTGGTGGTTGGCGTAAGGCTCATCCACTTGATGCCGAGCATGCACGCAATGGTTCATTCATCGACCTTGAGGAGATGAATCAGAAACGTATTCTCGGACTTATCAACGAGTATTCGTCTAAACCGCAGACTAAGGGTACACTTGGTCAGAAGATAGGTACACTCTACAACTTGGCTATGGACAGTGTTCGTCTTAACAATGATGGTGCAGCTCCACTAAAGCCAATTCTGAAGAAGATAGCCGATATTTCAGACCGTCGCGAGTATCAGCTTGTTGTTGCTCAGCTTGATGCACGTGGTGTTGGTTGTGCGATGTTTGGTGTTGGTGTAGGTGCCGATATGAAGGATGCTGCCAATAACCTCGTTGGTATTGGCCAGGGCGGATTGGGTCTTGGCGAACGTGACTACTATCTGTCTGATGATGCTCAGGTTAAGGCTGTGCGCGAGGCTTATGCTAAGTACTTGAAGCAGATTTTGGTTTTGGCTGGCAACGACGAGGCTACTGCACAGAAGAAGGCTGACGCCACAATGCGTATAGAGACTCGCCTGGCTAAGGCAAGCAAGAGCACTGTGGAGATGCGCGATGTTCAGAGCAACTACCACAAAATGACATACAATGCACTTGTAAAGGATTTCCCAGGAATAGACTGGGGCAACTACTTCTTGATTCAAGGTTTCCCGGCATTCTCTCACGTCGATGTTGGTCAGATAGAACCAATACATGAGGTAGAGAAGATTCTTGCAGAGGAATCGCTCGACGACCTTAAGGCATATGCCGAGGCTCATGCAGTATCGTCATCTTCTGCTTATCTTGATGACAACTTCCGTAAGGCAGACTTCGAGTTGAGCCGTGTTATGTCGGGTGTTCAGCAGGACCGTCCACGCTGGAAGCGTGCTACAAGTCTTGTTAGCGGCGTACTTGGCGAGGCTATCGGTAAACTGTATGTTGAGAAGTATTTCCCTGCAACAAGCAAGGAGATGATGCTTAAGCTTGTTAAGAACTTGCAGATTGCTCTTGGTCAGCGTATTGACGAGTCTACATGGATGTCGGCTGCTACAAAGGCACAGGCTAAGGACAAGCTCGACAACTTTGTTGTGAAGATTGGCTATCCAGACAAGTGGCGCGACTACAGCGGTCTTAATGTAGATGAGTCGCTCTCTTTGCTTGAGAATATGGGTAATATCTCAGAGTTTATGTCTAAGGACTACATCTCTCGTAAGGTGAATAAGCCTGTAGACAAGGCAGAATGGCAAATGACACCTCAGACTGTTAATGCCTACTACAACCCTACAACTAATGAGATTTGCTTCCCAGCCGCTATCCTTCAGCCGCCTTTCTTCGATCCTAATGTTGACGAGGCTGTAAACTATGGTGGTATTGGTGGCGTTATCGGACACGAGATGTCGCATGGTTTTGACGACCAGGGCTCACAGTTCGATAAGTATGGCAACCAGAAAGACTGGTGGACTGCTGTTGACAAGAAGAACTTTGAGGCTCGCACAAAGGTGCTTGTAGACTACTTCTCTAATGTAGAGGCTCTGCCTGGAAAGAAAATCAATGGCAAGCTTACTCTTGGTGAGAACATTGGTGACAACGGTGGTTTGAATATCTCATTGCGTGCTCTTGAGAATGTGCTTAAGGAGAATCCAGCTGCAGCAAAGACAATTGATGGATTTACTCCAGAGCAGCGTTTCTTCCTTTCATGGGCTACTGTATGGGCAGGCAATGCTCGTCCTGAGTTCATCGACCGTCAGATAAAGACCGATCCTCACTCTCCAGCAGAGGCTCGTGTCAATGCTGCCCTGCCGATGATTGATGCTTGGTACAAGGCTTTCAATGTTAAAAAGGGCGACAAGCTTTTTGTTGACAAGAAGAAGCGAGCACACATTTGGTAATACATACAAAAGAAGGTTTGTAAATAAAAAATAACTAAAAACTCGTTGTACATCCCCACATAACGTACAACGAGTTTTTTGTTTTTTTTTAATGGTTGTAGTTTTGAACATGTGCAACACATGTTGAGCAGCCAAGCCACCTGCAACCACAGTATGCACCACAGCAATGCACCAAATCAGTCGATGCCCTTGAGCTGATTTATTTGCGGCATAGCATGGAAAGGGCGCGTAAGCAGAGCCTACACAAGCAATACGCCCAACATCAGCGCAATGACAAGCCAGTAGCTTGTAGGTCCAGTGCATGTCGAAGGCAAACCTTGCGGCGAGATAGGCTGCTACCTCAATGGAGCTAAGTGGATCCAAGAGTAGAGATTTATTTGTTCATCCAATATTTGAAGACATACATACCGGAACTAAAGAGAAGTTCTTGCTTACTTCTGAACTAATGTTATTGCAGCATCTCAGATGATAATATAAGGCGTTGACAATATATTAATTTGTATCTTTGCTTGCTATCAAACGAGTCTTTGCTTGCTATCAAATGCGTCTTTGCTTGCTATCAAACGGGTCTTTGCTTGCTATCCCATCTATCATAGCGTTTAGCCTTGTAAATAATGTTGTAGCCTTTGCATGTTATAGCTTGCATGTTTGTGAATTTTTCAGAAACATGTGCCTCTTGTATTGATATGATTCCTGATACTGTATCCATTTATATGCAAAAGTATAATAATTTACATAAAACAATAGCTGTATTTGCCTATAAAACCCCAATATGGTTGACTTATCTCAATTATAGAATAAAAAATCAACTTTTTTGAAACTTTTTCTTCAAAACTCTTGCACGGTTGAATTATTTGTTATACCTTTGCATCCGCTTTCGAGAACGAACGAAACCTCAAGCTAAACGAGTTTAGTTCGTGTTAAGATTGCATTAAGAAAGAGTTCTTTGAAAAGATTTACATAAACAGACAAGTAGTACAAGAAGCAAATATAATAAACTTTGGTTTTGATTATTTGGGTAAAATACGAACCGTTAATCTTTATAAAAAGGTTAAAACTTCAATAAAAATGGAAGCTCGTTCTGAAACAGATATAAACAAATGCCGCCTTAGTAATAGGGCAGCAGTAAAAGATATTTTACAATGTAGAGTTTGATCCTGGCTCAGGA
>ERZ1026846.144-NODE-144-length-52719-cov-34.838599_pt1 | contig 52719 bp, 55 predicted proteins | sample MGYA00380153_ERZ1026846 | MGnify/ENA primary metagenome ERZ1026846 (study PRJEB33269, sample SAMEA4719789) | human gut metagenome | biome: human-associated habitat; feature: organic feature; material: feces | place: Cameroon | collected 2013-10 ...
TTGCAATAATCTTAAGGAGTGACAAATTTATGAACGCAGTAGGTATCGATGTTTCAAAAGGTAAAAGTATGGTTGCTATTATGCGGCCTTTTGGCGAAATTGTTTCCACACCCTTTGAAATTAAACACACATCCAGTGACATCAATTCGCTTGTAAAACTTATCAAGTCTATCGAAGGTGAGTCCCGAATTGTAATGGAGCATACCGGACGCTATTACGAAGTCCTTGCCCATCAACTTTCCGAAGCAAATCTTTTCGTTAGTGCCATTAACCCAAAGCTTATCAAGGATTTTGATAACGATTCCCTTCGTAAAGTCAAAACAGATAAAGCTGACTCTGTTAAAATTGCCCGATATGCACTTGACAAGTGGCAAAATCTGAAACAGTATAGCGTTATGGATGAATTACGCAATCAACTCAAAACCATGAACCGTCAGTTTGGCTTTTACATGAAGCACAAGACGGCTATGAAGAATAACCTTATGGGCATCCTTGACCAAACCTATCCTGGTGTTAATACTTATTTTGACAGTCCTGCACGTAGTGACGGCAGCCAGAAATGGGTCGATTTTGCATCTACATACTGGCATGTAGACTGTGTCCGTAAAATGTCCATAAACGCTTTTATTGATCACTATGAAAACTGGTGCAAACGCAAGAAGTACAACTTCAGCAAGTCAAAAGCTGAAGAAATCTATGGAAAAGCAAAGGAGCTTGTTCCTGTACTTCCTAAGGATGACATTACAAAGCTTATTATTAAGCAGGCAGTTGACCAACTTAACAGTGCTTCTATTACTGTTGAGTCGCTACGCACTCTCATGAACGAAACTGCATCCAAGCTTCCGGAGTATCCCGTTGTTATGGCAATGAAAGGGGTTGGAACGTCACTCGGTCCTCAACTGATGGCTGAGATTGGTGATGTTTCCCGTTTCACTCACAAGGGTGCCATTACTGCTTTTGCCGGTGTAGACCCTGGTGTTAACGAATCCGGCTCTTATGAACAGAAAAGTGTTCCAACTTCAAAACGAGGTTCTTCTGACCTCAGGAAAACACTATTTCAGGTAATGGATGTCTTAATCAAAACACATCCACAAGATGATCCTGTGTATCAGTTCTTAGACAAAAAACGGGCTCAAAAGAAACCGTATTATGTCTATATGACTGCCGGTGCTAACAAGTTTCTACGCATCTACTATGGACGAGTGAAAGAATATCTTGCATCTCTTCCAGAATCTTAATTATCTACTATACCTTTCAGACCAGCACTGGTGTGGTGGTCTTGTTTTGATGTCTAATTTTCAACCTGTATAAAATTTTCAAAGTTCTTTCATTTTAGCCTTGACTTTTTATTTGCAGGCTGTGTTATGATAAAGAAAAGATACGAAACACCAATCACTTGCAAAAAGGAGGCATCATCATGAATATATCCACGAATGCAAGCATAAACACTTATGCAGATTCCGATTATTATAATCATTATAATATCAAAAATTCCGATGATCCAAATAAAACGGATTCCACAAACCGTCCAGGCTCCCCGGAAGAATGCCAGACCTGCAAAAACCGTAAATATGCAGATGGTTCCAACGAAAATGTTTCCTACAAATCAGCCGCACACATTGCTCCGGGGGCAGCCGGAAATGCAGTGCGCGCCCATGAGGGAGAGCATGTATCCAATGCATATACCAAAGCTTCACAGAACAATGGAAAAGTCATTTCCGCCTCCGTATCCATTCATACTTCGGTCTGCCCGGAATGCGGACGCACCTATGTATCCGGCGGTACGACAAACACAATGATCAAATATCCGAATGAATCCAATCCATATCAGCAGGAACGGAAAGCACAGGACGCTCTGCGTTTCACCGGAAATAATATTGATTATGTTGCCTGAATCTAAAAAGCCGGCAAAAGCATTTCACTTTTGCCGGCTCATTTTTTCAATAAATCCGTTTCTATATTAACTGAAGAACAATTTCTTCACATCTTCCACCGGCATATCCTGACCTGTGTACAGTTTGAATGCTGCAACACCCTGCCATAACAACATGCCTTTCCCACCGATACAGGTGCATCCTGCCTCCTTTGCCTCCCGCAAAAGCTTTGTCTCCTCCGGATTGTAAACTGCATCTGCAACTACAAGTCCCGGGCGGAATGCAGACAGATCTTTCACAACACTCTGGTCATCCATCGGCTTCATTCCAACAATGGTAGCATTTGCAAAAATATCACTAGACTGGATCTCTTCCGTCATTTTTGCTGTATCTGCAATGTCATATACATTGACCACACACTCCGGTACTGCTTTCCTGATCTTCTCTGCGGTCTGCAGAGTGCGCTCGAAAAATGCGTCTTTGATATTGAAAATCGAAATTTCACGTGCTCCGTCTAATGCACACTGTACCTGAATCGCAGTCGCTGCGCCCCCACCTCCGGCTACTGTAATTTTTCTGCCTTTGATCTCAATTCCGTGATCTCTTAAGTTATGGACAAATCCCTCGCCATCTGTAATATATCCGGTCAGTTTTCCGTTATCATTGACAATCGTATTGACTGCACCGATGATCTGCGCCGCCGGGGAAAGTTCATCCATATACTTTGCTGCCTCTACCTTGTCCGGCATCGTCACATTGCACCCGCGCATATTGAATGTTTTCATCGCTGCGATCGCATCTTTCACCTTATCTTCTTTTATATCAAATGCCACATAGGCATAATCAAGACCAAGTTTTTCAAAACTGTAGTTATACATTGCAGGTGAACCTGAATGTCCGACCGGTGATCCGATCAATGCCAATAAACCTGTGTGACCTGAAATACGTTTTTCCATGCTAATCCTCTCCTTGTTTCGCTTTCTGTATTTATCAAACATGATATACGTTTTTTTGCGGATTGGCAAGCACTTTTTTCATTTAAAGCATTAAAGTTTTTTTTTGTAATATCCCAGCGGAACAGACTACCCTATTTTATTACAATACCCTGTCATTTTCTAAAATGAACGGGCTTGCACATTCGCCGGTAGTATCTACATCATAGCACCTCATCAGATATTCTTTTAACTGATCCCTGTCTTCAAAACGGATGAGCTGATATGGCAGCTCAAATGAAATTTTTTCAAAGAAAAGAATTTCATTTCCTGTATCCAGCAGCACCCCTGCATGTCCGGCGATCAGACTGTTCTCATTCTCGTCGATATGCGAATGAAGATATACTGTGATCAGGGACAACTTACTCTCCCCATCAAATGTCACACCCGCTTTTTTCCAATATTCTCTCTGCACCCCGATCTGCTTCTTCGTATCTGTTGATGCGTCAGTTTTTATCTCAGAGAAAACTGTTTCAAACTTTTCTCTTTCCTCTGCAGTAAAAAGCTCTCCTGTATCAAGAGCTACCTCATCCAAAAACAGATACTCTGTATTACGTCCGCCCGTATCCTGTACCGTGATCAGATCTTTCATCAGTCCGAATGCAGTGATCCTGCAATTGTATCCGATAAAATCTGGATTGTTTTTCATCCATAAATCCTGTATTGCATCAATATCATATTCCGGCATTGTCATATCAAACGATGCATATCCTTCTTCGACAAGTGAGGTGTTTTTTATGGTATCATTGTACTCTTTCACGATCGCCATACTTTTTTGTGCATCTGTTTCTGCTGCTCCTGCCTGAATAAGCTCTGTCTCAAATTGCTCACGTACCTGTTCCTCTGACAGATTACTATATACCGGCAATGACGCTTCTCCACCACATCCGGTCATTAATAAAACTGCCCCAATAAAACATAAAATTAGTTTTTTTCTCTTCATTTCTATTCCTCTTTCCAAATTAAATGGGTAATTGCGAAACTCCTCATACTCTTCTTTCAATTGTCTAAAATCAACAAAATTTTCTATCAGTTAAAAAAGAATCTCGCCTGCGAGATTCTCCGCCTGCGGCGGGTCCCATATGCGACATGTTTCTTATCCGCCGCAGTGCGATCCTCGCGGAGCATTTTTTATGTAATGGAAACAAAGTTTCCTATTACATAAAAAACCGGGTATACCACAACATAGTATACCCGGATTTCGTTCCGTCAACCACCAATCTGGCAGTGTAATGACGTGTTTTTTTGGATCATTTCCTGAAATGCCTTCATCTGCTCATTGGAAGGCTTCTCTGTATCTCCCATTGGATAGTCTCTGTTCAATCCTTCGTATTTTCCCTGACCAAAGTTATGGTAAGGCAATATGTGGATCTGTCTGACGCCCGGTAAGGTATCTGCAAACTTCGCTATATCAAGCAATTCCTGCTCTGTAGCATTAAATCCAGGAATAACAGGAACACGGATGATCAGTTCTGTCTGCCCACTGTGGGCTACCCTGAGTGCATTCTCCAACATTCTGAGGTTATCATGACCTGTATATTCTTTATGCTTTTCCGGATTCATATGCTTAATATCCATTAAGTAAGTATCCAGATACGGAAGCAGTGTCTCGATCACTTCGTATTTTGCATAAGCCATACTTTCAATGGCTGTTGATATTCCAAGGTCTTTTGCTGCTCTTAAAAGCCCTAATGAGAACTCCGGTTGAAGCGTACATTCACCGCCGGAGAGGGTGATCCCTCCACCGGACTGTAAATAATAAGGCATGTCTCTTTCTACTGTCTTCATAACCTCCGCTACAGTTACATCTTTGCCCATAACCTTTGGTTTTCCATTGATCGTCATTGTTTCCACTTCAAAAGACTGTGATTCCGGGTTACAGCACCATCTGCATCGTAACGCACATCCTTTTAAGAAGACTATGGTTCGGACTCCCGGACCATCATGTATGGAATATCTTTGAATATCAAAAATCCTGCCGGATGTATTCAAATATTCTTTCATAACGCATTTTTCCTTCCTATCGATTATCAGCCTGTTCTGTTCTCTTAATGATATCATCCTGTAAGGATTTCGATAACGTAGTAAACAAAGCAGAATATCCGGCTACACGTACGATCAGCCCACTGTATTTTTCTGGATGAGCCTGTGCGTCCAAAAGAGTTGCACGGTCTACGACATTAAACTGCATGTGCATACCCTGCTGATCAAAGTAACCACGGATCAGAGAAATAAAACTCTCCAGTCCCTTCTCTCCAGCCATAGCTGTTGGATGCATTTTCATATTAAAGAGTGTTCCGTTACTTGCGATTGCATGATCTAATTTTGCAACTGAGTTGCAGGATGCCGTCGGACCACTGATATCAAATCCTGATGTCGGTCCTACACCATCTGCCACCGGAGTATGTGCTAATCTTCCGTCCGGAGTAGCACCGGTCTGTGCTCCTAATGGAACATTGGCTGATACCGGATAGAGACCTGCCTGATACATTCCACCTCTTGGATTTTTGAATGTTTCTAATGGTCTTGTGTAGAAATATGCTGCCTCGCGGGCAAGCTCATCTACTTCATCAATATCGTTGCCGTATTTCGGAAGTTCAAGAATCATTTCATGGATCTCTTCATAACGCTTCCTGACATCTTCCGGTAATTCCATCTCTAATACCTGTCTGATCGTATTCGCTATCACATCAGGTCCCACTTCCTGACCTGCATCTTTCAATCCTTTTGCAACCTGCATTGCAATATCTCCGGCAGTTGTGGCATCCAGCCCTTTACCGTAATTCATCTCAAGAGCTTTCTTTAACTCACCCATGGTAATGCGTTTTTCCTCAAATACCAGCTTCTTGATCGTATATAAAGAGTCTGCCACATTTGCGATACCAAAGCCCTGTGGACCGGTAAAGTTATAAATTGCTCCACCTTCCTGTGCACTCATTCCCCGCTTGATGCAGTCATCTACCAGACATGACTCAAATGGTAATGGTGCAAGCTTTGCATGAGCATAATCAATTGCATTATCTGCATTTACCATCAATTCGATGTTATATAACATCTGTTTTCTGTATGCTTCCATAAATTCATCAAATGACTGGAAGCTCTCCACATTACCGGTCTGGATACTTGCGATCTCTCCATTGTCATAACCATTGGAAAATACCATCTCCAATGGGCGGCACATATTGAAAAACGCTGCATCATGCCATCCGTCTGTTTTACCCGGAACCTGCGGTTCTACACATCCAATAATATTGTAATTCCTTGCCTCGTCCATGGTTGCTCCACGATGAACCAATGCAGGAATGATAACTTCGTCATTATAATAAGCCGGTAAACCGATACCGGTTCTTGTCAGCTCTGCCGCACGCATTAATAATGCCTTGGATGATCCATGCCACACACGGATCGATAAGGATGGCATTGGTAAAAATACATGCTCACTGGCAGTGATGCACATAAACGAAAGATCATTGGTAGCGTCTCTTCCCTGAACTGTCTGTCCACCAACGATCAGGTTCTGGAATAAGGAATATCCTGCAAAACCTTCTGCACTTGCGGCATCACGACATTTATTCAGATCATTTAATTTTACCCAGATACAGTCGATCAGTTCCTGTGCGTACTCACGGGTAAGACTGCCTTCTTTTAAATCCTTCTCGTAATAAGGATACATGTACTGGTCAAAACGTCCCGGTGATATAGAATGTCCACTGGATTCAATCTGTAATACCTGCTGGATGAACCAGAAGGACTGGCATGCTTCCTGGAAGCTTTCAGCAGGGAATTCCGGTACATTTTTACATACTTCTGCTATTGTCAGAAGCTCCTGTCTTCTTGCTGCATCTGTTTCTTTCTCTGCCATCTCTTCTGCCATTTTCGCATAACGGTTTGCATAAGTGATGACTGCATCACAGGAAATCAGGATGGATTCCAGGAAACACATCTTGGTAGAATAATCCGCATCTCCAAAATGGCAGTTCTCCATCTCTTTTCTGACTTTTTCTTTTACACCATTCAGACCGATCGCCAATACGGTTTCATACTGAACCGTTACATGTCCTACACCATTATAAAAATAGTTGCCCGGTGTAAAGAAATTGTGTTTCATGGCACGTAGTGTCTCCGGTGCCATATAGGAAGTTGCCAGCTCACTGGTTGTTTTTCCTTTCCAGTAAGCATCTGCAGCTAATAATCTCTTTTTTGTTTCCTCTGAAATATAGAATGGATCAGCACTTCTTGTTTCGACTGTTTCGAATTCTGCCTCTAACCATTCATATGAAAATTCCGGATATGTCTGGCATCCTCTCGGTGCGATTGTTGTACTTCCGACAATTAATTCTTCTGGTCTGATAATGATCGGAAGATTCTTTAAAATATGTTCAAAAGCACGTGCTTTGCGCATCACTACCGGCTGACCTTCCGTAGCCTTAAAAGATTCTGTGATCAGTTCCGCTCTTGCCGCTTCAATCTCAGGCATCTTTGCATACAGATGATCTACAAGTCTTTTTATACGATCCGACTTCGCAATTGGAGTACTATCATAATTTCCCATCCCACTGACATTCCTTTCCTTTTGTTCCTGCTATATCAATTGCCTTCTCACTCTTTGTATTGATCTCTAATTCGCCTCACCTGTTTCTTTCGGATAGATGCACTGAATTCCATTCTCTTCAAATGCCTGCATCCATCTTTCATCCGGCTTCTTATCGGTTACGACTACATCCAGTCCGGAAAGTGGGCAAATATTGTAAAAACCTACTGTATCGAATTTTGACGAATCTACTGTCAGGTATACTTTCTTAGCAGACTTGATCATGCTCTGTTTAATACACCCTGTTTCATCATTGCCTTCTGTAACCCCTTTTTGGATATCCAGCCCTTTGCAGGAGAAAAACACTTTATCTGCATTATACTGCTCAATGCTTTCGGCCGCCTTTACTCCCAGAAATGACATAGAGTCTCCTTTTAACATACCTCCGGTCGAAATAATATCCCATTCTGAAATATCCGATAATTCCAGTAAATTCTCAATCGAATTGGTAATGACTGTAAGCTTCTTTTTGTTCTTAATATTCTTTGCAATAAAAACTGCTGTAGTCGATGCATCCAGAAAAATATGCTCCCCATCCTGGATCTCCTGACTGATCAGATCAGCAATCTTTTGTTTTCCGATTGAATTGGATTTCCATCTGACATTAAACGGAAGATCTATACTGCCGATCTCATTAATGACAGCACCACCATAACTCTTTATTACATGTCCGTCTTCTGCCAGCTTCTCTAAATCTCTTCGGATGGTCTCTTCTGAAACCCGGAACTGCCTGCTCAATTCACTTACAATTACCTTTTTATCCTTGTGAACCTGTTCCAGAATCTGTTTTCGTCTTTCCACTGCAAGCATAAACTAAACCTCTTTTTTCTGAATTACATGATGTATTTCATAAGTTTGTCAGAAGGACGCGGAATAACAGAACTGTCAAGGAACATTCCTCTGTCACCTGCTTCTGCTTTTGCGTGATCGATCGCTGCCTGTACAGCAGATACGCTTCCTGTAAGAGTCATATAACTCTTTCCGCACATTCCTTTTGCCAATCGTAACTCGATCAGATCGACAATTGCTGTCTTAGCTGCCAGATCTGCTGCCACGATAAGTGCTGCCACATCATATGTCTCTAAAATACCCAAAGCTTCTATTTTCTCCGGCTGTGCTGTACCGTAAATAGCAGGGAAAATAGATTCATGTGGATTTCCTAATACAAAGGTATCCATAACTTTATCAGAATATTTACCTGCTGCCACATCCACAGATGCACGGACTGCACTTAATTCACCTGCAACTAAGATCACAAATTTACCCGGACAGGTTACTTCAGCCTGTAAAATTTCTACATCCGCAGCTTTTGCCATTTCATCAGCTGCCTTAAAACCAGTAGATACTGTTGTGCATTCTACCATACCAATTGCTCTGGCCATAATTCTTTTCCTCTCTTTTTATGGATCTTACTTTCCTTTTACTACTACTTCTCTGTCGGTCACTTTCTGAACTACTCCATCAATAGAGCAATGGATCGCAACGCTTAATCCGTCTTTCGGTTCTCCGATCAGCTGTCCTTTTGCCACCTGGTCTCCGACACTTACGACCGGTGTTGCAGGTGCTCCGATATGCTGGCTCATCGGGATCTTAACCAGTTTGGTAACCGGTGTTGTATCCTCAAACGGTGCCGGCTTATCATATCTTGCTAAATCTAATCTTGCTGCCAATCTGTGAACTGGTAACTTTCTTAACTCTCTGTCTTCTAATACCGGTGCCGGTTCAACTTTTTCTACCTTAATACCTGCACCTCTCAGACCGCCTTTGAATTGCTGTATAATGGACTTTGGTGACAATCCCTGCGGACAGGCATATTTTTCACAGATTCCACATCCGCTGCAATATGCTGCATTGATAAACACACTTAGATCACTCAGATCATGATTTGCCACCGCTCTCATGACCTTATGAGGCTCGATTGGGTGTCCTAACGCATGTCTTGAACACATATCTGTACAGGTTCTGCACTGACAGCACGAAGAAGATGCTCTTCTCTTCTCAATGTCAAGATTCTTTTCCATTCTCACAACAACATGATGGTCTTTCGGTAATATAATGATCGCATTTGTTGTCTTTGTAATAACCGTATTCTCTGTTCCAAGACGTCCCATCATTGGACCACCCATCACATAGGCCGGATCCTCAACTGTTATTTTTCCCGCAAGAGAAATCGCTTCTTTTACGGTTGTTCCTAATGGAACACGCACTGTCAGTGGATGGTCGATCTCACCGACAATGGATACTAATTTATTTGTTACCGGTATATTAAGATGTACTGCCCTGTACAGGTTGTACATGGTTTCCACGTTATACACCACAACGTTTTCATCTATTGGAAGTCCGCCTGGTTTGATCACCCGTCCGGTGGCTTCATAAATTAAAACTACTTCATCTCCCATTGGATATGCCGCCTTAAGCGCACAGATCCTGACATTAGGGAAGTCTCCGATTACTTCCTCAATTGCTTTGATTGTAGTTACATATTCACTTTTAATTCCAATTACTGCTTCTTTTGCTCCAAAGCTTTCTCTTACTTCATCCAGCATCTGAATGATCTCTTCTGTATGAGTAGCCAGCAACTGTCTGTGAAGCTTTAATAATGGTTCACATTCTACACAGTTTAAAATGACTGTGTCTGCCTTTTCTGTCATCTTCGCATAAGCTGGGAAACCGGCACCGCCGGCTCCCACTATGCCATTATTTCTTGCAATATTTTTCAGTTCATCGATCAGCATATTTATTTACTCCAATCCTGTCCTTCATCAATGATTCCAACAATAGCTGCATCTATTGGTGCATCTGCCATATCACAGCCGATTCTGGCTGCACTGCCCTGTGCGACCAATACGTATTCTCCTATTCCGGCGCCAATGATATCTATTGCAACCAGGCGACTGCCGGTGTTTCTCATGCTTTCAACCGGTTCAACAATCATAAACTTGTTGCCAACTAATTTTTCACTTTTTCTCGTAGAAAACAAGCTTCCCACAACTTTTCCAATTATCATAATAACTCTCCATCGAATTTATGAATTGAAAGCCGGTCTCTGCCTAAAAAACACAGTCCGAACTCTCTTAAAATATGATTGTCGCTAAATCGTCCTGTTTTACCTGAGAAGCATTCGCCTCATCCGTATCGATATGCATCTCTGTTGTAAAAGACTCGTCTACACGGATCTTTACCTGATCTAATACTACACCTCTCTCATTGCCCACACGTACAGATACAAAATCATTATCTTTTAATCCTGCAGCTGCAGCGTCTGCCGGACACATATGAATGTGTCTTGCTGCTACAATACAGCCTTCATCAAGGTATATAACTCCTTTTGGACCTACTAAAGCGATCGGTGCAGATCCGGCTGTATCGCCAGACTGTCTGACCGGGGCTTTAATTCCTAATGTACGAGCATCTGTTGCAGAAATTTCTACCTGGGATTTACTTCTTACAGGTCCTAAGATACGAACATTTTCAATTGCTCTTAATTTTAATCCCACAATTGTACACTGCTCGTTGGATGCAAACTGTCCACCCATTAATTCTTTTTTCTTTGTAAGCTGATATCCCTTACCAAATAACTTTTCTACATCTTCCTGGGTCAAATGGATGTGTCTTGCAGAGATTCCTACCGGTACTTTTACGACAGGTTTATTCGAATTAGTGCTTTCCATTGCCTGTAATACCATTCTGGTAATTTCTTCTACATTATTATAAGAATTCAAGATTCACACCATCCCTTATGTAATAGTCACACAGTCAGAGCTGCCTCTAACTGTGTGCATATGAAATGTTACTTATTTAACTGTTGGTAAAATCATCTCTACATCGCCGTGTGGTCTTGGGATTACGTGTGTAGCTACTAATTCGCCTAATGTACCTGCACTGCTTGCTCCGGCTTCTACTGCAGATTTAACAGCTCCTACGTCTCCACGTACCATAACTGTTACTAATCCGGATCCGATCTTCTCTGTTCCTACTAATGTTACATTTGCTGCTTTGCACATTGCATCTGCTGCTTCAATTGCTGCTACTAAACCTCTGGTTTCAATCATTCCTAATGCTTCTAATGCCATAATTATTTCCTCCTATTTTATCTTTTTATTTGTCTTCAGGTACAAAATCCGGTGGATCCTGTCCGAGCATTTTAGGATCGGACGAAGGTTCCGGTTTTCCTTTAAAACGGCTGGCTGATAATTCAACCATTTTCACAATTTCAGGATGTGGATTTGGAAGTATTCCAACAGATACCGGTTTCTTGATCGCATTTGTGCTTGCTGCCTCTATCGACTGTCTGACTGCTTCCACTTCACCTTCAATCACCAATGTAACCAATCTGCCACCCAGCTTACGCTCCCAGGTTGCCAGCGATACATCTGCCGCTTTACACATGATGTCAAGTGCATCTGTTGCAGCTACAACACCCGTGATCTCCATGAATCCATATGCATTACCCATGTCGATTCTCCTTTAATCTGTCCGGCAGTTCTCATCTGACGGACAGCACGTTCTTATTTCTTAGCCTTTGAATTTTGGAAGGATTTTTTCAACATCGCTGTGTGGTCTTGGGATTACATGTGTAGCTACTAATTCGCCAAGTTTGCTTGCTGCTGATGTTCCAGCTTCTACAGCTGCTTTAACAGCTCCTACGTCTCCACGTACCATAACTGTTACTAATCCGGATCCGATTTTCTCTGTTCCTACCAAAGCTACCTCAGCTGCTTTTGTCATTGCATCTGCTGCTTCGATTGCTGCTGTAAGTCCTCTTGTTTCAATCATTCCTAATGCTTCCTGTGCCATTATAATAATCCTCCTTAAGATTTCTATCTTGTAATTATGTTATATGATTTTTTAGTTTTTATCAAGTGCGCTGACCGTCAACATTTTCTCTGTGTCCGCTGTAGGTCTTGGAATAATATATTTGGATACAATACCTGTATGAGCCGCTGCGACTGCCTCTGCTGCCCGCATTGCCTCCTCCACATCAGCGATACTGCCTCTGAATTTGATAGTGACCAAAAGTGGTACCGGTAAAGCATCTGCATTTGCCGGTTTGTTCTTGTCAAATACCTGAAGGTGTACATTTGCTGCCTTACATCCTGCATCTGCTGCAAGGAAAGCACAAACAAGCCCAAATACCTCTAACAAACCTACCGCTTCCTGATTGTCACGTGTTGTCAGATTTTCCATGATCTATCCTTTCCGAATACCCTATTTATTGACAACCGCAATTTTAAGTCCAGTCATTTCCAGGTTCTTCTTTAATGCTTCGTTAATTTCTTCTAATGGATATTTGTCAGTAATTAAGTCTGCCATTGGAAGTCCGATGCCTTTTGCTCTCTTTAAGAAATCGAATGTAGTTGCATAATCTCTTAAAGTGTATACCCAGGATCCTACTAATGTGATCTCTTTTGAACATAAGTCAAAATGTGGATTGATCTGTGCATCACCACCGTTGATGAAGAATCCCAATTCACAAAGTCCTCCACCATTGCGGATGAATTTGTAAATGTTAGCATGTGCTTTTGGATTTCCTGTACACTGGAATGCAAAATCTGCCAGATGTCCGTCAAAGGAATCTTCTACTGCTTTTGTCAGCTCTTCAATTCCTTTATGTTCCATAAAGTTGACTGTCTTTGTTGCTCCCATTCTTAAAGCAAAATCAAGTCTTGCCTGATTTCCGTCTACTGCTGTAATGTTTTCAATACCCATTGTACGGAGAACTGCGATACAGATCAAACCGATCGGTCCGCATCCCTGAACAACTACGCGGCTGTTAAAACGAAGGATTCCGGTTGTCTTTGCTCTTTCTACTGCATGAACTAATACAGCACAAGGCTCAATCAGGATTCTGGAATCTAAGTCTAAATCACTTACATTAAATACTGTAGATCCACCACGTACTAAAATGTAATCAGAGAACCAGCCGTTCAAATGAATATCATCATCCGGAAGTAATCCGTAAACGTCGGCTCCTCCTACGTTCTGTTTGTTCAGATCGAACATTGTAATATCCGGGTTATCTTTGAAGATCATACAGGTAACAACTTTATCACCAAGGTGAAGATCTTTTCCTGCTGAGTCTTTCTTAACATTTTTACCCATTTTAACGATCTCGCCGGTTCCTTCATGTCCTAATGCAACCGGGATCAGGCTGAATGGATCTCTTTTAAATTCGTGTGCGTCTGTACCACAAACACCACAACCTTCTACTTTAACAAGGATATCATCATCCCCTACTTCCGGCATAGGAAATTCTTTGATCTCAAATTTCTCTAATTCCGTAAGCATAGCTACATGTGCTGTAGAAGGAATTCCGGTTCCGGATGCCTTAGCTGCCGGTGCTGCACCTGCAGTACTTCCAGACATCTGATCCAGGATCTGTCTTACGATTAATTCAACATCCTGCTCTTTTACTGCCATTTTCATTCTCTCCTTCTCTTATCTGATGCAAAGGCTGTCTGACATTGTACAACGTCTGCTCTTTGTAAAGCTGTGTGCAGCTGTTAATCCCTCTCCGGTTCTGGAAGCAATTGTAAATGTACAATAGCCTTCTCCACCGAATCCTAATGCTGCATAGCTTGGTCCGTTTTTCACTAAGATAGCTGTATCCAGTGCTCTTGCATAAGTAGTGATGTGATCCACATTCTTGGAATGGATATGAGCTGAATGACGGTTGCCATGCTCTAACCATACTGCTGTCTCCACACCTTCTTCGAAGGATTTCACACGAACCATACCTAAGATAGGCATCATTAATTCTTCTGCGATCAATGGATGCTCTTTCTGTCCTTCAAATACGATACAACGGATTTCCGGTCCTACATTTACACCTACCATAGCTAAAAGTGTCTGTGCACTTCTTCCAACACATTTTCTGTTTAATGCTCCCTTCGGTGTAAATACTGTCTGGACTAATTTATCCTGGATTTCTTTACTTGCCAGATAGCAGCCGTTTTCAGAGATCATGTAGTTCATTAATTCATCTGCAACGCTGTCTACTGCAACGATTTCTTTCTCAGCGATACAAGGAAGGTTGTTATCAAAAGTACATCCGTTCACGATGTCCTGTGCTGCCTTTCTGATATCTGCTGTTTCATCTACCAATACAGGCGGGTTACCGGCACCTGCACCGATTGCTCTCTTTCCTGAAGAAAGTACTGCTGTTACTACTCCAGGTCCACCTGTTGCTACTAATAAATGAATCGATGGATGTTTCATCATAATCGCACTTGTATCAAGTGTCGGAGCTTCCACTGTAACTGCGATATTATCAGGACCGCCGGCTTCAATAGATGCCTCGTTGATCATGTTGATCGTATAAATTGTTGTTTTCTTTGCATTTGGATGTGGGTTAAATACAACTGTATTTCCACCTGCAAGCATTCCGATACAGTTGCAGATAACTGTTTCAGATGGGTTTGTTGCCGGTGTAATGGCTCCGATCACTCCAAAAGGTCCCATTTCTACTAATGTAAGTCCCCTGTCACCTGACCATGCAATTGTGCTGATATCTTCTGTACCAGGCACTTTATCTGCGGTAAGATGATGTTTGAGGATCTTATCCCCCACATTACCCATTCCTGTTTCGTTAACACCCATGTTTGCTAAAATTTCTGCATTTTCATGTGTTTTTTTACGGATCAGGGAAATGATCTGTTCTCTCTGATCTAAGGTCATGGTGCAAACTTTCTTCTGTGCTTCGATAGAAGCATTGATTGCATCATTCATATCCTTAAACACACCATGCATACCGGATACGCTTCCGGAAATCTGCATATTTGCCATGACTTTCTGTACGATGTCATGTACCATGCGTTCATCTACAGACACTTTATTACCTCCTTCAATGCGGATGCCCCATAGGCTGCCAGGTCTGAATCCTCCTGTGCACTGCCGCCAGAGACCCCAAGGGCACCGATCATGGTCTTACCGACCATTAGCGGTTCTCCGCCTCCTAAAATCATTACTTTGCCATTATTGCTAAACTGTAATCCATACAGATCCTGTCCCGGCTGGCAAAGTCTGGACAATTTTGCCGTCGACATCTGAAATGCTGTAGAAGTATAAGTTTTATTCACTGCAACATCGAAGCTGCCATGATAAGCACCATCCATGCAATGAACAGCGATAGGTCTTCCTGAAGCATCCGATACAGCAACAACGACAGCAAGTCCCATTTCTGCTGCTTTTTCTTCTACAGTCTCTATTAACTTCACTGCCAGTTTTAAAGACATAACCTCTTTTACGATGGCGTCGCCGACAATATTGTTAATTATTTTTTCCAGATTATTTTCATTCATATTATTTTAAAGATTCTAATACTTTTTTCGTAATAGCTGCTACTAATTCCTTGTTATCATCAACCTGTGCAGAAGAGCTGCATCCGCCACCACAGTTATGGCAGTTTTCTTTTCCTTTGTTCTGGCAAAGGTTTGCAGGATGACGTCCCGGAAGTCCCATTTTTCTTCTGATCTCATATAATTTAGCGATCTGTTCTTTATCGAATTCTTTTGGTCCGCCAAGCTGTTTTGCTTTGTATAATAACTCAGCATAGAACTCAACAGATTCCATCTTCATATATGCAGCCATAAGGTCTGTAGACCATGTCAATGCACCGTGGCTCTCTAACAATACAGCATCAAAGTGCTCTAAGTATGGTTCAACTGCATCCGGGATTTCCATTGTAGAAGGTGTTCCATAAGGTGCGATCGGAACACATCCTAATGCGATAACTGCTTCCGGCATGATTGGCTGTGTTAAAGGAATACCAGCAATTGCAAAGCTTGTTGCAAATGTTGGATGTGCATGAACTACAGCTCCTACGTCAGGTCTCTTTGCATATACTCTCATATGCATCTTGATCTCAGATGATGGCTTGAATCCTTTGTTTGCCTGGATCACATTACCCTGTGCATCTACTTTGCAGATGTACTCCGGTGTCATAAATCCTTTGGAAACGCCTGTTGGTGTGCATAAGAATTCATTGTCGTTCAGTTTTACAGAGATGTTACCATCGTTTGCTGCAACCATGTTACGGTCATAAATTCTCTTTCCTACATCACACATCATTTTTTTGATTTCGTATTCGTTCAGTGCCATTTTTTGTTCTCCTTTTTGGTTTTTATTTATTTGATTATTTTATATCAGGATATAAAATAACAGTTCGGATTTAATTGTCCCCTTCTTCCCAGGGCATTACCTCGCCCGGTTCTCTGAGGTATTCCAAAATATCAGAAACACCTTCACCGGTCTTGGAGTTCACATAGAAAATTGTCTTACAGCCGGCATTCTGTAACCATCTGGCTGCAAGTTCGGTATCTGCATCTTCTTTATCAATCTTTGTCACGATCCCTATCACATCCCGGTTCACCATGCAGGTGATATTCGGCGGATATAAGGAAAACGGTTCTGTCGATGATGCCAGAAGTCCTACCACATCAGCTTCGTAAGAATATAACGCCAATGCTCTTCCAAGCTTTCCTGTCTGCAGATATTCCCCCGGTGTGTCTATGATCACGTCATAATGATTAATGTACTGTGTCTTCTTATATGTAATCTTCTCACCCCGAAGTGCCTGTGTCAGGGTTGTCTTCCCTGCTTCACTGCGTCCCATTAAAATGATTTTCTTCATATATATCACTTACGTGCGGGTTACAGGTGTGACTGCGTACCCCAGCGTATTCTCCACATACTGCAAAATCGCCTGAATCGATGCCTCTACTTCTGACACTGTGCCTGTCACGATCACCGACCCCGAAAATCTGTCTACAAACCCAAGCTCTACACCGGCTGATTTAATCCCTATATCTGCCATGATGATTGCCGTCTCTGCCGGGCTGACCGTCAGGACTCCGATCGCAGCTTTCGCATATTCCACAGCAGGATTCAATCCCAGCTTCTGGTAAAGTATCGGATCCGGGTTGGCAATGATATGCGCCAAAGTAATCTGTTTACCAGGAACTAATTCCTGTATGATCCTTTGTTTGTTTTCCATGCTTCGTCCTCTCTTATCCCAATGATAGGATTCTCTTTATTCCGATACTATGATTATATTATGGTTTATTTATAAAGTCAACAGAAAACAACATTTTCTTTTGATTATTTCTCTTTGTTTTTCATTATACATTATGTTTTATGTGGTTTTCACACTTATTTTTAGTTGTTTTTATTGTTTTCTTCTTGTTTTATCTTTGTTTTTTCAAATTTCATATTGGAAAATAGTTTTTTATAGGTTATAATTATAGTAAAGTTTTTTGTTTTATCCAGATTTATTGTCAGATTCTACAAGTCAAATATTGTTTTTTTTATATTTTCTTGTAACATCGCACAATTTTACAGTGTATTTTCAGAAAGGTTTCTTTATGATAAATAGTAATACTTTTTCAAATTTCAACAGTAAATATCCCATTTATGCTGATTTACACACGCACAGTATCAGCAGCGGACATGGTTCAGAAGACACCATCACAGACATGATCCGGTGCGCTTCCGAATCAGGACTTTCTCTTTTCGGCATTTCCGATCACGGTCCTGCCACTTCATCTTCTGCAAAGCCTTCTTATTTCCAAAGCCTGAAATTGGCAGACCGGGATCGTTTTGGAATCAGAGTGCTTTATGGTGCAGAATTAAATATTATAAATACTGCAGGTGATGTCGATCTGGATGATGAGATCTTATCCGCATTAGATTATGCGATCATCAGCATTCACCCACCGATTTTCAAGCCTTACCATGGCAAAGATCTCTCTTCTGCATATATCCGCGCAATGGATCATCCTAAAGTCCGTTTTTTAGGGCACATTGATGACGCACGTTTTCCGGTAGATTTTGAGTACCTGCTTGAGATTGCCAAAGAAAAACATGTTTATCCGGAAATCAACAACGGTTCTCTCATGCCGGACGCTTACCGCATAAACGGTCAGGAAAACTGCCGCAGGATTTTAAGCATATGCAAAAAGCTGGATCTTCCCGTTCTCCTCTCCAGCGACAGCCACGGCAAGAAAAACATCGGAAATATGCAGTATATTTTTCCGTTGCTAGAAGAACTTGATTTTCCTGCTCATTTAGTTTTAAATTCTGATCTATCCGCTTTATCAGATATTATCCGGTAGCTGTTTCTTCTATATATATTGTTTTTTCGTCCTGTTAAAGAAATTCATTTTGTAACAGCAAAAAGGAGCATCGCTTATCACTGTCCCCAGTCATTTTGCGATACTCCTTTTATATTTTGTATTAATTTTAGAAGAAATAAATTGGCATTGCGTCTCCAACACCAAAGGTTTCATTTTCTTCCGGTTCACGATCCAATACCTGATCGGATTTCTGATACTCGATCATCTGCATCACTTCTTTTGAAGTTCCGGAAATCACTTTACTTGCCGTTACAGCTTTTGTTTTCGCTGTCGTTTTTGCTGTTGTTCTTTTTGTTTCTTTTGATACTGATGTATTGTCAGCTGCTTTTGATGCTCTGGCCATACTTCCTTTACCTACTGCCATAATCCATGACCTCCCTTGCTAATTGTTGAAATTCCTTTGCGCTTCTTGTACTCTTCTTGTATACCGAAACCGGTACAGAGTTATCCTGTGCCCACTCGACAGAAGTATCAACATGGATGAATGTTTCAAATACATTTATATTATCATAGCCTGCCAGGATTTCTCTCGTCTGCTTATAATAATTCTTTCTTTCATCTACTTTTGTGATCAGTACTCCCATAATCTTTGCTTCTGTCATTTCAGAGATTCCATTTAAAAAATCAAACATATTTGCCAGTCCGAACAATCCCCATGGGGACGCCTCCACAGGAACGATCACGTAATCTGCTGCGCATAAAATATTGATCACCCACGTCCCAAGCGTCGGAGGCGCATCGATCAGGACATAATCATAAAGTTCTTTTTCGTAAATGCTGCGCAAGCACTTTTTCAACACATACTCTCTCTGTATCATTGTAAAAAGCTCGTATTCTATCTGGCTCATCAAAGTCGAGGACGGAATCAGATCCAGATTCTCATATGGCGTATGTACGATATATCCACTTAAATCCCGTTTATTTTTTATTGCGTAGTATAAATTCTCCTCACATTCCGCCATTTCAAGAACCCGTTCTTCATCAAAGAAAGAGAGTGAGAGATTTAACTGCATATCTCCATCGATCAAAAGAACTTTTTTCCCTGCAGACGCCAGTTCGAATGCTAAATTAGCACATGTTGTCGACTTTCCGCTTCCACCTTTGTTGTTTGTAAAACAGATCGTTTTTGTTTTACAGCCTGCCATTTATCTTACCATGCCTTCCTTACTTTACAAAATATTATTTCTTTTAGTAGATTTTAATCTCAAAAGAATCAGCAACACAGTTTCTTGCTTCTTTTAAGTCTGCAAAGGTTCCATCTTCCAACATCTGAGACAAAATATTTCCAATAGCAGTTGCCTCACCAGGGCCTGCATGAACTCCCACTCCTGTATATTTTGCAGTCAGTTTATTCAGATATGCCGCATTGGAACCACCACCGATAATATTGATCTTGTCATATTTCACACCTGTGATCTTCTGGATTTCCTCCAGCTTCTCAGCATAGCATTTTGCCAGAGAATTATAAATCACGCTTGCGAGTGCCGGTAATGTCTCAGGAACCTCCTGATTCGTTTTTCTGCAATAATCTTTTACTGCCTCCACCATATCATCAGGAGAAAGGAAGCTTGAATCCTGACAGTCAACAACTGCCTGGATTGTCTCATGGGAAGCCTGTTCGCACAAATCGCCATAAGACATATCCGGAGCCAGCTGGTTACGTACAGACTGGATCATCCAAAGTCCCATAATGTTAGCAAGATAGGTGATTTTTCCGCCATATCCGCCTTCGTTTGTGAAGTTTGCCTCTTTACTCTTTGGTGAGCAGTTCGCTTCCGCCATTTCCACGCCCATTAATGACCATGTTCCCGAACTGATATAGCAGGTATCTTCCGCATTGGTAGGAATTGCCATAACTGCAGATGCCGTATCGTGGGTAGGTGGCAGTACTACCTTACAATCATATCCTACTAATTCCTTCACTTCATCCGTCAGGCTTCCGATCGTTGTACCCGGCATCAATACCTTCTGGAAAATTCCTCTTGGGAATCCCAACATATCGATCAGTTCATAATCCCAGTCTTTTGTTGCAGGGTTTATCAACTGGGAAGTTGTCGCTTCTGAATATTCCTGTACTTTCTTTCCACTCAATTTAAAATGGAAATAATCCGGGATCATCAGCATTGCGTCTGCTTTTTCCAGATATTCCGGATGTGTCTTTTTCACTGCCATCAGCTGATAAATTGTGTTATAGATTGCTTTCTGGATACCGGTTCTTGCATATAGATCATCTTCTGAAATAATCTTATACACTTCCTCATCCATTCCCTCTGTTCTGTGATCGCGATAACCAACTGTCTGTCCAACAATATTATCTTCTTTGTCTAAAAGTACAAAATCAACACCCCATGTGTCAATACCTACACTTACCGGAATTTTGCCGATTTCTTTACATTTTTTCATTCCGGCAATAATCTCATTGAATAATCTGTCAACGTCCCAGCAAAGCGTTCCATCTACATGATCCATTCCATTCCAGAAACGGTAAACCTCTTCTAATACGATCTTGCCATTTTCAACACTGCCTAAAATATGTCTTCCGCTGGAAGCCCCAATATCAATCGCCAAAAAATATCTGCTCATATTTCCCCCATTTTTTAAAAAATCCCGAATATTTTTTCTCTAAATGCCTTGTATAATGTCTCGTAATCCGTATAACCTATTTTGCTATTTTTGAAACTGCTGCCCCATGTCTCGCACAAGGTGTCCGCAAGCAGTTTTGCATATTCATGGTTTCTCTTCAGAATAGCCGGGAACACATAATAGATCATGAAAAAATTAAGATCCGCCTGTACGGTACCTTTTATCTTCCCTTTCACTTCATATCGGCTCTTTACAGCTTCCACAAACACCTCTGCAATCTCTTTTGCCGCTGTTTCCGGATCACCTTTATCCAAATAAGCTTCCATCTCCAAAAAATAGGCTTCATTTGCCGCCATAAAGTTTTCCATGTTTTCTTCATACTTCTGTTTTTTCAGCCTTCTCATCTTCTTTTCCATATCATCAAACATGGATTCAACCTGATATAACATAAAATCTGTCCCTCGCCTTCTGCTGCATTTTCCTTAATTTATATCTGAGAAGAGAGCAAAAGCCCTCTCCCTTTTTATCATCCGGATTTTAATCCACTACAACACCCTTCTGCAACATAATATTTGCATAAAGAGCTGTTTCACCGGTTGCAATGATTGCATACACTTTCTTTGCTTCATCATAGAACGCAAAACGTTCAATATTTCCAACTGCGTCTGCGCCTCTGTCATCGTATTTTGCAATGATCTCTTTATATGTATTCCAGATTGGTGTTTCAACGTTATCACCTGGCATTACTTCCATAAGATTTACAGGTTTCTCAACATAGGTATCCAATGGGAATACCTGTAAAATGGCATCTAAAATTTCCGGAACGCCATGTCCGTCGCAACGGATAACGATTGCATCTTTGCCCATAGATTCTGCCGGGAAATTTCCGTCAGAAATAACCAGTCTGTCACTATGTCCCATTTCTGCTAAAACTTTTAATAATTCAGGTGAAAGAATTTTTGGAATTCCTTTTAACATTTGTATACCTCCCATAGTATATATTATTTTCTATTATAATACAATTTGCACAACAAAAAAAGTGTTCGTTGTACTTATTTTATGAAATTTTAATACAATTTGTTGTTGCCGTGTGAACAGTAACTACAAATTCTGTATTTCCGAAACCATACTGTCAAAAAGGGACCGGATAAATCCGATCCCTAATTTTTGCTTATTCACTTTAATCCATCAGAGATACAGATTAGTCGTAAAGGTTTGGAGCGATATCTTCGTCTTCCATATTGTCTGCATTGTACCAGTAACCATCCATAGGGATATCTTCTACTGTTTTACCATTGCAGATATCTACTAATGTGTAGATAGTTTTGTAACCCATCATTAATGGAGACTGTGTTACAGAACCGATTAATTTGCCATTGTTGATAGCAGCTTTCTGTGGTGTACCAGCATCGAATCCAGCACCGATGATTCCTTCTGCAGGATCTGTTGCTAATTTGTTTAATGTTTCGTTAGCTGTGATAACACCTTCAGCTGTTGTCTGGTTAGAACCAAAGATAGCAATTGTATCAGCTTTTGACATGATCTTGTTTGCTTCTGTAGCTGCTAAGTCTACAGTTGTCTGAGCTGGAACACCTACTTCAATGATAACTTCTGCTGTTTTCTCATCACCCTTGTCAGAGCAGTTATTTACATAGAACTCATTACCAACTACTGCAACTTTTTTGCCATCTGCTGTACAAAGTTTGATCATTTCATCAATGAAACCAAGTCCACGTTCCTGAATGTTAAGAGCTGTAGCATCCTGGTTAACTTCACCAATTCTAACTGGTTTGTCTGCTGTAGCTGCTGCAACAACATCTTTGATCACTGGATACATATTTGTAGCTGCGCATGCACCTGCTGCTTTGTTATCTGTTGCAACAGTTGCTGCTACAGATCCTTCTGGAGCATCAGGTACACCTGTATCAAAACAAACTACCGGAATACCAGCATTTAAAGCTGCTGTAAGAGAGTCAAGTACGGACTTTGTATCACATGCTGCCAAACCAATTCCGTCTGGAGCTTTCTGGATAGCATCGTTTAACATCTGTACCTGATCAGCGATATCAGATTCGTTTGCTGGTCCGTTAGCATTTGCTGTAACACCTAATTCTCCACAAGCTGTTTCGATACCTTTAACAGCTGCCTGCCAGTATGTAGACTGGAAACTCTTTACGATCACTTCGAAGTGATAATCGCCACCTGCTGTCTCAGCCGGTGCTGCTGCTTCCTCAGTAGAAGCTGCCGGTGCTTTTGTGTCCGGTGTAGTAGCTGGAGTTTCCTCTTTAGTTCCTCCACATCCTACCATTGAGAGTGTCATTGCTGTACCAAGTACAATTGCCAAAATTCTCTTTTTCATTTTTTAATTCCTCCTTTAGGGTTTAAATGATCTATATGAAGTCCGCCGACATCATATCATAAATAATTTATTTTTTCTTTTTTACAACATCGATCAATACAGCGCCGATCAAAACAAGACCTGTAAAAATCTGCTGCCAGTTTGCCTGTAATCCAATGAATGGTAAACCAACTTTCATAAGTGTAATGACTAAAACACCAAGGAATGCTCCTGCGATCGTACCGACACCACCGCTGGCAGATACGCCTCCGACAATTGCTCCACCAATAGCATCCAGCTCGAATCCTGCTCCTGAACCCGGATAAATGGTTACGTATGTTGCTGAATATGCAATTGCTGCAAGTCCGGCAAAGAAACCGGAGATCACATATGCAAACACATGATAAAATTTAACATTTACACCAGCTAATTTTGTTGCTTCTTTATTACTTCCGATAGCAATTGTATAACGTCCGATCTTCGTATGTTTTAATATAAAATTCATAAGAAGAACAAGCACTACAACAACTACAATACCAATTGGAATTACCTTTCCATTTACCGTAAACCTGAAAATCTTTCTGAACCATCCTTCCGGCTCTAAGGAAGACGGCCAGGAAACACCAAATCCTCCACTGAGCAAAGAACCAAGACCTCTTGTTATCATGCAGGTACAAAGAGTTGCAAGGAAAGGTGGCAGATCCATAATGGCTACCAGAAAACCATTTAAAGCACCGATCAGAATACTGAGTACCAGACATGCGATCAATGCTACCACTACAGGCACATCTTTGTGTACGATCAGATATCCACCAAACAGGGAATAACAGATCAGACCTGTACCAATCGAAAGATCTACACCGCCGGTGATCAATGTGAATGTTACTCCGATCGCCATAAGCGCAATGTAGTAAGACATATCTAATACGCTTACAAATGTTGAATAAGTTCTAAACGTAGGACTAAGAATACTGAAGAGTGCAACCATCACAATGATGATGCCGACTACCATGGCTTCACGTCCATTTATTTTACCAAAGTTTGTTTTCTTTGACATCTTCCTTCTCCTCCTAATCGATCTCGCGAGTTGCAAGATTCATAATCTTTTCCTGAGTTGCTTCCGCAATACCAATCTCACCTGTTTTCTTGCCTTCGCACATAACCACGATACGATCGCTCATACGCAGGATTTCTGTCATCTCAGACGAGATCATAATAATGGATTTACCTTCTGCCGCCAATTTGTTCATTAATTTATAAATCTCATTCTTGGCACCTACGTCAATACCTCTTGTAGGCTCATCGAAAATAAGGATATCACTATCACGGGTCAGCCATTTTGCAATAACTACTTTCTGCTGGTTACCACCAGATAAGTTCACAACTAATTGATCCACACTAGGAGTTTTTGTTGCCAATGCATCTACATATTCCTGTGCCACTGCCGCTTCTTTCTTCCTGTTAATGAAAATACCTCTCATAAACTGATGTACAGTAGCCATTGTCGTGTTTTCAGCGACAGTCTTCTGAACAGCTACTCCGTACCGCTTTCTATCTTCTGAAAGATATCCGATACCACACTTAACAGCATCTTGTGGACAGTTGATCGTCACTTTCTCACCGTTAACATATATATCTCCGCTCTCTTTCGGATCTGCTCCGAATAAAGCTCTGGCTGTCTCTGTACGCCCCGCTCCCATCAGACCGGAGAAACCAAGGATCTCACCCTTGTGAAGTTCAAAGCTTACATCCTGCACCATCTTGCCTGCATTCAGATGTTCTACTTTTAACACAACCGGTGCATCCTCCGGCACAGCACTTTCTGTCTTAGGATCTTCGTAAATAACACGACCAACCATCATGTTGATGATGTCTTCTTTTGTACATTCATTTGTGATCAGTGTTCCAACATATGTACCATCACGCATGACTGTAACACGGTCTGTGATCACTTTGATCTCATCCATACGATGTGATATATATACCATCGCAATGTCTTTTTTCTTCAGATCCCTGATGATTTTGAACATTTCTTCAATCTCTGCCTCTGTAAGTGCTGCGGAAGGCTCATCAAAGATAATTACCTTTGCATCAAAGGAAACCGCTTTTGCAATCTCACACATCTGCTGTTTTCCGACTGTCAAATTGGACATTTTTTCCTTTGGATCAATGTCCACGTTCAACCTATCGAACAATTTCTTTGCTTCTTCATTCATCTTCTTATCATCGATTGTAATTCCTTTCTTGAATTCACGACCGATAAATAAGTTCTGTGCCACTGTTAAATGACCAAGCATGTTCAGCTCCTGATGCACGATCACAATACCTGCATCCTGCGCTTCTCTTGTATTTTTGAATTCAACTTCTTTTCCTTCATATGTAATAGTACCGGAATCTTTTTTATAGATACCTGTCAATACTTTCATCAATGTGGATTTACCAGCACCATTTTCACCCATCAGAGCGAGAACTTCTCCTTTTCTCACTTCCAGATCGACATGATCCAATGCATGGACACCAGGGAAAGATTTATCAATACCTTTCATTGTTAAAATAATATCACCCATTATTCTTACCTATCCTTTCTTCGTACTATCACTAATTCTTTCTACGTCTTGCAGATACGTCTGCATAAACAGCTGCAATAACAATAATTCCTGTAATAATGAACTGATAGTCTTTTGAGAATCCAAGAGCAAGAATACCCTGTTGTAACAGAGAGATGATAAGTACACCAATTACAGTACCGCCAATAGATGCCAAACCACCCGCCATGGATGTACCACCCATTACACATCCGGCAATCGCTTCATTGTTATACTGATCGCCATAACCAGGCTGTACAGTTGTGTAAGCGCCAACATAGAAGATAGCTGCTATACCAACCAGAATTCCACAGATAACATATGCCAGCATTTCCCATTTCTTTACATCTACGCCAGAAAGTCTGACTGCTTCTTTATTACTTCCAAGGCAGAGGATATAACGGCCAGCCTTTGTCTTGTTTAATACAACTCCGCAAATAATTGCTGCAGCGAGGAAAATAATAAGTCCTGTCGGAACATTTCCTGCTTTTACAAAATTTCTATACCAGCCATTAGCATCTGAAGACTGTGGCCAGCTCACAGACTGTGTTTTTGTAAATACAGCTGCAATACCTTTTGCAATGTTCATGCTTGCCATTGAAACAATAAATGGTGGTATTTTCCAGTATGCTACAAGATATCCGTTAAAAATACCAAACAGAAGACCGATCACCACGCTTAAGATCAAAGCAGCAGCCATTGGTATTCCATGTGTCAGAAAACTGTAACCAGACACCAATGCGCAACAGAACATTACTGGTCCGATAGAGAAATCAATACCGCCTGTTGCAATAACGAATGTTACTCCCAGGGAAAGGAATCCCAGAAAATAAACATAGTTCATTGTGTCCATGATACGGGACATTCCAAAGAACTTTCCTCCGGTCAGTAATCCAAATGATAAGTACATTACCAGCATTACAAGAACCAGAATAATTCTGTTAAAGCCCACTTTTTTTACAAATGCGTTTTGTTTAATTTTTTCCACTTACTTTTACCTCCATAGTTGACTGCATAACAAAAATCACGTGCCTCAACTCGCTTTTATTGTTAATAGTATATAATTGATTTTGCTTTCAGTCAAGAAATTGCTGACATTTTTCACAAACGTAGGCTAAGTAATGAATATATTTTCATTTTTTTGCACAATACGTTATATTTTATTTTTTTAGTAAATATCCTTGTTTTCATGTCATGCATATTGTACAATAACCGGGTACGAAATAATCTATAAAATTATTACGGAGGTTATCATGAAACGATTACGAAAATCTGTCATTCTGCTTTTCCTCATTGCAATGTGTCTTTTCATCTGCAGCTGTGGACAATCCAAAAAAGTCGAATGTCCTTTCACAGAAATCACATGGGAAAATACTCTTGACGAGGTATTAGCCCTGGAGGGAGAGCCTTTGGACTCTTATCCTTCCACTTATTCCGGAACCACTTATACTTTTAGTAAAGATTTCCATGACATGTCAGGAACTATCAAATATATGTTCGATGACAATGACAGGCTAATGAGTATGGCGTGGTTATATATTCCAGAGTCAGAAGATGATCTGGAAAATGTTTATCAAACCCTTTGTGATGAAACTACCCAGGCGTATGGCGAGAGTGGTTTCGATTCCGATATGGGAACCGCCAAAGGTAATGTATGGTATCTGGAAAGTGGAAACATCATTGTCGGTGTTATGTCAACAGGAGTCAACGAAGCTGTCCAGTACCAGTTTCTCCATCCGGATGTGTCAAACGAAAAGCCACGGTAAATCAATCTGCACTATTATGATCCATGCAAGTCCTTCATTAGGCAAAATAAAAAAGTCGGGAATCGGTTTTCAGATTCCCGACTTTTTTGTCTGATTTTTATTTCTTTGTCTAATGACTATTTATACATTGGTCCATATACTGCACAAGCTCTGTAATCAGCACCTTCTTTATCCATTCCAAATGCATCCCATGCTTTTGGTCTGAAGATATCTTTGTCTTCTACGTTGTGCATAGCTACCGGAATTCTTAAGATGGAGCAGAGTGTGATCAGATCCGCACCAATATGTCCATAAGAAATCGCACCGTGGTTAGCACCCCAGTTATTCATTACTTCATAAGCTGTCTTGAATGCAGAACCCTCTTTACCATCACATCTTGGAGCAAACCATGTAGATGGCCATGTGTAGTCTGTTCTCTTCCACAGAGTATCAGAAACATCTGCCGGGAGACCTACTGTCCATCCTTCTGCGATCTGCATAACAGGTCCTAATCCTTTTACAAGGTTCAGACGAACCATTGTTGCAGGCATTGTAGCTGTTGTCTCAAATCTTGAAGAGAATCCGCCGCCACGGAAGTATCCGTTGTCAGCTGCACACCATGTTGTAGCTGCCATAATTGCATCCTGGTCTTCTTTTGTCACCTCATACCAAGGCTTCATGGTCTGATTGCCTTCTGCATCTCTTGCTTCAGCATTTGCATCTAAGCAGCATGCTCCGGAGTTGATCAGGTGGATCACACCATCAGCCTCTTTTGCTACACCTTCGATGTCATATCCTGTCACTCTCTTAATAGCATCTCCGCTCCAGTATGTACGGACATCTGCGAACATCTGTGCTCTGTTTGTCAATAATTTCATGAATAACATACCTAATCCGTTAAGTACGTCGTTCTCTGTTGCAAGGATGTATGGTTCTCTTGCTCCATTCCAGTCAAAGGATGTATTTAACACAGCCTCAGCGAAGTCTCCGTTCGGATAGAAGTCTGTCCACTGTCTCTGTCCCTGGAAGCCGGCAGCAAGTGCGTTGTGTCCAACTGCTTCTTCTTCGCAGCCTTCCGGAAGATTCTTGTTACCATTCATAAGGTCTTTGATGATAACTGCCATCTTAACAGCAAACTCGAACTGCTCTTCTTTCTCTTCATCGCTCTTTCTTACAAAGTCAGGGTTCTTGTCATAACCCATCTTGCATTTTTCTTTTGCCCATGCAAGAGCTTTCTGGAATTCAGCTTCATCATAAATTCCTTCTGTCATACGACGGATAATCTCTACTTCGTCTACAGACTCTACTCTCATTCCAAGGTAAGACTCCATGAAATCAGAATCAATGATAGATCCGCCGATACCCATACAGATGGAACCGATCTGTAAGTAAGATTTGCCTCTCATAGTTGCTGCTGCAACTGCTGCACGTCCAAATCTTAATAATTTTTCTTTAATGTCATCTCCGATTGTAGAATCGTCAGCTTCTACTACATCATGTCCGTAGATACCGAATGCCGGAAGACCCTTCTGCGCATGTGTTGCCAGAACACTTGCAAGGTAAACAGCACCTGGTCTCTCTGTTGCATTAAGACCCCAGACACCTTTGATCGTTGTAGGATCCATATCCATTGTTTCAGAACCATAGCACCAGCATGGTGTTACTGTAAGAGTAATAGCCACTCCTTCTCTTCTGAACTTTTCTTCACATGCTGCAGCTTCTGCAACACGTCCGATCGTTGTGTCAGCGATCACAACTTTTACAGGTTCACCATTGGAATACTTAATGTTCTCCTCGAATAATTTTGCTGCTGCTTTTGCCATACCCATTGTCTGGTCTTCAAGACCCTGACGAACCTTGATCGGTCCTCTGCGTCCGTCGATCGTAGGTCTGATACCAATTACCGGATATGCACCGATTAATCTGCTCTCTGCCATAATGTAATTCCCCCTTAACTTTTTTGCCTACAGGCATTTGTTTAATTTGAATTATAGTGTTTGCACACCAAAAACAAAAGTGTTATACTATAAAAAAGCAGTACAATATTCACTTCTTTTACTATGAGGACAGGATTTTATGAAATATATTGATTATCAGGAAAGAGCGCAGCAGGGAACCTTTAATTTCCCTATTGCTTTTTATCACCAGACACCGCACAGCCCACGCTATGACATGCAGTATCACTGGCATACGCAATATGAAATTATTCGTATCATCTCGGGTACGTTCCAGCTGAAGCTGGAAAAGTCGACAATGCTTTGTCAGGCTGGCGATGTTATTTTTATCACCAGCGGAATGCTTCATGGAGGCACTCCGCATGACTGTGTTTACGAATGCATCGTGTTTGATCTGCAGATTTTATTGAAGAATAATCACGCATGTTCCCGGATCATCAGGGACATTATCGATCAGAAGATCACGGTCAATACCCGCCTCTCAGAGACTTCTGAGACAGTTCCTGCCATAGTCCATGACCTTTGCCATGCTTTATCCAGCAAAAAGACGGGTTATGAATTTATGGTACAAGGCTACCTGTATCACCTTCTGGGGACGATTATCCATGAACATTTGTACGAGCAGGCACACCAGAATATCATTTCTGCAGAGCGGATCTCTTCTGTTAAGAATGTGCTTACTTTTATATCCGATAATTACAGCAATAATATCAGTCTGGACGACCTGTCCCGCATTGCCGGCATGAATCCCAAATACTTCTGCCGCTATTTCCGCAGCCTGACAGGGCGTACTCCGATTGACTATCTGAATTATTACCGGATCGAATGTGCCAGTGAGATGCTTTCCACAAAGGATATCACTATCCGGGAAGTTGCTATCTCCTGCGGATTTAATGATGAAAGTTACTTTATAAAAACATTTAACAAATACAAGGGGATCACTCCCAAACAGTTTATGAAATCACCTTTTTAGATGATATACTGTTCATTCCAGATTACTGCTGTTTTCATCGGTGCCCCTTTTGCATATATTTTATTTTCATATGCATTCACCGGATCTTCGGTAAATTCGTCTTTGTCGATCAGCTCTACGATTTCATCATAGCAGCTGTCCAAGAGAATGCGGATTGCCTCTTCCATATGATCCTGCCGGAAATTAATGGAACCAAAAATCACCTGATTTTTAAATCCAAACGGCATCGTATCAAATGTAATTTCCGGTCCTAACGAAAACGAATTATAAATCCCATTACAGCCCAGCACGCCATAGCGGAATGCGATCTCATGTTCGATCGCAGCTCCGCTGGAACCGATAAATACCGTTGCAGTGCCACCTAATTTTTCCCGGATCGCATCTGCAAGTTCTTCGTTTGTGTCAAAAGCACTTCTCACATAAGATGCACCCGCCTGTTTTAATGCAAAAGAAACCTTCGGACTGCTCTCTTCACTTCTTGCCACAAATACGATCTTCGCATCCGGATAACGCTGATGGATCAGATCTCCAATGAACATTCCGGTTGTTCCAAGACCAAAAATACATACTCTGTCAAATGTTTCTTTTCTGGCAATCTCCCTCGCTTCTGCTTCGCTGCATTTATATTGTGCCATTTTCACCCTGAAATTCTGTGCTTCCCCGATATCCTCCATCCGTTCTCTCTGAAAGATCATGCAGGCATATGGATCGCTAAACACAAGCTTTTTACATATTGAAAGCGGTATTTTTCCATCCTTCACATATCCGTCCGGTATTTTCAGAAGCATATCCGGATTATAGTAGTTTTTATCAGAAAATAACCCATCTGCCTGATCGCATCCGTACTCAAAATAAGTTTCTTCTTCGGTATATCTCGTAGGATCATAGCTGTTTCCACCACGAATCAGCACTATGGCAAAGCGGTTTTCATCCGGAACCCATACAACCCCTTCATGACCATTGATCAGTCTGTTGCAGCCTTCCGGAAACTTCTGTTTTAAATTTCCCTCCCGCCCCATATTCATAAGAGTGTAATCTGTACCGCAGAATCCTACAAAAACACTTTCTGCGATAATTCCTTCCTTCTCTTCCTCGCCTCTTAATCTCCTTCTCGGAATGTTGTGGATCTCCACATCTCCATACACTAATGGTTTTTCTTCACTGTTCTGAAAATACGTACCTTTTACGATCATGCTGCTCCTCCTTGTTTATTCCACCATGTTTCTTATTTTTTCCGGGACTTCCAATTCCTCAAATCCATAAAATGCTCTTGCATTTTCTCCCAGAAATTTTATCTTTTCTTCTTCTGATAATTCCGTTGTTTTTTCTATAAAATCCTTACTCATATCATAAGTAATGGCTGTCATTGTGCGCGGATAATCGCTTCCCCACATTAATTTGTCAATCCCGCAAATATCGATTGCTGTACGGATTGCTCTCACTGCTGACGGATATGGATAAAATTCTTTGTGGAATAACCAGGTGATCCCGCCACTTTCAATATAAACATGTTCATGCTTTGCAAGTGCGATCTGTTTTTCCCATCCGTCTGTCGTAACCATTCCAAAATGTCCGATGGCAATGCGAAGATCCGGATATTTTTCAATCAGCTGTTCCATTTCAGCTGTCTGCGCATCCCCATCTGCCATATCAATGGAAATAAACTTCTTCAACCGCTCTGCTTTTTCGAAAATTTCTTTATGATGCAACAGATTCTGATCTTTCAATCTGCCTGCGCAAATTTTAATTCCATCAAATTGTTCGATCCACTCATCTTTGATCTCTTTTTCTTCATAAAGGCAGCAAACCTTTATCCTTTTGGGATACTTCTTCCTGCATTCTAATAAGTAATGATCCTGGTTGCCATCAATATACTCCTGTGTAACCACGCATCCGCTGACTCTGGCATAATTCATATTGGAAATCAGCATTTCCACTGTGTTTCTTCCATCCAGCATATATGGTGGCATCATCTGCCGGATCTCTCCACCGAAGTCGCTTTTTCCATCCTTTAATGCAACCACTTTGTTTTCACCTACACGTCCAAGCTGCTTGTCCCATAAATGCAGGTGTGCATCAATCACCATACCGTGTCCTCCTTTTTTCAATTTTTCCGCTTTGTTCTTGATTTTATTATAAGATTTGTTGTACGATAATGATACATGAATAGCAGACATTTCCAGTTATATCATGTCTGCTTAGCGTACTTTTCAGATGTAAAGATTCAGATGTAATGCGGGTGCTAAGGCATACTTCAAATTGTACACAGGCATGCATTGATGATACCTTGAATCATTCTATTTTAGGGGATAGTTTCTATGATAAAAAATGATAATTTGAATGTTATGTTTCAGATAGGGAATTACCGGATAAATGTTTTAAAATTTACATATGAATGTCAGACATGGAATACTCCATCTCATGCCCACAGTTCGAACAGCTATGAAATTCACTTTATTCCAGAGGGAAAGGGGACATTGATCAGCAATCAATGCCGTTATGACTTGTATCCTGATATTCTCTACACCACCGGTCCTCATATTGAGCATCAACAATATTCAGATTCCGATGATCCAACCTATGAGTATTGTATTTATTTAAGAATCGAAGAATTGCACAATGTCAAAGAAAATGCTTCCGAAAAAGATATATTGGCACCATTTTTACATTATCCATTCTGGTATGGAAAAGATTGTGCCGGCCTGCGGTCAACATTAGAACAAATCCATGAAGAACTATCTGCACCCGGAAGTGCTGCCGCAATCATGCTCCGGGCTCTTTTTATGCAGTTTTTAGTAAAAATACTGAGAAACTATGCACCTGACTCAAATGCCGCCATAACCTATATTCCGATTCCATTGGTCAAGGCTTATATTCTGATCGAAGACAGCTTCCTGCTCGAATATAATACCATTACACTAAAAGAACTTTCCCGTCGGTTAGGGCTCAGCTCCCGGCAGACCAGCCGGATTCTGTATAACCGTTATGGAAAAAATTTTCTTCAAAAAAGAACGGAAGCCCGGATGGCTGCGGCAGTCACTTTCCTAAAAGAAAATAAGCTTTCTATTTCCGAGATTTCCGCCCGGTTAGGATATTCTTATCCGAATCATTTTCATACAGCTTTTAAAAACTATTATCATATGACCATTTCTGAATACAAAGAACGAATTTTAATGTGAATAAAAAGTTGCGTATTTTAATGACATACTTCACTATTAATCATATCTTCACTGTCAGTATGTAGTCTTATGAATGCATTTTTTCGACCCACTCTGCTTCCCTAAAACCGGTCAGCACAGTATCTCCATCCACAACCAGCGGACGCTTCACAAGCATACCGTCTGTTGCAAGAAGTTTTAACTGCTCCTCCTCGCTCATATCCGGTAATTTATCCTTCAACTGCATGCTTTTGTATAAAAGTCCGCTCGTATTAAAAAACTTTTTCAATGGCAGCCCACTTTTTTCGTACCATTCTTTTAATTCCTCGTAAGTTGGATTTTCCTCTGCGATATTGCGCTCTGTGTATGCGATGCCCTGACTTTCTAACCATTTCTTTGCTTTCTGGCATGTGGTACACTTTGGATAGCAGATCAATAACATATGATTTTCCTCCTCAAATTGATTTCTTTCAAAATTATATAACGATCCCATTGCAGTGATCTATCTCATGCTGGATAATCTGGGCAGTCCAGCCCGTGTATTTCCCATGCTGCTTCTTAAAATTTGTGTCCAGATAGTCTACTTCAATTTCTTTGTATCTTGTGCATGGTCTTACTCCATCCATCGAAAGGCAGCCTTCCTCTGTCTGAAAAGTCCCCATTTTCTTTGTGATCACGGGATTGATCATTGCAAACTGAAATGGTCCTGCTGCCACAACAATAATATTTTTGCTCACTCCGATCATGTTCGCCGCCATCCCGACGCAATGATCTAAATTTGCTCTTAAAGTATCCAGCAGATCCGAGATCACCTGCTTGTCTGCTTCGGTCGCATCCACTGATTTCTGTGCAAGAAACATTGGATCACGTGTGATCTTCTTTATCATTCGTTTATGCTCCTTCCCTATTTCAAATTCTTTTCACAATCTCGATTGCAACATATAGTTTATCCATATTATGATTGGCATCCGCAAGCCCGGAAACATCATAAACTTCCTGATCTAATACATCCCCGGTAACAAGAAAATTATATAACTCCCATCCGTAAAAGTCGCAGACTGCCTGAACTCCGGCAAGTTCCATCTCCACAGCAATGCAGCCCTCTTTTTTTCTCGCATCAAATTTGGCTTTTGTTTCCCGATATATTGCATCCGTTGTCCAGACTTTTCCTAAAACATTTGGAAGTTTTAATTCATCAAATATCGCTTTGACTGTTTTTGCATTTTTCACCTCTATGTAATCTGCCGGAGGTGCATAGTGATAACTTAATCCCTCTTCCCGATAACTGTGTGTCGGTATCACAAATTTACCTGTTGTCAGCCCACTGTCTAATGATCCTGCCGAGCCAAACATAATAAACTTCACAGCACCAGTAAGCCAGTTTACATCTATTACATCTCCACCTGCCAGCGCAGAACCGATATGACTTAAATATCCGGCAATTTTCATTCCCTCTATGTCAAAAACATACACTGGTGTAATCCCATTGCAACATCTTATCACACCAACTTCCTGATGCTCATATGTATCAAGCATGTATTCAAATATCAGTTCTGAAAATACGATCATACACTTATCACATAAATGTTTTTGTTCGCCATAAAAATCTTTTGTTCCAAATAAAACCTCTGAATTATCAAATGCATCTGTTATCATTTTCATCCTCCTATCCTACCATAAACTCATCAGGAAAAGTAAATGCCGGAAGTCCGCATAAATACAGGCTTTCGGCATTTCTGTCCGATATTTAAACTCGCAGAGTCTGGTTAGATTTTGGTTATTTTAATGTAGTTATCTATACCATTTAGTATTGATAACTCAAGCCTTTTCCACACATTATTTTTCGTTTCACACATTTTTAGTACCAATCCAGTACCATTGCTATATTGTCATTATTGTGTGTAGTTCTGGTAGCTTGCAGGTTTGTTTACTATTCAGAGAATAATCATCTGATAGTCGGTAAGTCCACCTATGGAAATTATAATCTCCGGACGATGTTTCTGCAACTATAAATTTTGTGGTACTAATGGATAGCATCATTCTTTTCCATATCATTCATCAATTTATCAAAGTCACTTTCATATAGTGAATCCTGTATAACTCTGTATTTCTCAAACTCACTTTCTGCAAATTCCTTTGCAATAGCTGCTGTTACTTTTCCTTTATCCTGAAGTACATCCGCATCATTAAATCTAAGAAATGCGTCAAGCTTTGTTTTCCAATCTTCCATAGTCATAGGAATATGTCTTCGTGCCTGTCTTGTTGCATAATCAAGATACATTGTCACAATCTCATTTAATTCTGCAAGTTCTTCTTTTTCCAAGTAGTTTTTTGCAATTGACACATCTGTTTTTACTATTTTACCATCAGGCGCATTTTTCCATGATTTAAGTCCCATATGTTCCTTATTATGATCAGCTCTTGCCACTATCACTTCTGCCGCTGTATTACCATGAACTGCATAATGCATCTTATTCTGAACTGTTGCATAAAACTCTCTTGTCACCTGTGAATTCTTATCATAATCAACTGCTGTTGCATATATATCTGTGATTTTCTGGTAAAATCTTCGTTCACTTGCTCTGATTTCCTGAATCTCAGCAATAAGATGCTCAAAATAATCTTCATCGAAAATCTGTCCATTAATCAACCTGCTTTTATCTAGAACATAACCCTGCTTTGTAAATGTATCCAACACTTTGGTTGCCCATGTCCTGAACTGTGTTGCCCGTTCTGAATTAATGCGATACCCCACAGCAATAATGGCTGCTAATGAATAGAACTTATAATTGTATGTTTTTCCATCATCCGCAGTTTGTGCAAATTTTGCACAAACTGAATTTTCATCTAATTCTCCCTCTTTAAAAATATTGCTCAGATGTTTTGTAATCACACTTCTATCTACATCAAAAAGCTGCGAAATTGCTTTCTGCGTAAGCCATACATCGCCATTCTGAACCCTGACTTCTATTCCGTCTTCTCCTGCATCTCGTGTGAAAACTAGAAAATCCACAGTGCTATTTCTTATCTGTAATTCTTTGCTCATAAAAGTGTTCCTTTCTATATTCTCATGAATGTTACTCTTACATCTTATGGAATCCATATGTTTTAGTCCTATTCAGCTCAACCATTATCTCCAAATGTAATTTCCATCAATTCACTGGCTATCTCTTTACTCAGGATCCTCATAATACTGTCATCAACCTTATCCTTGGCCAAAAGATTAATATTTCCATACCAGACAACTTCCTGATCAATAACAGCAAATCGTTCTCATGATTCTTCTACTGTTTTAATATAAAACCTGCTTGACGCATGTCTTCATGTAACTGCATCCAATATGCTGCATCTCCAAATCTATAGGAATCAGGTGCCCATGTTACTATTGTAATCTGAACTCCTGACATCTGTTTTTCCTTTAGGAGATTAATCAGTTCATAGACTTTAGGTCCACTGATTACAGGACTTGAAATGATTATATTGTTATTCGCACCAAGTAAATCTTTATGATAATATGTACTATAATTGTCCCAATCGTATATTGCATTAACTGTCTGTTTGCCAATTTGTAAACCACAAGCAATCTCATATCCAATCTGCTTGTATGCTTTTAAACGCTTAGCATACATATTATCAAACATTGGTATATGATTATCTACATAATCATATATTATTACATTTTCTTTATCAGCATAATCACGATTCAATCGACCGGCATACTGTTCAATAACTCCTCGAAATGATACAGGTGTTGCCATAAAAAGTGTATCCAGTCTTGGAAAATCAAAACCTTCTCCTGTAAGAGATCCGGTAGCTATTAATATAAGCGATTCATCTTTAGCAGCCTGATGCATTTGCTCAAGAATCTTCTTGTGCTCTTTTTTAGAGTTGTTACCTGTCATAAGAAATACATGATCTGCATAGCATTTTAACTGCTCATACATTTTTTCAGAATGATCCTTATAGCGTGACAGTATAACTGGTGTACGCCCTGATGATACGCACTCCTTCACATCCTCAATAATCTGTTCATCTCTGATATCATTATTATGAATTATCTCATATGCTTCATTCGGATGCATTTTACTGGTATTCACACCTCTTGGTGGTACAGCCCGGGTAAAACGTGGATACACAAAATGGCGTATTTTGCCATATTTTCTGTTATGGCTTTCGGATGTATTATTCTCTTCCCTTGTTCTAGATCATATGCTTCTTTAGTATCAATTTGTCCAAGCACTGATAATCCCTTATGGTATGACAATCCTGCTTTATCCAATATGTTTTTTAATATCTGATTTTCCAGTTGCAAATCATTCAACTGTTTTTGCAACTGTGATATATTTTCAATGGAATCACGCATATTGGCATACCTCCTGATTTTTATCTATTTGAAAAATGTTTCATCATTTCCTTTAGTTCATCGCTAAAATCTTTCAAATCATCCATAGTTATTGCACCTTCATTCAACAATTCCAGCATTATATAAAGCTGATTTGATCTGCTCTTTTCACATTGCACACCACAATCCTTTTTATCCTCTTTAATTCTTTTTTCAAGCTTCCAAAACTTTTCTGAAGCTGCTCCCTCTCCGCTTAATATCTCCATGTATTCTTCATTCAGCCTGTCCATATAAACTTCCTGCCATCCGGCTATCTTGCTGCGGAATAATTTCCAATCTTTTTCTGAAAATCTGTCCATGTTTTTTCCTCCCATTCTGCCACAAATTCATCAAGAAATCCTTCCATGACAGCCTGTCTATGCTCTGTCAATTTCTCTGCTGTGTTCGTATGCATCATATATTTTAACAATACTAATTTCTCATAAAACGATTGATACTCGTCAAATTCTGATATTCCTCTTTCCTTATTCCAATTGTTCCTATCACATCCTTCACACATTTTTCCTCAATCGTACTCCTTATGCATAATCAGCATTTTCAAGATACTCTCTTAATTCCACCTCTTCCTTATATTTTTCAAAACTTCTACACCGCTCTTCAAGATATTTTTTATGCTCTATATAATCAATTCCTTTTAGATTATCCTTTAAAGATTTTAGAAATTCTATTTTTTCGAGAATAAGCGGAACCTCACTTCCTGACCATGAGCAGAACACCGGAAACAGATGTAGTTTCTCAAAATCTTCCATTTTCTTGTTATCTTTTAAAAATTCAGTGATAAATTCTAACTTCCATTCTGGCAGAACCGTTACTACCACATCAATAAGTTTTCTGCATTTTCCAACATCTAAACGGTTCTCATGAAGTTTATCAAACAACCATTGTTTTTTTCGTTCTAATACGATATTATCTTGCGTTTTCATAAACAATAATTTTGCTGGTTCTCCTATCCAAAACTCCATATCATCAACTAGAACCTTAAATGCATAATCAATACATTCATGCCATTTTTCTACATACCATATGCGTTCAAAAATCTTTTGTTCATAACCATCTCGATGGATATTATCCTTAACCCAATCTACATACTCCTTCCATATTGTAGGTCGTTGTTCAAATATTTTTATAAAAAGCTTTCCACAATAATCCATATAATTATCATTCTCAATTGCATTCATGTAAATCTTTGCTAACGTATTTATATTATCTCTAAAAAAATGAAGGATTTTTGTAATGTCATCATCATGGTGTACATAACCCAAAAATCTAGTCGAATATTTTGGATGGACAACGATTGCATTTAATACTTTCTCCTTGAAATCCCGATCTTTTTCCCCATACCTACTTATCACTTGAACTGTTGGCACAATAGGATTATCTTCATCAATATTATTTAGTACAATTTCTTTATAGTCATTGATAACCTTCTCACTGATACTTTCTTCTGGTAAACACTCCCATATAAAAGACAACCACGCATTCTTTTTATCAAATACTTTGCTGCTCACTAAATCGTATGTCGCTTCATATCCAATATGTTCAATCAGATATTTTATCTGACAATATCCATTCAACCTCAAAGGTGCTTTTTCATTCAAGTACTCAGTGATTACATCTATATACAAATCACTATTTTCTTCCAAGATTTCAAAAATGCAATCCAGTCCAGTATTTAAGGACCATTGATCTCTTTCGCATACTATATTTTCTAGAAAACGGCATGCGACAAACAGCATTCGATAATCACATAATTTATACGAAGTTATTTCTTTTAAAATAACTTCCCTGCGTATTTTTTCATCGTCTTCTATAGTTCTACCAATCAAGTGTTCACAAGTCAGCATCCTATATATTTTAAATTCTGTGTTCTTTGCAGGAATCAGAAAACGTTCATCAATCGTTACTCCAATTTCTTCAGCCACCTCTTTGTACCTTGCTACAAGCTTTGCATCAAAAAAATCTGGCTCATCTATGTCTATCACATTTTCATAAATAACATCAAAATCTATTTTGAAATATTCTTGAGAATCTTCTTCACTTAATCCATTAAAATTAACGTCCGATAGAATCTCATTAACAATATTGCAATACTCATCTTTTTTTCGTAAAACAGCTAAATTCTTCCATATATTTACACGAATAGCAGCAATTTCATCCGTAAAGCCCAGAGACATTCTTACAAAATTTACAGATTTGCTATTTCTGACCTCTTCAGTAAATGATATTTCAGTTTTTAAAGCACATTTCGAGATTTGTAAATACAAGACACTATTATTATATTTTTTTCCTTCCTCTGTAACGCACCACAATTTATCCAACAAATACGATTCACATTTATACTTATTTTTCCAAGAATACTTATCATATAACAATCGGTCATCTACAACAAAATAAAAATCCATTATCAAATCCGGTCTTTTTGTAAAATACAGCATCAACAAATCTACTGCATCTTCAAAATTCTCTGTATACTTATAGCCTCCCAGAATTTCTATTTCTTTTGTTGAGATATTATGATAATTTTTCTTACTATCAATATCAAAACTACGCAAATCAAAATCTACAACATTTTCTCGCTCTATATGTTTCTTTATAATATATAAGGCTTTCTCTGAGTCAACTTGATAAAATGATTGAAGATATTCCATCTCCTGTTCCGCTGGTGCATTATTCCATGCAGTAATTATAGAATCTTCCACATATTTTACCACTTCTTCTGATCCAAATATTTCCATCAGAGTATTTAGAATATATATGACTTTATTCCTATAATGTGGAAATCCAATCGCAATTAATCTTTCTACATCTATCCATCTCTTTTCAAATAAAACATAGTATAATATGTAGTTTCCCAGACTTTGATCCGATATCTTAGTTATCTCGTTTTTAAACCAATCGATCAATTCTAAATAGTACAATTTTTCTATGATATTATTTTCCAAAATCTCTTCACCATACATTTTCTTCAAATCACTATATAGCTGATTTTCATTTGCCCTCACTGGCCCTGCTACAGTAATGAAAAAAAGTTCCATAATATCATCTTTGGTCAACTTAGCATCATCAATAATCCGACCATAATAGTTTTTAAAAATATCTTCCGCATTACGTATCGCTTGATACCCATCATCAATAGCTCTCATTCCAGCAAGGAAAGCAAGTCTAATATTGCCATTAGCAATCTCTACAATCTTTTCGAGATAGACTGAATTTAAAATTCCAAGATTATTTTTCACAATATCCTTTATTTCATCATCTTTAAAACGTCCAATTTCAATGATATTAGGTTTTGAATACTTTAACACTGAATTAATTACTCTTTCCCTAGCATAATCTCTCACCGTAATAAGAACCTTGACATTATATGCCTCTGGTAATGTCAATATTGTATTAAGCACATTATCCAGACTTGCAACCATATTAGCATCATCAAAAAAGAGCAGATATTTTCCAGGTTCATCAATATAATACTTAATATCCTCATATAACAGATTGCCATTGCTTTTAATACAGTACACTTTTACTGCTTCACCATCTTGTTTCCTGCATACTTCTAAAGCTAATCTTGTCTTTCCAATTCCAGATGGTCCACTCAATATGGTAACTATATTTTTTCTAATACTTTTACAAGTTTCACTAATTTCAGAATCCCGATGGAAAAATTCACAATCAATAGGTGCATTGATACCATTTGCATCATATGCTTTCACAAAATCCTCTACGTCAAAAAATTGATTTGTATCTATTTCAATACCAAGCATGTCTTTCGCAATATGCGGATAGATTAATGCTAACTCATGTGAAAGTGTGTCAATTCCAATAAGTTCTATCTTCACTCCTTCTACAACTTTCATAATGTCTGAAAACTGTTCAATATGAATATTGGTGGAACAGTATCCACAAATAATTTTTTTAATTTTATCCGTAGGTAATGACAATTTTGCCTTATTAAAACACGACAAAATATCAGCTCGTATTTTCTCCTCTGGCTGTGAACTCACACTTCCATAGTTAATTAAGATATATTTTCCATCATCAGTCAGAACATAAGAATCCGGTGTTCCCTTCGTTGGTTTGTTAGTACCTGTCTGAACTCCCAGAGTTTGAATATTTTTAAATTTATATTTTTTATAAAGATATTCGTCAAACAATTTTTGAAAGGCACCACCTTCCAATTGCATGATCGCATTTTGTATATAATTTACATTACTCAATACTCTCACTCCTTCTACAACACTGTCAGGGCATTCACCATTATTAATCAAATTAAAGGTTTTCCTAAGAAATCCCTTTTAGGAATTTGATTTTCCACTTTTAACAATCTAAATAAATTTTTCTATATACTATTTGACGCTGTTAACCTCTAATTTATTCCAATCATCTACTGTACTAGACGAACTCTCTATCACATCCATCTGATTTTTCATCTGAATAGCATCATGTATGCAATCCTCTGCCAAACCTAATAAAATACCAGTGAGAAGTATAACAATCGCTTTCGCAATAAGTGGATGATTTTCTGCCGTTTTATTTAACATATCATATATCTGCTTTTCCCAGTTTGCTTCTTTTTCGAAAAACTGTATTATATTTTTCCATATATGATTTGTCTCCTGTATTGTTTCTTCATCAACATTTGTTTCTTCAAAATCCTTACTCTCATCAAGTGCTGTAATTACGTCGTATGTTTCTTTTATGACCTTTTCATTATTATCAATTTTGAAAAAAGACTTATATATTTCAAAATTTTGATACTTATCTTTCACATATCTCATATAGAAATCCCATTCTACATCAAAAGACATGCCCTTCATTTCAGTAAATACTTTATAATATGCTATTAAACGCTTAATTTGTTCATCTTTTTTCTCTGCTTTTGTTGGCTGTTCCATAACTATATTCACTTTTTTCACCTTAATTTTCTAAATTTTTGCTTTTCTCTTAATATTTTAATTTTCGCATGAATAGATATCTTTGTCAATTTTTATCGAACATTTATTCTGGTTTTAAATCTTACTTTATAGTCTCATTTCCTAATTTTAGGTAATTCAATTCTTTTCCCATTACAGTATACTTTTCTACTTTATTCTGAGATACCTCCTCAAAGCCAACTTTCTTATAGCAATCATAAGCTGATTCATTATTCTCCAAAACTTCTAATGAAACACAACAATCCAAAATTTGCTCAACTAAATGAGCAAAATTTTCATTAAAATGTACGCCAGAATCTTGGCTAATTGAACACTAGGAAAATCAAGATGCTAATCTTACTTCTTGCATCCGTTATAATTACCACTGTGAAATCAATACCATTTTAACTGACAGTAGAATCCATCCTCAACCTTTTAAAAATTATTATCACTCAACATAAAACTAGCCAAGAAACGCTATAAATTCGGCATTTCTTGGCCATGTTATATTCAGTCAACCCGCTTTACCCTCAAAGTGCAAAATACTTTGCCTCGAGATATCTGTTTACTATTCAAACTCAATGTTGACATCTATATGTTGTGTCTGATTTAATCTAAAAGCAGAATATATGGTATAGATTTTCTGAATATTCCACCTTGTCCACGAGTTTTTGTGGTGGTATGTAGACATTTTAAAGACATTCATATCTCTTAATTTTCACTAACTTCCGAATCGATAATTTTAAAATTCTCTACCAACTTAAATATTTCTTTTGAATTCGTTGATGATACTGAATAATCTGCTTTTTCCAAAAACGAGTTACTCAATGAATATTGAATTGAATCCATTATTTTTTCAAATGAAAAAGAAGAATACTTTTCTCCTTGTAAATAAATTTTTCTATATAATGCTGGTAAAATCAAAGCCATTGATGTCTGAAACTTATAACTTTTACTTGATATTCCATAGAGTTCTTTTGACAATGGATAAGTAGTAATACTAGTACACTTAAGAAGCCAATCATTAAAATTTTTAAATCGATCAATCATACTATTTACATCTTCATTAACTGTCTTTTCTTCATTTTCGTTTGTAAAATCACATTTCATTTTCATGTACTCCGTTGCATATGTAATAGAATCTTTAAAATCTTTATTAATTCCGTATTCCAATACATACAGAATCGAAAAGATTCCTTCATGAACTTTCTTCTTTAAAAATCTATCCTTCGTAACATTATACACTAGTGCTAATGATTCACTTTGATTAGTAAATAATTTATTTACAAATGAATTAACATAATCATTATATGGAGAAGCATATACCGCATTTCTAATTTCTTGTGGAGTTAATGCTTTTGTTCCCTTATTATATCTATTAAAAACTTCTAGTTCAAACTTTTTGCCCGGAAAATCTCTAAATACATATGCAGGAAGCTTATGTCCAATTATTTCTTCTCTTGCCTCTATCGGAAGTTCACTAAAACATTTACCTTCATATTCATCCAATAACTGTAATCCCGTTAATGCAAATTCGCCTTTTCGAAATCTGTAAAATGCAAATAATCTGTGTTGTCCATCCACAACATTTAAAACTTGTACATCCTTTAATCTTGATGAACATAGAAAAACCGGCGGAATCGGAATTCCAACCAATATAGACTCTATTAGTGAGCTTTCATCCTCCAAAGTTGCTCGATATTCTCTCTGATAATCAGGTTTTAAAATTAAGCTGTCACTATAATCCAATCTTTGTTCTTCTGTTGTGGACAACTCGTCAAATCCCTGTAATTCATATCCCTTATCAATCGCATCAACTATATTTTTAATTGTTTGATCCAACTGTACTGGCTTTACTTTAAATGTCTCTTTATTCATTTTCAGCCTCCATTCTATAATATTCCATTACATTATGTTTTAACAAAATATCTTTTGAAACAGATGTTAATTCTGGATAAATATCCTTAAAACGCATTCCCATTGTATATAAAGAAGCTAATATTCCTTTTGCATATTTATGTGGAATAATTACTTTCTTTAAAAACTCATCATGAAAATCTATGCCTTCTAGTTTACAAGATTCTTGTGGAAAATAAACAAATACTCCATCTTGAGCTACTACTCTTGAATTATTTTTAATAGCTGTTACAACGCATGGATATTTTGCAGTTTCTAACGCCTTCGTTTCCTCTGATAAATTTATAATTACATTTCTGTTTATTGACTCTAAGTTGAGTTTTTGTGGATTTAAAAACCACACCACAGAATTCCCATCATCATCATCTGAATAATCAAATGCCTTTTCTAACGCAAACATAAGTGATACCATATGTGAATATGTAAAATCTAATAAGCATGTCGGTACTCCAAAATGCTGTGCTAATATAATCCATTCAAATTCATTATCTATATTACGAGAATGATTATCCAAATATAGTACTGAATTATTTTTAAATTCTTCAATAAATTCTTTTGCCGTGGTATTTGAAAACAATCTCATATTGCGATCATCCAATCTAAATACCGATGGCAATAATACCTTGTCTTGTCCTTGTCCTCTTGACAGAACATATTCCTTGTCCAATTCTTGGATATACTTAACATAATCTACCAAATTTTCTATTGTTTCTTCCATCTTTAATCCTCATTTCATATTACGTTAGTCCTTATAAAAAACAATATCATAGTAATTGTCTTTAAGAACCAATTTTGCTCGTGTTACCTTTAAAATTTCTTTTTCGTAATACAAGTAATAGAAAAATACTTTCATACCTTCTTTTTTTAGTTTCTTAATCTTTCGAACATAATCATCTTTAAAAGTAATTTTATTAGTCCACGGCGACAATATAAAGAAATTCATTCTTACTGTATAATCTCTTTTTATTAGTTTCTCAATTTTTCTAAATTGCTCCTCGTACCTTTGTGCTTTTTCTACTGGATAATCACAAGACTCTTCATCTGAAATAATAGTTTTATTCTCAACAATTATTTTCTCTTGTTCAAAAAAATAATCTGTTTTATAATCGTCACAGGTTATTTCTTGTTTCCCTGCACCATACCAATGATATCCTGATAAAGTTCCAAGACAATATAACTCATAAAAGATTTTATTTATTATATTTAAATTCAAAATTATTTTAACACTATTATGATCCAACGAAAATAAAGAATGAACGAATTTACTGTCTCCCTCTATTCTTTGCAAATTCACCTTACGGTTTTCAAGCGATATTACGTTTGTCAGTTTCATAGAACTAGCAACATATACTTGTTCTATCTTATTTTTATAATATACTTCTGCTACAAATCTTGGCGGTATTTCCTTAATAAACACACCATTTTCCATTTCTATTGGGAAAAAAATGTAATCAAAATTACAATAACCATCTGCAGCAATAGATAATTGTGTCATTTTCATTTCCAAAGCATTTACAATTTTATTTACTACACTATATGTCGGATTATTCTCATCTCGTTCTATCTTACTATAATATTTTTCATTAATATCAGCTCGTTCTGCTAAATCGTTCTGACTTAAATTTTGTAACTTTCTATAATATCTTAACAAAAGTCCTATATTCATTATTTCTGTATTTATTCCGTATATATGCGGTTTATTTTCCTCCTGCTACGTTTTATAATCAACTCATATCAAATCAAGGAGGATTCAACATGATTAACACAATTGAAGAATTTATTGAAGCATTTACAGAGATCAAACAAATGGGTTGGATTAGAACTCATCGTTCAGGTAACACCGGGATTGGCAAAACACTCGAAGACTTACTCAATATTCAAGAGAACAATTATCAAGAGCCTGACTTCGGTGAATACGAATTAAAAGCATCTCGTTCCAACTCAAACAGCATGCTCACTCTTTTCACAAAATCACCTCTTCCAAAGGGTGCCAACACAAGATTAAGATTGATGTATGGTTATGCCAGTTCTGCATATGATAATAATGAAAAAGTTTTACATGCAACACTAAATGCAAGAAATTTCACCAACATTGCTAATACAGGAAACGCATTAAAAGTCGATTATGTTGTTCAATCACCTTCCGACCTAATACTTATAGAATCTCAGCAAGGAAATTGTGATGCTTATTGGAAGGTAGATGATCTCAAGCAAAACTTTTTAAGCAAATATCCAAACAAACTAGTATATGTAAAAGCAGATTCCCGTGGTTCTGGTGCCAACGAAGAATTCTATTATCATTCCGCATACATATGTGATGGTTTTAGCTATGATGGACTAATGGAACTTCTTAAGGCAGGTAAAGTTTTTGTAGACCTTCGTATCGGACAATATCCAGATGGAAGAACTCATGACCACGGAACAGGTTTCCGTATTCGTGAATGTGACCAAGATGCTTTATTCAATAAACATCAAATAGTTTAATAGTTCACATATTCCGTAAAGAGTCCCTATGACTCTTTACGGAATATTACAATCAATTCCTCATTCATGGTCTTTACCTTTTTCCCAGCCTCATTTGTTGGCGAGTTCTCGCTTGGCATAACTTTGTTACTTATAGTCCTACCTAGCGTAGTAATATGTTTCAAGCCTTTTGTCTTGCCTAACTCAACCAAGATCTCATCCGTCGGCAATTGAACATTTTTAACGGTCCTATTTCCAACGACCCAAAACTGATAACTATTCTTTCTACATTTTTTAGTTACTGCGTCAAGAACTTGCAACAAGTCTCTATAAAAACTATATACATCTCCAGCTCTCTCAAGATTATTATCGTCCTCCAATATTTCATCTAATGCCTTTCCTAAAACCTCACTTGGTAAATCATAAGAAAAGCCCTTTTTGTATGAGGTTCCTCCCATGAGTTTTTTATCAATATCAACAATTTCCTTATAGGACAATTTCTCATAATCACACCATTGTAACGACACTCGACTAAATTGACCATATGCAACTGTTGTTCTACTGTCTCCATATGGCGGCGATGTAATAACTAAATCTATTGAATTTTCAGGAATAGAAAACAATTTTGTAGCATCATCTAACGATAACGATACAATTGAATTATTTTTATCTCCTACACGATTTCTAAAGCTATTCATCTTCTCTACATTTGCGTCTAGAATTTGCAAAAAAATCTTTTTAACATTAGGATTATATTTTTTTACTTTCTCTGGTGTCATTCGATACATCTTGAACTCACCATTTCGTCTATTTGAGGCTAACCTTGTTGTCTCCGAAAAGCAGAGCATAAAATAGTCTTTAATATCATCATTATCTATTTCAGCAATTAGCGACTTAATTATTTGAAGTTCTAGTATACATTTAGGTACAAACCAAAATCCCAAATTTTTAATATTAGGTATTTTAATCTCACAATTCATTTTCACTAAATATTCATTTAAAATACCAGGTGCATTTTCTCCCCAATTGCCTTTATCTAATACTTTAGCAGTAATATCATAACCTGTTTCATCCACATATCCTGTTACCATATTCAAAATCTTATCATATTTTTCATATTCTTTTTCTAAATCAAAGACAAGTTTGTCTCTATATTGTACGATTTCATCTCCAATTAATGTAGTTTTTGCCTTTGAAATTCTATGTGCTAACGGATTTAAATCATTGCCATATACTTTCTCAATATTTGCTAATATGCCTTCTAAAAGTACTGTTCCTGATCCCATAAACGGATCTAACAAACTCTCGATATTTTGATATTTCTTTACTATCGAAATGATATTTCTACTAATTGGATAAACCATCACTGCCGGATAATTGTGGATACTATGAGTCAATTCTTTTGTATCTTCATTTTTAAAATCCCAAAAATCAGCTGGCAACTTATCAAACTCTTTTACTAATTGATCGTCTACTATACTTAACTCTTCCATTTAAGCCTCCATAAATCTATTTTTTGATTTCAACTGTACAAATTGTGTCATTATGCCAACCACCATGAGGAACCAACAATATTCGGCTTATTTCAAAACCATTAGTTTTTCCAATGCCACCACTATTCCATCCAAATGTGATAACCTTCCCACCCGTTTTTAAAATTCTTGAGATCTCTTTTTTATGTTTCGACCAAAAAGAGGCTTTAGTTGTATCCCATGTAACATTATATCCAAAATCATTGTAACATTCACTAACCTGTCTTGGAGAAAAAGGCGGGTCATAAAGCACTCCATCAATAGACTTATCATCAAATAATTGTAAAAAATCTAACGCATCCATATGATATGTTGTATCAAATTCAGGATTTAAATCATTTGTTATCTGTGCAAATTTGTTTGTATTAGCAAAAGGATCTATCCATAGTCCTTCTGTTATCTCTTCTGTAAGCATCTCCTTAATAGGCTTTATTTGAAATGTATTTTTATTCGGCATTGCCCATATTCTATCTATTCTCATTCTAGTTTCTCCAATTTATTTTTAAGTATTTGTGATATGACGTTTATTCTCTTTTTCCCACACTGTTGCTGAATAATTTTTGTAAACTGACCGTCTTTAAATAATTTTTCTTTGTTGTTCTCGTAAAGAGTCAATATATCTTCTTTCATTTCTTTTTCAGAAAGTTTTCCACACCAATACTCGTCAATGATTCCATTTATCACAGATGCAACTTCCCTTTGATTTTTACAATATGTTCTATATTTCAATATACAGTCACCTCCACATATATAACATATTATATCATGTAGTCCACAGAGTCACAATAAAATTATACTATTATTCGCCTATTTTTTTATTGTTTTATTATTGTTTTCTTATCAATCTTTTATTTCTATATTTATAAAATAATCTTACTGTTTGGTTGTCAACAAGCATCCAACTGGAATAGCAATAATCCCTATCACTTCAAAAAATGCACTATATGTAAACTTCCAGAGGTTTTGCAACTAAACATAAAAACATCCAATAATTACAGGCTTTTTATGGAATATTGCATGATTTTATTAATTTGTATTTACAACTATTGATTCGCCTATATTTTTACAGAAAATCCAGCATTTATGCGGTCATCACTCATTCTAATTCAAAGCATGAATTTGCTAAATATTCTCTCATGGACTTTTTTTCGTCAAAACATATTCTCTGACGGACTTTTTTATCTTTAAGTTCAATTAATCCATACTTAAACCTATAAAGATGTCCCTACAAACACTGTCGGAGTCATCAGGTAACATTGTGGCAATACTGGCACATTGTGTGGTAAAAATCTCCTGTGAGATAAATTCTATAACCAACCCACAAATTACGGAAGTGACACCACTGGTGTATTTTCACTAATTTGCACCAATTTTTGGTGCTTCATATAATTGGGATAATTTTTGAAAATAAAAAGAAATGTGATAATAGATAATACCTATGACACTTCTGTTTAGTACTCATTAATATCTGTGGTACTATCAAAACAGGTATCATATAGGTATCACGAAAAAAGAAAAAGCCCCATAAATGGCTTGTTTACGCCATTTATGAAGCTCTGTTTACTATTCAAACTCAATCGTTCCCGGTGGTTTACTCGTCAGATCATAGAATACTCTATTCACCCCACGCACCTCATTGATAATTCTGCTCATAACCGTCTGAAGTACTGCAAACGGAATCTCGGCAGACTCGGCTGTCATGAAATCAACCGTATTGACTGCACGCAGTGCAACTGCGTAGTCGTAAGTTCTCTCATCACCCATAACACCAACGGAACGCATGTTGGTAAGGGCTGCAAAGTACTGGTTTGGCATCCAGGATGGATTTTTGCCGTGCTCTTTTTTGTAGGCGGCAACTGCTTTGTCCACCTCATCGCGGTAGATGTAGTCGGCATCCTGTACAATGCGGACTTTGTCTGCATTCACTTCACCGATGATACGGATTCCAAGTCCAGGACCCGGGAATGGCTGACGGAAAACAAGATTCTCCGGAATGCCAAGTTCAAGACCTGCTTTGCGGACTTCGTCCTTGAATAAGTTGCGGAGTGGCTCGATGATCTCTTTGAAATCAACGAAATCAGGAAGTCCTCCTACGTTGTGGTGGGATTTGATCACTGCGGATTCACCGCCAAGTCCACTTTCCACTACGTCCGGATAAATGGTTCCCTGTGCAAGGAAGTCAACAGCTCCGATCTTCTTTGCTTCCTCTTCGAATACACGGATGAATTCCTCTCCGATGATCTTACGCTTCTGCTCAGGCTCTGTAACGCCTGCAAGTTTGTTGTAGTATCTCTCCTGTGCATTGACACGGATGAAGTTTAAATCAAACTGACCATTTGGTCCGAATACGCTCTCGACTTCATCTCCCTCATTTTTGCGGAGAAGACCGTGGTCAACGAATACGCAGGTGAGCTGCTTTCCAATGGCTCTGGATAAAAGTCCTGCTGCAACAGAGGAATCTACACCGCCGGATAATGCAAGCAGTACTTTTCCATCGCCGACTTTTTCTCGGATATCCTTGATCGTACTCTCAACGAAAGAATCCATTCTCCATGTTCCGGCGCATCCACACACGCCTCTTACGAAGTTGTGAAGCATTTTGCTTCCCTCTTCGGTGTGCAGTACTTCCGGGTGGAACTGGATCGCATATAAATTTTTTTCTCTGTTTTCTGCTGCTGCAACCGGGCAGTCTGCCGTGTGTGCAACAATGTTAAAACCTGGTGCTGGTTTTGAAATATAATCAAAGTGGCTCATCCAGCAGATGGTCGTCGGTGCAACATTTCCAAATAATGGAGAAGTTGTATCCACCATTACTTCTGTTTTACCATACTCACGCACCGGTGCCTTCTCAACTTTGCCTCCTAACACGTGCATCATTAACTGTGCACCATAGCAAAGTCCCAAAACCGGAATGCCAAGTTCAAATAATTCTTTGGTATAGGTTGGTGAATCCGGCTCGTAGCAGCTGTTTGGTCCTCCGGTCAAAATGATTCCCTTTGGATTCATGGCTTTGATCTGCTTGATGTCTGTTCGATAGGAATAGATTTCACAGTAAACGTTACATTCTCTGACACGTCTTGCAACCAGCTGGTTGTACTGACCGCCGAAGTCGATGACGATTACTTTTTCCTGGGAAAAGATATTTTCCATAGTCAGCCCTTTGTCCTCCTGTATTTTCATTTCTGTAATGTCCTGATTTATGTCAGAACCGCATTTCTGGTAATTTCATTTTACCTGAATCTGTAAATGAAATTATCGCTCATTTCATTGTAGCATAGTTTTGCTTAATTGGCACGTAATTTTTAAAGTTGATCGTAACCTCTACAGCTGTATCCAGTAGCGCTGTACCGTCTCGCCCTCTACGTTTATCTCATTTTCCAGAACTCCTCCGTTGTTCCTGATACTTTTTGCTGAACCGGTATTTTCCTGATTACATACCATAAGTACCTTTTCGATTCCCAGCTTTCTGCACTCGTCTAATGCTAAAGCGATCATTTCTGTGGCGTATCCTTTTCTTCGTTCCGAAGGACGCACACCGTCTCCGATATGGCCTCCATCTAACAATAATG
>ERZ1026846.146-NODE-146-length-51793-cov-15.469848_pt1 | contig 51793 bp, 34 predicted proteins | sample MGYA00380153_ERZ1026846 | MGnify/ENA primary metagenome ERZ1026846 (study PRJEB33269, sample SAMEA4719789) | human gut metagenome | biome: human-associated habitat; feature: organic feature; material: feces | place: Cameroon | collected 2013-10 ...
ATATATAATTATATAGAGGAAATGACACACTATTTTTTTTGAAAATGACTAAATGACTAATGACTGAAAATGACTGAATCGGGGTTAAGAAGAGAACTTAAACTTCGCCTTCACTTTTTTCGCTTAATTTTCTTGTAGTTGCCATAAATTTTAGTAACTTTGCCATTGATTCAAGCAAGTGGAATCAGAAGGTGAAAAAATGAAGTTTTTGAAAGTGAAGAATTTGAATTATCCGCTTGCTTCTTGATTAAATAATAACTCAACAAATGAATTTTTCACTTTTAAAAACTTTAGCACATGGTTCTTCACTGTCCCCCACCCTACTATGTAACGCAATTTGGTTCCTCGCCCTACTATGTAACGCAATACTATGTAACGCAATTTGGAGGGTAGGGCGCCCCCGCCCTACCAAATGCCATACCCTAAGCAGCAAAACTCTTACAATGCATAGAATTGTATCGATTTGTTGCTTATGCTATGGCGAGGGCGCCATAGCCTCCCACTTCCTTTTCACTTATCTTTCACTCTCCAATATGAACAATTTTAAAATACAACCCTACACCAAGAAGGAGCTTGCCCTCCTCTACTTCCCATCTGCCGACCCACACGTGGCAGTAAACCGACTGATGATGTGGATTAAACGTTGCCCAGAGCTGCACCACACGCTCGTAGAACAAGGATACAAGAAGAACGTTAGGTGGCTGTCGGCGCGAGAGGTGGGGACGATTGTGAGGTGGCTGGGCGAACCATAAGAAAGAAAATCGTACTCTAACGTACTCAATCGTACTCTATCGCACGTAACGTACTCTAACGTATGATTGATGTTTCGGGATGTTGTAACTTTGTACACGTAATCCAACGAGCACATGTCCAACGTCCATCCACAAGCAGATTGCTCACACGCGACCGCACGCCCTGGCCAACACCATTACTCGAAAGGCGCCTCGAGAATAGTGTAAATGGGCCACAACAATAGTCGCACGAAACATGACGACTGGACAGTAGTGTGTCACGAGGATTTAAATTTTTATTGTCTAACTATTTTAAACATTTTAACATTATGATTGAATATTCTACTTACATGGCCACCAACCACCTGAAGCCAGACGAGACCGCCAAGGCTTATGCAGCCGCTCAGATTAGAGAGAAACTGAGTACCGACAAGTTTGTATCGCACGTGGCGAGCCACAACAGCGTGTTCTCGAAGGGCACTATCAAGGGTGTGCTTGCCGACGTGGCGTGCTGCCTGCGCGAGCAGCTATTGAACGGCAACAAGGTGGAGCTCGAGGGCCTTGGTACTTTTGGTTTCACCCTTAGCAGTCAAGCTGCAAACTCGCTGACCGAATTCACCGCCGCCAACATCAAGAAGGTGAACGTTATCTTCACCCCAGACAGCGAACTGGAGAACCTTATCAAAGACGCTGTGTTTACTACTGTGCCGAGTCGTGTGGCTCAGGCTGCTGTGCTTAAGGCAGAGAAAAATGGAGATGCAAGCGTGGATATGGAAGCGATAAAGAAAAAGTGAAAAGTGAAGAGTGAAGAGTGAAGAATCCAATAGTTAAGGGAAAAGGGAAAAGGCGGTTATTAGAAGTTAAGGGAAGTTTGGGCTTCGCCCGAAGTTAATGGACATATGTATTGTCCGTTTACTTCCATTCATCGTAGATGGATTAACTTCTTCTTAACTTCTTCTTAACTTCCGATTAACTTCTTCTTAACTTCCGATAAATTCTTTCGCTTGCGAAACTTAAATCAAACAAAAAAATTATTATTATGACTCAAGAACAAAAACATTCGATTATTCAGGCGATTCTTACTTTCATTTCGTCTATCCTGTGTGCAATAACTGCAAGCGCCTGTGCATCGCATCTTTAGCATTGCTAATCAGTCATTTTCAGTCATTAGTCATTAGTCATTTTCGATTTCTGATTATTGGGACATAGCAGATGCAATAATAGTCACGAATTATCATGAATTAACCATGAATTTATACTGCGACATTATATGCTACAGAATTCGTGAATAATTCGTGGGCATTTGTGACCTTATTATAGTCACGAATTATCATGAATTGACCATGAATCTAAGCTACAGAATTCGTGAATAATTCGTGGGCATTCGTGACTTTTTTATAGTCACGATTTATCATGAATTGGCCATGAATCTAAACTACAGAATTCATGAATAATTCGTGGACATTCATGACCTTTTGTATTCAGGACTGGTTGACGAGAAATTCTACTTGTTTTTTAACACAATATATATATTATGCGAAAAATTGACTTAATAATAGTACATTGCGCAGCTACTCCTGAAGGCAAAGACTTCAACGTTAGCGACATCGACCGCTGGCATCGTCAGCAAGGTTTCAAATCTATTGGTTACCATTTCGTGGTGCGATTGAATGGCGAGGTGGAGCGTGGCCGACCGATTGCTGAGGTGGGCGCCCATTGCAAGGGACACAACGCCACGTCGATTGGCGTGTGCTACATAGGTGGTCTCGATGCCGACGGCAAGCTACCGAAAGACACAAGGACCGAGGAGCAACGAAAGGCTATGCTCAATCTTGTTAGGACGCTCAAGCACGTGTTCCCAGGGGCTGTGGTACGGTCGCACAGGGACTTTGCGGCAAAAGCGTGCCCCTCGTTCGACGCAACGAAGGAGTATTATTGACTTTCATTTCGTCTATCCTGTGCAATAAACGCAAGCGCGTGCGTATCGCATTTAGCATTGCTCAGTCAGTCATATTCAGTCATTAGTCATTAGTCATTAGTCATTTTCGATTTCTGATTATTGGAATCTTGAACTTTATATAGGTTCGTAATTGAAAATGAAAAACGGGCTGTCCATCAGCTGAAAAACGGTTGTACAACAGCTGACGGACGCCCCAAGATTATATATTACAGCATGCCTACTTAAGCAACTTAAGCCTCAGACTATTCGTCACAACGCTCACGCTCGACATGGCCATAAGCGCACTTGCCCACATTGGCGTTATCTGGAAATCAAAGCCAAAGACACGTGGCAATCCCGCTGCCAATGGTATACATATTATGTTATACACAAATGCCCAGAAAAGATTTTGGCGAATCATGCCTACTGTATGGCGCGACAACATGCAAGCCTCAGCTATGAGGCGCAGGTCGTCGCCCATAAGTGTAACTTGTGCCACATCCATCGCAACATCGGTGCCACGACCCATGGCTATGCTTACGTCGGCAATGGCAAGCGCCTGCGAATCGTTGATGCCGTCGCCTGCCATCGCCACCTTTCTGCCTTGCGACTGCAGCTGGCGCACAATGGCCTCCTTATCCTTAGGCATACAACTGCTCTTCCAATTGCTTATGCCGGCCTTCTTAGCCCAATAAGCGACTGCCTCCTCCTTGTCGCCACTCATCATCCACACGTCTATGCCTCGCTGACGCAACAGACTGACAGCTTCGGCGGCATGAGGTTTCAACTGTTCGCGATCCTCAAGTGCAACACTCTCCGACGACTTAAAATCCACATCCTTATTTGGTATGGTGAGTGTGCCAGTCTTGTCAATCACGAGAGCATCCACCTTGCACAGCTGCTCTACAGCGGTAGCATCCTTCACAAGTATGCCTTTCTGAGCCGCCTTGCCTATGCCAACCATAAGGGCAGTAGGAGTAGCCAAGCCCATGGCACACGGACAGGCAATGACAAGCACCGATACTGCCGAGAGGAGAGCCTGAGGCAACATGGAGTCGCCTCCAACCATAAACCACACGATGAACGTTAGCAAAGAAATGCCCAAAACACATGGCACAAAGACGAGCGCCATCTTGTCGACCACACGCTGCACTGGTGCTTTGGAACTTTGAGCCTCCTGAACCGTGCGTATGATACCAGAGAGCATCGTCTTGCGCCCTACCTGTTCGGCACGGAAACGCAAAACACCCTCGCTCACAACTGTACCAGCAAGCAAACGGTCGCCCTTGTGCTTGGACTCTGGCACGGGCTCACCCGAAATCATAGACTCGTCGACATAGCCCTCGCCATCGATTACGACACCATCGACTGGCACCTTCTCGCCTCGGCGCACCTCGACAATGTCGCCCACGCCCACTGCTGCTATAGGCACGTCATTAACACTATCAAAACTTACAACATGGGCTTGCTTGGGCACAAGCCCCATTAACGAGCGTATGGCAGAAGCAGTAGACTTCTTGGCACGTTCCTCAAGCGAGCGACCTGTAAGCACAAATGTGATGATCATAACAGAAGCATCGTAGTAGGTGTGCCACTCCATGCCACGCACTCCCCAAAAACTGTCGCCCCAAAAAGTGTTGAACACACTGAAGAGAAACGATATCATGGTGGACATTGCAACAAGAGTGTCCATGTTGGCAGAGCGGTGCACAAACTGCCGCCATGCGTTCACATAGAACTGTCTGCCGCAATAAATCATGTTTACCAAAGAAATGATGAGCATTGTCTGATTGGCAGCATCACGACCTCCCACAGCTATCCATCCCATCGACACCGACATCACAAGCAAAGAGAACAGCCACGACAGCGACATCCGCTTCAACAACAATCGGTAATTGTTCTTCTCAAGAGTGTCAACACGTGTGTCCTCATCGATTATAAGCTCGTAGCCAGCTGAGTCTATCACCTGCTTCATATCGGCAAGTGTGACTTGCTTTTCGTCGTATTCCACCATTACGGTGCGGCCTGGCAGCGACACCGCCACCGTTTTCATTCCATCCATCGCCTTAAGCTTGCGCTCTACATTGGCGCTGCATCCAGCGCACATCATACCCATAACGGGCAATATCTTCTTTTCCATGGGTGCAAAGTTACGGCTTTTATTGTATTTGCGATTGCAGATTTATGGAGAAAGATTATAATATGTGGAAAATGGACTTATGATTTTTTTGACTTGTCTTGGCTTTGCACTACCTTTGCATACTGAAATGGAACAATATAATAAAAACGAAAATATTGACTATACAGCCGACTGTGCCATGTCCTTCTTTGACCAACTGGAGGACGTGTGTGCGGTCAACTTCACCATACGCGAAAAATACACCATTCTGCGCAACATCTTCAAGCGTGTGGTGAACCAAGCCATTGCACACAACAGCATCAACTTTATCGGAATGTTTGCTAAGCTTGACTATCTTATAAAACAACACAACATTGCGACGGAGAAGGCCATACTGATACACGACACGCGCAAGGCACTGGAACGCATACACAACACAGGCAACGACGAACTGAAGATGTCGCTTCGGCATGACATCAAGGCAACAGCCTTGCTGGTGGCTGGCATTTACGATGTGGCAATACCGCCATCGCTTGCCAAACACTTGCCTAAGAAGGACCGAAAAAGCCGTTGGAGCAAGTTTGATATCAACCTGCTGCGCTGCATCGTGGTGTCGTGGGACGACGAGTACATCTATGCTACGGAGGAGATGAACGCGTCGGAACTTAAGATTTGCTACGGACAGCAGAACAGATACCTTACACATAACGGCAAGGGCGACTGGACTTACCTAAAACAGATTCTGACTGAAGGGGCGCAGCTGAACCTTGTGCGCATACGCATGGAGGACAACGTGTGCATGCCCGAACTGATAATATACGAACCCGACTACCTGATAGACATCACAACCATTGCGTCGTGCTTTGAGACGTACGCCGAGTCGCCATACGTGAACATGGTGAACCGACTGAAACCGCAAGCCAACACCGTACACATACATCTGGGTAATCTTGCCGGACGCTTTCTTGACGACACCGTGCACAACCGCGACGTGTCGTTTGGCAAAGGCATTATGGAGTTTTTCAAGACCAACACCATCAGCCTTACATCGTGCGACGACATGAACGACCAGCCTACCGTGCAGAAGTTTTACCAGGACGCACGCGCACAAAAACGCAACATACAGAAGCTTATTGGTACGGACCTGCCTAAGGAGGTAGACGATTACGACCCTAAGGCAGTGGTGCTGGAGCCTACCTTCTTCAGCGATGTGTTAGGCATTCAGGGACGTCTGGACCTTTTGCACGAGAAGGACGGACGCACTACAATAATAGAACAGAAGTCGGGCAAGGGCGAGTTTGTGCCCTATACATCGCCCGAATACAACCCTAACCGACCGGTTCCGCAAGAGAAACACCTAGTGCAGCTGTCTATGTATCGCGCGCTGTTCAATTACGAATTCAGGAAACACTCTGACGAACTGCGCCACTTTATGCTGCTATACTCTAAATACAACGAGGGACTGGTGTCGATTGCCAATCTGCCAGAACTGACTCTACGCGCCATACGCATGCGCAACCTTCTTACATGGTGCGACCTTACACAAGGCAACAATGGTATAAAAGTGCTAGAGAAACTTACGCCCGAAATGCTGAACCGCAAGGGTGTGGAGGGCAGACTGTGGGAGGAATGGACTCGCCCCGAACTGGAGCGACTGCTTAAACCAATACACAACGCTACAGACCTGGAACGTGCCTACTACTTCAGAATGATGCAGTTTGTAGAACGCGAGCACCTGTTGTCGAAAGTAGGTAACAAGACCAAGGACGACAGCGGATTTGCAGCAATATGGCTGGACACTATTGAGGACAAAAGGGCGGCGGGCAACATTTACGAGGAACTGACAATTGAGCAGTTTGGAGAGAGCCACGACGGAATGGTGGAAAGCCTTAAGTTGAAATTTGCCGAAGAACAGTCGGCTGACACGTCCAACTTTCGCAAAGGCGACATCGTTATTCTTTATCCCTACAAGGAGGATGCTGTTCCCAATGCCTGCGCCCAGATGGTGAACCGCGCGTCTATAAAGGAGATAACGACAACGGGAGTGGAGGTTGTGCTGCGCAACTCGCAAACCGACAAGCAGGTGTTTGATGTGCCAAAAGGCACATTTTGGGCTATAGAGCACGACATGTTTGAGTCGTCGGCAAGGGCTTTGTATAGTGGATTGCACAGCTTTCTGTCGGCATCAAAGGAGCGTCGCAACCTGATACTGTGCCAACGCAAACCAACAATAGACGAACACGTGCACATACGTGGCGATTATGGACGATTCAACACGTTAGTGGAAAGGGCTAAACAATCGCGCGACTTGTTTCTGGTAATCGGACCTCCGGGTACTGGCAAGACATCATTCGGACTGCTTAACATCCTAAAGGAGGAACTGACCGACCCACACTCTAACGTTATTCTGCTGTCGTACACCAACAGGGCGGTAGACGAGATTTGCTCGAAACTTGTGGAAAGCGACATAGACTTCCTACGCATCGGATCGGAATTAAATTGTGACGAGGCTTACCACAACCATCTCTTGGTCAACCGTGTGGCTAAATGCGGCACAGCACGCGAGGTGAAGGAAGTGATAAGCAATATGCGCGTGTTTTGTGCGACAACAGCCGCCATGAACGCCAACATACACCTGTTTAAGATTAAGCACTTCGACTTGGCTATAATAGACGAGTCGTCGCAAATACTTGAGCCTCATCTCATAGCCTTGCTTAGCGCCACATCGGGCGAACGCGATGCCATAGACAGATTTGTGCTTATTGGTGACCACAAGCAGCTGCCTGCCGTTGTGCAACAGACGGCTGAAGAATCGCATGTGGACGAACCTATGCTGCGCGACATAGGACTTGTAGACTGCCGCCTGTCGCTATTCGAACGCTTGTTGTTTGGATTTAAAACCGATAATGGCTACGATCCAAGATACGTATACATGCTAACCAGACAGGGACGCATGCACCAGACAATAGCCGAATTTGCCAACTATGCCTTCTACGGCAACCGCCTCGAAGTGGTGCCTTTGCAGCATCAGACGCTGCCTTGTAGCACATCGTGCAGCGACAACGGCATTGTGCAACTGCTGAGTATGCGACGTATGGCTTTTGTGGCGGCACAAAGACCAAGAACATCTGCATCGGTAAAAACCAACTGTATAGAGGCAGAGATGATTGCGGCAACGGTGGTAGAAATATACCACCTTACTAAAGAGTCGTTTGACGAGAGTCAGACGGTGGGCGTTATTGTGCCTTATCGCAACCAGATAGCTACCGTACGCAACGCCATCGACCGTTCGGGCATTGCTCCTCTACACAACATAACTATCGACACAGTGGAACGATACCAAGGCAGTCAGCGCGACTACATTATTTATGGCTTTACGGTTCAGCAACCCAACCAGCTAAACTTCCTGACAAACAATGTTTTCGAGGAGGACGGAATGGTGATTGACCGCAAGCTGAATGTGGCTATGACACGAGCCCGTCTGCATCTGCTGATGGTAGGCAATGCGGACATTCTGCGCGAGAACTACACATTCTACAAGCTGCTGGAATATGCCAAGAGCAAAGCCTCGTACATAGATGTTCCCGTAGAGCTGTATTGCAAGGGCAAATTCAATATTCTTGCTGTAAACAACCAAGATGTTGACAACGACATAATGTACGGCAACAACCGCAACGCCAACCTTGTGTTTATCAACTATGGAAGGTCTGACTTCGCGCATGGAATGATGGTGTACAGCAAGATGGAGCAACAGTCGATTGCACTTACTGCTGCCCACCAAGTGGATATTTACTGCCATTATCTTATGCCACAATATCTGGAGAACGCAAAGAGGATGTACATCGAGCGCATGAAGGAAATAATGGATGGGGCTATTAAGCATAACGGACGCATCAAGATGGTTGACATAGGATGCGGACCAGCTACATGCGGTGTGGCTTTGGCTGAAAGCCTGAAAGAAAACAAAGACTGCGTAACACCCGTAAACCTCGAGTATATTGGTGTTGACGTGTCGGAAGCTATGAGGATAAAGGCTGAAGAGGAGATGCAGTCTCTAATGGAGAAAAGCCAGAGAGGAAAGGAGACGAACAAAAGAGAAAAGGAGGAGATGCGACAAACAGACAAGGACAGCAACGTCTCTTGGCTATTTCTGGCTTCCATTGACGATGCTGATGGGCTATTGGCAAGCAAAGACAGCGCACTCGTTATCTTTAACTTCTCGCATTTCTTTGCTTGTATAGATGTAGAAACGGCAGAAACACTGGCAAGCAAGATTAAGAACATGATGACAACAAATGCAGACAACGATTATATGGTCGTGGTGCAACAATCGACAGACGACGACAAGCTACGGTCGTATGAGGTATTCAGTAAGGTTCTCTTGTCTAAATAATCACAGCAGTACAGTTTTGTATCAAACAAATATCGAAAGAACATAAAAAAAAGAAATCCCCCAAGAGGGCGAGTGCATACATGGGTGTGCCACTCGTTCTCTCCGGGGACTTGCTTTTAAATGTGGTTGCTATCTTTGTTGACAAACCGCAACCTAACTAATTGTACCAAATGGATGATTCTACACGGGTGTAACGCTCTTCCTCCTCGTTGTAGATGTTGTCGAGCTCGAACGACTCAAGGTCATAAGCTCTTTTTACTTCTCTCATCATAATACCCTCCTATTCTGACCGGTGTCTCGCGCCTGTCATTTTAAGATTACCATTTGGGGATGTGAGACTCCATCCTTTAGTTGTTGTTGAAAAACAATGCAAATATAGCGATTTTTCTTGAAAATAGCAACAAATAGAGTCGGTTTTCTTACGATTTTAAAATTATTTTACCATAAATGCAACAATATACAACATTTAAACCAATTCTTTAAAAGTAAGTCGCATAATAGGTATTGCCAGCAAAAACGTCACCACATCACATACAGCCTGGCACATCGCAACTCCCATTAAACCAAACAGATGAGGCAATAGAAGGATGAAAGGAATAAACACAAGTCCGCGGCGGGCTGATGCAAGTAAATTGGCACGCAAGGGTCGGCGCGTTGTCTGCAACATCATGTTGGATGTCATAATGTAAGCGTTGAGCGGATAAGCCACCAAATGCCAACGCAAGGCTGTACTTCCTACAGCTATAACTATTGCATCGTCGCGAAACAAAGCTACAGTTTGTTCAGCAAAACAATACACTACAGCAGCAAAGATAGCAAGAAACACAAAGCCTGTCTTTACCGTAAACCAATAGCCTTGACGCAGCCGTGCATATAGTCCGGCTCCATAGCAATAGCCGCAGAATGGCTGGAATCCTTGTCCTAATCCCACTATCACCGACATTACAAACATGGTGACACGACTTACTATCGACATTGCGGCAACTGCAGCATCGCCATAGCTTGCCGCTGCCAGATTGAGCAGCACAACAGAGATGCTTGCCAAGCCTTGGCGCGAGAGAGAAGGTGAACCGCCATAGATTATCTCGCGCGCATAATGCCAACGCAGAGAAAACTTCGTTAGATGGATGCCTACACACGTTGCACCACGACGGTTACACATTATATATAATATAAGGAAACTTACAGCCTGGCCTATAACAGTGGCAAGGGCTGCGCCACGTAGCCCTAACGAGCAACCGAATATCAACAAGGGATCGAGCAGCACATTAAGCGCAGCTCCACTCACAATACCCCACATGGCATGGCGTGTGTTGCCTTGCATGCGCAGCTGACTGTTGAGTGTGAAGGAGGCTATCTGAAAAGGTGTTCCCGTCAAGATTATTGCCATATATTGCTCGGTATAAGGCAACACCGTGGCCGTACTGCCAAGCCACAGAGACAATGTTTGGAGCGATATCAATCCTACTGCGGCAATAGCCACACCCGTAATAATAGCATAAACAAAGCCTGTTGCAGCCATAGACGCTGCATTATCGATGCGACGAGCTCCAAGTTCGCGCGACATGTAGCTACCGCTGCCATGACCAAAGAAGGAGCCTATCGCCTGAATAAGGCACATCAAAGAAAAGACGATACCTACTGCTGCCGTAGATTGTGTGTTGAGCTGGCCTACAAAATAGGTATCGACAATAGTGTACAAACACGTAACAAGCATAGAGACAATCGTCGGTACCGCCATCGTGAGGATGACACGCGACACTGGCGCCTGTGTAAGAAACTCGTAATTGTCTCTATGCTGTGTTTTCATACGTGTTGGAAACACCCCTCAATAAGAGGGGCTAATTATACTTTAATCCTTAAGCGAGTAAACAATCGTTGTAACCACTCTCACCTTCTTGATGTATGGAGTGTTCTGGTCGCGGTCCTCTATAGAGAACTGTCCTTGGTCTGCAGACACAATCTTATTGAGTTTGCTCTTAGAGTTCTCGGCAAACTGCTCTGCTGTCTTCTCGGCATTGGCTATTGCCTCCTCCATCATCTTGGGTTTCATGTCACGAAACGACACATACTCGTACTTAATAGGATTGTCCCAACCACCGTCTACAATGGCAATACCCTCCTTAAGCAACTCGCCTTGGCGCGCTATGATAGAGCGCACAAGCTTCACGTTGTTTGACGTAACAGTAATGACCGACGTAATGTTGTAACGGTAAACACGGCGGTTGTCGCTGTATTGGTCGGCATTCTGGTCGATAACCTTAGGCGCATTGACGCTAATCTCGTCGGCCTTAATGCCGTTGTTTATAAGAAACTTCTTTATTTTTGCCTGTGTATTACCAAGACGTGTGTAGAGATCGGGCAGCTCGTTGCCTATCTCCTTTGACACGATAGGCCACGTCACCTTATCGGCATCCACCTCTTTCTCTGCCAGTCCCTTTACGGCAACCTTGCGGTCTTTATTGGCAAAATTGTCTATACCGCCCTTGATACAGAAACCAAGGACAACAATGCTCAATGCTATAAGCGCAGAGCACATAATGGATTTGTTGTTCATAAGCAAAAAATTTTTTGTTTATTCAAGTTTCGCAAGCGAAAGGAGTTTAGGAGTTAACTTCTCCTACTCTATCAGAGTTTGTACGATGCGCTCTGCCGACCTACCGTCCCAACGCTCTGGTATTCCACAATGTTTCCATTCATGGTTAACCATTCGTGTCATTTCCTCGCCCAATTTTATTGGGTCTTCGCCTACAAGCACATTCGAGCCTGTCTTTACTGTCTCTATATGCTCGGTGTAGCTGTTGAGGGTGATGCAAGGTACGGTGTTGAATGTTGCCTCCTCGGCCACATTGCCCGAGTCGGTAATAACACCAAGAGCGTGTGCCGTAAGCCAACCAAACTCCAGATAGCCCAACGGACTAACGATATGAAGACCTTTGAAGAGCAACGGATTTGAATCTATTATCTTCTTAACAGCATCGGCAGCCAACTTGCGTAGCGGTGCCACAACCGGAATATCGCCTGCATGCGACATCATGCTTAGCAATAGCGAGCGCAACTCATCGGTTTTGGCAATAAGAGCCTTACGGTTTAGGGTGAAAACAATGTAGTTGTTCTCCATCAACTGCAGCTCGTCCATAACGGCAGGACGAACAAAGCGCTGATGATTAAAGCGCAATGTGTCCATCAGTATATTGCCCACCTGATATATCTTTGACGATTCTGCTCCCTCACGAGTTGCGGCGCTGCTGCCACCTATACCTGCTGTAAACAGAAGGTCAGACAGTCCATCTATCACGAGTCGGTTTATCTCCTTAGGCATGTTGATATCGAACGAGCGTGTGCCAGCCACAAGATGAGCCAAACGTATGCCCTGCTTCTTGGTTACGATAGCCGCAGCCATTGTAGACGCAAGGTCGTCTACTACAATTACGGTATCTGTCTTATTCTCTTGCAAATAGCGCTCGAATGCCGACATCACCTGTCCTGTAAGCTCATTTAGGTTCTCGCAGTCTACGCCAAGATAGACATCAGGGCGCGACATCTGCAAGTCGTCAAACAATGATGCCTCAAGTGTAGGGTCGTCTTCGCGTCCTGCATACACAAGGCTGTGGTCTACTCCAGCTGCATCCATTGCACGAAGAATGGGAGCCACCTTTATAAAGTTGGGACGTGCACCAACAAAAATACAAATGTTCATAATAGTATAAAAATTATTTTTTGCCATGTCAGAAGTTTTTCACTTATCTTAGTGTTGCAAAACAAACAAGAGAATCTGACGATAGACATGGCAAAAATACAAATTAAATCTGAGAATCTCACTCCTTTGGGAGGAATATTTTCGGGTCGTGGAGCAATTTTTGACTCCAGACACGTTTTCTCGCCATGGCAAAGCTTAAGCAAACTTAGCTCTGCTCATATGGCTTAACGAAAGCCTTCGGTTACTAAAGTTTCGCCAGTGAATATCCACAAGCATAATTTTACTTAATTTTTGAATAAAAAAGGCTCTAAAGCTTGTGTAACCCACAGAAAATGAGTATCTTTATAATCGTTAAAGAATAAAGACATCATTTCATTTTCTAAATTTTCGGAGGAACGATTATGACTAAGACAAGAGAAATCTACCGTTGCACGGTTTGTGGTAACGTGGTAGAGGTTGTGAATCCCGGAGCCGTGCTAAGTTGCTGCGGTCAGCCCATGAAACTGATGAAGGAGAACACCACGGATGCGGCAAAAGAGAAGCATGTGCCCGTTATAGAACCGATCGAGGGTGGCTATCGTGTAAAGGTGGGAAGCGTAGAGCATCCGATGCTCCCAGAGCATTATATCCAATGGATAGAGTTGCTCACTCCTACCGATGTACTTCGCCATGAGCTAAAGCCAGGCGAGAAGCCAGAGGCAATCTTCCTAACAGATGCCAAAGAGGTATCGGCTCGCGAGTATTGCAACCTGCATGGGTTGTGGAAAGGAGATGCCAACAAATAAGCTTTGAATAACGCATATTTCGAGTTCATTGCCGACAGCAACATTGCGAGGAATGCCATTAAGGCCGAAATCGTAATATACAAAAGACTACCGCCGCATATCCTGACTATTCGGATATGCGGCGGTTTTGCCTTTTCAGGCACCTAAACACATTATATATATTGTAGGCGCGAGTTACTATTCACCGAAAACGTTCGGATTCGAGTCGGTGGTCTCTGAGGAATAGTCATCATCGTCCCAGACAAAGCTACCAGAATACTCCTTGGCACAGGCTGGACCTGTGGCAGGATCTTTGCTAATTCCAGGAGAACCTGCCATCATGCCCTCACTCTCTATTTCCAACAATATCATTGTTGGCTTGATATATTTCTTCATAATTTTCTATCTTTTTATTTGTTATACACTACTTTCTTGCCGTTCACTATGTATATCTCGCCCTTCTGAGGAGCAGCCACCTTGCGACCCATCAAGTCGAAGTAAACCTTAGGCTGTAGGTTGGCTTGGTCGTAAATGCCCTTGTTAGAGCCATCGCCGTTGATGCGGTCGATGCCCGTAGACTCACCATTCTCGAATACCATGCTGTAAACCTTGGCTTCGCCGAATCCGTCATCACCTCCACCGATTTCAGTAGAACTCAGGTCGAGATAAGCACTATAAGCACCCACCTTCAAGGTCGTATTGTCTGCCGCTACTGGGTGGAAGTTGCCATCGGTCTGGAGGATATAGCTACCACCCTTAGCCACCATGCTTTCGAAGGTACCCTTCAAGAGGTGTCCCTCGTTCTTAGGAGCAGTAACTGAAGATGAAGCATCTGCATCCACCTCGAATGTAATGACGCTCATATCATTCTTGCCATCGAAGTCCACACCTTCGAGATAGCGGTGATATACATAAGGCACTCCTGGCTCAATGCTCTTCGCCTCAGTCAAGGTAATCGAACCCTTGTTCTTATCTGCATTTGTCACCTAATAGAGCTTGTCGAAACCTGTGAAGCTGCCTGCTACGAGGCTACTGCCCACTGGCACACAAAGCGTACCATATTCCGGCGTCTTGTTGATGCTGACGTATGGCTTCACGGCTTGGCCATAGGATGCAATGATGCTATTGCTCTTGAAGCTCTCGTATTGCAATGGGGAGCAGTAGAGAGTGGCAGGACAATTGCTAAACATATCCGTATTACTAATACTGCTCAATTTGCCTGCATCAAACTTGTTGCCAAAATATATGGCACTTAGATTTGGTGTCTTCGCAAACATATATCCGACATTTTTTAAATTCAGAATGTCAAACGATGATAAATCTAAAGAAGTGAGCGCAGAGCAACCGTCGAACATACAATACATGCTCGTCACATTCGAAGTGTTAAAGTGTGACACATCTAAGGAAGTGAGCCTTGAGCAACCGAAGAACATACTACTCATGTCCGTCACTTCTGATGTATTGAAGTTTGATACATCTAAGGAGGTGAGCGCAGAGCAACCATCGAACATACGATACATGATCCTCACTTTCGAAGTGTTAAAGTTTTCTATTCCTTCGATTGTTGATAACTTTTCAAAATTACGAAACCATTCGTAGCATGAAGTTGGACGAGCTTGTTCAAATGTCTTGTCGAACACGACTTTTGTGACATCTTTATATCTCCAACCTGGCATAGAGGTTCCTCCAACCAGTAGATACTCATCATTTCCCACTGTCTCTTTATATCCATATTGAAAGGTAAGAACACCGTCAACAAACTTCACCCATGGACGAAGATATTTTATGTTTCTAAAATATCCACCATCAACAGTTGCATACGTTTTGTCAACCTTGCTTGGATTATATTCAATGTCGCCCTTGAGTTTCTTACAACCAGAGAACATATCTTTCCCTTTACTATCTGTCACACTGCTTACAACGAATTTGTCGCTCACATATATCGTGGTGAGATTAGAGCAATTGTAGAACATTTTTGAAACACTTGTCACATTCTGTGTATCGAAGTTTGATAAATCCAAAGAAGTCAGACCAGAGCAACCAGAGAATATCTGTGCCATGTCCGTCACTTTCTGAGTGCTGAAGCTTGACAGGACCAAAGTGGCCAGTTTAGAACAATCAACAAACATATATGACATGTCCGTCACATTCTGAGTATCGAATTGGGTTACATCCAAAGAGGTAATCTTTTTGCAACCGTAGAACATACCAAACATGTATTTTACTTTTTGAGTATCGAAGTGAGATACATCCAATGATGTAAGACCTGAGCAATTCAAAAACATATATGCCATGCCTGTCACATTTGAAGTATTTAGGTTTTCAATGCCTTCGATTGTTGACAATTTGCTAAACCCATTAAACCAACTGTAACATGTAATTGGGCGAGCCTGGGCAAAAGTCTTGTCAAACACAACTTTAGTGACATCTGTATTTCTAATAAGCCAGTCTGGGTTTGCAAAGTCATCTGCATTTAGCCAGTACTCACCCTCTTGCAATTTCTTCTTATATCCATATAGGAAGGTGAGTGTACCATCATTATATTTCACCCAAGGACAATCTGGTAAATTTTTGTCTATAAAATATCCACCATCGATAGTTGCATAGGTCTTGTCAACCTTAGTTACATCAAAGTTGATGTCGCCCTTGAGATTTGTACAGCCTGAGAACATGTTTTCACTATCTTTATCGCTTGTCAATCTGTCCAAAACAAATTTATCGCTCGCATAAATCGTAGTTAGATTAGAACAACCGTTAAACATATCTGACATATCCGACACTTTCTGGGTATCGAAGTTTGATAAATCCAATGTCGTGAGTCCAGAGCAAAGGTAGAACATCTGTGCCATGCTTGCCATATTTTGAGTGTTTAAATGGGACACGTCCAGAGAGGTAAGCCCACAGCAACCTGCGAAAATTCCATCTATTACTACTACGTTTTTAGTATCAAAATAGGATATATCCAAAGAGGTAAGCCCAGAGCAAAAACTGAACATATATGACATCCATACTACATTCTGAGTGTCAAAATGAGATACATCCAAAAAAGTGAGCTTTTTACAGCTGTTGAAAATGGAGCTCATATTCGTCACATTCGAAGTATTGAAGTTTGATACATCCAAAGAGGTAAGAACTGAGCAACCATAAAACATATATCCCATGTTTGTCACATTCGAAGTATTTAAGTTTTCAATTCCTTCGATTGTTGTTAACTTGCCAAAATTATAAAACCATTTGTAACATGAAGTAGGACGAACTTGGGCAAACGACTTGTCAAACACAACTTTTGTGACATCTCTCTTTTCATTCCAACTCGGTGAATTATCTTCTTCATTCAGTGGATACTCATCATTCCCTAATGTCTTCTTGTATCCATATTGGAAGCTGAGCGTTCCGTTAGCATACTTTACCCAAGGACGCGTATATTTTTTGTCAAGAAAATATCCGCCATTTATTGTTGCGTAGGTTTTGTCGTACGTGCTTGGGTCATAGGCGATGGCACCCTTGAGATTCCTATCGCCCGAGAATACCTCTTTGCCGCCTTCAACTGTCGTCACACTACTTAAGACGAATTTATCGCTCGCATAAATCGTAGTTAGATTAGAACAACCGTTAAACATATATGAAATATCCGTCACTTTCCGAGTATCGAAGCTTGACAAATCTAATGTGATGAGACTTTTGCAACTGAAGAACATATATCTCATGTTTGTCACATTCGAAGTATTGAAGTTTGACAAATTTAATGTGGTGAGACTTTTGCAACTGGAGAACATTGAACTCATGTTCGTTACATTCGAAGTATTTAAGTTTTCAATTCCTTCGACTGATGTTAATTCACCAAATTTCCAAAACCATTCATAACATGTAGTTGGGCGAGCCTGGGCAAAAGATTTGTCAAATACGACTTTTGTGACAAATCTTTCGCAGTTTTTGTTGTACCATTCAGGAGTTTTCCAATCTTTATTGAGGTCATATTCATCAGCCCCCAAACTTCCTTTCTCGCCATAATAGAACGTTAGGGTCTTTGCCGACCTATCACATTTTGCCCATGCCTTCTTAGCAGCATAAGCACTCAATTCGCCCCCCAGAGGAAGGCGATAAAGAGGACGAGGAGCGTCCTCCATACAATACTTTTACTTTTCTCCATGATTTATTTTTGTTTATAATTAACCTTAATTCAAGCTATGCATCCACAACTTGTCTACTATTGTAAGCAGTAAGAATAATAGGATTCCCTGCCATACCCACTAAACCGGTTGGACAATCATGGCAGAGTGGGTATGGCAAGGATGCCATACCCTCCTACAGATTGCCGAGGTGCAACTTTCTGCAAAGATAGAAATAAAATTTGATATTGATATGTTGCATTCCTATAGTAGGTGTTGCATTCCTACCCAAAAAGGTGTTGCATTCATAGGAATGCAACACCTTTTTGGGTGTAATATAATAAAATAAGGTGTTATCCCTCCCCATATAGGTAGGCATCAGGGCTGCAGCTTTTACTTCTCCTCCTTAAACAGTTCCTTTATTCCTCCCAAGCTGCCCAGCATATTTGTAGCCTCAAATGGCAGGAATACGGTCTTGGTCTTATCGCCCTCGGCAAGCTGCTGCATCATCTGGATATACTTCTGTGCAAGCAGATAGTTGGCAGGGTTGGTGCTCTTGCCCACAGCCTCTGTTATCTTCTCGATGGCTATAGCTTCAGCTTCAGCCTTGCGTATGCGAGCCTGAGCCTCGCCCTCGGCATGCAGAATCTCTTGCTGCTTGGCAGCCTCGGCACGGTTGATTGTAGAAGTCTTCTCACCCTCCGACTTAAGAATCTCTGCCTGCTTCTGTCCCTCGCTTGTTAGAATAGTGGCACGCTTGTTACGCTCTGCCTGCATCTGCTTCTCCATAGCCTGAAGCACGCTCGACGGTGGGATAATATCCTGAAGCTCAACACGGTTTACCTTGATACCCCACTTGTTGGTGGCATCGTCGAGCACAGCACGCAGCTTGGTGTTGATTGTGTCGCGCGAGGTAAGGGTCTGGTCAAGCTCCATCTCGCCGATGATGTTACGCAGAGTGGTCTGTGTAAGCTTCTCTATAGCGTTGGGCAGATTGTTGATTTCGTAAACAGCCTTGAACGGGTCTACAATCTGGAAGTAGAGCAATGCATTTATCTGCATCTGGATATTATCCTTTGTGATAACATTCTGCTTGTCAAAGTCGTACACCTGTTCGCGCAAGTCAATCGTTGTAGAGTAGGCATAACGTCCGCGATTCATTGTAACGATGGTCTTGGCACGGTCTATAAACGGAATGATGATGTTTATACCTGGACTAAGCGTGGCATAATACTTGCCGAGGCGCTCTACTATCTTTGTCTCACTCTGTGGAATGATAACCACCGCCATCTTAACGAAAACGATGGCAAGCACTACAAGTGCAATAAGAAATACTGACATAATTTCCATAATGATTAAAGTTTAAAGGGTTAACATTTTGTGTTATTCAGATTATGATTTGTACTGACTGTTCTCTGGTTCCACCTTCACAATGATGCTGTCCATGCCTACGATGCGTACCTTTGTGCCTACGGGCAAATCATCTGCCCAGTCGGTTTGCGCCTTCCAGTCGTCGCCATCAAGCTTTACACGGCCATAGCCTCCAGCCTTAACCGTCTCCGACACCTCGCCTATTCTACCTATAATAGCCTGTGCATTGCTAAGGCGTTCGTGGCCTCCACGATGTATCAGCGCCACAAGATGCGGACGCAAAAAGAATATGGACAGCACGCTGAATACGGCAAACACTATTATCTGCACCCACAGAGGCACGGCAAATATCGACACAACCAACGCTACCAATGCACCAATGCCGAAGCATGTGATGTAAAAGTCGCCCGACGACATCTCCATAATGAGGCAGACCATTGCCACTACAGCCCATAGGGTCCACCAATGTTGCATGATATATTCCATCATATTATGTAAGGTTTAAGGTTTATATTTCGATTTTAACTACCTACATCTTCGTCATGTGATAGCCCAACGCCTTCAGCTCCACAGCAATACCCATAAGATACAGCTGATGAAGGGCGGCAACAAAGGCACGATAGGCATTGGCTGTGCCTTCTTCCAGGTGCAAATGGCAAATCTTGCTATATGTGCGCGAAGCCGACTCGGCCACAACATCGTTAACCTTGGCACGTGTCTCGGCGTCAAGACACAACACTTTATCAAGAATATAGTCGTCCATATGGTCAAAGTCGATGCGGTCGCGCAAGTATAGATATAGGTCGGGCACCTTTGAGTAGGTGTCCCATTCCACATCCCAATATTTAGCCACCGCCATACCCAAGAACATTATCCAGCCAAGCGCTACCGACGGATATCCTGTATTATATTCGCGTATTCCATCAGCCACATAACTCTGTCCCAATTGCGGCCATAGTTCTTCAAGGTCGGGTGCTTCAGGCAAACGCTCGTCTACCATATCGGTAGAACGGAGATACATGTAAAGGTCGTCGTGGAACAGCTTCTCAAAATCTGTTGTATTGTTGTTGTTCATCTTTTACTCAAGTTTTATTTTTATTTATACATATTAGCCACCACCACTGGCACCACTTCTGTTTCGTCGGGCCAATGTGGCAGATAAAGCAGCGGATGCTCATTGCCTCCAAGGAAGCTCCAGTCTACACTGCGCAGAAAGTCAAAGTCGGGTCGTCCGAAGTCGAACGATCGTCCATAAAGCAATATAGCTCCACGTTTCTCGTCAATCTTCCACAGACCTCCACCATACGGACATCGCTCGCCCTTGTCAAGCAGATATCTGTGCAGATAGACATTGCCAAACTTCAGCACCCCATCCTGGTTTATTATAAATTTCTGATACATTATGTTCTCTATATTGTCTACACGTTATTAATTAATGTGTACAAACAGCAACATTACCGTTTTACTGTTGTAAAGTTACACAAAAAGCACGAAAGAAGAAAGGATTTTTATCAGATGTTGTCAAATAATTTATCTTTCTCTCTATCTAAGCCTCTTAATTTATTAATACGTATTCATTGGCCTACGAACACGTTATCGATCGCCAACGAATATGTTATCATTGGCCTACAAATACGTATTCATTTTTTCACAGTAGCCTCTCAATTGTTAGTCTATGAAAAATGGAGCAAGTATACTAAAACTACTTGCTAAGAAAATAATTGCATCCGATTATTTGTATATATCAAATTATTATTGTAATTTGCGGTGGAAATACAAACATCTAAGATTATGGCACTTAAGTTATATCCATTGGGCATACAGACTTTCGAGCGAATCCGAAAGGAAAACAAGCTCTATATCGACAAGACGGAATATGTTTACCGCTTGACACATACAAGCGGCACATATTTCTTCTTGGGACGTCCACGCCGTTTTGGAAAATCCCTATTTCTAACCACCCTCCAGAGTTACTTTGAAGGCAAGAAAGACTTATTCAATGGTCTTGCCATCGAAAAGCAGGAAAAGGAGTGGACAGAATATCCTGTGCTCCACTTTGATTTGAGCGGAGGCAAACATATGGATAAGGAACAGCTGGAGAGATATCTCGCATTCATTCTGGAAACAGAAGAGAAGAAATGGGGTGTCACACAGCCACAAATTGATGCCAACAATCGTTTGACAGAACTTATTAATACTGCATACGAGAAATCCGGCAGACAGGTCGTCGTGCTTATTGATGAATATGATGCACCCATGCTGGATGTAGCTCATGAACAAGAACTGTTGGATTCCTTGCGCAATATCATGCGCAACTTCTTCAGTCCTTTGAAATATAGCGAAGCAAAACTACGCTTTGTCTTCCTGACGGGCATCACCAAGTTCTCACAAGTCAGCATCTTCAGCGAACTGAACAACATCACCAATATATCCATGAATGATGACTATGCTGGTATCTGCGGAATCACAAAAGAAGAACTCTTGACGCAAATGTCAGCAGACATCGAGGAACTTGCCCAAAGAAGAAACATGACGAAAGAGCAAGTAATCGACAAGTTAAAAGATAATTATGACGGCTATCATTTCACAAGATTCTCACCCGATATCTTCAATCCATATAGCCTGCTGAATTGCTTTGCAGAAAACAAGTTCGGATCCTATTGGTTTACTTCTGGCACTCCAACTTATCTCATCAATATGATGCGCAAGTATCAGGTTGTACCATCAGACGTCATCACACGAGTGGAGGCTGATGCCAGCGAGTTTGATGCACCTACGGAGAATATGCCAACCATCATGCCGCTGCTTTACCAAAGTGGATATATCACCATCAAGGAATATCATGAAGACTACAACTATTACGTTCTTGATGTTCCTAACAAGGAGGTGAAAATGGGACTAACCAAAGCACTGATTCCATCATACGTCACACAGAATACGCTTGCAACAACCAATACAGCCCGTCGTATCGCACAGGCATTGGATAAGCAGAATATGGAGGAAGCCTTAACCTTACTCCAGACATTTCTGGCAACAGTTCCTTACTGCAACAACGCTCATTATGAGGGACATTACCAGCAGATGCTCTTCATCATATTCTCTCTGCTAACAGACTATCAGGTGGACGTTGAAGTTCATACACCCAACGGCAGAGTTGACATCGTATTGCTCACCCATACCGACCTTTTCCTATTAGAGATTAAATTGGACAAGAGTGCACAGTCTGCAATGCAGCAAATCAACCTGAAGAACTATCATAAACGCTTCGCGCTAAGCGGTAAGCCAATAACCAAAGTTGGGATCAACTTCGACAGTACTACTGGAAATATAGAGAGTTGGGTAACAGAAAAAGCATAATTTTCATCGTAAAAACCGCCAAAAAGGTGTCGCATTCGTAGGAAGTAGACATAAGGACTTCGTGGCTTACGAGCCGTTCTCTGCCAAGGCTGCCTCTTATAGCCGCACTATTAATACTGGCACAACCTGGGGAACACTCTGCCTGCCATTCGAGGTATCGCTCGCAACACTTTGAACGCTATGAAAAAGAAAGAATATATAAAGCCTGAAATTGCTGTCTTACAAATGGAGACACAGGCTATACTCGCTGTATCTGAAATAGAGAAGGCTAAGGAAGCTGATTACAGCAACGAGAATATATACAATCTTACAGATGGGAACGGCAACATCTTTATAGACTAAATGTAGGAGGATATGGCATCCCTGCCATATCCACTCTGCCATGATTGCCAAGCAGATATAGTGGGTATGGCAAGGATGCCATACCCTCCTACTATATGTAATGAAATTCTGACTATTACTTAAAAAAAAAGTAATATATATATTACTTGGCCATTTATATTATATTATTTGGCCATTTAATATATATTACTTTGCCATTTATATTATATTATTCAAGTTTCGCAAGCGAAAGAAGTTATTGGAAGTTATTGGAAGATAACTCGCTTCGCTCGTGAATTTAATGGACAATGCCCATATAGTTTAAGCTATAAAGCTATTGTCCGTTCGCTCGGCTTTGCCGCTTGCCATAGCAAGAACTTCCAAAACGACCGAAGGGAGTGCTAACTTCTTTAATTCCATTAACTTCTGAACTTGCGAAAGTTCAATTATATTACTTTTTTCTGGTGCTTGTCTTCTTCTTTGAATATGTAGTCTTCTTCTTTGTTGTCGTAGTCTTCTTATTGGATGTTGTAGTTACAGGCTTGTAGTAGGTCAGAGCCTCGGGCAACTCCTGCTTGATGGCAGCAATACGCTTAGCATCCGACGGGTGGTCGCTGAATACATCACTTTGGTTGCTATTGCCTGTCATCTGAGCCATACGCTGCCAGAAACTAACAGCCACATTAGGATCATAGCCAGCCATAGCAGCGAATATAAGACCCATGCGGTCGGCCTCGCTCTCGTTGTCACGCGAATATTTCAGGCTGCGGAACTGCAATCCCTTCTGTGCTATAATCTGTGCGAGCTGTGTTGTGCCCGAGCTAACACCGGCAGCATTAAGCACCTGACCAAGAATCTCCGTACCATACTGGTTCTTTATCTGCTTGCTCATCTGCTCGGCAGAGTGCTTGGCTACGGCATGGGCTATCTCGTGTCCAAGGACGATAGCAAGCGATGCCTCGTCCTTTGTTACAGGCAACAAACCCTCGTAAACCACGATCTTGCCGCCAGGCATACAGAAAGCGTTGACCGACTGATCCTGAACAAGATTGAACTCCCAGCTATACTCCTTTGTCTCTGCCTGCAAGCCATGCTCGTTGAGATATTTCTCTACAGCAGTGGCAAGACGCTGACCAACACGCTTAACCATAGCAGTATTGGCTGAATTTGTAGACAGCTTGGCCGACTTCATATAGTCGGAATACTCTTTATTGCTTAGCGAGAGCACCTGCTCGTCGCTTACAAGGATGTTTTGCTTGCGTCCTGTGATGGGCACTGTGCGCGTTGTACCGCACGACATTACGATGGCTGCAACAAGAGCCATCAACATAAATTTAACTTTTCTCATACTATCAGTATATTAAATTGTTGTTATATATGGCTGCAAAAGTAGGCATTTTTTACGTATAATCAACAATTTTAATGTCAAAAAATCTACGCTACAGTCTTATCAGCAGCGAGCCTTTACCATGGCCCCACTCCACTTGCACGGCATACACACCTGTCTGAAGCGTTGCTAAATCTACGGTATAACTGTCGGCTCCAGCTGCAAGACTACGCTTAAGATGCAACCTACCAGCTGTGTCGTATACACGCAACGCCACTGCCGATTGCGTAGTGGCAGCAAACTTCAGGCGCATTGTCTTGCCATTGGCAATGGTTATATCTATGCCTTGCACACTGGTTGTGCTGAGTCCTTTTATAGACGACATGCCAAGCACATCAAGCAATCCGGCATAAGCATCAATAGCACCATAGCCACAATAGTTGGGTGTGTCGGTGCCATAATCGCCACATGGACGACTGGTGCGCTTGATGATACCCATAACATCATCGGGCGACAACAACGGATTGGCCTGAAGCCACAAGGCTACAATACCGGCTACAGCAGGCGTGGACATTGATGTTCCGCAGTCGGCACTCCAGCCATAGGTGCGTCCATCATGGTCGAAAGTGCTGACAAGCCAACCAAGACGCTCTGGGTTTGCCTTTATATAATAGCTGCTCATGGCAGATATTATGTTTGAGCCAGGTGCCATAACATCTGGTTTTATACGGCCATCAAACGTGGGACCTACAGAAGAAAATCCGCTGCGTGCGCCATGCTCCCCCCAAGGAGTATATTGTGGCTCGCCCTTATAGTTAACAAAGTCGGGGCGGTAGCCTGAGGCACCTACACATATAACGTCGGGTGCACTACCCGGCGACAAGATACTATGCGATATGTCTGCATCGTTTAGCGTAGGGTCTATCTGCGAACCGCCAAAACCTCCATATATAAGGAAAGCCTCGGCATTGGCATCATCGCCCACCATCTGCATCGACACAAGCCTGCTGTCCATACCGCTGTCGCTGGTCTGCAACACATCAAACACAAGGTCGGAAGCATTGAAACACGAGCGATAAGCCTGTATCTGCTGCACAAATTGTATACCGTCTACAATAACAGTATCCGAAATCAACGAGTCGGCAGCCGCACAAACATCAGCCGTGCATACGCTGAGCACCAATCGTCCATCAGCCATTGCAGCATGGTTGGAGCGAATGTCTATAGTTGTTGCATCTTCCACATTATATATAATAGTACGCAGTTCTAAAGGCTTGTCGGTCTTTACACTAAAGGCGGTTGTATTATCCCTGGCACCAAGGAAAGTGCCCGATGAATGTCGTCCCGAAGGTTTTGCCATATAGCTGTTGTGCGTACATTCATTGCCTGCCGACGCAACAAGAATCCTACCCGGACCTACAAGCTGGCTTAAAGCCTCGTAATATAATTGGGTGTCGCCACTAAAACTCTGGTGCGAACCCTCGCTGAACGACACCACACAAGGTTTGCCTACCGACTCGGCATAATCGAATAGATACTTAAAACCAAGCACGTCGGTGGCTGTGGTATAGCGGTACATATCTTCGTCAGAGATGAAAGGCTCGTCGCCAGAAACGGCATTGCTTACAAGACACAGCTCGCTCTCGGGTGCCATACCCACATAATGCGACCCTGCACCATTGCCGGCTGCAATGCCAAGAGTATGGGTGCCATGATACATCACCTCGCCATCTCGAGAGTGGGCATATGCACGTATTGCCTCGGGAGTGGTATATTCGGCACCAACATACATATTACTGTTGATGGTATCGGCACTAAGCTGGTCCCATAAACGACTTATGCGCATAGCCGAACCATCGGCATCGAGAAACGTGGGATGGGTAAGGTCGAACCCCACATCCATTATACCCAACACCACACCCTTGCCAGTATATGCCTGGGGCAAACGTGTGCCGGCATATATATCTGTGGCATTGGTGTATAGAGCCATAGAGTCGAGCTGCAGCCTATTGCCTCGTTCTGCCTCAATACGGCTTATGCGTGTGTCGGCAGCAAGACGTGGCAATGCCGACATGGGGATATCAGCCACAAAGATGTTGCCTATCCGTGCTATTGGCACACAACCATTGTCGAATAGAGGTTGGGCTGTGGCATCAGATGTCTTGACAAGGGCGCACACACGGCGTGGATGTGCGGCACGCCCTGGCGCAAGGCGAAAAGCTGCATTATCATAGACAAGCTGTCGCAACGACGACGACAACTTATGGCTATATGCATATTGTCTGGGCACCAAACGCTTTGGCATTGGCTGCGCAAACATGTCAACAGCCAACAGCAATGCAAGCAACAATGCATTGGCTCTAAATGTTCTTAACCGAAGGGCATACGGCTTTATAATCTCTAACATATTTAATTTCTTTAAATTCTACACATGCGAAAGTTGAGCAAGTTATACATATTTGTATCATACAAATGCAAAGTTAGCAAAAAAATCAGTAACTTTGAAATCGCAAAACACGCAACATACACACATTTAACAATAGATGAACGTTAAGGACATAACAGAACTATATAGCTCGCTGCCTGCATCGCAGATAGCAAACACCGTGAACGAGGCTTTAACACATAACAGCTCGCTCGTTGTTACAGCTCCACCAGGTGCCGGTAAGTCGACATTGCTGCCGCTTACACTACTGGCCTCGCTTGGCAACAATGGTGGCAAGGTGCTTATGCTTGAGCCTCGCCGACTGGCAGCACGACAGATAGCCGAACGTATGGCACAAATGTTGGGCGAGCCTGTAGGACAGACTGTAGGATATAGAGTAAGATTTGAGAACAAGGTATCCAAAGATACTCGCATTGAGGTGCTTACTGAGGGCATACTGACACGCATGATTGTGGACGACGCTACACTTGACGGCGTGAGCGTAATTGTATTCGACGAATTTCACGAGCGTAGCATCAACTCCGACCTTGCACTTGCACTTACCCGACAAGCACAAGACATAATACGACCCGACCTTAAGATTGTCATCATGTCGGCCACAATAGATGCCGGATATATCTGCACGGCTCTGCAGGCTCCACTAATAGAGAGCGAGGGCAAGATGTATGATGTAAGGCTAAGCTATGCCGTTACCGATACCGACCCACACGATATGGCTCAGGCAGCAGCCGCTACCGTTATTGAGGCGCACCGCAACCACGAGGGCGACATTCTTGTGTTTCTGCCCGGACAGGGCGATATTGAGCGTTGCATGCAATTGCTTGGCACATCGCTGGCACCCACGCATGTACTGCCTCTCTACGGCAATCTGTCGCCTGAACAGCAACGACACGCCATTGCTCCATCCAATAAGGGCGAGCGAAAGGTGGTACTTGCCACGCCTATTGCCGAAACATCTATAACCATTGAGGGTGTAAGGGTAGTGGTCGACTCTGGATTGTGCCGCCAAATTATGTTCGATACACGTACCGGACTAAGTCATCTTGAAACCACACGCATTAGTATAGATATGGCAACCCAACGTATGGGACGTGCCGGACGTGTGGCAGAGGGTACATGCTACAGACTATGGACCAAGGCTTCGGAACATCTTATGGCAGAACAGCGAACGGCAGAGATTGAATATGCCGACCTTGCTCCTATGGCTCTCGACATAGCAATGTTTGGCGAGAAGAACATAGATGCCCTGCCATGGCTAACACAGCCACCACGTGCCAATATATCAAGTGCCAAAGACTTGCTTGTATCGTTAGGTGCCATCGACACCGATAACAATATTACACCTTTGGGCAAGCGCATTGCCGCCCTACCCTGCCATCCACGTATGGCAAGAATGATTGTATGTGCCGATACAGCCGAACGAAAGGCTCTGGCATGCGATATTGCCGCCTTGCTTGTGGAGAAAGACCCGCTTGCCGATAATGCCGACACCGACATGACATTGCGACTGTCGTTGCTGCGAAGGGCAAGAGGAAAGAAGCAAATAGGCAGATGGCAACGCATTGCAAAGATAGCTGCCGAATACCGGAATATGGCGCATACAACCGAAGACAATACCGACCCTGTGCCAACGGAGGTAGGATTGCTTGTGGCTTATGCTTATCCCGAGCGCATTGCTATGGCTAACGACAACATTGGAGGATACCGATTGGCGGGTGGCGGAAACATACAACTCGACTCTGCCGACTCGCTTTCGGCACATACGTGGATTGCTGTGGCGTCGCTGTACAGTCAGCCTGGCAAGACGGGAAGGGTGTTTCTTGCGGCTCCGCTTAATACCAACGAGCTGGACGATAATGCCATAAGCCAACGCGACAACGTATCGTGGGACGCAAAACAAGGCTGTCTGACGATGAGGAAGGAAAGAAGGATTGGCAAACTGGTTGTAGACAGCAAACCCATACATAACGCCGACAAGAACTTGCTTATTAATATAATGTGTGAGGCAATGGCAAAGAACGGACTGAGTATGATGGATTGGAGCAACGACAATGTTCAACGACTACAGCGCCGTGTGGCACAAGTGGCGGCATGGCACCCCGAACTGGAGTTGCCCGATATTTCGACCGAACACATGCTTAGCACAGCTATAGAATGGTTGCCTATATATCTTGATGACGGCAGTCGCGTGCGCAGCACAACGGCAGAACTGCATAAACTGAATCTTGCCGAGATATTATGGAACACTATTGCATACGACAAGCAACTGGAGATTGACCGACTGGCTCCTACACACATACAAGTGCCTACGGGGTCGCACATACGCATAGACTACAGACAAGGAGCCGAGGCACCTGTGCTTAGCGTCCGACTGCAAGAATGTTTCGGTATGGAACAGACACCTTGCGTAAACGACGGAAAGCAACCTATACTTATGGAACTGCTATCGCCAGGATTTAAGCCAGTACAGCTTACTCAAGACCTTGCCAACTTTTGGCGCGACACCTACTTTGAGGTGCGTAAGGAACTGCGCAGACGTTATCCCAAGCACTATTGGCCTGAGAATCCGTTGGAGGCAGAGGCTGTGAGAGGCGTGAAGAGAAAACAATAAAAAACAACAGGAACAAATCAATAAAAAAATAACATCAAGTATGAAGAGTTTACTTATTAAGGACACTACAGTAGACGAGCGCATGGACATCGTAAAGGAAGCGCTCAAGGGTTTTGGCGACGGCGAATGCGAAGGCATCGACATGGACGACATGTACGACGACTATATCTTTGGACGCAAAGAACTTGCCGAGATACACATGGAGTTTAGCCAAAGATATGGCGGGAGCGTTAAAGAGGAGGTTAGAAGGTAAGAAGGTAAGGAGTTAAGAAGTTGAGGGTGTGTCAAAAGTCGCAAGTGGTACGCCCCGAAGGGGCAAAAGCTCCTAGCCCAGGGCAGCGCCCTGGGTGTAATGTATCCCAAAGCAAAGCGCCCTGTAAGGGCAAAAGCGTTCATTATCAACGCTTTTGCCCTTACAGGGCGTATTATTTATAATATCCGTTTACCCAGGGCGTTGCCCTGGGCTAGGCGAAATTTGGGCTTTCAGCCCGCATTGTTTGAGTTTTGACACACCCTTATCTCCTTACTTAACAACCGTCTTCTTGCCGTCAACAATATACAAGCCTGCTGCAGGCTTGCCGTTGACACGCACACCACCAAGGGTGTATACCTTGTGGTTCTTAGTCTCATTAGCTGAGATAGAGCCTATACCTGTTGAAGTGTTGTCGAAGTGGATTGTGTATACTGTCTTACTGTCGGCATTAACGCTAATGTCGTTGCCTTCAACAGTAATCTTAAGCACGTTGTTCTCAAGGTCGACTGATGTAGAGGCGTTAGCGCCCTTACCCTTAACCTTGTATGCTATCTTGTTGCTGTCATCAGCAAGGTTGCCCTTAACAGTATACTCGGTCTTGTCGGCATTAAATCCCTCTACAGCCTTGCCGTCGAATGTAAGCTCTGACAGAGCGTGCCAGTAGATAAGCTTAACGTTGTCAAGGTCGAGCTGGTCGTCCTTTGAAGCACCAGGTATAGGATTTGTTGTAGCCGAAGCAAGCATATACTGCTTAGCAGAAGGCTCGCCAACATAGTTGAACTCACCAGTAAACTTAGTCCACTTGGCTGTCTCAGGAATAAGAACACTTGCCGATGCAATCTTCGAACCAACCTGTGCCTCAAGCTCTGGGTCGTGATAAGGAGCATTATCGTGAAGGATAAGCTGCATACGTCCCTGGAGTTTAATCTCTGTACCGTTAGCCTTCTCCTCATCTGTCAGGTCGCGTGCAGTACCCGGTGTAAAGCGAGCGTAAACCTCAAATGCGTCAGGTGTACCAGCGAATGGAAGGTTGCCACTTACATTGGTACGGTCGGTATAGTTGTAGTTGGCAGCATCTTTAGGGTCTGCAGATCCCATGCTTATTGTACCAGTAGTGAGGTTGCCGTTGGCATTAACACCAATTATATTGGCAGAGCGCAAACGCACAGCCTTACCCTCAAAACCATCTTCAATCATATTTGGTTTTGGTGACATAGGACCAGCAAAAGAAGCCAACGCACCTGTTGCCGACTCGAATGAATTCCAGCCCTCATTCAGCTTGCCTTCTGCTGTCCAAGCCTCGAAGTTAGAGTTAGGTATCTGATAAACAGCATCGTTCTCCTTGCCCTCGAATGTAACTGTGTATACAGTTGGTGTGGTACCCTCTTCGCTTACAGTGATTGTGAGAGTTTTGCCTTCAAAGCTCTTCTCTACTGTAGCATATTCTGAAGAAGCTTTATACGTTACCTCTGCATTATCATTGTACTTGCCTGTAACGTTAATCTCGTTAGCCAAACCATACACACCGCCAAACTCATGACCATCGATAGAGAGCGATGTCAATGTTGGCGACGGCTTTACATACTGTATTGTGTATGTGCTTATAGCCTCAGGATTGGTCTCGGCATCATAGTCCTCAGCCTTAACGGTGATGACATACTGGGCTGTCTTAGCATCATACTTAGCCTCGACCTTGGCACCAGCACCCTTCTTTGTATGTTTTGGTGTATACCAATCGTTAAAAGTAGAGTTTACATTATATGTATATACATTAGGGTCGAACTCAAGTGCAGCATCATTGCCCTCATTGTCAAAAGCCTTAAGCGACTTTAAGCCATGCCAGTAGATGAGCTTAACGTTGTCGATAGAGAGCGAGTTGTTCTTTACAATATACTTGCGGTCGCCAAAGTAGTTGGTTGCCGAGAATATCACATTGATTTTTTCGACCTTGGCATCAACATTGTTACCATAGTCGAAGTCGATAGTCTTAGATACCCACTCATACTCGTTCTTGTCTTCCTCACCATCTGCCAACGGCTTCTTTGTGTTGCCGGTAATGGCATAGTTGATCTTTGCTACACAGGTTGCACCCTCTGTGCTTGTAACATCTCCACCAAGAACTGCATTGGTCTTCGGCATACCGAGAACATTGCGGTCGCGGTCTACCATATCAACCTTTTTGGCAGTGCCAACAATAGATGTATTTCCAGGCACGTCTTTCTGTGTCCAAGTGCCATTCCAAAGATAAGCTACAACTGTGGCATCTTCTGGGCCATTAGAGTTATCGCGCTTATAATCGAAACTTAGAGCATCAGGATGATATGTAAACTTCTTACCTCCCCAAGTACCACCATCGGCATTAGTAGGCATAAAATTCTTAACCTCTGCAGTAGCCCAAGGAGTACCTAATGCAATATAAGCAGGCACAGCCTGTCCTGCAGCATTTATATTTGTTAGTTTAACAGCCTTTCCTCCATTGTTGCCCTCAATTTCACTACCAACCGTTGCCGTTATTCCTTTACTAATATACACATTAGAAATAGCCCACCCTTCTGGGGTAGTGCCTACAGCATTAGTATTGCCCTTGCTAGTCCAAGGAACGCATTTGCCCCACTCAGCATCAAAACTACCATTAATTTGCTGTGCATTAACAGAAAGCGCAGCACCACTCAAAAGAAGTAGAGTGTAAAACTTGTTCATAATTTATTTTTTAAGTATAATAAAACGATGCAAAGGTAATAAAAAACAATGTAAGGAAACCCATAATATATTGTAAAGTTTTCTTAATTAGCGACCTTTTGAATACTAATTGTCGCAAAATGACTAACACAGACACCCAAAACTCTAATTAGATTCTAACATACTTCTAATGATTTTCTAAAATACCTACTATTGGGTATTAAAGAAAAATGTTGTAATTTTGCAGACGAAAATGAGAGTTATATAGTAATACAAGAATCGCATTATCAAACAAACAGATATGTATAGGATAATAATAATAGTATTGGTTTGCCTGAATGCTTATGTCGTGCAAGCCCAGAACTTTAGCGGAGAGTATACTACGGAATGGCAGTGGAATTTTAACAACAAAACCAATTGGCTAAATCAACTTAGACTGAACCTCAGCATACCAGTAGGCAAAGGCAACGACTCGTTTGAGGCTGCCACACTGCATGTGGCAAAGACCAACGAGACTATTATTGACGATTGGCAGGGTTTCTCAAATATAGAGGCCGATGATATGTTTGCAGCTATTGCCGTTTTGGGATATATGCACGAATGGAAATCGGGACATCTGTTTGTTGGTGTAAGAAATGTGAACGAGGATTTCTTCACGTCTGACGTAACGTCTCTATTTGCCAATGGCTCAGGTGGAATATTCCCTACAATATCGGCAAGCTATCCAATAGCCAACTATCCCTTATCGGGGCTGACAATTTATTTTGATGTTACAAAAGGCGGTTGGACATTCCGTAACAGTATATACAACGGTGTAGGCTATAACGGATGGAAGCACAACAACAATCCATTTATAATAAAACCTAAAAGAGACGGCATCTTCAATATGTCGCAACTGGAATACCAGTACCCAAAAGGACACTACTTTGCCGGTGCTGCCCTTCACACACGCCACTTTAAAATTGATGACGAAGGCGAAATGGCAACATCTGACGATGCCACAAACAACACCACTTGCGCATGGTGGATATATGGCGAACAAACAATATGGTCGGTTGACGATAAAAACATATCGGCTATGCTGCAATATTCGGAGAATACAAACCACAGCAACGGCTGCTACAGGTTTGCCGAAGCTGGATGCGCTTATAAAGACAGTAAAAACGAGTGTGGCATATCGGCTCAATATGCCCGCTTCAATCAAGGCACCGAATGCTCTTTAGAGCTGACGTGGAAAAGACAACTGACAGAATCAATCGCACTGCAACCCTACTTTCAATATATAAATAACAAAAATGGCGACTTCACCGTTCTAAGCACACGACTTTACTATAGTTTTTAATAATTTGTATACATTTTTGCATAATTATGCATACAAGCACACCAACAAGTCATAAAAACCTATAAATTCTTGGACAAATGGATATTTATACTTAACTTTGCACAGTTAAAACGAATCAATAACATTAAATTCAGGAATTTATAAGTTTTTACCCATGCATAGAATGCAAATTATACTAGGGGCTTTTGCGGCCTCACTTATCGGTAGCTCTTGCCAGGCAACAACATTAGAAATGATACCCGAGATGGGAATCTTTAAGAAAAAAAAGAAGGTAGAGCAGAAAACCGATTCGGATTATAAGAAACTTGTTGGCAGCGATTCTGTCAATGTCAAAGGTGTAATGAATGTTGTAAAAAAGGACCAGGACTTTTATCTTGAAATGCCAACAAAGCTTATGGGCAGAGTCTTTTTGGTATCTAACAAGCTACAACGTGTTCCTCATGAGCTGAACGAGGCTGGTGTTAACCGTGGTATCAACTACGAGAACCAGTGCATACGCTTTGAATGGGACAAGAAGAAGAAAACTGTTTTTGTGCGTCAACAGCGTGCCACTCCTGAAGTGAATGCCAATGACGCTATGGCTGCATCGGTGGAGAACAATTACATCGACCCATTAATAGCGAGCCTTAAGGTAGAGGCTGTCGCTAAAGATTCGTCTACTGTTATTTTTAAGGTAAACGACCTCTTTAACGGCAAGAAGACTTACTTTAACGACGTATTCAACCTTATCAATCTCGGCACTTCTGCCGACTCGGATCTCTCACAGATTATCGATATCAAGGCTTTCAGCAACAACGTTACAGCTACATCAGAGCTTACAACAGTTGTACACGAAGGAAAAAGCAAAACCAATATCACCATTGAGGTGAGCAGCTCGTTGGTGCTTTTGCCCGAACAGCCTATGGTGGCTCGTAAGGAAAACCAGCGTGTAGGCTACTTCACAACAACTCGATTGCAGTATGGCGACCATCAGCAAGAAGTTACAAGCAACAATTATATCACACGTTGGCGCTTGGAGCCTAAGGACGAACAGGCTTATATGCGCGGCGAACTGGTAGAACCAAAGAAGCCTATAGTATTCTATATAGACCAGGCTGTACCCGAATTCCTACGTCCTTATATTAAAAGAGGTATGACCGATTGGAACGTTGCCTTCGAGAAAGCAGGTTTCAAGAATGCCGTTCAGGTGTTCGACCTTACCGACAGTATTGCTGCAGAGGGCGACGACATGAAGTATTCGGTTTTGACATACGATGCATCTGAAAAGGCAAATGCTATGGGGCCATCGGTTATCGACCCTCGTACTGGCGAGATTCTTGAGGCAGACATCATCTGGTGGCATAACGTTAAGTCGCTATTGCGCGAATGGATTATGGTACAGACTGGCGCATACAACAAGGATGCACGTCAGTATAAATTGCCAGAAACATTGATTGGCGACGCAGCTCGCTTTGTTGCTTGCCATGAGGTAGGCCACTCTCTTGGATTGCGCCATAATATGATTGCATCTAATGCCTACCCTACCGACTCGCTACGCTCAAGAGAGTTTACCGATCGTGTTGGCGGCACTGCTGCTTCTATTATGGACTATGCCCGCTTCAACTATATAGCACAGCCTGGAGACAACATTCGTATGATTTCGCCACAAATCGGTCCATACGACTTGATGGCTATAGAATGGGGTTACCGTTGGTTCCCAGAGGAGAAGGATGCAACAGCCAAGCTTAACGACTTCTTAAAGAAGCACACAAGCAAGGAATATCGTTATAGCGAGACACAGAGTCAGCGCACTGCCATAGACCCACGTTCTTTGAGCGAGGACCTTGGCGATGACGCTATGAAGTCGGCTCACTATGGTATAGAGAACCTAAAGCGTGTGATGCCTAACATCATCGAATGGACACGCACCGGCGAATCTGGTCAGACATACGACGAGGCCTCTAAGCTATATCAGGGTGTTATATTCCAGTGGAGCCTTTACCTATACCATGTACTTGCCAATGTGGGTGGTATGTATATCGACAACACTACTGTTGACGACGGCAAACCTACCTTCACATTTGTAGAGAAGGACAAGCAAAAACGTGCTGTACAGTTCCTTATCGACGAGGTATTTACATGTCCTAAGTGGCTCTTCAGAAGCGAGCTCAACAAATACACATTCATCAACAAGAACACTCCGATTGGTGTACAGGAACAGTCGCCCGACTATGCCTTGCAAAATCAGCAGAGCTATATGCTTTGGGATATGCTCGACAACAGTCGCATTATGCGCATGTTTGCTAACGAGCAAGTTAATGGCAAGGAGGCTTTCAGTGCTGTAGACATGATGAATATGCTGCACAAGCACTTCTTTGGCAATACCATTGCCGGCAAGACTCTAAGCATAGACGAGCGTCAGCTTCAGAAGAACTTTGTGGATGCGCTTATCACAGCAGCTGCACAGATGGAGGGAGTGAAGATTAACAAGCGTATATTCAATTCGCCTGCCATTATCGACTCGCCTGAATTTAACATGCCATGCCATAGCCTCAGCTCTGCATCACGCACTATAGACATGGGTGGCACACAGACTGCACGTGTGAGTGATGCAATAAGCATTAAACGTGGCGAATTGATTAGAATTCTCGGTTTGCTTAAGTCGAAGCGCCACTCTGGCGATACAGCCACACAGTTCCACTACGAGGACGTAATAATGCGTATACAGACAGCATTGGGACAAGAGATTAAGTAAAAATAGTAAGGATAACAAAAAAGAAAGAGAAAAATGAGAATGAGAACATTCATGCTATTGCTCATGGTTTTCACCATGAACATGCTCTCGGCACAAGAGCGCACTATCACGGGCATCGTGGTAGATGGCACTATGGGCGACGATCCATTGCCAGGCGCTACTATATCTGTGTTGAGCGGACCAAACAAGAAAGTTTCGCATGGAACGGTTACCGACTATGATGGTAAGTTTACGCTTAAGGTCGATGCCAAGGACAATTTGTTCTCTGTAAGATTCATGGGCTTTGAGACACAAGACGTGAAAATCGTTGCAGGAAAGAACGACTATAGAGTTGTGCTCAACACTGACGACAAGCTTATTGGCGAGGTGGTTGTTACTGGTTATCAGGAACTCGACCGCCGTAAGCTTACTTCGGCTGTGACTACTCTTAAGATTAACGAGGAGAAGATTGGCGCTGTAAACAATATCGACCAAGCTTTGGCAGGACAGATTGCAGGTCTTTCGTCTATTACATCTACTGGCGCTCCAGGTGCACCGGTTAAGATTCGTATACGTGGTACTGCCTCGCTCAACGGTACTCAGGAACCTTTGTGGGTACTCGATGGTATTCCTATGGAGGGTACCGATATTCCAAACATGGAGGATTTGAAGGACATCGACAACATATACCAGACATCTATAGCTGGACTTAATCCTTCAGACATCGACAATATCACAGTACTTAAGGATGCTGCCGCTACTGCTATCTATGGTGCAAGAGCTGCCAATGGCGTTATCGTTATCACTACCAAGAAGGGACGTGCCGGCAAACCGCTTATCAATTTCTCGGGCAAACTGACATATATGCCTAAGACAGATATCAACCGCCTTAACCTGCTGAACAGCAAAGAGAAGGTTGACTTGGAGCTTAGTCTTTTGGCTTCTGATTACACCTATCGCCAGAACAAGGGTGGTGTTGCAAGCATTCTAAACTCTCTTGGCGAGACCAATGCATATAAGACAGGCGGATGGGATGCGCTGAGCGAGACGGCACGCAACCAAATAAACCAGTTGCGCAACACTAACACCGATTGGAACGATATTCTCTTCCGCAATGCGCTCACACAGGAGTATAATATGAGTATTTCGGGTGGTGGCGACAAGAGCGACTACTATACATCTGTGGGCTATAACGACGAGCAAGGTACCGTAAAGGGTGTGGGCAATACCCGTTATAACATCACTCTTAAAACAAATTATCAAGTTAACAAGATGCTTAAAGTAGGTGCTTCGGTTTATGCCAACGAGCGTAAGCAGAACACATATCTTACCGACAGCAACGGATTCACCAATCCTGTATACTACTCGCGTCTGGCTAACCCCTACTTCACTCCATTCGACGAGAACGGCAACTATAACTATGATACCAATGTGCAGGGTAAGGAAGACTCATCACTTAACTTTAACATCTTTGAGGAACGACTCAATGCCAACAGCAAGCGTCGCGACCGTTCGATGATGGCTATACTTAATGCCGAGCTTCGACTTACCGACTATCTCAAGCTTACATCACAGTTTGGATTACAGGAGGATTCTTACTCGCTTAGCAAGTATGCCAACGAGAACACATACGCTATGCGCAAGGAGAAACTATTCACCGAATATATTGGTGCAGATGGCGTTAAGAAGAGTTTCTTGCCTGATGGTGGTATGCACAAGACTACTGAATACCACAACCGTCAATGGACATGGAAGGCAATGGCTGAGTTTGTCAAGACATTCAACCGCATACACGATGTCAACTTTATGCTTGGTACCGAGGTGCGTCATGCCAAGTCGAACTCTATCTATAGTGTAGCTTACGGCTACGACTCGCGCACTCTTACAACACAACCTGTTATATTCCCAAGCCAAACATGGGCTGATGCCTATCCTCTGCATATAGAAACAGAATCGGAAAATGCCTACGTGTCTTGGTATGCCACAGGTTCTTATTCTCTCTTCAACCGCTATACATTTGGTGGTAGTGTACGTTTTGACGGATCTGACGTCTTTGGCGTTGCCAAAAAGTATCGTTACTTGCCACTCTACTCTGTCAGCGGTCTTTGGAGAGTTAAGGAGGAAAAATGGCTTAAGTCGGTTAAGTGGCTCGACAACCTTTGCTTACGTGCATCATACGGTTTGCAGGGCAACATCGACAAGAACACTTCACCTTATCTTATAGGTATTCTTAAGAAAGGCACTATACTGCCTGGCACTACAGAGGATATCATCAACAGCGAGACAGCTCCTAACCCAAACCTTAAATGGGAGAAGACAGAGAACGTGAACGCTGGAGTCGACTTGGCTTTGTTAAACAATGCCATCACCCTGTCGGTAGACTATTACTATCGGCATAGTACAGACCTTATAGGCTTGAAGATGCTGCCTCTTGAGAGTGGATTCTCGTCTACTACCATCAACTGGGCAAGTATGAACAACAAGGGTGTGGAGATTGCTCTTGGTACACGTAATATCAAGACAAAGGACTTTACATGGACAACCAACTTGAACATTGGCTACAACGAGAACAAGGTTATTCAGGAGACTGTAGCACAGAACGCCACTTACCCTGGACGTGAAGGCTATCCTGTAGGTGCTCTATTTGCATATAAGACAGCTGGCCTCGATGCAGACGGCTATCCTCTATTCGTAACTAAGGATGGTAATAAGGTTTCTGCTACTGAGTTCCTTAAGCTTAACAATCATGGAGCAAGTACTCTTACAGCTGAAGAACAACGCAACCTGTATACATATATGGGTAGCACTGACCCTAAGTGGACTGGTGGTTTCATCAATACATTCGACTACAAGAACTGGCAGTTGGGCATCAACTTCATATTCAACCTCGGTATGAAGGTTAGAGTGCAGCCAAGCTATTCGCCTGCAAGCTACGACCGTGGATTGAATGTAAACCGCGATATACTTAATCGTTGGACTGCAGACAATACACAGGGCAAGTTCAGCAAACTGATGATAAGCACAGAGCGTCCACGCGAGTTTGTACAATACAACGAGTACAACCTCTACAGTATGCTCGACACATGGGTTAAGAGTTGCAACTACGCACGTCTGCAGAGCCTGCGTCTTGGCTACAAGCTTCCAACTCAGTGGATAAACCACATTGGCTTGAAGAGTGCTTCGCTCTCGTTCGAGGCTCGCAACCTCTTTGTAATAGCAAGCAACTACGACAACTATCTCGACCCAGAGACAATGGGCAACCCATACGCTCAACCAATACCTAAGAGCTTTATCTTTGGTGTGAACGTAAACTTCTAAAAAGGAAGTGAGAGTTTGGAAAAGAAAGGGATATATAATTCTAAAAGATTGAACACAATGAAAAGAAAATATCTGATGGGCATCGCCATGCTCTTGGCTGCGTTGACACTTACCAGTTGCAACGACTTTCTCGACATCACCCCTACCGGAAAGGTTATAGCCAAGACGGGCAAGGAATATAGAGCCTTACTAACATACGAATACAAGAACTTCCCTGAAGACCGTGGACTGTCTACATTGCGCAGCGACGAAATGTCACTGAGCAAGGAGGCAACATCAACAGAGGATTACGACTCATACTTTGACATATGGGCATGGAACGACCTCAAGCAACAAAGCACTACGGTGTCGTTTGGATGGCGTCGATACTATCACGCTATATATATAGCCAACTATATCATCGAGCATCAGACTGATATAACAGAGGCTACAAGCGACGAGATCAACCAGTTGGTGGGCGAGGCTTATATGATGAGAGCCTATTGCCACTTCCTTTTGGCTAACCTCTATGCCGAGCCTTATACACACTGCAATCCTGCTACAACACGTGGCATTCCTCTCTCTATGGTGGCTGATGTCAATGCTGTACTGTCATGCAACAGTCTTGAGCAGGTATACCAGCAGGTTATAGACGACATCAACAATGCCAAGAAGTACCTTACTGTGGACACTTGGGACGAGGGCTTTACCTATCGATTTAATAAGATTTCGGCCGACGCCCTATTGGCAAGAGTTTATCTATACAAGGGCGACTGGCAGAATGCATTGGCAGAAGCCAAGACTGTAATAGAGAAACATGGCACCTTGGAAGACCTTAATACATCTAAGGTTCTGCCCAACTACTACAAGTCAGTTGAGAGCATCGTTGCATTGGAGCAGGTTATGACCTCTGGATATATCAAGATTGGCGAACCCAACAAGGCGCTTATTGATACCTATCGCACTGGCGACAAGCGCAAGTCTCTATACTATAAGGCTATTACTGCCAGCGCATACAGCCTTACCAAGTATGGCGATAAGGGAAATGATGGATACCGTTGCAGCTTCCGTTCTGCCGAGGCTTACCTTATAGCTGCAGAGGCTGCTGCTAATCTGGCTGCTGATAACGCTGACGCTACAGACAATAACCTTAACGATGCACGCACATATCTCAAGGATCTTATGGTTAAGAGATATGCATCTGCCAAGTATAATACATATGCCAAAGAACTTGACAATATGCAAAAGGCCGACTTGCTTAAGGCTATATACAACGAACGCACAGCAGAACTTGCTTTTGAGGGACATCGTTGGTTTGACCTTCGTCGCACCACTCGCCCTGCACTTAGCAAGAGCTATAAGGAAAAAAAGGGTGACGAAGAAATCGTACACAACTTTGAACTCAACGAGAACGACTCGCGTTATACACTCCGATTCCCGACCGAAGCTGTAGAGGCTAACCCCAATATCGAGAAGTGGAATAAATAACCGGAATAATCAGTGCTTGACTTAAATTGGAGGGTGTATCAAAACTCAAACAATGCGGGCTGAAAGCCCAAATTGCGCCTGGCCCAGGGCAGCGCCCTGGGTAAACGGATATTATAATAATACGCCCTGTAAGGGCAAAAGCATTCATTTTCAACGCTTCTGCCCCTTCGGGGCGTACCACTTGAGACTTTTGACACACCCTCCATATATATAATAAGGTATAATATACATATATAATAAGGTATACAAACTAAAAAATTTTTAGCATATGAAGAAATTTACTTTTTCTGTTATGTTGGCATTGGCTACGATAGTTGCCAATGCAGAAGAGAATGCAGCTCCTACATGGACAGCCAACCTTGCTACAACAGAGCAGGTAGCCGACTTGCAGCGTGGCTCAGCCATGACTATAGACAATGAGGGTAATGCCATTGTTACTGGTACTTATACTAAGGATATTGAGTTTGCAAACAGCTACCTTGAGCCTATCGCAACAAGTGCTTTCATCGCTAAGTACGACAAGGCAGGCAACAAGAAGTGGGCTGCAGGATTGAGGGGTGCTGCCACCATCACAGCTATCACCAACGATGCTGAAGGTAATATATATGCAGCAGGCGTGTTCGCCGATAAGGTTGATATTCTCAATGCCAATGGCGACTCTAAGGAGATAATCAATGGTATGGATGGTAAGACTGCGCAGGTTTCTGGCTTCATCGTGAAGTACACCAAGGAAGGTGAGTATGTGGCTTCTAAGGTTGTTATTCCAGAAGTAGACATGCAAAATGATGCCTATTATGGCAACGTATATTTCACTCCTAACAAAATAGAAGTTAGTGGCAACCAGATTCTACTCTCGGCACAATATACTGGTAAGAGCACTATTAATGACCTGACGCTAAAAGGTCAATACTGCAACAAGACAGACTGGTTCTATATGTACGACATCCCTACATTGGGTGTAATCTCTCTGTCTAACGACTTTGGTAAAGCTTCACTTGTAGCACAGATGGCTGCCACTGAAAACGAGACATACTTTGGTTTCGGCGCAGAAAGCTGCAACTTTGTAGCAAATGGCACTAAGGTTTATGTTGCTTTCGTTGCATACGGAAATGACCTTACATTGAAATCGGCTAATGATTCTAAGCAAATCACTGAACTCTTAAACAAAATAGAAGGTGATGCAGGAACATTTGAGCACGCCTTCATTGTAGCCACAATAGAGAATGGCAATATCGTTGATACACAGATTTATCATTCAAAGCTTGACAACAATCTGCGCGTTGCCAAGTTCAATACTATTGACCAGATGACTTTATACAATGGCAATATCTACCTGGCTGGTACATTTAACGAGACTTTCCCGTTTGATAATAACAAGGCATACGTTGGTGGTTGCGATACTTACATTACAAGTCTTAAGGCAACCGACTTGTCTAAGAACTGGGCACTTACAAGTAATTACGATGAGGGTGATGTAAACAAGAAGGCTGAGGTTGTAACTGGCATGGCTGTCTATAACGACGAAGTGCAGCTTACTGGTTGGGCAGAACAAACAAGCGGACATGTTGTAGACACTCCTCTCAACTTCTATATCGATACCGAAACTGTTCCTTCTGAGATGAAGGTTAAGGCTGGTACCGATGCTATCTTTGCCACCTCTGTAGCACACAACGATATTTATACTATCACTCAAAGTGACAACAAGGCTGACGAGAATCCTACAGAAGGCGTATATACATACAACTTCTACAACGATGGCGAGGATACTGGCGTTAAGCAGCTTGCCGCTAACGGCAACACTATCAGCTGGAACAACAACACCATTACTCTTGCTAAGGCTGCCGATATCTACCTCTACACCGCAAGCGGCATGCTTGTAAAGAAGGCCAGCAATGCTTCTTCAATGTCGCTCCAGAATGTAGCAGCTGGCATCTATATGGTTAAGGCTGGTAAGCAGACAATCAAGATTGTGAAGTAACAACCACAAATCAATCTGAATTAAAATAAACATTCTCTAATTCTCCCTCTTATAATTCATCGGCGACATTCCCACTTGTTTCTTAAAGAATGTGCCGAAGGCTGATGCATTGGGAAAATTTAGATAATCGGCTATCTCCTTAATACTCTTATCTGTAGTAGAGATTAAGGAGATGGCCTTTTTTGTTATCGCCTTGAACACAAGTTGCTGAACGCTGTTGCCCGACACCGACTTAACAAGCGAGGTCAAGTATTTTGGCGACAGGCACAACCTGTCGGCATAAAACCTCACTCCCCTCTCCTTTATATAATATTGGTCTATCAACTGCATCAGCTGCATATATGTCTCAAGTTTCCTACTTGGCGCATTATCCCCTTCCTTCGACATTTCGTGGAATATGCTGCAAAGCCTATACGTAAGCGACAGCAATAGCAGTCTACGTTCGTTAGCGGCAAATACATTACTGTATCGGTTGCCCACAGCCAATAGTTCTGAGTATTTTGTCAACTCATCCTCATGTCCTGTGTGCATTACCCAGCACGCCCTTGGATTAAGCATCTCTATAAATCGCATCCCGACAACGGTACTGCCAAGGATGTCGCGTATAGAATCTACGCGATAAAGAATAATAACCACAGAGCAGTCGGCACTGTGATCGATAACCGAAAAGTAAACATTGTGCGATATAAAAACCGTCTCGCCTTTGTTTACCACATATTCCACGTCCTCACAACTAAACTTAAACCTACCCGATGTGCACACGATAATGCCCACATCAGCAACACGGAAGTTGTCAAAAAATACTTTCGGAAAAGACTGTATATTACCACACGAACAGCAGATGTCCTCATTATTGGATATCTGCTGTTCGAGTATTTCTATGTCGTTATTGCTATTCTTCATTACTTTAGCCGTTTGTACGCGACAAATTTAATGAAAAATAATGAATCAGCAAAATAAAAAGAAGCCGCTCCCCTCCCTATTGAGGAGGAGCGGTTGTAGTTGGGGCTTATTAATATTCTATATACCCTTCCCTCGTATCCTTAGATATGTCCCTCTTAGGCCAAGGCACTACAAGCATCAAGCCTGCAAGTATAAGGCATGCATATATTGTCCAACCCGACATCTCCTTTATAGCCGACAACGTTGCCTGTACCTGTACCTTGCCCTTAGCCGACATTGCAGCCATGTTCTGCGCTTCTGTCTCGCTCTTGCCTTGATACTGCATGCCACGGGCTGTCTGATCATAAGTCATGGCTGTCTCTATATTTGTACGGTCATAATCGTGGGCATATCGTGTTATATAATACTGCTGACGATATTGGAACACCGTCTGATACAATGCCGAACCAATGCCTGGTGCTATCACCATACGTACTGTTAACATTATGCACACCCATGTAGACAACAACTTGTACGGCATACGCTGGTTGGCATAAACAGCTATAAGCGAATATAGCAGCATCATTCCCGTTGCACGTATTACTACAGGCCACTTCATACGCTCCAACATTCCGGCTGTCTGCACCTCAAAGTACATAAACAGCGAGGCTGCTGCTATCAGTATAAAGCCAAGGGCAAAGAACCACTTAAAGTGAACTCCCTTATTGTTAAGGATGAGTATAGTTACCAATCCTATGAAGTAGCCCAACAATACCCAATTGCCAAGAGCTGCCACCTGAATCTGGTCTGTCTTCATGCCCACACCAACAAATATGTTTACAAGCATCGAACTCGAGTTGCATATCATCAGTCCGATGAATAACAGTATACCTCCCTTAATGCTGCGCGACTTAAATGCCTTAAGCATAAAGTATGGCGAACGGCGTGTCTTCTCCAGATATATAAATAATAAGGTGGAAACCACGCATATCACAGTAGCCCAACATATCAATGGAGAACTGTACCAGTCGTACACCTTGCCATATACAGCAACATATACAAACGAACAGCACATCAGACAGAACACTACCACATTGCCAAACTTAGAGAACGACAGTGGCGCACGCTTGGTAGGATACGGATTATAAGGCATGCAAACCAATGTTATCAGCAGCGCCACAAGTATGGCACCCAACATTGCATAGTACACCATCTGCCAATGATAGTTGTATGCAAACCATGCTGTTATCCACGTACCTATCTGTCCCAGCAACATAAAGAAGAAGTAGATAATAGGCTGACTCGCCTTCTTCTCTGTATCAAGTGCATCCCATCCTGCCTCATCCATTGGCTCATTGCCAGGCGTAACGTTGCGCGTTGCCTCTATACCAAAGCCATACTTGATAAGCGTGAAGAGATTGCACATCAGTAATGTCTGTCTTACAAAACCCATTATCAAGCTGTTAAGAGCAAGGATAAACAGGCTGTCTGTATTGGCACATATATAACTCTGTATGGCAAGCAAAGAGAAGCCTACCAAACTCATCAGCTTCTGGCGTCGTACACTAACCAGTGAATAGAAGAACGGCGAGAATGCCGCCATACCTATTGACGTTACAAAGCTAATGAATGCAATATGTTCCGACTGGATGCCAAGCCCACCCACCATCTCACTACTGTTTACGGTGTAGGCACCGCTTACCGTCATGATAGGTATGAAAAGAATGACGAGAAAGGCAATGCCAAGAGGCTTTGGCACCCAGTTATAGAACGGAAAATTCTTAGGCAGATGCTCAGGCACCGCCGTATATATCTCTGCTTGTGTCATTACTTAAGTTGAGCCTTTACTACAACCATCATTCCGGCAGCCAACTTATCGTTGTCTTCCTTGGATATTCCCTCAAACTCTATGCGCACTGGCACACGCTGCTGAATCTTTACAAAGTTGCCAGCTGAGTTGTCTGTAGGTACAAGCGAGTATTTAGAGCCTGTAGCACCTGATATAGCTGTTATCTTGCCCTGAAACTCCTTACCCTCAAAAGCATCTACGGTCATTGTCACCTTCTGTCCTACATATAGCTTCTCCACTTGTGTCTCCTTATAGTTGGCAATAACCCACTTCTGTGTGTCAGGCATAATATATGTAATGGTCTGAGCAGCGTTAACCAATTGTCCTTCCTCCAATGCACGACGACCAAGTTTGCCATCGCAAGGAGCTGTAACTACACAATAAGACAGGTTAAGCTTTGCCATTTCCAAAGCTGCCTGAGCACGTTCTATTGCAGCAGCAGTATTCTTCTTGCGTGTCTGCACCTCGTTAACACCCGAGTATGCAGCCTTCTGCTGACGGCGCACAGCATCAAGTTTCTTCTTTGTGGCGTTATATTCAGTCTCAATCTGTTCAAGTTGAATAGGTGTAGCGGCATTACGTGCCACAAGATTCTGATATCGCTGACGGTCCTTGTCAAGCTTTGCAAGACGTATCTCAATCTCGGCAATCGAAGCCTCGTAAACAGTAGCCGATGTCTGTGTTGTCTGCAACGAAGCATCCACAACATTGGCACCTGCCATAGCGTCCTTAAGTGCAGCCTCAGCCTCCATCACACGTATACGATACTCACGATCGTCAAGAACAAGTAGTGTATCACCCTTCTTTACATCCTGATGTTCCTTGAAGTATATCTTCTTTATATATCCCGAGGCACGCATATTCACTGGCGAGATATACTGTTCCACTTGCGCGTCGTCGCTCTTCTCGTTGCTCTTATAGTCCATAAACATACAGCCTATCTTTACAATTCCCCATACAAGGATAGCCACACCTATCAAACTCACAACCAATTGGCGTATGCGCTGGCGCTTAAGTTGCTTGGCAGTAAGCTCGTGTGTCGACTTATTGTCATTCTCACTGTTGTTTACCTCGTTGTTATTTATATTGTTTGTGTTGCTGTTATTTGTTTCCATTTTATTTAATTATATTGTTTTTATAATGCAATGCAACTTATTATATGCAATGTCAAAATGCTGTTTGTATAGTAGCGGAGGTCTTCAGTTTCCGCAGCAAGCGGTGATGTCAAGATACTTTATAGCTTATCGTTTGATGCTGCGGAGGCCGGAGACCTCCGCTACTATAAAATACCAAATTGAATAATTCATAACAGAATAATTCATAATCGCAGGCGAAGCCGAGAACAACTCCTAATTCGTAATTCCTAACTCCTAATTCAGAAAAACTCCTAATTCCTAACTCAAAATTCCTAATTCAGAAAAACTCACTTCGTGAGTTTTTCCAACTCTCCCGTCAGTTTCAGCAATGTCAAGTTCGACACCTGATAATTAAAATGAGCCGTTAGATAATTATTCTGAGCATCACTCATGCTCATTTCGTCCTGCAACACCTCAGTCATAGATGCAATACCCTCGCGATATCTGTCGCTTGTCACCTTATACACATCCTCAGCAAGCAGATAGTTGTCTCGTTGCTTGCTATAGTTGCGTTGGTTGTTTGCAAGGTCGTTAACAGCATTGGCATATTGAGTCTGCATACCCTTCAACGCATCCTCGTATTTCAATTTAGCATTATCAATATCCACCTGCGCCTTTCTTATCTTCGAACGCTTCTCAAAACCGTCGAACACCGGAATACGCAATGATATACCTATACCATTCGACTTATACCAATGGTTCGACTCACCCGAATGAAACCAGTTCTTAAACTCATCAGTAAAGGCTGCATATGTCCAGTTGCCAGTCAACGCAAGCGTAGGCATATATCCATCCTTGGCAAGCTTCTTCTGCTTCTCAGCCAAGGTCTGCTGAGTGCGCAAAAGCTGAAGCTCATACAGGTTCTCATTCAGTCCGGTAAGCGCAGCCATATCCGTCTTGTCTATGTCTGCCTTCTCCACAGCAATAGCTTGGTCGGCAGGATAGTCTATTACATACTTCAGCATATTATACTGTTGAGTAAGCATTGCCTTGGCATTGTCATACTGCACGCTAAGATTCTCAAGGTTCACGTTCACACGCTTCACATCCACACTAAGGGCCATGTCGTTATCGTGGAAAGCCTGTGTAATATCGCGCAACTCCTCTAGTCGTTTTATGTTGTCCTTGATAATGCTTATCTGCTCCTCAGTGTTCTGAGCAAGATAATACATCTTACTTATCTGCACTATCAAGTCCTCCTTTGCCTTCGCGTAAGAAAGATTGTTGATTTGGTCGAGTGTCTTGGAAATGTCCAAGGCAGTAAGAGCCGTCTGACTATATAACGGCATTTGCAATTGGATACTTGCCGACGAGTTATACTGCAACGTTTTAGTAACATTGTATGGCTTACCATAAGCCGAACCGTCAGTAACCGACACCGGAGGAGTGAAGTTATCGTTTAGCGCAGCACCGATATTAATCTGTGGCAATAGGCGCGAACGGTTCTCACTGATATTGTGCTTACCCTTAAGCACATTACCCTCATATGTCTTCAAGTTAAGATTTCTTTCAATGCCCATCTGTAGGCATCTACTCAACGACAACACTTCCTGCCCCATCGAATACGAGGCAAGAAGTGTCAAGGAAAATGTGAACAATATTCTTTTCATACCTTTATTTTTTTTCGACTGCAAAGTTACGTATTTATAGCCGTTAAGGTATATTCATAAAATATCACAAGTTGTTCACATTTTCCCTTTGTCAATATTTAGCGTTAAAATCTATTTCTGTTGTTTCTTCAACTTAGGTGCATTCACACCGTCATAATACAATTCATACAATGGGGCATAGCCTTCCTCATCCATTGTCTTGCTCAGCAAGTAATGCTTGCCGTCAGCATAACGACGATGGATATAGAAATGGTTGCGCCATTCTCTTGATGATGGTTTCAGCAGAACATCGTTGCTGCCCAAGAAGCAGATGTCCTTGCCCATCCTTATTTCTTTTCTTCTGTATTTTCTATTGTTATACTGACTCATCTCCACATATACGTCATCCATTTTCAGAAAATTCAAAAAACCTATGGTTACAAGTTCCGGTTTCTTTGCGAAACAAACTTTGTTTTCAAGGTATACCCAATATTCTTTGCCATTTTGAACAATATGCAAAATGACGTTGTCTAACAGTTCAGCAAAATCATACTCCTGTTCTGGATTATCAAATGGTTCAAACCATTTGGTGCGTACAATATATTTGCCATTCAGGTTCTGCACCACTCTTATATCATATGCCTGAGGATATACCTTGGCAAACACACCAACTGGTTTCCACTTGGTATACTTATACTCACGGCAATATGCCTGCTCGGTGCCATCACTCCTATGCTCTATCCTTAGGTCTATCTCTTCAAAATCGGCCAACAGCCTTTCACTGTATGCATAGGTGTATTTCATTTCTATTCTCGGTTCAAATAACCAGGTATTTTCATTCACATCCTGTTCAAACCTCCTCATCTCTTCTGTCCATGCATCCTTTCTTGTCAGCCATGCCTCCCTACTTACCGGATGCAACAAACACTCATTATCCTTTCTATAAGCCCATCCGCCATAGTCATCCTCCCACAGTTGCATGTCGTCAATCTTCTCCTTATATATATATAGACGCTCAGGTTCAGAAGGCTGAATATAGAACGTGCGGTATTGCAGCCCCTTTTCAATACCATTAGTCAAGGCATCCAGCATAACAAAACAATTCTCGTCCATCCTTCGAGTCTTCACTCTCGGATACAACATCCTTCCATCCGTTGTGCTAAAGTCAAGGAAACCATATCTCACAATCCAAGGTCTTCTAACAAACCTCACACCATTCTTCAAGTCCATCCATGGACGTTCACGGTCAAACTTCTTTTTCGAGTACAATTTAGCCAATCCATGAGCCTTCAATTCCACCTTATTATATATATAAGGCAAAACCTCATTGCCGTCCTTATCTATTACGCCCAACAGCCCCATTCCGTTCTCCTTCACCTCATAACCGTAAGCCTCATCCAGGTCCATTCTCTGTCCCTCATGAGTCATAACGGTAATCAGTTCGGTCTGCTCGTTAGATGTAATACATCTACTCTCGTCACGCAACGCATACGCCACACTATATCGTTCCTCAGCACTGGCAATGTTTCCCTTGCCAGCCAACTTCCCTTCAAACATAGCCTGCCAATCCCTATCATCCGACGGCATACCAAACAAGCGGTACAATCCCACATTGTCCAATATCAGGCAATATCTCTTACCCTCATACACACGCATGCCACGTCCCACCTGCTGCAAATACTTTGATAACGACAACGTAGGACGAGCCAACTGTATAAAATCCACATCAGGACAATCAAAACCTTCACCAAACAAGTCAACGTTTACCAAAATCCTAATCGGAGAGTCTAATACCTGACAATTCGTATTCTTCAAAGAATCATTCGAGTTCCTAAACCTATCAATTATAGATTTCCGTTCCTCCGCAGGCGTCTTCGAACTAATCGCCACCGCATTCAGTCCCCGTTCCCTATAATACTCCGCGATATGCTCCGCATGTTTAATGTCAATAGCATACACAATACCCTTCTTGTCCGGCGCATATCTCATCACAGTATCACAAAGCCGTTCAATGCTCGGTCTAACATCCAGCTTCTCACTCATTTCTCTCAACGAGATTTCTTTTGTCATTTGTGTCTTTTCACAATAAAACTGTAGTTCTTCCATGACTTCACCGTGCGCATGGCAGCAGGATGTCACTCTCTACTACGTATTTACGGCTGTCTATGGCCTCTGACCAATAGGTCAGATAGCGGATTAGTACATCATGATGCAATGCCTTCAGCTCTTCTACGACTTTCTGTATTTTCTTGTCTACAAATAAATCGTAATAATCGCCTTTATCTTCTACAATCATACCTATGAAACTTATAACCTTAACCAGATGTTGACGATATTCTTCATCGGTTATGTATGTAGGATTCACGCAAGATTCCAAAAATGGAAAATAGAGTTTACTGTCTTCCAATAGCTTCAGTCGTGTAAAGAACAGATTTTCATCATCATAGTCCTCTATGTTATCCACCCAATGTTTATAAACATCATCATACTAATTGTCATAACGATCATCCAAAGATTTCATCGTTCGCAATTCTCGAATAGAAGAAAGGTATTAACTATTGATAATAGATCGTTTTTATATTGTCGAAATTGTGCGGTTTGCCAATTGACAATATCAACGATTATCACTATATTAATTTTCCGTCCTTTGCTTCGTATATAACCGATGATTCCAGTACTTCCACTGTATGCCATGCACCTTGTGGCACAACACAACCATAATTACCTACGGTAGGATCAAGATGAATACGCTCTATCTCGTTTCCGTTTTCATCACAGATAACCTCCACAATCTTACCGCACAAGAGAAAAACATTCTCCGTACTTTGTGGATGCCTGTGGATAGTCACAACAGTTCCTGGCAACAGGGCATTCAGCATACGTTGCGAATTATCATTGGCAGATGTTCGCAAATCGAAATTCTGACGTAATCGAGGATTAACAACAGCTTGTTCAAAGAGCTTACCTAAAAAGTCTTTATTAATTTCCATATCCAATTAATATTAAATCATTGAACTTTTGCAAGTTCAGAAGTTATAGAATTTAAAGCCGTATGCCTTGCAGATGAATATTCAGCAAAAAGAGTAATGGCTATCGCTCGGCTTTGCCGCTTGCCTTAGCAAGAATTGGTGCGCAAAGCGCATTAGAAATTAGGAATTTTGAATTAAAAAAATCAGAAATGCAAGCAACGAATCGTGTTCTTACGTTCTTTTTTTCATGTTTTTCAAAAAAAAGTGGCGAAAAGTTTTGCAGATTAAATAAAAACTACTACCTTTGCACCCGCAAATAAGCAAGACGACATAACGAGTCGTAACATATAGCAAGACTATATCTATCGGATCCAGCACCCTATGGAGAGATGGCAGAGTGGTCGAATGCACCGGTCTTGAAAACCGGCGT
>ERZ1026846.148-NODE-148-length-51705-cov-53.404143_pt1 | contig 51705 bp, 52 predicted proteins | sample MGYA00380153_ERZ1026846 | MGnify/ENA primary metagenome ERZ1026846 (study PRJEB33269, sample SAMEA4719789) | human gut metagenome | biome: human-associated habitat; feature: organic feature; material: feces | place: Cameroon | collected 2013-10 ...
TCTGAAGCGTGATCCGATCGCTAATGATGATGTGACGGAATGGATGCTGAGTTCCTTGCGGTTGGCTTCGCTTGGTGATATGCTGAAATTTCATAACAAGGTGATGCTCGATACGCCGCCATACAACACGGAATATCTGGATGATATTCTTGCAGCGATAGATAAGCAATATCTGCTGAAGTTTAAGTATGTTTCGGGATTCGGAGCAGAGAGCGATATCGTGCTACAACCGGCTTTCGTGAGATACTACAAGCAGAGATGGTATGTTGTGGGAGTGAAGAAACAACGTTCGGCGTCCGAAGGGAAAGCCAATTCAAGTGCAGAGGAAGATGTGAGAAAACTCATTCGCTGTCTTCCTTTCGACCGCATCAGTTTCCTGAAGCTTATTTGCGAGAAGCATCCGTTGCCGGCAAAGATGAAGAAGTTCCTGACTCCAGAGAATTATTATGAAGATTGCTTTGGCATCTATCGGATGGAAGATGTGCCCGTGGAGAAAATCCGCATCCGTGCCTTCTATCCTGAATACAACTACATCGAGGAGGTTCCGCTGCACGAGAGTCAGCAGAAAGTAAAGGAGTCGAAAGATGGAATGTATCGGGAATATACCCTCACCGTTCGCGCCAGCCGTGATTTTCTTCAGGAACTGTTATGGCATGGCAGAAATATCATCGTACTGAAGCCCGAGAGTCTGAGGCAGGAGATGATTGGTATCTTAAAGGATATGACGAAGAGTTATGAGACGGGCGAATGTCTGAATGGGGAGGAATAAAAGAATCCTCAGATAGGGAATACACTGTGTGCCCAATCTGAGAAATTCCTGTTATTTATATTCCTTCTGTCAGGAACTTGCGAAGATGCAGGTGCGTGATGCCGTCATCATCATTTTTGGTGAGCAGAGGAGTCATGGAGATAACGTACTTCGGGTAGTTGTCCTTGATGGCACGGAGATTGCCAAACTCACGCTCTCTGGTTGCATCGTCGGCTATGATGTAGGAAGCTTGCACGTAGATGCGTTCGCCGCCTGGTTTGGTACATACAAAGTCGATTTCTCCAGCTTGCAGTTGTCCTACATATACTTGATAGCCCAAGCGTATGAGGTTCTGATAGATGATATTCTCTATCACTTTCTCAATGTCTCCTTCACGTGTTCCCCCGGCAATGGCATTTCTAATGCCGTTGTCTTCAAAATAAAACTTATCGTTGGTTTCAAAGATACGTTTGCCGTGGATGTCATAGCGGTTCACCTTGTGCAGGATATAGGCTTCGCAAAGGAAGGATATGTAATTGGTGATAGCTGCCGAAGCAATGGATTCTCCTTGAGATTTCATATATTTGGAGATGCTGTTGGCTGAGATGAGTTTACCTGTATTATCTGCCAGGAAACGCACCAGATTCTCTAAGAATGGTACGTTTCTTATCTGGTTGCGCATAATGACATCCTTAAGCAAGACGGTATGGTAAATATCCATTTGATATTCACGTGCATCATCCTCTTCCAGTCCTATCTTTGCCAGACCAGGCAGGCCGCCATACTGAATGTACAGAGCAAGTGCTTCGTCATTATCTGATAGTTGATGAAATTCCAAAAACTCGTTATAGCTCAGCGATTGGATATGGATTTCCTTATATCTGCCACCGATAAGAGTGCTCAGTTCATTGCTCAGCATGCGAGCATTGCTACCTGTGATGATAATGTCGGTGTTGGGTTCTGTGCGATAACTTCGAATGGATCGTTCAAATTCCTTGATGTCTTGTATCTCATCGATAAGGATATAGTTATGTTTATCAGATAAAAAATGCTCTCCGATATAGTCGTTGAGATCCTGATAGGTCTGAATGCAGTCAAACTCTCTTTTCTCCTTATCTATAAAGATGATATTGTTGCAGTCATCTGCCTTCTTGCGGTCACGAATCATTTTCATCATGCAGCTTTTTCCTACACGACGTTGACCTACTAATACGATGATGATCTCCTTTCCAAGATACTTTTCTATCTTGTCGATATATGATTGACGAATAATAGTTGCCATATTTTTATTACTTATAAATGAAATTTTCTGCAAATATACGAAAAGTTTTACTTATAAGTGATAAAACATATCTATTTTTGGTTTTTATAACTTATAGATGGTGTTATTTCAATGATATTCAATGCTTGTTGTAACCCTTGGCTACGAGTTTATCCTTGGCGCGCTCCACAGCCTGAGCCTGGAACTTCTCAACGTCCTTCTTCAAGGCATCGTGCTCGTCGATGTATTTTCTGGTAATAGCATTCTTGCACAATAAAATGCAGAATTTTGAGTTATTATGAAAGAAAGTTTTTTGATGAAATAATGTTACTTATGAAAAGAATGAATAAAATGCTGTTGGTTGCAGCTTTGGCGGCAACCACACTTTCTGTTCAGGCTGAACAGAAGAAGGGACCGGCTTGGTTGAGTGATGCACTTTTCTATCAGATTTATCCATCTTCCTATATGGATACTGATGGCAACGGTATTGGCGATCTGCCGGGTATCACTTCCAAGTTGGATTACATCAAGTCTCTGGGGGTGAACGCCCTCTGGCTCAATCCAATCTTTGAGTCGGGATGGTTTGATGGTGGCTATGATGTCATCGATTTCTACAAGGTGGATCCTCGATTCGGTACCAATACCGATTTGGTTACATTGGTCAATGAGGCCCATAAGCGTGGCATCAAGGTTTGTCTCGACCTGGTGGCAGGACATTCCAGCACCAAGTGTGCCTGGTTTAAGGAGTCTTCCGAGAAAGATCCTAACCAGCGTTACAGCGACTATTATATCTGGATGAATGATATCCCTGAGAGCGAGAAGAAAGAAATAGAAGCCCGTCATCAGGAGGCAAGTCCGGAGTCTAGTACCCGAGGCAGATATGTGGAGGCTAATGCTCCTCGTGCCAAGTATTATGAGAAGAATTTCTTCGAGTGCCAGCCTGCCTTGAACTATGGTTTTGCTCATCCAGATCCAAATCATCCTTGGGAGCAGGGCGTAGATGCTCCAGGACCACAGGCTGTCCGCAGGGAAATACGTAACATTATGGCTTTCTGGTTTGATAAGGGTGTGGATGGCTTCCGTGTAGATATGGCATCATCGCTTATCAAGAACGACCCCGACAAGAAGGAGGTTTCCAAACTCTGGAAGGAGATGCGTGCCTGGAAGGATAAGTATTATCCAGAGACCGTCTTGATTTCAGAGTGGGCTAATCCGCAGCAAGCCATTCCTGCCGGCTTCAACATCGATTTCTACATCCATTTCGGTCTCAAGGGCTATGCCTCTCTGTTCTTCGACCGCAAGACTCCATGGGGCAAATGGGAGCAGAGCTATAAGAACTGCTATTTCGACAAGCAGGGCAAGGGTTCGCTCAAGGAATTTAGCGAGAACTATACCAAGGCATTCAATGCCACCAAGAATCTCGGCTACATCGCTGTTCCATCTGCCAACCACGATTACCAGCGTCCTAACATCGGTACCCGCAATACGCCAGACCAGTTGAAGGTGGCGATGACCTTCTTCCTCACCATGCCAGGTATTCCATTTATCTATTATGGTGATGAGATTGGTATGAAGTATCAGATGAATCTCCCTAACAAGGAGGGTAGCAATGAGCGTTCTGGTACCCGTACTCCGATGCAGTGGACCAAGGGCAAGAATGCCGGATTCTCTACGAGTGCACCTGATAAGCTCTACTTCCCTGTAGATACGGAAAACGGAAAGTTGACCGTTGAGGCTCAGCAGGGAGATCAGAATTCTCTGTTGTCATATACCCGTAAGCTGACCGCTTTGCGTCATTCAGCCAAGGCTCTTGACAATGAGGGAGATTGGAAGCTCCTGAACCAGAAGGGGCAGGAATATCCGATGGTATATGAGCGCACTTTGGGTGAGGAGAAGTATGTTGTTGTCGTGAATCCTGGTGCCAAGGCAGCCTCTCTCAATATCAGCTCCGTAGGTGGTAAGGCAGTTTCTGTTCTTTCCACAGGAAAGGTTGTGTATAAATCAGGAAAAAAGACTGATGTGATTAAAGCTTCTGGCATAAGTGCCGCCATATTCAAGGTGGAAAGATAGAACTTTTATAAAAACAGAAATGCGTCCGTATTGTGCGGGCGCATTTTTGTTTTACGGTCACGAATCATCTTCATCATGCAGCTTTTACTACACGACGTTAACCTATTAATACGATGATGTTCTCCTTGCCAAGATACCTTTCTATCAATCTTCCTTCAGATACCAGTCTTTGATGTATCCTGAATAATGCTTGGCAAACTCCTCGGCTTGTCCCGGAGCGCAGGTCTTCACCTTCTTGGCAGGAATACCCGCCCAAATCTCATGTGCAGGAACCTTGGTGCCATGGGTAACTACTGCACCTGCAGCAATAATAGCCCCTTCTCCAATGTCAGCCTTGTCAAGTACAGTGGCATTCATTCCGATGAGTGCGCCTTTTCTGACTGTGGCTCCGTGGACGATGGCACCATGTCCCACAGATACATCATCCTCCAGGATGCAAGGCATCGTACCGGTTTGATGAATGCAGGCGCAATCCTGTACATTCACTCTGTTTCCACATCTGATGGCATCCACGTCTGAGCGTAATACCGCACTATACCAGATGCTGCAGTCATCACCAAGGATACAGTCGCCGGTCAGCACTGCGTTCTCAGCGATAAAACAATTCTTTCCCCAGCGGGGAGTCTTTCCTTCTACTGTCTTTATAATAGCCATATTAAAAATGTATATGTTTTGCAATTTTATGAGCAAATCTGCTGGAATATATAGTGCTGCCTCAAACTATTTCATATACTTTTTCAACCACAAGTCGAAGAACTTGTCATATACCACGTAGGCATCATCCTGCTGGGTGATGAAATCTTTTTCCAACAATCCCTTCAAGGCAGAGTTGACAGAACTTGGTGATGGGAGATGGTATTTCTTGGCAAAGGCTCCGCTCTTTACGCTTCTGGCTTCGCCCTCTGCAGAGATGGCAATGAAGACATTGCGCTGCTTTTCCGGCATCTGGCGTAGAAGGGTCTCGTAGGTGTCTGATGCCATGTTAAGATTGTAGTTGATGGCGTCATCTACCATACCCAGAGTGCAGGTGCCCTGTTCGGGAGTCTTGAGGAAGAGAACATTCATTACTCGCTGGATGTATGAAGTGACACCACCGAAACGGGCGAAGAGTTCTCCGATAATGGCTGCATCGAGATGTTTGTTGCGTTCCTCGAACTTGGCTGTGGCAAACTCCTTGTATTTTTCCACATCCAGCGGCTTCAGGTTCATCAGCGTTACGCTCTGATAGAAAGGGCGGGCAGGAGATGTAAACATTTCTGCCATCAGATGGCGGTGAGAACCCGAGAATATGAAGTGGGCATTGGTGCATCGCTGGATGTAGGTACGGAGCAATGCCTCTATGCGATTGTCGGCATAGTTGGTGATTTGCTGAAACTCGTCGATGGCAACAAGACATGGCTTGTCGGCTTGGTTGAGATAAGCGAATATCTCATCAAGCGTAATTTCCGGATTCACCATGTTGCCGATGCCTATTCCCCAAACTGGAGCCCCGTTGATATCGAAAGAGATTTCTGAACGGAGAGAAGAGAGTGCCATCAGGAATTTCTCCCAGGCACTTCTGCCTTTAGGGCGAAGTTCGTCAATGATGGCCTTGCCGAACATATTGACCAGATCGCTGACGGAATTGGTTGAATAGATGTCTATGATAAAAGTATAATAATCTTTTTGGATGGCTGGCTGGGCAAAGCAATGGTGAATCAGCTCTGTCTTTCCGATGCGTCGAGGGGAAATCAGAGCCATGTTATTCTCATTGGTCAGCATCTCTGTGATATGCTGGGTTTCTTCCACACGGTCGCAGAAGTATTCCGGACCGGCGTAACCGTTTGTGACAAAAGGATTCTTCATTACCATATCTATACCTTATTATATATTTTACAGTATGGCTGCAACTTTGCGAATCTGCTTAAGTTTTTCTACCAAAGCATTATCTTTTCGAGCAGTATGCATATTGTATTTCATCTGCAATTTTAGGAGAGAATCTGCAGGAATATCTAATGCAGCCTCAAACATCAGAGCAGAAGTTGTGGTAACGGGACGTTTGCCATTCAGTATCTCGTTGAGTACGGAATATCCCATACCAATACTTTCCGCAAATTTTCTTTGCGAAATGCCACGTTCTTCTAATTCTTCTTTCAAAACCTCACCAGGGTGAGTTGGGTAAAAACCAAAACCTAAGTTTGACATAATGCTGTTTTTATTTATAATGGTTTGATAATTCTAATATATTACATATCGTGATTTGTTTTTCGTTGCCAACAACTTCAGAATGAAACTCTATTCTATATTGGTCATTGACTCTAACAGATTCACGATCTTTCTTATCACCCACAAGAACTTCGTAATGTAAAGCTTTGTAGCGATAAAAATCAGCTGTACTGTTCAAGGATGCCATAAGGTCAATAACTCGAACGTACTTCTTTATGAATTGAGGTTGGAAGCGATACTTTTTGTTATGCGCTTTACCCTCATAATATAATTCTCGGAGATAATCCTCTTCAAATATTATTTCCATAATTATATATGTTTTATTGATTGCAAAGATAATACTTTACAATTAACGTTCGCTATTTTTGCGAATATTTTATGGATTTTTATCTTTTATGTGAGATGATAAAACGTAGCAATTGTCATTTTTTTCTCAAATGCTCCAACGTTGTTGCTGATTGCTGTTTTTTGCCATTCTTTATATTTGGCAAGTAGATTTTGGAGTGTTGTGTAAAGTGTTGGCGAATTAGCAATCTTAACTAATCCATCTAAAATAAAAGACAAAGTAGCACATTATATATTTTGCTACTTTGTCTTTATACCTTATATTATATGTAATATTACAGCTGAGCCAGCTCTACAACCTTATCTACTGCAGCGCTCAAGCCGTCCTTGTTCTTACCGCCAGCCTGAGCATAGTGAGGCTGACCGCCACCGCCACCCTGAATCAACTTGGCAGCTTCGCGAATCATCTTACCAGCGTTCAAACCGTGATCCTTTACCATATCATCGCTGAACATTACGCTGAGCATAGGCTTGTCGTTGAAATAAGAACCTACCACGCAGATCATGTTCTCTGGCAACGCCTCGCGAACCTTGAATACCAAATCCTTGGCAGCTGCTGGCTCCATTGGCAATACGGCTGTAACAACCTTCACACCGTTGATTTCTCTTGCATTCTCTACAAGCTTATCCTTGGCACGCTCCACAGCCTGAGCCTGGAACTTCTCAACATCCTTCTTCAGGGCATCGTGCTCGTCGATGTACTTTCTGATAACACCCTCGAGATCCTTGGCATTGTTGAACAAGCCCTTCAAGGCTACGATGGTATCCTGCAAGCCGTAGATAGCCTCCTCGCATGCCTTGCCTGTCAAAGCCTCGATACGGCGGATGCCGGCTGCTACGCTGCTCTCAGAGATAATCTTGAAGAAACCAATCTTACCGGTGCTCTTGGCGTGAATACCACCACAGAACTCAGCAGATGGACCGAAGCGAACCACACGAACCTTGTCGCCATACTTCTCGCCGAAGAGGGCGATAGCGCCAAGCTCCTTAGCCTCCTCGATAGGAGTATCGCGGTGCTCATCCAGGGCGTAGTCGGCACGGATCATCTCGTTTACCATGTGCTCTACCTTGCGGAGCTCCTCATCAGTTACCTTCTGGAAGTGAGAGAAGTCGAAACGCAATGTATCCTTATCTACATAAGAACCCTTCTGCTCTACGTGCTCGCCCAAAACCTGCTTCAGGCAGTAGTCGAGCAAGTGGGTAGCTGTATGGTTGGCAGCGCTTCCCTCGCGGCTCTCGATATCTACGCAAGCCATGAAATCAGCGTTTACATCCTTTGGCAACTCCTTTACGATGTGGATGCTCTGGTTGTTCTCGCGCTTGGTGTCGATAACCTGAATGGTCTCATCCTCGCTAACGAGTACACCCTTGTCGCCAACCTGTCCACCCATCTCACCATAGAATGGAGTGTTGTCGAGTACCAACTCATAGAAAGAGTTCTTTTTCTGAGTCACCTTGCGGTAGCGCAGGATGTGGCACTCATATTCTGTATAGTCGTAACCCACGAAGTTCTGGTCGCCTTCCTTCAAAACCTCCCAGTCGCCGTTCTCTACGGCAGCAGCATTGCGGGCACGCTCTTTCTGCTTCTTCATCTCCTCGTCGAAGCCTGCAGCATCTACGGTGTAACCATTCTCACGGCAGATGAGCTCTGTAAGGTCGAGAGGGAAACCGTATGTATCGAAGAGGCGGAATGCGCTTACGCCGTCGAGCTGAGTCTCGCCATGAGCCTTGAGCTCGTCCATATCGCCATTGAGGAGGTTGATACCCTTCTCCAATGTGCGGAGGAATGAATCCTCTTCCTCTTTCATCACGCGGGTGATGAGCTCCTGCTGAGCTGGCAACTCTGGGAAGGCTGCACCCATCTGCTCTACCAATACATTGACGAGCTTGTACATGAATGCCTGCTTCTGGCCGAGGAATGTGTAAGCGTAACGTACGGCACGGCGCAAGATGCGGCGGATTACGTAACCAGCCTTGGCGTTGCTTGGCAACTGACCGTCGGCGATAGAGAAGGCTACGGCACGGAGGTGGTCGGCGCAAACACGCATAGCGATGTCGATCTTCTCCTGCTCATCCTTACCCTCGCCATTCTCACCAGTAGGAGTAGTGAAGCCATACTTCTTGCCAGAGATAGCCTCGATTTCCTTGATGATTGGCTGGAAGATATCTGTATCATAGTTAGAGTGCTTGTCCTGCAACATGCGAACCAAGCGCTCGAAGCCCATACCTGTATCGATAACGTGCATTGGGAGTGGTTCGAGAGAACCGTCAGCCTTGCGGTTGTACTGCATGAACACGATGTTCCAGATTTCGATGACCTGTGGGTTATCCTTGTTCACCAATTCGCGGCCTGGCACCTGAGCCTTCTCCTCTGGAGTACGTGAATCCACATGAATCTCTGAGCAAGGACCGCAAGGACCTGTTTCGCCCATCTCCCAGAAGTTGTCGTGCTTGTTACCATTGATGATGTGGTCGGCTGGCACGTGCTTAGCCCAGTAACCTGCAGCCTCGTTGTCGCGTTCCAGACCTTCCTCCTTGCTACCCTCGAATACGGTAACGTAGAGATCGGCAGGGTTGAGCTTCAAAACTCCAGTAAGATACTCCCAAGCCATATCGATGGCGCCCTCCTTGAAGTAGTCGCCAAAGCTCCAGTTACCGAGCATCTCGAACATGGTGTGGTGGTAAGTATCATGACCTACCTCTTCGAGGTCGTTGTGCTTACCGCTAACACGGAGACATTTCTGAGTATCAACACGACGTACATCCTTACCTGGGTCCTTTGTACCGAGGATGATGTCTTTCCACTGGTTCATACCAGCATTTGTAAACATCAGCGTAGGGTCATCCTTGATGACCATAGGTGCTGATGGAACAATTTTGTGGCCTTTGCCTTCGAAGAATTTCTTGAAGGATTCGCGCACTTCATTAGCTGTCATCATATCTATTTTGTATTAATCTTTATTTTTTTCCGAAATTCTTTGCAAAGATAAGAAGAATTGCTTAAATTTGCAAATCAATTAATCATTGTTTGATAAAAAGTTGCAAATTATGGCTCTGAAAACAGATAAAAACGTCAAATTGTACTACTCCATTAAGGAAGTGGCCGAGGAAGTGGGTGTCAACGAGTCTACGCTGAGGTACTGGGAGAAAGAGTTTCCTTTCCTCAAACCCAAGGTCACATCCAACAAGGTTCGTCAGTATACCGAGAAGGACATAGAGCAGGTAAAGGTCATCTATTCGCTCATCAAGGTGAAGGGCCTCAAGATTGCTGCTGCCCGCAAGTATCTGTCACAGAACAGGACTGGCGCTGAGAAATCTTCAGATGTTCTGGAGACGCTCATCAGTGTGCGCGATGAGCTGAAAGAGCTGAAAAAACATCTCGATGCCTTGGTGTAGGACTTTTACTTCTGAACCCGGCTAAAATACAACAAATAAAAATATGGTAATAGATTTTGAAAAAATTGCTGAGGCTCATCTTGAGGGCTTCAAGGGAGGAAAAGGAAAGTTGGACACTCGAAACTTCGTGGACGACAAGGTGAAGATCATGTATTCTACACTTCGTCCGGGAGCTACCACAGGACTGCATACCCACGAGGGCAACTGCGAGGTGGTGTTTGTGATAAGCGGAACGGCTACATTCCACTATGATGACAGTGTGGAGGAGGTACGTGCCGGACAGGTACACTACTGCCCCATGAACCATGCCCACTATATGGAGAACCTCACCGACCACGACTTGGTGTATCTTGCCATTGTGCCAGAACATCATTAATCGCCCCCCAAAAAATGGCAAAAAGAGAATATGTAGAAGCCAACAAGCGTTGGTTAGAAGAGAAGGCTCGCGAGGAAGGCGTACAGGCCTTGCCCCGTGGCATCTATTATAAAGTGCTGAAAGCAGGCAATCCTGATGGTGCCAAACCTGGTCGAAGAAGCATCGTTACGGCACACTATACGGGATGGACCATCAACGGCAAGAAATTTGATTCCAGCCGTGGTGGAGCTCCTGTAGCATTTCGCCTGTGCGAACTGATAGAAGGATGGATTGTCGCCATGCAACAGATGACGGTAGGCGCCAAGTGGGAAATCTACATACCTGCAGAGATGGGGTATGGCAAGTTCTCACAGCCAGGCATCCCCGGTGGCTCTACCCTTATTTTCGAGATAGAGCTGTTGGGTGTAGCCTGACGTTTGTCTTTTCTTACTTCTTGGTCAGCACATAGTGCTTGGCCATGGCGCCTTCTGGCTCGTTACCGATGGAGTCGGTCATGATGAGACTATGAGCATCTCTTACCTTATAGTAAGAAGTTTCTCCACTCGAAGGACGGATGATTTCTATCACACCGTGCGACAGGAGTTTGTAGATTCCGCTTGCCTCGTCGTGTCCGTCTTTACGGTCAATGTAGTCGGCAGAATACTGGTAGGTGCTGTCTGCATTGAGGGTCAGCACGGTCTTGATGCCAGGACAGTCGGCAGCAGGAAGTGTTCCCTCGTAAGTACCTGCAATAGAGTCGAGTACAAAGTCGTTTGAATCAAGCGAATCTTTTTCTGCATAGCTGAGGCTGTCTTGATCGGTCTCAGGAGCGTTGGTCTTCTTGCTGTTGCAAGATCCAACAGATAGAGCAGCGATAACGGCTGCTGTCAATACCAATTTCTTTTTCATACTTTACTGCTTTTTAATTTAACTTCTCTAACTTCCCCATTTGCAATAGTTGAGTTAGTATAATCACGCAGCAAATATACATGATTATTTTCTTATATGCAAGTTTTTCACCCTACATTTTTGGGAAGTTGGAGAGTTTTTGAGAATGTTGGAGATTTTTTGGGGATGTTGGGGAGTTTTTTGACCTGTATGGTAGGGTGTGCTGTTTAATTTCATGTCCACAAAGGCATTTGTCTTAACTCCTCTAACTCCTTTAACTCCTCTAACTCCTTTAACTCCTCTAACTCCTCCAAAAAACTCTCCCTTATTTCCTCTTCTTTTGCGTGTTAGGCAGGAATCCGGCAATGATGCCGAGCAGAGGCAGGAAGGCGCTTACCTGGAAGATGAACTCGATGCTGGTCTTGTCTGCTAACCATCCGAAGAAGGCGGAGCCCAAACCTCCTAAACCAAACATCAGTCCGAAGAAGATGCCGGCAATGAGACCCACCTTGTCGGGCATCAGGTCAGTGGCGTACACCACGATAGACGAGAAAGCCGAGGCAATGATCAATCCCGAAAGGAAGGTGCAGACGAGAGTCCAGAACAGGTTGGCGAAGGGCATGATGAGGGCGAAAGGTGCCGAGCCGAGGATAGAGAACCAGATGACGTACTTGCGCCCAAACTTATCACCCAACATGCCTCCAGCCACAGTACCAATGGCAAAGGCGGCAAGAAAGACGAACAGACACAGCTGAGAAGTCTGTACCGAGATGCCAAACTTGTCGATCAGGAAGAAGGTGAAGTAGCTCGTGATGCAGGAGGTATAGAAATACTTCGAGAAGATGAGCAGCACGAGGATGAGCAGTGCCCCATATTTTGCCCGCTTCGAGATGTCGTTGTTCAGGGTGACGTTTTTCTGCGGATGCGTCACCACATACACCAACCGGGCCTTGTACCATGCCCCTAATCTGATCATGATAAGGGCGGCGAGCAAGGCGGCAAGGGCAAACCACGAGATGGCGTGCTGTCCGAAAGGCAGGATGATGAGGGCTGCAAGGAGAGGACCTATCGCCGAGCCACCGTTGCCGCCTACCTGGAAGATGGACTGTGCCAGACTCTTCCTGCCTCCCGATGCCAACTGGGCTACTCGTGATGCAGTGGGGTGGAACACGGATGAGCCTAAACCCACGATGCTCACAGAGAGGAGAATCAGCAGATAATTTTCAGAGAAGGCCAGCATCAGCAGACCGATGAGTGTGAAACACATACCCACGGAGAGGGCATAGGGACGTGGATGCTTGTCGGCATACAGTCCAGTAAAGGGTTGCAGAATCGATGATGCCATCTGAAACATCAGGGTGATGATTCCGATTTGTGCGAACGAGAAGTCGAACTTATCCTTGATGATGGGGTAGATGGAGGGGATGATCGACTGAATCATATCATTCAGAAAGTGGGAAATGCCACAAATGATAAGTATCGAATATACCGTCCCCTCCATCTTCGTGGGGTTTCCTTTTATTTTACTACCTATTGATTTTATATTCATTTCTATATTGGTTTTGAGAACCGTTTGACCGCTTTACTTCCAGAACAGTTGGTCGATAAACTCATATCGCTTCTCCATCTGGGCATCGGTCTTTACCACCGTGTTCTCGTCGATCTGTAGCACAGGAGCGATGGCTTTACCGTTGGTGGAAGGCCATTCAGGCAGACCCAGTCCGTTGGGGTTGCCAGTCTTCACAAAGTTGATGTAGTACTGGCTGAAGATGTCGCTTATCATGTAGTCGGCAGGTTGCCAGTCGTAAACACGGTTGGTAGGCAGAGTGCCCATGGCATACTCGATATCGGCAGAGTGTACGGCACCCTTGTCCTGTGGGGCAGGAGCCTCACCCTCCTTGGCGTCTATCACACCACCAGCCAGGGCAGCCACTTTTCCCTTGATGGCCATGGCAGGACGGGGATGACAATAGCGATAACGGTAAACGGGCTGTCCGCTTGTCAGCTTGTGCATGTTGCCCCACTTCCATGTGGAATAGTCGAGGAAGATGTCAGAAGCCAAGTTCACACCCGGTTGCTCCAGCACATCCTTGTCGGTAGTGATGCCGTAAAGACGGAACAACTCATCTATGTTCTCTTCGCCGAAAGTAGCTTTGGCACCAGCCTTCAGGTTCTCCACCGTAGGCTGTTTGCCCATCAGTACAGCCCATGGTGTCATCTCCTGGTTGTTGCCGCCCACGAGCAGAGGCACCTTGGTCTGGTTGCCTTTGGCGAAAGTCACTTCTGGTTGCTCTACGAAGAAATATCCGTCGATGTTGTACACGGGGCGCGACTTGACAGAAGCCAACTTCAGCAGCTCTTCAGCAGGAAGGTTGCGAAGCATGTCGATGTCAGCCTTAGGGGTTTTCTTCTTGCTTGCCTTTCCCTTTGTCTTATCGGTCTTACCGACCATCTGTGCAGCTATATTCTGTGCCATTTTCACACCCTTCTGCTCAGCTTCCTTCAGGGTAAGCACCTTTTTGAATCCCATGACCGAGCCGCTGGAACCCATGGCCTGTGCAAAGAGACCCTGGCAGAGAGGCGAAGCCATCAAGGCACTTACCGACATCGAACCGGCCGATTCACCAACGATTGTGATGCGGTTGGGGTCGCCTCCGAAGGCCTCGATATTGTCTTTCACCCATTTTATGGCAGCCACCTGGTCCATGAAACCATAGTTGCCCGATCCTTTATAGGTGGTCTCCTTGGAGAGTTGTGGATGCGCGAAGAAACCGAAGATACCCTCGCGATAGTTGGCGGTGATAGAGATGATGCCCTTTCTCGCCATCGCATCGCCAGCATATCGAGCCTCGCTTCCGCTTCCAGCCATCAGTCCTCCGCCATTGAAATAGATCAATACGGGCAGATGCTCTTTCATCGTCTTGGCAGGAGTCCATATATTAAGGTATAGACAGTCTTCGCTGTTCACCTTGGTTCCGAAGTTCATATCGCCGAAGAGTGGTTCCTGCATCGGATTAGGTCCATACTCTTTAGCCTCGCGCACACCGTCCCAGTGCTTTGCTGGCTGTGGAGCCTTCCATCTGAGGTTGCCCACAGGAGGAGCAGCAAACGGAACACCTTTAAACACCTTGATGCCCGAGAGGTCTTTTCCTTTGAGGATACCCTCGACCGTCTTTACCTGGGTTTGCGCCATCGTTCCCATCATGGGGAGCAGAAAAGCGAGGGATAAAAATAGTTTCTTCATATAGTTGTTTGGTTTGAAAAATCATTTCACTGCCTCTACCTCGTAGCCAGCCAGCTTGAGGAGGTTGAGCACACCCTTTTCGCCTGGCAGATGACCGGCACCTACGGCAAAGAAGGTTGGTTTGTCGCTCATGATGGCAGGCATTTTTGCCACCCAGTCAGCATTGCGGTTGTCGAACATGATGGCATACTCCTCTTTCGTGTCGTCGCAGCTGTCGTTGCGCTTCTCGCTGAGCACTTCTTCTATCTGCTTCATGTTCTGAGCGAAGTAGGCGTCGCTGAGGCGTTGCGTTACCATGTTGTAATATTCCGTGTTGTCGACGAGGCACATCAGGAGTTGCTTCTGGCGCTCGAGAGGAATACTCTTGAAGAGCACCTCTATCTGCTTGTCAACCGTCTCAAAACCGATGACAGGCTCGTGGTTGCGCTTGGCAAACTTCTGGAAGTAGTCGTCGAACAACTGTGTAGGGTCAAAGCCACGGGCATGCTTGAGCGACATGAGCAGGGTGAGCTGTGTGTTGAGAGCCTGCGGTGTGATGTTGCCAAACTTAGCCTCCACGATAGGGTTGCTCATATCGGCACTTGTCAGGTCCTTGAGCAACTTGTTGAGTCGTGTGTACTCTTCTTCGGTAAGTATGCTCTTGAGTGTCTTGCCGTGAGGGAGCAGCATGGCAACTGCCATTTTCTGTACACTCTCTGGTTTCTTCATATCTTCCATGTCGAGCTCTCCGCATACCTGTTCGGTATTGTTGAGAGCGTCAGGGATACCCTCTATGGCATTGACGAAACTGACGGGTGCCAGATGATAAGTTCCTACGATGTAGGATGGTGACTTAAGGTCTTTGCCCGAAATCTTATACAAGAGTTGGGCGTTGGCGCTTGTAAACATTGATACAAGAGCCAGTGAGATAATCATTAACTTTTTCATTTTCTCTGATTTTTTATCCTTATATTTTTATTCTTCCATCAACTTGCGATAGCGACCCTTCTTGATCTCAGTATCGCCAAGACGGCGGGCCTTGTTGATCTCGTACTCCGAGTAACTTCCCTCGAAGAAGAAGACCTCACCATTACCCTCGAAGGCAAGGATGTGAGTACAGATACGGTCGAGGAACCAACGGTCATGACTGATGACAACCGCGCATCCCGCAAAGGCCTCCAAACCTTCCTCCAAGGCGCGCAGCGTATTCACGTCGATATCGTTGGTAGGCTCATCGAGCAGAAGCACGTTGCCTTCCTGCTTCAGCGCCAAGGCCAACTGCAGGCGGTTGCGCTCACCACCCGAAAGCACACTGCAGAGCTTGCTCTGATCGGTACCCGAGAAGTTGAATCGCGAGATATAGGCTCGTGCGTTCACATCACGTCCGCCAAGACGCAAGGTCTCGTTGCCCTGCGAGATGACTTCGTAAACCGTCTTCTGAGGATCGATGTCCTTGTGCTGCTGGTCCACATAGGCAAGCTTCACGGTCTCACCCACCTCGAAATTGCCGCCGTCGGCCTGCTCCAGTCCCATGATGAGGCGGAAGAGGGTAGTCTTTCCGGCTCCGTTAGGACCGATGACACCCACGATGCCGTTAGGAGGAAGCATGAAGTTGAGGTCATTGAAGAGCACCTTCTCTCCGAAAGCCTTCTTTACGTGCTGAGCCTCGATCACCTTGTTGCCTAAGCGAGGACCGTTAGGGATGAAGATCTCCAGTTTCTCCTCGCGTTCCTTCTGCTCCTGGTTGAGCATCTGCTCGTAGGAGTTCAGACGGGCCTTACCCTTAGCCTGTCGGGCCTTAGGTGCCATGCGTACCCATTCCAACTCGCGCTCCAACGTCTTGCGGCGCTTAGAGGCAGTCTTCTCTTCCTGTATCATTCGCTTGGTCTTTTGGTCGAGCCAAGACGAGTAGTTGCCCTTCCATGGGATTCCCTCGCCACGGTCGAGTTCCAATATCCACTCGCTCACATCGTCGAGGAAGTAACGGTCGTGAGTGACGGCGATGACTGTTCCCTCATATTGCTGCAGGTGCTGCTCCAGCCAGTCGATACTCTCAGCATCCAAGTGGTTGGTAGGCTCATCGAGCAGGAGGACATCAGGCTTCTGCAGCAGCAGACGGCAGAGAGCCACACGACGGCGCTCACCACCCGAGAGGTTGGTTACGGGCCAGTCGCCGGGAGGACAGTGCAGTGCATCCATCGCACGCTCCAGCTTAGAGTCGATGTTCCAGGCGTCGGTAGCATCAATGATGTCCTGCACCTCGGCCTGTCGCTGCATCAGTTTGTCCATCTTGTCGGGATCGCCATAGTATTCCTCGAGTCCGAATTTATTGTTAATATCCTCGTATTCAGCGAGTGCATCGTATATTTTCTGCACACCCTCCATCACGTTCTCCTTCACGGTCTTGTTCTCGTCGAGCGGAGGATCCTGAGGCAAGTAGCCCACAGAGTAGCCTGGGCTCCAAACCACCTCACCCTGGGTAGGTTGCTCAAGTCCTGCGATGATTTTCATCAACGTAGATTTACCGGCACCATTCAAACCGATGATACCGATCTTTGCTCCATAGAAGAACGATAGGTAGATGTTCTTCAGAATTTGTTTCTGATTTTGTGGGATAATCTTGGATACTCCCACCATAGAGAAGATAATCTTCTTGTCGTCAACTGTTGCCATGTTTATTATATAATGTATTCAAGTTTCGCAAGTAAGCCCCACACGCCCTGAAAGGGCAGAAGCTCCTAGCCCAGGGCATCGCCCTGGGTGTTTATGGACGCAAATCTGTCGCCCTGTAAGGGCAAAAGCTTTAAAACTCGTGGCAATTTATAAAGCTTTTGCCCTTACAGGGCGCCTTGCTGATTGCCATTATACCCAGGGCGATGCCCTGGGCTAGGAGCTTTTGGACCTTCAGCCCGTACTTGAACCTCATGCGAAAGTTCAGTAATTTATTAATCTTTTCTGTCTGCTTGCAAAAATACAAATAAAAAGTCAATTTTCGCAAGAAAGTAACGTTGAAATGGCAAATAAAGAGAAAAAATGTGCTTGTCGGGCAAAAAAGTGGCAGATAGAAGTTGTTTTCCCGTAATTTTTGCTTATATTTGGCAGCAAATTACAAAAAAAGATACAACTATGGATGCAACTTATATGGAACTGGTGGTAAGGCTGACGTTGGCTATGGTCTTGGGCGGAGCGATAGGTATAGAGCGTGAGTATCGTGCCAAGGAGGCAGGCTTTCGCACCCATTTCCTGGTAGCCTTGGGAAGTGCCCTCTTCTGTGTGGTGTCGCAATATGGTTTTGGTGTCGACCTGAAAGACTCTTCCCGTGTAGCAGCCCAGGTGGTGTCGGGCATCGGCTTCTTAGGTGCAGGAACCATCATCTTCCAGAAGAATGTGGTGAGAGGACTCACCACCGCTGCCGGTTTATGGGTGACAGCAGCCATAGGTCTGGCTTGCGGAACGGGCATGTTTGTCGCCGCCGTCATCACGACCGCGATGGTGCTCCTGGGACTTGAGGTGCTCAACTATCTGATACCACAGTTGGGCTCCAACACGATCGAGTTGTCCTTTACGGCTCCCTCGATAGATAGTGTGAAGCAGCTCATCCAGAGTCTGAAACAAGACAATGTAGAGATCCATTCTTATGAATTGAAAGACCGTCGCACGTCCAAGGGCGAGTTTTTGGAGGTGAGCATGGAACTGAAGGCGAAACGCGGTTTCCATACCCTTTGTATGCTCGACTATATGAATGATTTCTCTGATGTCACGATTTCCACGATGGAGTAGGGTCGTGAGGGGGAACAATTATTTACACTTTCTCATGATTTCTCCAGCCTTTTCCTTATCGCTGTCAAAGCTGAACAGTTTATAGATGTCGGTCGCATTCTGAGGATCAACGATGTGGGGTGCCATCATGGAGAGCGCTTTCAGCCGTTCGTCGTCAAAGGTGAAAATCTTCATCAGTCTGACAGCCTGTGAGCAGGAGTAGTAGCATCCTAAGCTGGCGACCTCTATCAGGTCGAACTTGTTGTCATCGAACGATGCCTTCTTCACTTTATTATATAGTATGGAGAAGCTTTGGTTGCTGAGACTGTAGCCATAGCGTGTTCCCTCTTCGGGACAGAATGCCGGACCGAGAGTTGGCGGGGTAGGACGTTCCGGACAAACCGTAACCGTTGGTTTGCGGTTGTTGTCATCGTCAATTCTTGTACTGTAGTTGATCACTTTCTCGTTTCTGTCTTTAGCCGAAGCCGAGAGGCATAAGGCAAAGAGCATCAGGCTGGTGGCGATAATTGCCATTACTTCATTTCTCTTCATTGTCTTTACTGTTTTTGAAGGTTGGTGTTTATAGAATTTCTCAAGTTCTGAAGTCTTAACTCCTTTAACTTCCCCATTTGCTGACGTGCAGCTTATCTTATGCAAAGATAATGCAAACGAGTGCAATGAGAGCTTGCTTTCTGATTGCCGAATGCAGCTTATCTTCTGCAAAGATACTCCTTTCCATTGTTTAAACATGGGGATAATTCCCTAATTGTAAAAGGAAAATCCCTACAAAGTACCAAAACTGTACTTCGATGTTTCGTTTTTTTTACTTATCTTCTTGCATAGAAGCAAAAAAATACTTACCTTTACCGCCACTTAGGGCGACATAACTATGTGTTGAGTCAATCGGCAAATAAATAGGTGTCTCTAAGGTCTTGGAAAACTGATGATTTTTAGTCTTGTAGCATAGTGAACTATGGTTCAAGATAATACTAAAAACGAAAACTATGCGATTACCTGAATTTATAATAAAGATGTTACGGAAAAAGTCGGGGAATGATTTGTATTTGCCGTCTGACTGTGAATTTCTCTCGCTTGATATAGAGAGTAATTTAGGAATCCATATTGGTGCTACAACTCTAAAGCGCCTTTTAGGATTTGCAAATGATGAGCGTACTCCTCATGCCAGCACCCTTGAAGTGTTGGCAAAATATCTTGGGTATGCTCATTGGGAAGATGCTGTAAATCAAGAGGAAAAATATAGTTCGGATTTTGATACTCCTGAGGACGAAATACGTGCGGCTAATCTGACTGTAGGTGATCGGGTAGATATAACTTATTCGCCTGACCGGCATGTAGTTTTTGAGTATGTGGGAGATGATTATTTTGTTGTGGTAGAGCGAGAGGGAAACAAATTGGAACTTGGTGATCGTTTGCAAATCCAGAATTTTATCCTGCATCATCCTTTTTATGCAAGGAATGTTTATCGGGGAGATGAATGTCTGGGTCCCTATTCTGCTGCAGTTGTCTCGGGAATAGATACGTTAAAGCTGATAGAGAAATGATGGATTATTCTTGTTTTTCTGATAACCAGCAGTCTTGTTTGGCAGAACCCTTGCCCGTTTCAGGCTTTATATGTGAGGCTTATCGTGTGAAGATATATGGTAAACTTCATTTTTTGAAAAAGCTAAAAAAAGAGCACGAGGACAATATTCTTTTTCGGGAGGCCTTACGGAAAGAATTTGAAATAGGTTTTCGATTAGAGCATCCCAATATTGTAAGGTATGTCTCTTTTCATGATGATGAAATCTTAATGGAGTATGTAGATGGAGAGGACTTGTTGGCTTTCTTGAAAAATCATCCTGCATACTTTGAAGATGCAGAACATTTTGATAAGTTTGTAGGTCAATTATTAAGTGCTTTGCAATATCTTCATGACAATCAGGTCCTTCATCTCGATTTGAAACCAGAGAACATCATGTTGACTCGCATTGGATGTGATGTAAAGGTGGTAGATTTGGGCTGCTGTTATTCCGATACTTTTGTTGATTCTACTGGATATACTACGCAGTATGCTGCACCAGAACAGCTTGCCGGTAGGAAGGTGGATGTTAGAACAGATATTTATGCTGTAGGCAAAATATTGGAATTGTTGCCACATCCTCCTGTATATAATAAGGTGATAAAAAGGTGTTTGAATAAAAATCCTAAAGACCGTTATCAGACTATTGCGGAATTACAGAAAGCCTTATCTGTAAGAAACTATAATAAAAAGAAAATAGTTGCAGCCGTTTCCATTGTTGTTGCCGTTTCTGTTGTTCTATTGTTGGCTTTGGTAAATCCTTTTCAGCCTTTGCCAAATAAAGCAAAGGAAACGCCCCGAAATCAAAAGTTGGTTGATAGTAAAAAACGCCCGGCCCCGAGTTTGCAGGATTCTAAGGAACAGGTTACCGCAGAGTCTGTAGTCGTGAAGAATCCTCCACTTTCGGGGTCTGTTTCGGAAGAAAAGGGGAAAGTGAAAAGTCAAAATTGGCAAAAGGAGATGGATGCCGCATTGGATAAAGCTTATAGACAGACAATAAGTTCTTTTTGTGATTCCATTTTTCCTTCACCGACGGTAGGTTTGGCTTGGAAGGCCAAGAGTACAGAATTTCATCATCAGGTTATAAAGATAACCTCAGACTTTCATGCAAAGTATCCGGAAGTGGAGGAATCATTGCTCTTTGCTTATGCAGAGAATAATTTTCAGAGTGTAGTAGGATATGTGTTTGGTAAGATGCAGGATAATGGTAAAAAGGCGAATCCTTAAAGCGAAAAAATGGAAATGGAAGAAATGGTCGGAGTTCCTTTCTTCCATTTTCATTTTTATTTTGTACCTTTGCCCTTGATGAGAAACAACTCTCGTTGCCCACGCCGTATAAACTATTAGACGATTTTGGGGATTAAAACTAAAAAAGTTTCCAAAATGTTTGGTAGTGTGGATATTTTTCTATATATTTGCGGTATGTTAAACAATAAAATTGGAAATATGACATAAACAATAAAGACATATAGGAAAATGAAGCGTTAGCTTTACGATCTGGTTTCGGAAAAATCGCCAATTTAACTGAAGCACCAGGAGAGTAAAAGTTAGTCGCTCACGTCTGCAATATGGCGTGGGCTTTTACTCGTATTATGGTGCTTAAGGTGTTTGGCGATACCTCCGAAACGTAATCCGAAGTAAATGGTCCACGCCTTTTTCTGTCTATACTTTTCGCTTTTGGACCTTAATATTGTTTTTCTAAAATTAATGTATATGTATTACAGAGATCAAATTGAAAAAATAATGTCTGAGGCTGGTTTTTCTGATTCAGAACGTGAGTTGTTTGGGGAAGTAGTTGATATCTACATATTAAATGGTAAAGGTGAGCTAGCTTTAGGTGATGAAAGATTGAAAGTTTTGCTATCAAAAATAGAAAAGCTGGGCCTTTATGAGGAATTGAAGAATTTGCTCAGTCGTAAAATTGATACTTCTCCAAAGGATCCTATTACGGGGGATGAGTTTCCTTTAGTTCATTAAATACTATTAAATATGGAGAAATATATTACTTCCTTAAAAGATTTAATCGCAGAAACATTCAGAAATAGTTTTAAACTGAATGAAAGTGCGAAAAATGGGGACCCCAAAGCGTGTTTCCAAATGGGAATGGTTTATTTGCTTGGTATTAGCACAGCTATAGACTTCAAAAAAGCCAAGTTACAATTCTCATCCCAATCATTATTGAATGATCACGACGCTCAGCGAATGTTAGGATTTCTCTCAGAGTTAGATGGCGACTACTCGGCGGCTTTCATGTATTATGCAAAAGCTGCTGGTGGTGTTGTAGATGGTTCTGATGATTCCTATATCGAGAACGTAAAACAAGAAAGAGAGACATTGCGAGGATGGCTCAACAAATGGAACTTTCCTGTTAGAGTTCTCAACAATGCAATAACTACAATTTTAGAAGATTACGCAAAAGGTGGTGAAAAAAAAGAGAAAGCTTGTATTGAAATTGCAGCAATTTGTCAGGACGCAGTTTCATGTATAACTGTAGCTCGGATTTTGATGGGCTCTGGAGACTATTCGAATGCGCTGAAATGGCTTCAATATGGGGCAGTTGAAAAGAATAATCCTATGTATCAAATGATACAAAGTAAACTAAATGAAACTAGTAATCTCATAAATCTTTCAAATGTCTTAGAAGTTATAGAAATTGATGGATGCTCTCTCCTTTCTAGTATTGATATTGCAGGAATTTTTGCTCCTGCAAGAAATGCGTTAAACGGGATATCTGTACGTTGTTCAAAACTTTGGAGAAAAGAAGTTATGCCAAAGATTGAATCAATTAAGAGTATATGGAAGAAAGAAGAGAAAAATCGAATAAAAAAGGAAGAAGAAGACAGACTACGTGCGCTTAAACAAGCTGAATTGTTGGAACTTGAAGAGAAGATTAGAAAGAAGAAACGTAGAGACAAGATAATTGACATCGTCCTGTCAATTCTTTTTCTGCCATATGTTTGGGAATTTTTAATTATCAATGAGGATTATGTAAGCCTTTTTTTCACAGCCTTGCCATTTTGGGCACTAAGATGGTTTGTGATAAAAGTGTTAGATTATTTTAATAAATAGGCTCTCTTGATTGAGAATTTAAAATGTTGAAAAATGAAAACAATCAAACAAATCAAGCAGTTAGTTGAAATCTTTTCAACCAATTCAGATTCAACAAGCAATAATTCTTTGCTAATGTCAGTAAGGGATAATTATATTCCCCTTTTCCAGTTTAATATCGAAGCATTTTCTTCAGAAAAGGCTCAGATAGTTTTTGGGAAAATTGGAGAAAATGTTAGTAGAAGAACATCTGTTCCTTATTTACCAGATGGTCTACATACGAAAGACCAAATTGGCATGAAAACATTTGAAACGCCTACTATTATGGAATGGATGGGAGGTCAATCAGGTCAAAATTTTGTAATAAACTACTCTAACAAATCGGCAAATAAGGCTGAGGCTCGTTTGAATCAGTTGGTTGTTGACATGCTTTTGTCACTTCCAAGTAGAAGCATTAATATCCATTTCGTTGACCTTGCTTTTTCTGCTCAAGCTTCTTTCCTGACGAGAAACTTGGACGAGAAGATATATGGCAAACTAATTAGTAGCTCTAATGACTGGAACCACCTAAAGGATTCGCTTCGAGAAAAAATGGCGAAGGCATTGGAAGAGTATGGCGATGTTGCTAAATATAACGATAGCAAGAATCGAGTGGTTGTGCCTTACGATGTAGTGGTGATTAATGATTATCAGAAGTGCGTCAATGAAATGAGTGACTTGGATGCTCTGTTTGAAAATGGCCATAAAGGTGGAATATATTTCATCTTGATGAATAATTTGGATTGTAAGAGCGATAGAGACATTGATTCGCTGATGGCATTGAAGGATTTCTATCAGGTATTGGAGGCTGAGAATTTTGGCAACTATTCGAAGGATGCCTTCATCCGCTGCACGCCAATTCTTGATACCCCCATCTTGGCAAAAGCCTGCTTCAACTATATTAACGAGGGTGCAGAATTGCCACAGGTAGCTGTAGCAAGCGTGGATTACGATAAGATATTGTCGAAGGGATTCGAAACTATTGGTAAAGCGATGGTAATTTCTGTTGGCTCGTCAGAGAATGGTGAATTGGTGGATTTTACTATTGACACTGTCAGCCATATTCATTGCTTTATCATTGGACAGTCTGGTACGGGTAAGTCTGTTTTCCTACATGATGTCATTATTGGTGCAATGGCCAAGTATTCTCCTGATGAACTGGAACTTTACCTGATGGATTTCAAAATAGGTGGTGTGGAGTTCAATCGCTATCGTAATGAAAAGCACGTGAAGGCACTTCTTGTTGACAACTCTGATATTCAGATTACGTTGGAGATTCTGCGCGATATCAGCAATAAGATGCGCGAACGTGGTAAACAACTTAGGGCAAGTGGTGTTTCGAATATTGTGGAGTATAATCAGGTGAATCCTACAAAGAAGATGCCTCGCATCGTCTTTATTGCAGATGAGTGTCATGTGATGTTCCCAACGATGAATAGTAAGGATACCAAACTATATCGTGAGATTTCTGAGATTCTACAGAAGATTGCGAAGGAAGGCCGTAGCCAAGGAGTACACCTTGTATTGGCTACACAGACTATTGCTCAGGCTGAGATTTCGAGTGAGATTCTCAACAATATCTCGGACTTCTATTTGCTGAAGTGTTCACCAAGCGATTCTGAGAGACTTGTTCGTGGTTCTGTGGATACTACAAGTGGACTGAAGACAGGACAGGTTCTTCATCATGACATTGATCATGATGTAGTATTCAAATCTACCTATTTACCTACCTCACAGACTCTTGAGATCATCAAGAAGATTAACGACAAGACGAAGGCTTCAAAGAATGAGCAATTCTACTTCGTGGGGTCGCAGATATTTGAGATTGACGACGAGGTGAAGAACCTACTCACAGAGAAAGGTGACGCAATAGCCTTTGGTCGCTCTATTGATACGAAGATGGAGCCTGTTGTCATTCCATTGCGAAATGAATATGCAGACAACGTTATGCTGTTTGGCATTAATGATGAGGAACAAGTATCGCGTACAACAATGGCTTCTATCAAGAGTCTGAGAATTTCAAACAAAAACATCAAGATTAAGGTCATTAATTGTCTCTCTGCAGAGCAGCGAAATACCACAAAGATGCTTAACGATTGGGAAAACAAGGGAGAGATTGAACTGCTGAACCCGCAGAATTGTGGTGGTGAACTGGTAAATATTGCTAATTCTATCATGGAAAGAACTGCAGAGCCGACTGTATTGTATATACTTGGACAGGAGCGATTCAGAGAGCTACGCATGGATATGGAGATTGCATTTACCAAGCCTACCGTTGCAGCTGACGACTTTGGATTTGACAGCAGTATGTTCACTGCTGGCGATAGTGGTAGTATGAACTTCAATAGCTATCAGAAGGCAATAGAGTATATTCTGAAGAATGGTGCTGAGGTTGGTGTACATGTCATTCTGCAAATCGACAAGCCAAAGCAATTGCTCTTTTCTGACTATATGTCTGCAAAGGATTTCTTCAACATGTTCCATCATCTCATCATGCTGAAGAGTGATGAAAATGCCGTTAATTCTCTTGGTATGAGCGATGATTTGAAGCTCGAAAACCTCTCTTCTGATATTGAACGTCTGAGAGCGATTTATTATAACGAGACGAATAATAGCTATACGCTGTTTACTCCGTTTGATTTCTAACAACAATAAAAATAAAATATAAGATTATGGCAAGTGATGCTGGTGTAAAAAACATTGAGCAGTTGGCTCAGTTTGGTAAGAATATTAAGAACCTGGGACAGAATATGTATCAGACGATGCAGGCTGCTCAGCAGCGTATGAATGCCGTCTCCGAAGGATGGCAAGATAAGCAGAATGATAAGTTTCGCGAGCAGTTCGATCGCAGTGTGCAGGATATCAAGAAGATGTCGGAGATGTTTACGGAGTACTCCAACTACATTGCTAAGATAACCTCGAAGTTGATGGAATATCAGAGTATAAGATAAGCGCACGATGGCAAACGGAGATGTAAAGGTAAAGGAAGTACGGCTCTTAGAGTCGTACTCCACTGTTTATAACAGATTCATGGAGTCAACGATACAGATGACATACCGATTTCGTGACCTCTTTGCTCAGAAAGATAATGAGGCTCAAGATTTGGAACGCAAAATACAGGATCACCTGAATATCGCCCAACAGAAATTGGCTCACGCAAAGACGGACTACGAAGCATCTGTTAAAAGAGGTGGGGGTAAGGATGGTCTGGAATTGGCACACCGAGAGCAGGCGTTGGAAAAATATAAGGCTCTATATAAGAAAGCACAAAACTATGCAGAATCAGCCAAAAAACTCTATCAGAAGATTCATGGAGAGTGTGAACGTGTAGATTGGACGAGCAACCGTCAAAGGCACAAGTTAGAGAATAGCAGGGACGAGGGCAATAATTTCTTAAAGAAAGCCATTGATGCACTAAATCAATATAAGCAATGAAACAGTTGAAGATGCTACTCGATGAAATGCACCAATATGTGCAAGCGTTCAATCGAAATAATCAAATTCTGAATGATAACTGGCAGGACAAGAAGTCTGAACAGTTTAGTAGTACCTGTATAACTGTTGTAAACAACACCTGCCAAGAGTATATGCAGACCATTGAGCAAGCGCAGGCGGGTATTAACAGTTCTGTGGAACAATTGAAAAGTATGGAGCAAGAATTGAGTAAAGAACTATTTGCTCCTGAGTGGGCTTATAAAGGATAATTGTTTAATCCACTTGAAAAAGTGAGTTTTCTTTAATTGAAGCAATAGCCTTGGTCAGTTATTTTCTGCTCTTGGTGCTAACTAACTTTGGCTATAGCTACGTACTAAAGTTATTTGAACAACTATAGTACGTAGCTATAGCCACAAAAAATCTTAAAGTGAGACTGTTCGTTTTTCTTTATATGTCGAAATATGATTATGCAAGTTTTGCAGGGATTATCTGCTATTTCGTAGGATATTCGCTGCTTTTTCCTTGTCACTATCTAAGGTGAATATGCGGTAGATATCTGTTGCATTCTGCAAATCTACTATGCGGGGAGCCATCATGCAGAGGACTTTCATCTTGCTGTCGTCAAAAGAGAAAATCTTCATGATGCGAACGACCTGGGCACAGGAATAATAGCATCCGAGACTTGCTACTTCAATCAAGTCGAACTTGTTGTCATCAAAGCTTGCCTTCTTCACCTTATTATATAGTTTGGAGAAGGAAGCATCATCGAGACAATAGCCGTAATCCATTCTGCCATCTGGATCACATCTTCCATCGTAGATGGGTGGGGTAGGGTGTTGTGGCTGCTGTACATTCGATGTTTGGCTGTTTGGTTCTATGATTCTTGTATCATACTGCACAACCTTTCCGTTTCTGTCGAAGAAGACCGTGATGTACTTGGAATCTCCAAACAGATTATTATATTTAGCATATTCCCATTTGTCCCCATACATGTCGAAACTGGTGAGCTTAGGTTCTCCAAGAATGGCTATTACTTCCTGCTTGGTCATTCCGCGCTCTACGTTTCTCTTTCCTTTAGCCGATGCTGACATACATACGGCAAACATCAATATTGTTGTGGCAATCAGTGCCATCAGTTCATTTCTTTTCATAATCGTTACTGTTTTTGAAGGTTGCTAATCATTTACTGAAACATTCTTGTTGTTTTGTTTCGCTTGCAAAAGTATGCTTTTCTTGTGAGATGGTGTGGAATAAATCCCTAAACTTGAAAGGAAAATCCCTATCGTGTGGGATTCATACACTTGGGAGTTGCTAAATCCTTCGGGGGATGCCTTGTTCCTTCAGAATTTGCGGGTTTCAACAAAAATAATAAATCAGAAAAGTCCATGAACAGGAGTGAATGCTCATGGACTTTATTCCTTAAATGAATGGTATCATGTAAAAAGGAAGCAACAATGTGTTGCCGTCTTTTTGTAAATCCTTGGTGTAAATCAAATAGCGTTGCGCAACAATCTTCGAGTATTTCTCGTAGAAGTTATCAAGTGAGACATGGGTTTTGTAGCCAGAAGATTTTACTTCAATTGGACACAGTTTGGTGCCGTTCGAGATAAGGAAGTCAATTTCGTAGTAATGCTTTTCGTCTTTTTTCCATGTGTGGTAAAAAAGTTTGTTTCCAGAGGCGGTAAGCATTTGTGCTGCAAGATTCTCATATATGTATCCTAAGTTAGCTGCAAGTTTGTCACTTAGCAGCTTAGAATAGATAATATTTTCAGTGAAAGATTTGTCCCAGAAAGCTAAGGTTACAAACAAACCAGTATCTGCAACAAACATCTTGAATTTTTCGAAATTGGTGCTCAGTGGCATTCCTACATTGGGGTCATCAACGTGGTAAGCCATATTGGTAATCTTGCTATCTTCCAATGTCTTGAGAAGTTCCAGCATTTTCTCCTCATTTGTTTCTCCTATTATTGATGATGGAACATATCGTGAAGCGTTACGCGAAAGGGCTGCTGGTATGGATAGAAACATTTTAGATGCACGTCCAGAGGTGTCTATCTTTAGCAAATCATCTTCATAGAGCTTAATGATTTTACGTTTAGTCTCATCTACCTTGCTCAGATTATTGGTTTCAATATAGGTGTTGATGGCTTGTGGCATACCTCCAACCAACATATAGAGGCGTAAGTTTCTTATTGCTTCTCGATGAGCTGCTCCCAAAGGGAGTTTCTTCTCCCAGAACTTGGCGAGAATGTTGATGGATGTTTGGTCACCTATAGCCCATCTGAATTCCTCGTAATCCAAAGGGTGCATTTCTATTCTGTCTTCTTCGCTTGGAATGGTAATGTCTTTGGTGTTCTTTTTCACGCTAATCAGTGAACCTGTCTCAATATAGTCGTAACGACCATCTTGTACAAGGTATTTGATGGCTTGGCGAGCAAGTGGGCATTGCTGCACTTCATCGAAAACAATGACTGAATTTCGGTCAACCAGTTCTACGTGATAAGTTTGCTGTAATTTGAGGAATAACAAGTCCATGTCCATCAAGTCTTCAAAAAGATCTTTTACTTCTTTTCTTGCTTTATTGAAGTCGATGATGATACATGATTGATATTCCTTTCGAGCAAATTCTTCCACGACAGTTGATTTCCCTACACGTCGAGCTCCTTCTATCAAGAGTGCTGTTTTCCCTTGATTCTCTTCTTTCCATTTGAGAATCTTATCGTATATTTTGCGTCTGAATATTCTTTGTATCATATTATTTTTTCTTTATTCTGCTGCAAAGATACGGAAAATATCTGAAAATGAATAAGATAAGTGAAGAAAATCCGATTCCCCCGAATTTTTTTATCGCGAAATATCCGATTCCCCCGAAATTTTTTATTGCGAAATATCCGATTCCCCCGAAATTTGATGTGCGTTGGGAGGTGTCTTTAATAAGAAAAGTCCGTAGGAATTTGTTTCCCCACGGACTTTCTTATTATATTGTTATTGAAGCTTCTGCCTTGACGTTCTGGATAATAGCTATAAATCAAGTAACCATTTCCATACAGGTATCACTTCTATTTTCTTGTCTTTTACAATAATCTCTTCTTCCAACTCGTAAGTTAGGATTATGAGACGCTTGCAATCCAAAACCTTGGAAAGTTTGATAAGGGCAGTAGATTCTCTTTCCCAAGTTTCTGTAGATTTTTTGGGATTGTAGCTTACTTGTATAGCCATAGCTGCATCAGGTATATAAAAATCTACTTCTATATTTTTATTATAGAAGAAAACTTGTTCGTCTAACCCATATCTTCGTAATAGTTCCATTGCAACCATATTCTCTAATAATGATGTGTCTATATCCATGGCAAGGATACTGATAATACCGTTATCTACGAAATAGTATTTAGGGTTGGTCTCACGTTGTGTGAGATTGTCTGCGATATTCTTGATAGGGTAAATTAAGAAAGCATCTTTAGAATATTCAATATAATTGATGAGAGTTGGTTTGCTGAGTTTAGCACCAGTAGATGCTATTATATTGGTGAGTCGTGTGAAAGAAATTGGTTGCTTCACGCTCTCTGCTAATTTTCGGAAAAGTATGCGAAGTGAGAACTGGTTCTCTATTTTGTTGCGAGAGGCTATGTCACCGAGGTAAATCTTTTGATATACACTATTGATATAATCTCTTTTTGATGCCAGTTTTGCACCTTCAGGAAAACCTCCAAAATGAAAATAGCTTTCAAAATATCTTTGTACTTTTGCTCTTCCTGATGTGGTCGCGATGGTATCTGTGTCATAAGAAATCTCATTGGCATTCAGAAATTCAGAGAAACTATATGGCATAATGTGTTTAGTGATATAGCGACCTCCCAAGGTCGTTGCCACATCACTGCTAAGCATTTTAGCGTTGCTGCCTGTTATATAGACTCTGTACTTGTTGTCAGCTAAACGTCGTGCAAATTTATCCCAACCATCTATGTTTTGTATTTCATCAAGAAATAGAATTGGACGTTTGTCAGACATCATACCATGAACCTCAAGGATGAGGTTTAGTTCTTGCGCAGTCATGCCCATCAATCGCTCATCCTCAAAATTGAGATAGAGCATAGAGTTCCAACTGATACCTTGTTTCAGATATTGTTGAATTTGCTGATAAAGCATGAATGATTTGCCGGCTCGTCTTACGCCTATCAAGACATAGTTGGCAAACTCTTCCATTTGGATGTCTCTTGGGACAATATGCTGTAATTCTATCTCTTTTCTATTTTCCAAGAGTATTTCTCTGATAACTTCTTTTTGTATCATAATCTCTTATTGTTTAGTTGATTTTGCAAAAATACGATTATTTTGTTAAATCGACAAAACAAAATGGCGTTTTTTTACATAAAAAGATGGAAGTAGTAAAAAATAAGAGCTAAATATACCTAATTCAAGTTTCGTAAGTTCAGGAGTTAAAGGAGTTAAAGGAGTTATCGCTCCCTACGGTCGCTGAGGAGTTAAGACAATAGTCTTTTTGGCGTAGTTATTAAGCTGCAAGACATACGTCTTAACTCCTTAACTTCTTTAACTCCATTAACTCCTTTAACTTCCCCAAAAGCTACAAAATCTCCCCTTTGTTATTTCAGAAAAGCAGCGATTTTGTTCATGGGGATGCCGAAATTGAAGTTGTCACTACCCCTCAGCTTCGCAAAGTTGACGGCAACTAATCGTCCCTTGCTGTCAATGACGGGACTGCCGCTTGAGCCTTGCATGGTAGGGATGCTGTATAACACCCTGTCTCCGTCTGGCAACTGGGTTACCTTTCCGCTTGTCATTTGAACTTGGATGCCTTGTTTGGTAGTAGCCAGGGTAGGACCGGCATTGTAGCCAATCATATAAAGTTGTTGGTCTATATGAAGAATCTTGTCATTGTGAGAGGAGAACATATTTTTCACCTTATCGATGGCGTTTTCGTCTATCGTTCCGTCGGTTCTGAACACGTGAGCCTCGTCAGGAGTCTTCTTGTTCTTTAGTTGGATGGTGGCTAAGTCTGTATTTTCTTTGTCAGAAACTTTTATCACCACACAAGGGTTCTTGTCCAAGAAGTCTCTGTCGGAATTGACAAAGGTGTTGTCGTAGGCGATTCCGATTTCGCAAACCGCCGTAATGCTTAGCTCATCCAATGAAACGTGGTCGTCCATGGATTCCCTTACGCTGTTCAGTGTGTTGAACTGCTCTTCCAGTTCGCTTTGTTGTGAGGCTATTTCCTGCAATTTATCTGTGTTCTCGTATACATTGCCATAATAATCGTATGAATAGCAATCGCTCTTTTGACTCTCTAAGTTTTGGTATTCTTGCGATAAGGCACTCATCTGTGCGGCGTAGTATGCTTTGATGGAAGCCACCATATTGTTGTAACTTTCTTTTACTGCCGTTTTGTCGATAGAGGGTTGGGCTACATGGCGGTTTGTCATGATAGTTCCTTGCTTGTCTATGAAGAAGCCGGTTCCCGTTAAGATTTGTCGTTTGTTTTTGATGTCAGCATATTCGAAAGCCAGGTTTTCGAGATTGCCCTCCTGGTCGATCCCGGTGAAGTATATGCTGTTGCCATTAGGTAATTTCATGACATAATAGTACTCGTTCAAAATCAGGACAACACCCGTTTTTGATTCGTCAAATAAGTCTTGGGCTGTTTTCTCGTTGCAACTTACTAATGATAATAGCAAGAGAATGAATGCGGTAATTTTCTTCATTGATCAAAGTCTTTTGTTTTTGTTGCAAAAGTAACTCTTTTTTTATTATTTTCCAAACGTTTTATGCAGATTTTTGAAGATTAAAATTAGACCTGTACGTTTGGTGCATCCCCTGTACCCTGAGGGGAAAGGTTGTGCAAATGAGCGCAATGAAAGTTTGCTTTCACAAGCTCTTCCGCAAGGCGGGTTCATCCCCGCACAAAAAAACGCAGCTCTGCTGCTGGCGTAGACCTCTGATGGTCCGCCAACCTTATAGCGTAGCGGTTTGAGCACCGAGTAGGGCGGTTGGTACATCCCCTGTACCCTGAGGGGAAAGGGGCTTGGGGAAAGCGGTGGACCCTCCCTTAAGGCTAAGGGAGGACTGGTGGGTTTTCGAATGTCAAGGAAGTACTTGTAGTTTTTCGAATGTTAAGGAAGTACTGGTGGGTTTTCGAAAAACCTCCTTAGCATTAAGAGAGGTTTTTCGAAAGCCCCATTTCAAGCCCTATTTTCTAAAAAATAAAGCATATTTTTTGATCGTCAGCAAAAAATATCAAAATCTGATACGTAATCCAACATAATTTAGTATTTTTGCAATAAAATCAAAAGCGAATATGACGCAGGATTGCTTGAATTCAACTTCTATAACCGACGTAAGCAAACGCTTACCAAAGGGCATTCACGTTACTGGGGCTGATGACAAATCGGATCCAGGTATAGAAGGAACGCCCTGGGGTTACCTGTTCATTCACAACAAGACAGCCCAGGCTTTTGAGAATGAGATGAAAGACTATAACGAGAAAAATCCCAATTCTGCCGTACCTTGTTTCATTCACCGCACTTTGAGGTACAGACAAAAGAACGAGAAAGGTGGAGTAAAGAAAGAATTTCAGCCATCCATCAGTGGACTCGTATTCTTGCAGGGCAAAACAAAAGTCCTCCAAGCATTCCTAAAGAATTATTATCCGCAATACCACTTGGTGAAAGACCGATGCAAGGGAGTTCCTGCCTCCATCAAGGACAAGGTTATGCAACCATTCATGACAGTATTGAAGGATAATCCAGAAAGAGTAACGTTTCTGAGAGATCCATTCGAGAAGTTTGCCAAAGACCATGTAAAGCTGCGTGTACTCACTGGCATTTTTGCAGGATGCGAAGGCTATATCGTCCGTATAGACCGCGACCGCCAACTCGTCTTCGACTTTGGAGGTTATGCTGTTGCCATCCGTGGTGTCCATAAAGAGGATTTCGAGGTCGTCGAGAAGTAAAAAAGTACCAATAAGATACAGAACTTTCGCATGTGGCTTAAGTCAATTAGTGTCAAATATTTAAGGTTTTTCTTGGTGGTTACGAAAGTAAGTTGTAAATTTGCGGGCAAGGATTAGAATAAAGGAGAATGTATTATGTCGACAAATAATGTATCTCAAGACAGGACCATTCCTTATTGGGATGAAATCAAGAAATTAAGCATTGAGGATAAATATTCCTTGATAGCTAAAATTGAGTCCTCTTTAGGCGATGTTGATATGAGTGAGTCGACTAATTCGATTCATGGGATACCACGTGAGGTGATGATTGCGGCTGCAGAACATGCTCTGAAGGAAAATAGAGCAGGTCGCTGCATTCTAAATTCGCAAGTTGAGTCTTATATTAAAGCAAAAAGAGGGTGGAAGTAGTTTGGTCAGACTTGGCTTTGACGCAATTAGATGAAGTCATTGACTATGTGGAAGAACATTTTAGAGGAATATGATAAATAGGTCTAATGTCAGAAAAATGGTAGAAAAACACCGAATTTGATAATGGAATTGGACTTTCGCAAGTTCAGAAGTTATAGACAGATTAATATGAAGCAAAAACTCTTCAAAAATTTGGTAGTTTCACAGAAAACCCTTATCTTTGCTACGAATTAAATATGAAGTTATGGCACGGTTAACATTACAGGTAGATAGCCCATCTTTGTTGGAGCAATTAAAGAATGTCCTCTCTCTTATGAGAGGCGTTAAAATAGTTTCTGACTCCCCTGTTTCAAGGAGTGCTGCTTTGGAAGATGTTCCAAACGCAGAAACTTTGGCAGCAATGAAAGAGGCAGAGAGTGGTCATGATGCAGGAGTAGTTCGAGTAGATAGCTTAGAAAGTTTCATGGCATCAATGGAGGAATAGAGTTTATGAAAGAAATTCGAAAGACCTCGCAGTTCAAGAAAGATTATAAGCGTTTTAAGAATGATAAAGAATTTGTAGAAACGCTTATGGAGATAGTTAAACTTTTGGCAGAAGGCAATCAGATACCGGAAGAATATAATCCTCATCCTTTGAAAGGTAACTGGAAGAACTATATGGAATGCCATATAGAGAATGATACACTTTTGATTTGGTTTGATAAGAACAATAACGCAATAGTATTAGTTCGTTTAGGTTCGCATTCTGAGTTATTTGGTAAAGGACGTAAGCGCTGATATCATTCATTAAATGCCAATGAAGGTCACAAGATTTCTGCCATAACCCTGATGGGAACCTCTCCGGAGTCGATCCTGTCCAAAGTAGAATAAAAAGTATTATCATCACCGCATCAAGGCTGTCCCAAAGCAGCAAGCAGCCCTTTAGCAAATCCTTGAGTGAAAGCGGGTTCATCCCCGCACAAAAAAACGCAGCTCCGCTGCTGGCGTAGACCTCTGATGGTCCGCCAACCTTATAGCGTAGCGGTTCAGAGCGACGAGGAGGAGCGGTTTCCTCTTCTTCCCTGAGGGGAGAAGACCGAGATGAGAGGTGGACCCTCCCTTAAGGGTAAGGGAGGACTGGTGGGTTTTCGAAGATCCCTTAAGGTTCAAGGGAGGACTGGTGGGTTTTCGAAGATCTCTTAATGCCAAGGAGGTTTTTCGAAAGCCTTTTTCAAGCCCTATTTCCTAAAAAATAAAGCATATTTTTTGATCGTCAGCAAAAAATATCAAAATCTGATACGTAATCCCACATAATTTAGTATTTTTGCAATAAAATCAAAAGCGAATATGACGCAGGATTGACTATGTCTCAATGTGTGTTCCGCAGGATCAAGAAAACGGCAAAGGACAAATTGAAAACTTACTAGCTCATAGATGGCAGCTGGCTACTGTTACAGCTTGGACATGAAGCAAAAACTCCTCCCCAAATTTGGTTGTTTCACAGAAAACCCTTATATTTGCAGTCAAAAAAGGAGATACAATTATGGATACAGCTACATATACATTAGATGTCCCTACAACCGATATTTCTCTTTTCAAGTCATTGATTAAGAAATTCGGGTGGGTTGCCACAAAGCAAAAAGCCCCTAAGACTTGTAGATTAGACAAGGCATTAGAAGCAGCAAAGAATGAAAAACTCTTTGCGACTAATGATTTGGATGAATTAATGAAGAGTCTTGCGGAATGATGAAATATACTGTTAAGTATTCAACTTTGTTTAAAAAGTCATTTAAAAAATGAATGAAACGAGGTTGCTCTGTGGATAAATTTCGTAAAGTCATTTCTATTTTGTCAGAAACAGGAACTTTACCACCAGAATATAAACCACATCCTTTAAAGTCAAACTATAAAGGATGTATGGAATGTCATATTACTTCCGATTGGCTTTTAGTTTGGAAACAAAATGATAAAGAATTGATTCTGATTTTAACCGATACAGGTACACATAGTGACATTTTTGGTTGGTAGCTCACTAACATGAGTTATCTGAGTAAAATGTTATAGTAAGGTGCGTATATCACCATTCTGCCTAATTGGCAGCTCTGGCAATATCAATTAATAATATGTTTTTTTGAAAAATGTTGGATGTGCTAACTGCTGAAAATCAGTAGTTACGTTCTAACGGTGATTTACACTTCGGTGAATACATAGAGGACAATACTGGTATGTCTAACTCATTGATTGAATAAAGAATTTTGGGAGAAACGTGATGCTGCAATGAAAAGATTCATGGCATCAAAGGAAAGAAAAAGAAAGCGTATGGCAGAGTTAGAGCAGATGCTCCGTCAGGATTATTTAGCTCGTATAGGAGAAGAGCCAAAGTTTGTAAATGTTTGGTGACATGAAACAGCTTTCTTTGAAAATGATTAAATCCCTACGGCTCCACCTTCAAGCATCTATTCGTGTCCCTGCGTTCCCATAAACAGCTCTTCCGCAAGGCGGGTTCATCCCCGCACAAAAAACCGCGGCTCTGCTGCTGGCGTAGACCTCTGCTGGTCCGCCAACCATAGAATGAAATGGTTCAGAGCGACGTTTCTGTCCCCTATAAGGGGAACCGAAGGGGTCGTAAAGACTATTGAGAGGAGCGGTTTCCTCTTCTTCCCTGAGGGGAGAAGACCGAGATGAGAGGTGGACCCTCCCTTAAGGCTAAGGGAGGACTGGTGGGTTTTCGAAGATCTCTTAAGATTCAAGGAAGTACTTTTATTTTTTCGAATGTCAAGGAAGTACTTGTAGGCTTTCAAAAAACCTCTCTTAATGCTAAGGAGGTTTTTCGAAAGCCTTTTTAAACCCTATTTCCTAAAAAAATAGCATATTTTTAAATTATAAGTAGAAAAAAGATAAAATCTTATACGTAATCCAACATAAATTAGTATTTTTGCAATAAAATCACACTTTTCATAAAAAAAAGTGTGACGAAAGTAAAAGTCATGTGCATAGGCTGCGTGCCAGATAAAAACCCATAAATACAATTCAGATGATGCACATTATGAAAAAAAAGACAAAGCTACGACGACCATCGGGTATGGTTGCAGCAAAAGACATAAAGTAGAAAGCGAATATGACGCAGGATTGCTTGAATTCCCCTTCTACAGCCGACGTAAGCTACCGCTTACCAAAGGGCATCCACGTTACTGGGGCTGATGACAAATCGGATCCAGCTATAGAAAGAATGCCCTGGGGTTAGCATTTTAAAATCGACAAAAAAACTATACTTGACTTATTATATTCAAAGACATACCGATAACAGTTAAAGGTGAGAAGGATAAGTCTTATCAAGCAACATCTGTAACCTCTTAATGGGAAAAAACGGTGCCAATGAGCGCAATGAAAGTTCACTTTCAAATTGTCGAGTGCAGCCCGCTTTATTAAAAAAATGAAGGACGGAAAGAACAGGGTGGAATGTAGTACAGAGTGATTTTAATAAGCTTGACAGACTTGATGCCAAAATATAAATATTCTAAAAGGATACCCTTAAAAATTCATTATTGCATAAATATATTATATTTGCAGTGGTTATGGATAAGAATGAAATTTCACTAAGAATAATTGGCAAGAATGGGGATGAACCCCTTTCTCCTGCCAACTTTGACATCGGGCAGATACGATTTTTGCTCGATGAGGTGGAGAATTTGTTATATCCAGACAGAAAGAAGCGTAAAGATCGCCCTACAATTTCTTATGAATTGAAGGAAGGTTCAGTACTGAATGTGTTCAAAACTTCCATGCAAAGTGTTCTCTTAGTGTCGTCTATGCTTGGAGTTATTGAGCAGGAGAATGGCTATATTGATAAGCTGGAAGTGGCTAGTGCACAAGCGATAGAAAATCTTCAGTCTTTTGCCTTGCGCCATAACTATGACATAGAAATAGGCACTTCTGACAAACCACAACGCATCTTTAAGATTACTCCAACTACTCATTATGTCCGCCGTGAGAATATCTTGGTGGATATTGAGTGCTATTATTATGGCACATTGACCGATGCAGGTGGAAAGGACAAAGCTAACATTCATTTAGATACAAAGGATGCAGGCTCCTTGACAATACGAACAGACAAGGAATATTTAGCAGGCTATCAGGGAAATCCACTCTATAAAAAATTTGGTGTACGAGTTCGGGCTAAGAAGAATATTCTTACAGGCGATATAGATAAGTCAACTTTAGTCTTGGTGGAATTGATGGACTATCACCCCAAGTTCGATGAGGATTATCTGCAGGGCTTGATTCGTAAGGCTACTCCAAAGTGGAAAGATGTGAATGCTGACGAATGGTTGACTAATATAAGAGGAGGGCTTGCCTGATGGAACAGAATTGCGTACTGTTGGACACCAGTTTCTTCATTCGCTTGTTGAATGAAGAAGACCCTTTGCATGAAAATGCTTTTGGGTATTTCAGATATTTCTTGGAGCATGATTTCGTGATAAAGATCAGCACCATTCAATTTTAATCATGCTCAACGAGCAGGAAAGATGATAGCAGAGGTTTATGCTGAGAAGAAAAAGCGCGGTGCAACCATTGCTCCAAGAGCCGTAATACCTAATGATACCAAGATGTTTGCGCAAGCTGATGTGGAACCTGACATCAACTTTTATGGTACAGCGGATGTCGAATGCAAGAAGGTGTATGATATGATAAAGACTTCGGAAGGCAAATTGTCTTTTGACTTTATTGATATAACAATTCCTTATACAACCTTCTTTGGAGTACTTAATTTTGAGGAGTAAATAGGTAAGCATCCACCCCCCCACATTTGGGCTGTTTGAAATGTAAGCACTCAAATTAGGGCTTAAAATCAGAATCGTTACCTATGCTGCGAACTAAAATCAAATGATTATGTAAGCAGTGAAGATTTTGCACACGGATAGATGTTTTTATTCTCCCACAGATTGCATAGATGAACACAGATATTCTTTAATACAGACCGTATTGATGACGGTATATTCCGCAAGGTAAATGGTTACTGACCTAACTGTGTAAATCTGTGGTATCTGTGGGAGGTTGTACTCAAATTAGGGCTTAAAATCTTAATCGTTACCTTTGCTGCGAACTAAAATCAAATGATTATGTATGGTAGTGAAGATTTGGAACATTTTCGATAAGTGAATACAATGAAAGCTTGCTTTTTAATTGTCGAGAAAATGTACGAAATAGTTGATAAACAAGTGAAATTTTACAAAGGGTTATGCCCTAAATTGAGTACTAATATTTGTTACATAAAATGAGGGAAAAATTTTTAAATATAGTTTGCCAATTTTTAAAGAATTATGGAAGAACAAAAGTATTACTTTTGTACTTAGCGATAGTAGCGGTTTTTGTCTCTTCTACTCTTTGGAGTATAGATTGGAATACAAAGGATGGTGGTAATGTGCATTTTGCCTTTGTGCCAACATCAGTATCTGTTTTATCATTGATTTTCATTACTATAGTCACAATTCCTGTATGGCAATATTTAAGAGGAACTAATGGAAATGATCTGTATGCAAAAAGAAACAATGTAATGGAAGAATATTATATACCCTTTCTTGAGCAAGCATTTCAAAAGTTAGATTTGAAAAATTATTCGATTTGGTCTTCTTATATAGCAATACAAGGTACTTTACTTATTAGTGATAAGCAGTATGAGAATCTTCATAAAGTTCAAGACATGCTGAATAGGTCAATAAGGCATGAAGGACAAGAAAAACTTGACGGACTCATCAAAAATTTAGGATTAGTGATAGAGGATTTAATTTATGTCATGGATTCACATCTTGTAATGAGAGGTGATGACAAGCTTACATTTAAACGCTTTTACAAAGAACCTTTTCCTAATCCACATTATGATGAGGATTTAGAAAAATATATGAAGATTGTTAGACTCATTTCTGATTTGGCATTTGAAATGACAAGAATCTTAAACTTGATACTTGATATTGTTCGTGAATATAAAATCGGATTTATGTTAGAAATTGGCTCATTATCAATAGATGAATGTAGAGATAAGAGTTTTAAGTTTAGAAATGATGAAATATCTTCATCACCATATCCTGGGCTTCAAAAATTCTTGGAAATAAGATCATCGAGAGATAGCCATATGGATACATGTACAGATTTAGATTTGCATAACCTTTAATTTCTATGTTCGTATAAAAAACTATTGGAGGAAAGTACTATGGATTTTTTGGGAATGGAAATAGATACGGCAGATATCAAAAGCCCTTATCAGTTTTATAGGAAGATGAGACCTGAATATTTTTCAGATTCTCATACCGAAAAAGCTATGGGAGAAGACATGTTTAGCTTCTATATGAGCAATCTGTCAAAAGATATGAAGCAAAACCAGTTTGAGGAAATGACCAAACAAATGGTAGGTAAACTGGTTACCCCTAACCTGATTCCATCGACAGGTCCTGCTGGTGGTGGTGATGGAAAGACTGACCTTGAAACATTTCCAGTGGATGATACTATTTCTGAAAAATGGTATTATGCAGATGCTTGTAAAGGTAATGAAAAATGGGCTTTTGCTATAAGTTGTAAGGAAGACTGGACTACTAAAATTAAAAGTGACGTACAGAAAATTGTTGGTACGGATAGAGGATTCACCAAAATATATTTTTGTACAAATCAACGTGTTCCTTCAAAGAAAAGGGCTGAACTGTATGAGAAATATAAAGCAGATTATTCTGTTGATGTTTATATACTTGACTTGAATTGGTATAAGCAAGCGGTATTTGAAGGAGGTTGCTACGATATAGCTATCAAAACGCTAAATTTGGATGACCAGCTTACTGAGAAAAAAGTGGAGGGAGCTGGTGATAAAAGGAAAAGAGAAAAACTCGCAGAAGTAGACAAGAGGATTAACGAGACTAAGGTTAATGGTAGATTAGATACTGCTTATGTTGATGACTTATTGACAGCTGCTATTTTATCGCGAGAATTGGAACTTCCTAAAATAGAAATCAAAGGAAGATTCTCTCTTTCTTTAGAACAAGCAAAAAAATATGGAACCAGTCAACAGGTATTCAATGTAATCTATCAAATAGGTTGGACATCCTTTTATTGGTTTGAGGAACCAGATGAAATGTATCAGCAATATCTGCAGTTGAAGGATATGTTGCAAGTGGAGATTAATCCTATGCGTATAGAGAAATGCTATAATCTCTATAATTTAGTAAATACAGCCATGGATTTTAATCTTTTCCAAAATAAACCAAGTGTTCAATATGAGGAAAAGTATTGGGATGATTTGTACTCAAAACTCTCTGTTGATGATGAGCACAACAGTTCATATTTATATCTGAAAATAAGTCGCCTTGAAACCCAGATTATCAACTCTCGGATGGCAGGAGAGAATATAGATGATGCTCTCATCCAACTTCGAGATGCACTTAAAGAGGTTCCTCGTCATATTGATATCTCCTTTGAGATGCATGCAGAGATTATAAGACAAATAGGCACTATAATATCTGATAATCCCGTTTTTGAGGATATTGTTGACATGGTTGCAGAGCAAAGTGCCAAGAGACATTCGGAACTATCGTCTGCAGAAGTTCATTATACACGAGGAGTGCAAAATTTAGAAAAGAAAGATTATCTTAATGCTATAAAACATTTAGGAAAATGCATTGTTGGATTCCAAAAGGAAGAAACAAAAGGTAGGCTCGTGCAAGCTGCCGGAATGTTGGCATTTGCATACCAGGGGCTTGACCTCATGTATAGCTCAAAGAATTTGTTTGTCAAATCATTGAGCCTAATGTTTCATAAAATAGAAACAGACGGTTTGATAGACCATCTTATAGTAACGGTCTTGTTTACGCTATGTCGGCATGAGTTGAGAGTCGGAAATATCATAGCCTTTATTAATTGGTTGTTTTTGCTTGACAGAGTTGTTGCCATTCACCCTTCTTTCATGGATGATTCCTACTATAAGCAGCGACAGGAATTGGATTCTATGTTAGCTGTAATATCCTTGGCTTCACCATGCACTGAACAGGAATGGGCAATGATGCCTGCAATCTGTAAGCACTTTGAACTTTTCGTTTCACAAGATTCAATACTTTATAGATTAGGGTATGAGGAGAAAACAAGCCAAGAGTTCAAGGATTTAATATTGGCGGATCCAAACTGTAAAGAACATATGGCAAGATTGGCAGATTCGTCTATATCATTGTTTAAGCCATTCTTTACGAGGAAAAAAAATACAAGTCTAAAGACTCTTGTTAATGGATGCACGTTTGTTGTCTCATTTTATGGTGAAGAAAAATGCTTGGCTTATGCGGAAATGCTATTGTCATTTATCGAGTCTTTTCTCGCAACAATGAATGTAAAGGATATCGCAATAGCTTTTCCTAAGATTGAAATTATTTTAAGAGTTAAGAATTCAGGAAAGACAACTATAAAGAAAGGAAGTAAAACAACAGAATATAAGATTAATATAAACCAAGTTACAGCTACAGAGCAGGATTATTGGAACCTTTGTACTCAATTCTTGGCATTCTTCTTGACACTAAATTCGCAAACGATAAATGCAGAGGAAATGTTTGATAAGAAAAATGTTGAGGATGGTTTACGTGATAGATTGGTAATTTTGTCAAACTATCAGCGAGAGTTTAAACTTGTGTTCAATTCTGATTATAAAATTGGCATAGAGCAATGGTGGCTACCAAAATTTGAGAAATATCCTAATAAGAATGCCCAAAACTCAGAGAAATCAGAAGAAAGGCGAGGAAAACAGGCTAATCAGATAATAACAGATTTGATTGACTATCCTTTGTGGGACAAGGCTTTATGGTCTGGCTGTGGTTATATGATGCCTTACGATGGCTCAAAACCTCCGATTATACTATTGATGTTTAAGCATTATAAGCATGCGAAAGGGATTTTAGAAAAATGGGAAAGTGACTATCGTGCAAAGTTGTTAAATCTTAAGCTTACGTTTATCAAAGGGGTGGATATAGAACATCCAATGTGGTATAAAGTTATCATTGCTCCTGATTTGAAGAAAATACCTCTTGATTCAGGTCGTTATGTTGTTGCTACGTCTCGTTTTCATTTGATGCAAGCAAAGGACAATCGTAACCTGGATATGTTTGAAAGGCTGTATTCTAAATATCATTTTGCAGGTATAAGTGCAGTTGAGATAGATAATGCTCAGATGTCGTCAGACCCAGAGAAGCGTTATCCTCATGTGATTCCTGTAACTAATATAGAGTTTAGGGAAGCATGGACAATTGGAGAAAATGATCCTGATTCCATGGCAATATTGCCAACGGACAGACCTGTTATACCTAATGGGCATGAGAATGATGCTCCGGTTTTAAAATTAATAGAGGTAAAAAAGAAGAAATATGGAAAACTATAATATCTTTCTGTCATATTTTCAACAGGAAATTAAAACTCCAGAAATAGTTGATTTTTCTTCTTTACAAGATATTGCAGGAGAAAATCTGTCAATAGATGTTTCTGCAAATGATTCTTCTGAGGATTATTTATGGGGGATTCAGAATGCATCTTCTAATATTTCAGATGAACAGAAGCTGAAGAGAATGTCAGAATATGAAGACTATTTTGTATCTCATTTAATAGAAACAGATTTTGACGAAAGTATAGAGCCTGAGATATTCGTTTTCGCACGAAAACAAATTGCGAATAATAAAGTGGTTTTCCTTACTTGGCTTGAACAGCTATTTTGGAATTATCAGAAGAATGAACTTTTTGTAGTCAAGCTGATAGATTTGTTTCTTTGTTTCGACTATGAAGAGGTTCAACCTCAAGCATCTATGTTAGCTGTCGCATTTAAGGTGATAAAGTCATACGTAATACAGTCAAAGAATTTGAGCCTTCTCGGTCATTGGTGTAATAAGAAAGCTCTATCGATAATTGAGGATTTTGAGGAGCCAACTGACCCTTGGTTACAAATCAAGTATAATCATCTAAAGGATGTTATTCGAAAAAGATGTACTATCTTAGAAAAATAGAAGAGGGGCAATGGGTTAAAAGACAATTGCATGATGCAGTTTCTATCTCTGATTTACGTACTCTTGATAATGATATTTCTGTTTGGAAAGATGATGGTAGTGTAGATGTTGTCAAGTTGGCATTGGCTTTTAGTCTTTGTACAAAGAATATAAAAGATCTTTGGTGTGTGAAGATACCTGATAAAGCATTGGGTAAATTCAAATTTCATCATGCCCCAAGTAGCACGCCATATTTGCAATGTCGGAGTCTTCATACAAATATTGTAATACCAACATTGTATGAGATGGGCGATTTGGCAGAAATCATTCATCAGTTAATAAAGAATGGTGAGCAAATATACATTTCTGAACAAGAACAAAAAGAATGCTTTTATAATGCAGTAAAAGCAGATGAAATAGAGATGGATTTTAATGATTGGAAAAATCAAAATTTCCGCAAAGCTCTTGCTGAGATGGAAGGTATCTATGGTCAGATAAATTTTTCTCAATTGCAAAACGCTAAAGATTCAAAGAAGAAGAAAAAATAATTTATGTCTACACAGTCATCAGATAATAATAAGCTAATAGCGAAGAATACGCTTTTCTTTATTTTTGGATGCTCTTTATGATGGTTGTGTTGATATGGTAAGGATGTTGAAATAACAGAGAATATTATGAGCGATGATCAATATAATGAATTTCTGAAAGCCTATACAAAGGAAGCTTTGGCAAGTATGATAAAGGCAGATATCCGCCAAAGGTTTCCTGAGCCTTATTATGCAAGTATGTATTGCCAACAGTTTGACAATTAAAAAAATGTTGGGGATTTCTTTGAGTATGCAGTAAAATTAATGAGGCAATGAAACGAAATCATAAGCAGTGGGCGGAGATGGTTCTGCAGGGTGTTAAACAACGACTCCATGAATGTGGAAAAATAGAATAAACTTTATGCTCTTTTTCCTGAGTTTTGGGAAGATGAAGAATAATAAAAAGGAATTTAAAATTTAATCAAATCAAGGTATAACTTTCACTGACATTAGCTGGTGGAGGACTAAACCTCATATGCTTATCGGTAATATGAGGTGATACCGATACTTACACTACGTTATGGCACATACACGAACAGCAATAGATACAATACGTGGTTACTATTACCAATTTGACTTATATGCTCTTCAAATCTTAGAAAGTAAAGGTGAAAATATTACTTTGGAAGGGATAGAAGATGTGGATGTGAATAGTGCAACAGAGACAACTGCTATCCAATGTAAATACTATGAAGGAACGACATATAATCATTCTGTTATCGCTGAACCAATAAGGTGGATGTTGAAACATTTTAAAACTCACAAGACTGACACATTTAAATATAAGTTGTATGGTTTTTACAAAGATGGACAAGACAAACTGATGTTACCTTTAACTGTTGAATTTGTTAAGGATAAGTTTCTTACATTTAAGGAAAAGGGAACGAAGCACAAACTTTATAGTGAATTGGAATTATCAGATGCTGACATATCCTTATTCGTTTCACGATTAGAGGTTGATATAAATGCGATGTCTTTTGTGAAGCAAAATGAATTGCTTTTAAAAATGATACGTCAATACTGGAATTGTTCTCAGATAGAAGCTGAGAATTTCTATTATCCATTAATATTGAAATTGGTTCGTGAGATTGCTACAGATAAAATAGAGGAAAATAGAACAATAGATAAGGATACATTTATTGCAAAGATTATAGCTCATAAAAATCCTTTAGTGGATATATGGTTTGCAAAAAAATGTGCTTCAAATGAATATTGTAAGTCTATGCACAAAATGTATTTTAGCAATAGAATAAACATGAATCCTTACGAGCGTTTTTTCTTGGTAGATTGTGATAATAGTATAGCTGATGTTGAAATAAAGGAGATTGTTATAGCAATTTGTAATAAATGGAGCAAGTTTTCAATAAGAGATACTAATCCTTTTGTTCCCTATTTTTATTTGAATGGATTGTCCAATGAAAGATTGGTAAAAATAAAAGAATTGCTTTATTCTGATGGAATGTTGGTAAATGATGGGTATCCATTTCACTTATCTAGCTTTAAGCCAAGAGTAATGTCACAGAAGCCAGTTAGTGGACAATGTACTGTAAAAATCATTGATAAAATAGAATTTATCAATGATGTGCTTCACTCTATTCAAGATAGGACAAGAGAAATATATCAATTTTATTTAGATAAGCCTTTTTTTGATATAAAGGAAGAACACAAACTTATTTCTATTTATATAGAATCAACAAAATATGTAGAACAAATAATTTGATTATATGGCAGACAAAATTAATGCAGAGGTAATTTCTGTGTATCCTAATAAAGTGAAAATTTCCGTAGATAAATTGGAAGATTTTCAAGAAGCAGACGAAAAGCTTCGAGTTGGTTCGTACCTTCGTATTTCAGATAGCGATGATTGCGTTCTAATGGCTATTATAGAGAATTTCTCTATAGAGGTAGGCACTGACAAGAATGGTGATGCTACTAAGAAGTATATCATTGAAGCTCAACCATTAGGATTGATTGCTGATGGAAAGTTTGAACGTGGAGGAGACTCTATTGCAATTCCACCTAAAAGTGTAAAGCCTGCTACGATAGAAGAGATTTCTAAAATATTTGAAGAGTCAATGGAAGCAAAGGACAAGTTTGAGTTTGCCTCGCTTGCTTCAAATGAAGGCATCAAAGTGCCTGTTAATGGCAATAAATTTTTCAATAAACATATAGCAATTATTGGCTCGACAGGTTCTGGAAAATCACATACCGTAGCTAAAATTATTCAGTCAGCCATCAATGGCAAGAGTGGAGAATTTGCGGGATTGAATAATTCGCATGTAGTGATATTCGATATTCATTCAGAGTATTATACAGCTTTTCCTCATGCGAACTATATAAGTATTGATAACTTGATTTTACCTTATTGGCTACTTAATAGTGAAGAACTCCAGGAGTTGTTTATTGAAACAGAAGCAAATGATCATAATCAACGTAGTTTGTTTAAAGATGCAGTAGTAGAAAGTAAGAAAAATCACTATGAAGGTGATAAAATAATCAAGGAGCGTATTCATTTTGATTCACCTTATTTCTTTGACATAGATGAAGTGTTGACTAAGGCAAAAAATGAAAATACTAGAATGATATCAAATGGTACTGATGCAAAAGGAAATCCGAAGACTAGGCAGGGACCTTTGCATGGTCAACTAACAAATTTTATTAATCGCATGGAGGTAAAACTACATGATAAGCGATTGGAATTTTTGTTGGGTGACAAAGCAAAAGCTATATCTTTTCAAGATACCTTGAAACAATTCTTAGGTTATGGGGATTCTAAATCTAATGTAACAATAATAGATTTAAGTGGTATACCTTTTGAGGTATTAAGCATCAGTGTGTCTTTGATCTCTCGTATTCTTTTTGAATATGGTTACTATTATAAGAAAGTATTGGAGTCAAAGGAAGTACAATATAACAATGATATTCCTTTGCTGCTTGTCTATGAGGAAGCGCATAAATATGTGCCCAATAGTGATATGGTTAAATACCGTGCCTCGCGTGATTCCATAGAGCGAATCGCTAAAGAAGGACGCAAATACGGTGTTTCCTTGTTGCTGGCAAGTCAGCGACCGTCAGAAATCTCTGATACGATATTTGCTCAATGTAGCAATTATGTAGCAATGAGATTGACCAATCCGAACGACCAAGCATGCGTCAAGAAATTATTGCCAGACACTTTAGGTGACTTAATCAATAAGTTACCATCTTTAAAGGCTGGAGAAGGGCTTCTCATCGGTGATGCAGTTGTGTTACCTTCTGTTGTTAAAATTGAAAGATGTGAACCTGTTCCGTCTTCTAACGATATTCCATATTGGGATTTGTGGAAAGAGCAATGGAAAGATTTACCTTTAGATGAAATAAAGAAACTTTGGCGTAAATAAATATGCAATGAAGACAACATCGTTTAGAGAAACTGTTTTAGATCAAGTTGGAAACTTCTTGTTGGATATAAACTTTGATGTTGAACATGGATTACTAAAAGTATTGAAAGAGGAACTAGTTGATTTGGCAAATCAACTTTCTGATTATTATGAGGAGGGTAATCACTTATATCCTGAAGTTTTACTGTTAGATGATTTTGACTATTTTAAAGTTAGCGTTCCTTGTTTTTATCATATTCTTTATGAGGGAGCAATCGAGAAGGGTGCTTTATTGCGTGCAATAAAAATGGCTGCACCCTTAGCAGATAATGGCTGGAATATTTTTATCGAATTGAAAAAGAACGAGGTTAGGTGGGGTGTGGTAAACTCGGAACAATCTGTGATTAATGTGTCTATGTATGAACAGGTTGTTGGTGATGTAACGGAAAAACATCCTGTTGTTTATGTTCGTAATGTTGGTTTTAAAACCGTAGAATTTATATCCAAAGATTCTGCTAATAAGTATATAATATCTTTGTCTTTAAGAAATATAGACGATATTCTTAAAAATGAATCATTATCATTATGTAAAATGATATGTAAGGATTGTGAAAAAGAGCAGACAGAATTTTGTGGATTCTTGGAAAAAACTATAAATGTAGGATTACAAAAGGGGCATGGAAACCTATTGGTGGTTGTAAAGGATATAAATCCTTCTATTCCTGAAATTTTGAAGGAAGGTGTGACATTGCTCAAGCCTTTGGATTTATACCAGTACTTCTGTAATTTCAAAGATAATGGAAAGGAATTGATCAGTCATTCTGAGTTACAGAAAAATTCAGAATTAATAATATCTATGATGAATCATGATGGAATAATTGTTTTTTCAACAAAAGGTAAAGTTCTTGGTTATCACTATATTGTAGAGAACAACATAAAAACTACAGAGAAAGTTATAGGTGGTGCTAGAAGCAAAGCTTTTGCCAAATTAAGTAAAGCTGTAGCAAATGGTTCTATCTCTGCAGTATTTATGAGAACTCAAGAAGGTTCTATAAAATTTGATAGTAATGAGTAATATTCAATTATGGAAAGCATCTCATGTGGATAAAATACCACAGGATGTGGAGGCAATAGAGGAGATTATTCCTTATTCTGATGAGACTAATTTAACACAGTCTCAGAAAAAACAGATTATTGGGGCTTTTAATGCGAAGGCCTATGATATGGCAGCAGAGTATGTTTGGCGTAAAGCTATTACTAAATTGAAAGAGGCTATCATGAATTTAGGTAATGAATTTATTTGTGAATTGTTGCAACGTTCTGATACTAATAGTGATTTGCAAATTGATTCTCTGCTGACAGATTATAATACGATAAACTTGGCGGAACAATTAGGAATGATTAGTCGTGAGGGCGCTTTAGACCTTAGACAATCTTTTGAAACATTGCAATTTTATTTTTCTTCAGAAGCATCTCGTGAAGGAAGCTATTTGGGTAAATTGAAAGTGCTGAACATTATTCAAACTTGTGTACAAAATATTTTGAGTAAACCCAATATGCAAGTTGCATTGGAATTTTCTCATTTACGAGATAAGTTGCTAAAGGAAGACATTAAAGAAAATGATATAGAAATTAGCCAATTACGACTTTCTTCTTTATTTTTCTTGCGTACTGTTTGTACTGTCTTGTCATCGGCAATCCGTACTAAGCAGGGAGCAGTTTTGGAACACTCTGTCAATAATTTTAAAGTTATTATTCCGATTATATGGAGTAAACTAACTGATGATGATAAATGGAAAATAGGTTTTTTGTATCGAGATGTTGTTTCTGATGGAAATACTAAAGCTGCTAATGGGGTGAAGGTTGCTTTAGCTAAGAATGGAGGTTTTGATTTTGTTCCCGAGAATTTGCGGTCACAAACTTTTATTAAAGCTGCACAAATTCTTATAGATAAGCATTTTGAATATGACAATTATTACAAAGAACCAAGGGCAATTAAAGAGTTAGCTTCTTTGGGAACAGTCATCCCTGAACCTGCTATGATGCAATGCATGAAAGCTTATGTTTTGGTTTATGTTGGAAATAATTATGGACGTTCCAATGCGGCTATAGATATTGCAGAGGAACAGTTGGCTTCAATAAGTTCAGAACAATGGATTCAGTTTTTTGATAAAATGTTGCCTTATGACCAAGAATTGTTGAGTACATTTTGTGCTTCTTCAATGAAACCAATTGTAAATTTTTACAATTTGTTGAAAACTCTGAAAAAGAATACACTTCGTATGGACACCTCTTATGGTCAACAACTTTATCGTGCGATTCTTTTAAAAAACATATCAATTTATAAATTGTATTTGAATAAATCTGGACTATGACAATCAATTCAATAATTAAGAGAGTGATTCGACAGTTCCAAGAAAAACGAATTGTCTATGTAGAAAAGGTGACAAAACCTTATTTTATACGACTTGTTGAGGCTAATCGTTTTAAAGGACAAGTGGCTGTTGTTACAGGGTAAGTATTCGGTGAATGCCGTATTGTGTGCCTAGATAAAGTTTCGTACCTTTGCACCGTGATTTTAAATTATTCAAATTATGGTACAAGGCAAGAAACAATTAAACAGTAAGCCAAAGTTCGCCGAGGTTGTAATCGGTGATAATGAGACGAAGGATATGCGTGAGTCTGATGTAGACAAAAAAGCGGAGCTAAGACCGAACAGATAGCCTCTCTTGTCAGAATGTTATTTACTCAAAAGCGTGAGCGGGTAGTCTTTAGTAAGGAAGAACGTGAAACCATCTATGATAAGCTGACCAATTATATAGACATCCCAGATATGCCTTTGGACAACAATGATACCGAACGCCTAATCCGTGACATGGTGATGGGTAAGAAGGCTTATTTGTTCTGCCGTGACTTGGATGCCTGTAAGCGTGCAGCAATGATGTACTCCTTGTTTGGAGCATGCAAGGTGCTATATAAAAATCCTGAGCGTTGGCTTTGTTATGTGTTGGAGCACATAGATTCTACGCCTGAGGATAAGTATTATACTCTTCTTCCTGAGTTCTGGGAAGATGAGGAACAATAAAAATGAATTTCAAATTTAGTCAAATTAAGGTATAACCTCCATTAGCTTGAGCTGATGGAGGGCTAAATTTTGTATTCTTGTCTCAAAATTAGAAAAATGATACCGCCGTGCGAAGTTACAATATTATTTTGAAATATGCAATACGGCGTTGAGCGGATACTTACGAAACACTTACTTGGCTATACAGATAGTGTAAATTCATAAAATCGATAACTATTATGATGTACAATATAAATATTAAGGAATCTGCTCAAAAGAAGATTATAGTTGAAGCTTTAAAGACGATGATTCATAACAACAATCATGAGCCTCAGGCAACATATCTTTGTGATCAATTGGAGGATGCGAGTAGAGTAGCTGATTGTTTGGAGGAAATCTTTAAGCAGTTAAGGTCGTATCACAATGATGGACTATAATCATGCGGTCCCATCCCGCATAACCCCTCTGACGAGACCTCTGATGGTCCGTCAACCTTATAGCGAAGCGGTTAAGAGCGACAGGGAGGAGCGGTTTCCTCTTTTCCCCTGAGGGGAGAAGACCGAGAAGAGAGGTGGAGCCTCCCTTAAGGTTAAGGAAGGACGGGTTGATTTTAGAAAAAAGAAAAAACACAAGAATCTGATAGAGGCTATCGTAGAAAGCAACCGTACCCGCAAAGACTATATCGCCGATGCCGTATTGCAGAAAGCAGGCTGGTATAGCTATACCGAGAACAACCAGTTTGGTGCCGAAGTCAGTTCATGCGTCATCGGTGTCTATCGCCTGACGATGAAATCCAATTTCGACAACTTCCGCCAGTCTGCCATTCAGGGCTTCATGAAGTGTATCAAGGCAAAGGGTGCAGAGGTGATCATTTATGAGCCAACATTGGAGGAGGGTAGCACCTTCTTCGGTAGTAGAGTAGAGAATAACTTGGAGACATTTCTTCACATTGCTATCCATGCAGCACTTCAAGAGAGTATCACCATAAACTCCGGTATGCT